>Ga0116226_10004618_pt1 | contig 12214 bp, 12 predicted proteins | sample S1TSphfallax_FD_89692 | JGI IMG/M metagenome (GOLD analysis project Ga0116226, IMG submission 89692) | Host-associated microbial communities from peat moss isolated from Minnesota, USA - S1T2_Fa - Sphagnum fallax MG | ecosystem: Host-associated > Plants > Peat moss > Unclassified | place: USA... | reverse complement strand
ATGGCGCGCCGCCGCTGGCGAGGTCATCACAAAATACAGGCAGACGGGATAGAGAAACAGCCGAGCGGCCCGCCGCCCCAGCCGCAGCGCGATCCAGGCGCCAAGTTTGATCGCTTTTACGGAGCCGCGTTCAGGTGTGGCCAGCCAGGCCTGTGCCAGCGACGTTTCAGTCATGAGTTAACATCGAGTGTGCCGGTCACAGCCAGTGTTTCGCTCCCCTCGCGCCGGCACTCAAACGCCACGGAACCATTGGCGAGGGTTTGCCAACGGAGGGTGACGCTGTCACCAGGAATGACCGGCGCCAGAAATTTCGCCGACCGGATCATCACATGGCCATTATATGTAGCGCCGGCAATGGCCATCACCACTTCGTCAAGAATCAGCGCCCCTGGCACGATCGGATGCCCCGGAAAATGCCCCGCGACACTCGGATGATCAGCGGCAAAATGCAGCGGCGCAAAATGCCACATCACGCCCGCCCGGCCAGGCGGAGCAAATCTGCGCGCGGCAATTTGCCGAGCGCGTTGCGCGGCAGGGTTTCGACCAGCACTAAAGGCCGTGGCAGAAACGCGGCGTCGATGCGTTCGCGCAGGGCTTTTAGAATGGCCTCGGCCGGCAGGGCAGGGGCCACCACCAGCGCCATCGGCCGCGCCACAAGCTGCCCGTCGGGCTCACCCATCAGAAATACGCCATCCTGCACGCCCGCGATGCTGAGGAGCTGGTGGTTGAGATAAGAGAGCGAGGTGCGCTTGCCGGCGACATCCACCAGATCTGCCGCGCGCTCGCCCAGCAAAAATTTGCCACCCCCGAGCAGTTCAATCTCATCATGCAGCAAGGCCCGGCCTTCCACCGCCGCACCGCTGGCCCAGGTGCCGTATTCGTCTTGTGAAAGTTCGACGCCATCCAGGCAGTGCCACTCGGTCTCCTGCGCGGTGCGCCGGGTCGCGACTTGCCCAGCCTCGGTGCAGCCGTAAATTTCCATCAGCCGCGCGCCAAAACATCTTTCTGCGCCGGCTGCCAGTGCCTGGGAGAGCGGTGCCGTCGCGGAGAGAATAAGATCGACCTGCGGCATCCCCTCCGGCTCAGCCAGCAGCGCGCGCAAATGCACTGGCGTGGTCACCAAAATTTTGGCGCAAGGTGCGCGCTCGATGGCGGCGCGAATATCGGCTGGATAGAGTGGCAGGAAGGTGTCCAGACTCACCCCATGCTGAAGTGCCAGCAGGATGGTGGATTCGATCCCGTAGCTATGCTGATGCGGCACGGTGCCGATCAGCGTCGGGTTCCGCAATTTTGCGATCCCCAGCCGGTCACCGGCCGCCTGCGCGCTGTTGAGCAGTGCCAGCCAGGATTTTGGCACGGCTTTGGGCTTGCCGGTCGAGCCCGAGGTGAATAGCACCAGTGCTGGGCCCGAAGCCGGGCGCGCCGGCAGCGCGGCAGATGGGACCAAAATGTCGGGATACATGAACTCAGGCAGATTGGTCCTTAATCCGTCGGTCAACACGTAGAGATCAGGATAACCCGCCTGCAAAGCCGCCAGCACGCCGGCTGCATTGCTGGGGGGAAGCAAACTAATCTGCCCGCGCTGCTTTGCCGCTTCCAGCCCCACCATGAACCGGTAGCGGTCGGTGCAAATGTTTATGACATGGTCATGGCTTGGCAGCATGGCGGCCAGAGACGCGGCATCACGCTCGTATTCACCCCGCGTGACTGGTATGCCGGCGCGCGTGGCCAAAATATCGCTGTCGCTCATACCGGCTTCGAGCCCTCTCCCACTTCTGCGACCATTTGCAAAATTGCGGCGAGCGAGTGCCGCGGCGGATTGGGCAAATACCAGATGCGAAACAGGTATTCCGCGCCGAACATCGCCGCCACCAGCGGGATATCAAAAATATTCACAAAGCAGGACCACACCACCAGAGGGGCGGCGCAGAAAAGTGTGATCGAGACGGTTAGTTGGCAGCCAAAAAACACGCACCAGGCGATCGTGACACCGCGCGTATAGCGGGTGAGCTCGGTATCAAGCGCGCCATGCATGCGCCGCGCCATGGCGGTGATCAACGGTTCATGGCCGGGGCGCAAGGTCAGCCCAAAGGTGAGCAGCAGCCCGCTATAAATCCCCCAATGGGTGAGCACCGAGGCGGTGACAAAACCCAGCTTGAAGAGACCGCCAAGACTGAGGCCCAGGTGGATGTGGCTGGTCTCCATGATTACCAGATGAAACAGCACCGGCACGGCACAAAAAGCCAGAAAGGCCGCAAATGGCGGGCGGGCGGCGGCCCCGCGCACCTCAAGCCGCTCTATGCTGCTGGATGAATATGTTCAGGCTGCGCAGCGATTTAAAAATCGCGGTATTGTTCTTGTCATCGGCCCGCAGTTTCACACCGTAATGCTGCGACACGGCGAGCGAAATTTCCAGCATATCGATGGAATCCAACCCCAGCCCTTCCCCATAAAGCGGCGCCTCAGGGTCGACATCCGCAACCGTCAGATCAAGATTGAGAGTCTGAATAATCACCTGCGCCAGTTCAACTTCTGCGCCGGTCAGCACCGCGCCGCTCGCCGTCATAAGGACGCCGCCGCGCGCCTCGCAAAGCGCGCCCCGTTCACCAATCTGACCAAATCAACGTCAACAGGGCCTGCCACAAAAAGTCTTTCTCAAGCGTCCCCATCTCTTAATCAGAACGCCAAATTGTTGCAAGTTACGGCGGCGGAAGGCGGCAGTTTTGGGCGAAAGGAAGGCGTGGATGCCAGCTTTTGCCGGGATGACGAGGGAGTTGCGCGTGAAGGGCGTTGGTTAGATGGCGATGCGGACGCCTAGTTCTACGACGCGGTCGCTGGGGATGCGGAAAAACTCGGTGGCGGAGACGGCGTTGCGGGCCATGAAGAGGAAGAGCCAGCGGCGGATGAAGCGGAGTTTGGGCACCGAGGCGGGGACGACGGTTTCACGGCCGACAAAATAGCTGGTTTGCATGGGTTTGAATTCGATGCCCTGGGCGGTGAGACTTTCCAGGCCGCGGGGGACGTTGGGGCTTTCCATAAAGCCGTAAAAAAGCGTGACTTTGTAGATGCCGGCAGCGGCTTCCTCGAAACGGGCGCGGTCGCCGGGGTCGGCAAGCGGGACGTCCAGCGTGCGGACGGTGACGAAGAAGACTTGCTCATGCAGCACTTTATTATGTTTGAGGTTGTGTAAGAGCGCGTTGGGGACGAAATCGAGATTGCCGGTCATGAAGACGGCGGTGCCGGGGACGCGGACGATGCGTGATTGCGGCAGGCGGGCGAGGAAGGAGGCGAGCGGCAGGCTGTCCTGCGTCCAGCGGGCGATGATGAGGCCGCGGCCGCGCTTCCAGGTGGTCATGATGAGCACGATGGAGAGGCCGATTGCGAGCGGGACCCAGCCGCCATCGAAGAGTTTTAGGGTGTTGGAGGCGAAGAAGGCGAGGTCGACCAGGCCGAAAAAGCCAAAGACGGTGAGGGCGGCGGCGCGGGACCAGCCGAATTGGCGGCGGAAGACGACCACGGCCAGGATATTGGTGCAGAGGAAGGTGCCAGTCACCGCGATGCCGTAAGCCCAGGCCAAAGCGCCGCTGGTTTTGAAGGCGAGGACCAGCATGATGACGCCGGCGGCCAGCATGGCGTTGACTTGCGGGACGTAGATCTGGCCTTCCTCGGTGGTAGAGGTGTGGCGGACCTCCATGCGGGGGAACAGGCCGAGCTGGATGCATTGCCGGGCCATCGAGAAGGCGCCGGTGATGACGGCTTGGCTGGCGATGATGGTGGCCAGGGTCGAGAGGATCACCAGGGGAATTTGCAGGATGTGCGGGGCGAGTTTGTAAAACGGGTTGTCGATGGTGGTGGGGTCGGTGATGACCAGCGCGCCTTGGCCGAAATAGTTGAGTAAGAGGCAGGGTAGGACAAACCAGGTCCAGGCGGCGCGGATGGGTTTGCGGCCGAAATGGCTCATATCAGCATACAGGGCTTCGGCGCCGGTGACGGCGAGCACGACGGCGCCAAGGGCGATGAAGGCGATGAGCGCGTGGCGGAGAATAAAATGGATGCCGTAGGTGGGGATGAAGGCTTCCAGGATCAGGGGGTTGCGGATGATCTGGATGAGACCGAGCAAGCCGATGGTGAGGAACCAGATGGTCATGACCGGGCCGAAGGCGCGGCCCATGCTGCCAGTGCCGCGCCGCTGGAAGAGGAAGAGAATCACGATGACGGCGAGCGAGATGGGGTCCACCAATGTGTCGAAGGCCGGGGAGACGACGTCCAGCCCGGCGACCGCGGAGAGGACGGAGATGGCGGGGGTGATCATGCCATCGCCGAAGAACAGGCCGGCGCCGATGATGCCGACAATGCCGAGCACGTTGCGGGTGCGGTCAGATTTGGCGACGCGCTGGGCAAGCGCCATTAAAGCCAGGATGCCGCCTTCGCCGTGATTGTCGGCGCGCATGACGAAGGTGACGTATTTAAGGGTGACGGTGATGATCAGGGCCCAGAAGATCAGCGAGAGGACGCCGAAAATATCCTCATATTTGAGGCCGGATTTGGTGAAAAAAGCGAGGCTGGCTTGCAGGGCGTAGAGCGGGCTGGTGCCGATATCGCCATAGACCACGCCGAGCACGCCGATCAGGGCGCTGACGCGCAGTTTTTCATCGGGCCCGTGTTGCTGGGATGATGCCAAGGGTCACACGGGCCTGGTTGTCGCCATGGCGGCAGGCTTTAATATTTTTCGCCCTGGGCGGCAAGTTAACTTGGTTTGGTGGTTTTGCCGATGGCGGGGGTGGTGGTGGGGCCGGCTAAAATTTCGGCGATGTGCCGAACGTCGATGGGGCTGTTTTCGCGGGAGAGGCGGCCGGCCATGTTGAGCAGGCAGCCCATATCGCCGGCCAATAGGAGGTCAGCGCCAGTGGCTTTGATATTGGCGGTTTTGTCGGTCGCCATGCGGACCGAGATGTCGGGGAATTTGATGCAGAATGTGCCGCCGAAGCCGCAGCAGATTTCGGGCTCGGCCATTTCGGTGAGGGTGAGGCCGGGGACGCTGGCGAGCAAAGCGCGGGGCTGGGATTTTACCCCTAGCTCGCGCAGGCCGGCGCAGGAATCGTGATAGGTGGCGGTGCCGTTATAGGGTGGTGGCGTGGGCGTGAATTTTAACACGTCAGCCAGGAAGGCGGTGAGTTCGTAGGTTTTGGCGGCGAGGGCGTCGGCTTGGCTGCGTAGGTTGGGGTCGTCGTCGAAGAGGTGGGGCAGATGTTTGGCGATCATGCCGGCGCAGGAGCCGGAGGGGGCGACGACGTAGTCGTAAGCCGCAAACGTGTCGATGAGGGTGGCCGCGAGCTCGCGGGCGGTGGTGCGGTCGCCGGCGTTGTAGGCGGGTTGGCCGCAACAGGTTTGGGCGCGCGGGACTTCGACAGTGCAGCCGGCTTGCTCCAGGAGCGAGATGGCGGCGAAGCCGACGCTGGGGCGGTGCAGGTCGACCAGGCAGGTGACGAAGAGGGCGATGCGGGGGGGCGGGTTCATGATTTACGTACCGGGCGGGGCAGGAGGATGAAGAGAGTGCCTTGTTGCTGCATTTGGCCGGCGGTGGCTTCGGCATCTGGGCCGGAGCCGAAGAACAGATCGGCGCTGCCGGCGCCGTGGATGCCGCCGCCGGTGTCTTGGGCGATGGTCAGGCGGTCGAGCGGGGCGTTCGTCACCGGGTCGGTGGTGTCGACGAAGACGGGGGTGCCGAGCGGGATGTCTACAGAATCGATGGCCAGAGAGCGGCCGGCGGTGAGGGGGACGCCGAGGGTGCCGGGGGCGCCTTCATCATCGGCGAGGTTGCCGAGCGGGCGCAGATACACGTAGCGGGCGTTTTGCTCCATGATGGTTTTGGCTTGGGCCGGGTGCTCTTTGAGCCAGGAGGCGATGGTCTGGAAGCTGACATTGTTTTTGGGCAGGTCACCGTTTTGCACCAGGATGCGGCCGATCGGGGTGTAAGGCTGGCCGTTCTGGCCGTCGAAGCCGACGCGCAGGATGCGGCCGTTGCGGAGCAAAATACGGCCAGAGCCTTGGATTTGCAGCATGAAGGCATCGACCGGGTCGGCGAGATAGGCGGTGACAGGCGCTTTTCGGTAGAGCAAGCCGCGATCGATGGCGCTGCGGGGGAGATCAGCGAGGTCTTTGACGGCCGGTTTGGCGTAGAGGGGGACGGCGTAGCCGGGGCTCAAATTTTTGGCGCCGGGATATTCGGGTTCGAAATAGCCGGTGATGAGGGCGGTGCCGTCAATTTTATAGGCGGCGAAATAGGTGGTGAAGAAATCGCGGGCGGCATCGTCATCGCCGGTGGGCGTGGCGCGGGCAGCGTTGCAGGCGTTTTGCCAGAGCCCGGCCTGGCCGGCGCGTTGTTGGGCCAGGCCCTGGCCGCCGAGGCTGTGATCGGGCGGCAGCAGGGCGATGGTTTTGCAGCCGCGGATGAAGGCGGTGAGGGCTGCCGAGGTTTTATCCGTGGTCCAACCGGGGAGGTCGTCCGTTGCGACGGCGGTTAAAGGCGGGCCGCCGGATGGCGGGGATTCTTCGGCGCCGGGGCCGGTGCCATTGATGGCGCTGGGCATGACGCAGCCGGCGAGGGTGATGAGGCTGGCCAGGGCCGCGAGGGTGAGGCGCTTCATGCGGGATTAGCCGGTGCGGGTGGCGGCGAGGCGCCAGGTCGGGTCGCGGTCTTTGACGTTGCGCTCGAACGTCCAGAGATCGACCAGTTCGGTGACGGCATCCGTGCCGGTGACGGGGTTGCCGGCGTTATCCAGCGTGAGGTTGATCTGGTCTGAGATAAATTTGACCACGATGGCGGCCTGGTCGCCGACCAGCTCTGACTCCTCGATGGTGGCGGAAATGATGGCTTTGATGTCGCTGCGGTGTTTTTCGCCCGCTGTCTCGCGGGCGGCGATGGCGGCCTCGAAAGCATCGTACACGGAGGGGGTGAGGAGCGGTTTGAGGCTGCGGCGGTCGCCGGCGGCGAAGCTCGTCACGATCAGGCGGAAATTGGCTTCGGCTTGGGTTAAGAATTTGGGCGGGTCGAACTGGGCGTCGCGGTTGACGATCTGCATCAGGCGGCTGCCGAGGGCTGAGCGTGGGTCTGGTACGGCGCGGCCGGGCTGGGCGGGCAGAGCGCGGCCCTCCAGGATCGGCGCTGTGCCGAAACCGGATTGGGGGAGTGGGGGTTTCTCAAAGCCGACGCGGCGGCCGAGGATGCTGCGCAGGCGCAGGACCAGGAAGATGGCGATGCCGGCGAAAATAATCAGGGCGACGGGGAAACTGCCCAGGGAATTGGTTACAGCCATAAGGACGGACCGGTGAATTGCCATAATTCCGGTTTTTTTATGCCACTGGTCTGCACCGCTCCCCCTTGTGATGTCATGCTGGAAGAGGACATACGTCGGTGGACGCGGCACGGCAAATTTTTGCACCTGAAGGATTTTTTATGTTTCTGCTCCGCCATGGGCAAAGCTATTTTAATCTGCATTTTACCGAGACAAGGCGGGACCCGGGGATTGAGGACCCGGAGCTGACGCCGCTTGGGGTTGAGCAGGCGGTGGCGGCGGCGCGCATGCTGGAGGCGGGGGCGATCACGCGGGTGATTGTGTCGCCTTATACGAGGGCGCTGCAGACGGCGGCGGCGATTTTGCAAGTGCATGAGGTGCCGGTCGAGATTAGGCATGAGGTGCGGGAGCGGACGGCGTTTGTGTGTGATGTTGGCCGGTCGCCTGCCGCGCTGGCCGAAATATTTCCGGAGCATGATTTTGGGCATTTGCCCGATCGGTGGTGGTCCGATGGGACCGAAACGGCCGAGCAGACGGTGGTGCGGGCGGATGCGTTCCGGGAGATGATGTCGGCGCGGGAGGATCAGGCCAGTACGCTGCTGGTGAGCCATTGGGGGTTTATTTTGGCGCTGACGGGGGTGTCGGTGGCGAATGGGGAGTTGCTGGAATATGATCCGGCTTCGGCGCGGCCGGAGCGGATTGTGTGGCGGCCATGACATCGCTTCTAGGCCCGGATGAGCCGGGGCCATATGAAATAGTGAATGAGCGGGGGGTGAGCCGGTTTTTTTTGACGGCTGATCATGCCGGGCGGCGCATTCCGAAGGCTTTGGGGGATCTGGGAGTCGCGCCTGAGGAGATGGAGCGGCATATTGCGTGGGATATTGGAATTGCGGGGGTGACCAGGCGGCTGGCGGTGTTGTTGGATGCGACCGCTATTTTACAGGTCTATTCGCGGCTGGTGATTGACTGTAACCGGCGGCCTGATGTGCCCTCGGCATTTCCAGTGGTGAGTGAGGCGACACCTATCCCAGGGAATATGGCGCTGACCGAAGCGGATAAAGCGTTGCGGCAGCGAGCGATTTTTGATCCGTATCATGGCGAGATTGCGCGGTTATTGGCGGCAAGATTGACCCGAAATCCGGTTTATGTGGCGATGCATAGTTTTACGCCGATTTATCTGGGGGGGGCGCGGGGGATGGAGGTGGCGGTGCTGTATAACCGTAGCCCGCGCCTGTCGCAGCGTCTGGCGGCGTTGTTGCGGGCGGAGGGGGATGTGGTGGTGGCGGAGAATGAGCCTTATCATGTTTCTGATATGACTGATTATGGTGTGCCGGTTCATGCCGAGGCGGCGGGGCTGGATTATTTGGAGATTGAAATCAGGCAGGATTTGATTGCGGATGCGGCCGGGCAGGTGGCGTGGGCTGAGCGCCTGGCGCGTTTGCTGCCGAGGGTGCTGGCGGGAGGGATGGGGTGAAAGATTTTGGGCTGAGCCGGAATGTGCCGGTGGTGCCGGCGCAGACGGCGTTTTTGATCATCGACGTGCAGAATTACAATATGGAGGGGGGCGGGGAATATGCCGGGTTGGGTGAGGAGGAGGTTGAACGGAGGTTTGGATTTTTCTTCCGGGAGATGCGGGGGAGAGTAATTCCGAATCTGCAGGCATTGCTGGCGGCCTGTAGGGCTAAGGGGATTGAGGTGATGTACACCGTGATCGCCAGCCTGACCGAGGATGGCAGGGATTTGAGTTTGGATTACAAGATTTCGGGATTGTTTTGTCCGAAATCCTCGCGTGATGCGCAGGTTATTGCCGACATTGCGCCGGTGGGGGATGAGATTGTGCTGACCAAAACCTCGTCTTCGGTGTTTATTTCGACCAATATTCATTATGTGCTGGGGAATTTGGGGGTGAAGCAGGTGATCATGGCCGGGGCTTTGACGGACCAGTGTGTGGATTCGGCGGTGCGGGATGCTTGTGATCTGGGGTATCTGGTGACCTTGGTGACCGATGCTTGTGCGACCCAGAGTTTGGTGCGGCATGAGACGGCGCTGGCGAATAATGCCGGGTATTGCCGGCAGATTACCGCGCAGGCGCTGCTGGCCGAGATTGAAGCTGCATGAGGGTTTTTGATGGCACGTAAGCCAAAGGCGGTTATGAGCAAGGAGCGCGTGCCGGAGATCGCGGGGTTTATGGACCGGATTGATGAGGCGGGCTGCGGGGGCTGGGTGGTGGATTTTGCAGCACCCGCTGCACCGATGCGGTTGCGGGTGCTGATTGATGGCATGATCGTTGAGGTGATTTCCTGTGATTTGAAGCGCGATGACGTGGCGGCATTAAAACTGCCGACGGATAGGATTGGGTTTTATTATAATATTCCGCAGCGGTTTTGGAATGGGCTGCGGCATGGGTTGAGGTTTGCGACCGTGACCGGTGTGCCCGTGGTGTTTTCCACCCGTAGCGGCGTGGTGATGGAAGAAATGCATTTTTGCCTGAACCGGCCGGTGCGGTTTGAGGGGTTGTTGGATGGCAGCATTGATGGGCTGGTGCAGGGCTGGGCGGTGACGGTGGATGACCGGGCCAAGACCAAGCTCGGCGGGGTGCGGATATTGGTGACGACTGAAGGTGAGCCGGTAGCAGAGTTGCTGGCGGACCAGTACCGGGCCGATGTGGGGGAGGCGGTGGGGTGTGACCCGTGTTGCGGGTTTAGTTTCGCGCCCCCGCCGGAGTTGATGTGGGGCGCGCGCACATCCTTCCGGTTTTTCGCGATGCCGGGGCGGGTGGAGCTGCGGGGCAGCCCGATTGAGGTGTTTAGCGTCGATGGCCGGGAGCGGGCGCAGATGCAGGCGCTGATCGCGCGGGCGGATGAGCTTTTTAGTTTTGCGTATCATCTTAGGCGTGAGCTGAAGGCGGCGATGCCGGGGGAGCGGTATTTGTTGAGCGATTATGCGCGCTGGGCGGCGAAATCCCGGCCGTTGATGCTCGGCCGGATGCAGGCGCGGTATGGGGATGTACCGGTGGGCACGCCTTTGATCTCGATTATTTGTCCGGTGTTCCGGCCGGCGATGGGGGATTTTTTGCTGGCGGTGGATTCCGTGCGGGCACAGAGTTATCCGCATTGGGAATTGCTGCTGGTGGATGATGGCAGCAAGGATAGCTTGCTCGCCCAGACGATGCAGACGCTGGCTGAGGCGGATAAGCGGATAAAACTTTTGGTCCAGGCGAAGAATGGCGGGATTGCGAAGGCGACCAATGCTGGTCTGGCGGCGGCGGTGGGGGATTTTATTGCGTTTTTTGACCATGATGATGTGCTGGAGCCGGTGGCGCTGGAAATTATGCTGCTGGCGCAGCGGGCGACGGGCGCAAGATTGCTTTATTCGGATGAGGATAAGGTGGAGCGGTCGGGCGGGTTGTGCGAGCCGCATTTTAAGCCCGATTTCAATTACCGGTTTTTGCTGGAGGTAAATTATATCTGCCATTTTGTGCTGGCGGATGCGGCTTTGGTGCGGGAGACCGGGGTTTTTGACCCGCGTTATGATGGGGCGCAGGACCATGATTTTCTGCTCCGGATGGTAGAGCGGCTGACGCCGTCGCAGATACATCATGTGCCTGAGATACTCTATCATTGGCGCAAATCGGCGGGATCGACGGCGGCTTCGGGGACAGTTGCAAAACCGAAGGCGGCGTTAGCGGGTGAGCAGGCTGTGGCAGCGCATTTGCAGCGCGGTGGGCTGCCGGCTGAGGTGCATAGACGGGAGAATTTAACCTGCTACCGGGTGGATTGGTTGCCGCCGGGGGCGGGGCGGGTTTCGATTCTGATCCCGTTCCGCGATCACGTCGAATTGACCAGGGAGTGTGTGAATGCGATCCGCAAACACACCAAGGAGAGTGAGTACGAGATTATTTTGCTGGATAATTGGTCGGTTTCCGCTGAGGCGGAAATTTTTTGCGCGGAGCAGGCCAATATGCCGGCGACAAGGGTGGTTAGAATTGCTGAGCCGTTCAATTATTCGCGCATTAACAATTTGGGCGCGCTTGCGGCTTCTTACGAGTTTCTGCTGTTTTGTAACAATGACGTGATCGTGAAGGATGGGTTTTGGCTGCGCCGGATGGTGAATGAGTGCCTGGTCAATGAACGCGTGGGGGCGGTGGGGGCAAAACTGCTTTATCCTGATGGGACGGTGCAACATGCAGGCGTCGTGCTGGGGGTTGGCGGGGTGGCGGACCATGCGTTCCGCGGCATTATGGGGAATGCGCCAGGCTATGTGATGCGGGCGATGGCGGCACAGCAGGTCTCGGCGGTGACGGCGGCGTGCATGCTGGTTAGGAAAACGGCTTTTGACGAGGTTGGCGGGTTTGACGAGACCGAGCTGGCGATTGCGTTTAACGATATTGATTTATGCGTTAAGCTGAAGTTAGCGGGCTGGCAGATTATGTTGACGCCGGATGTGGTGGCGGAACACCGGGAGAGCCAGAGCCGCGGTGATGATTTTGACGATGCCAAAGTCGCCCGGTTTATGCGCGAGAATGAGGTGATGCGGCAGCGTTATGCCGATATATTGCCGGAAGATCCGTTCTATAGCCCGCATTTTTCGCGTGAGGGCGGGATTTACCGGGAGTTGCGGCTCTGGCAGCCGAAGCGGCTGGCGTGTTAGTAGAGATGCTGGTTTTACGGCAGTTATGTTAACGGAAAGTTTTCGTTGAGACTATTTGAGTGAGAAGTGCAGGATGCCGGCCTGCGCCGGCATGACAAGAGTGGATGAGACTAACCTTTGGCGAGGCGGCGGGCGGTCATCAGTAACATGCGCCGGTCCTCCGTGGAACAGGCGCGATAGAGCCGCATGAGGGCAAGCTCATCACCGACCAGTGAACCGGTTTCGCCGGAGACCAGATAACCTAGCGAAGTGTTTAGTACCTTCGCGAT
>Ga0116226_10004617_pt1 | contig 12214 bp, 11 predicted proteins | sample S1TSphfallax_FD_89692 | JGI IMG/M metagenome (GOLD analysis project Ga0116226, IMG submission 89692) | Host-associated microbial communities from peat moss isolated from Minnesota, USA - S1T2_Fa - Sphagnum fallax MG | ecosystem: Host-associated > Plants > Peat moss > Unclassified | place: USA... | reverse complement strand
TGACTTCGACGCCGGGCGTGTGATGGAGCTCCGGATGTCCGGGCGTCTTACTGCCCTTTTGGCGGAAGCTCTTGAGATCGTCGAGCGTCAGCGGATAGCCGGTCAAGTATAGCAACGCGTAGATCAGCATCGAGCCGTGGCCCGCGCTCAGAACGAAACGGTCGCGATCCCACCACGCCGAGTCGCCGGCGTTGAATTTGAGATGTCGCGTGAACAGCGTGTAGGCCATCGCGGCCGCGCCGAGCGGTAAACCGGGATGCCCGGAATTCGCCTTCTGAACGGCATCGATCGCAAGAAAACGGATTGCATTGATGCGGTTCTGGTCGTCCGGCGTATTGGGCACAGGGTTCTCCTTACAACGCGAGCGGGTCGACTGCTTTCGCCGCTGCGCTACTCATTCCTGACTCTTACCCGTACGTCGGAAAAGCCACGATGGGGGACATATGTGAGTAGGAGTTTCGCCATGCGATACGTTACTCGACGGAGTATGGAGATCGATACCCTCGAGTCGCGATTCGCAGCGCTGGAAGCGGATCCGAGCGCGCTGCGCGGCCCGGGTGGCGCGGTACTCAACGACGTTCTCGATGCCTTGGATCGCGGCATTATTCGCGTGTGCGAGCCCACGCCTGACGGCTGGATCACGCACGCCTGGATCAAGCGCGCGATCCTGATGTATTTTCAAGCGCACGATAGCGAAGAGATCGGCGTCATCGATAACTTCGGCATCGCGGCGAGTCCGCAGGCCACGCAGTGGCAGAACCTGCACATGCCGCCGAGTTACTTCGACAAGTTACCGACGAAACGGAACTATGCCGAGCTCGGCGCGCGCTGCGTTCCGCCAGGCGTCGCGCGGTTTGGCTCGTTCCTCGGTCGCGGCTCGATCTTGATGCCGGGCTACGTGAACGTCGGCGCGTACGTCGATGAGGGTTCGATGGTCGATACGTGGGCGACCGTGGGTTCGTGCGCGCAGATCGGGAAGAACGTGCATCTCGCCGGCGGCGTCGGTATCGGCGGCGTTCTCGAGCCGCCGCAAGCGCAGCCCGTTATCGTGGAAGACGGAGCGTTTATCGGGTCGCGTTGCGTCGTCGTCGAAGGCGTGTTCGTCGGTGCGGAGGCCGTGCTCGGCGCGGGCGTCGTGCTGACCGCGAGCACGCCGATCGTCGACGTGCGCGGATCGACCCCGACGATTACCCGCGGTCGCGTCGAGCCGCGCTCGGTCGTGATCCCGGGTTCGATCCCCAAAACGTTCGCTGCGGGAACCTACGGAGTACCGTGCGCGCTCGTCATAGGCGAACGAACCGCCTCGACGGATCGCAAGACGTCCCTCGAGATGGCGATTCGCGATTATGGAGTGTCGGTATGAACAAGGCTCTCGAGGCGACGGGCGGGTCGCTGATTCGCGCGCTGCACGCGCGCCGTCGCCCGACGTCGATCAACCTCGGTATCGGCGAGCCGACGCTCAAGCCGAACATGGAACACTTTACGTATGCGTCGTCGTGGGTTGCGGAGCACGGGTGCCGCTACTCCACGAACATCGGCGATGCGGATTTGCGTGAGGCGATCGCCGAGCGCTACGGCTATCCCGGATACGGCGCGGGAAACGTGTGCGTGACGGCGGGTTCGCAAGAGGCCGTGTACGTCGCGCTGCGCGCGATCCTCGATCCGGCGCACGACGAACTGCTCGTCGTCGAGCCGTGCTTCCCCGTGTACGTGAAGATCGCGCAGATCGAAGGCATTCCGACGAAGCGCGTGTCGATCGATCCGCACGGTGCCGACCCGTTCGATCCCGAAGCGATCCTCGCCGCCGTCGGTCCGAAGACGCGCCTCATCGTCATCTGCTCGCCGAACAATCCGACGGGCCGCGTGATCTCGAAGGCGTCCGCGCAACGCCTCGCCGACGGTCTGCTCGCGCGCGGCGGCGAGCCCGTGTACGTCTTACATGACGAGATCTATCGCGAGCTCACGTACGTGGACGACGCCGCGGAGTTCGGCAAGATCTATCCGTACACGATCGCGATCAATTCGCTTTCGAAATCGAACGCGCTCACGGGTTTGCGGCTCGGTTGGGTTTTCGCGCCGGACGCGCCGATGGCGCAGATCGTCAAGATGCACGGCCTCGTGACGTCGTGCGCGAACACGTTCTCGCAACGCGTGGCGTTCGGCATCTTCTCCGCGGGCGAACTCGGAGCGCATCTCCCGTGGTACGAGAAGCATCGCGAGACCGTCCTCGCCGCAGTCCGCGAGACGCCGCTCGATTACATCGAACCCGATGGCGCGTTCTATCTCTGCGTGCGCGTCGGGGCTGAGGACACGCTCGCATTCGCGGAGGCGCTGATCGAGGAGCGCGACGTCGTCGCGGTGCCCGCGTACATTTTCGGCGACGCACTGCGCGGATGGCTGCGCACGAGCTTCGTCGGCAAGCCCGACGACGTCCGCGAAGGCATCCATCGCATCGCGAGCTTCGCCGCCGAACGCGGGCTCCTGCAACCGTCGGGCTAGCGCTACTCCGAGGGCGTCGTGTTCGTCGCGGCGTCCTTCGCCGGGCCGATCCAAACGGTTTGGATGTTCACGAACTCGTGGATGCCGAAGCCCGAGAGTTCGCGACCGTACCCGCTGCGTTTGACGCCGCCGAACGGAAGACGTGGATCGGATGCGGTCATGCCGTTGATGAACACGGCTCCCGACTCGAGGCGCTTCGCGATCTCCTTACCGCGCGCGATATCGCGCGTCCAGAGGTTGCCGCCGAGACCGTAGGGTGAATCGTTCGCGAGTTCGATCGCGTGCTCGGCATCGCGCGCGCGCGTGAGAGCGGCGGCCGGGCCGAACGTTTCCTCGTCGAACATCGCCATGCCGGGCTTCACGTCGCCGACGATCGTGGCCGCGTAATACGAACCCGCGCGGTCGAGCGGCTTGCCGCCCGTCAAAAGTTTCCCGCCCGCAGCGATCGTTTTCTGCACTTGCTCGTCGAGCCCGTCGCGAAGATCTTCGCGCGCGACCGGTCCGAGGGTCGTCGCGCGATCTTCCGGGTCGCCCGCTTTGAGCGCTTCGGTATGCGTGACGAACGCTTTCGCGAACGCATCGTAGACGGCGTCTTCGACGATGAAGCGCTTTGCTGCGATGCAACTCTGTCCGTTGTTTTGAAAGCGCGCGCGGACCGCCATTTTCGCCGCGGCCTCAACGTCCGCGTCCGCAAGTACGATATACGCATCCGAGCCGCCGAGTTCCAGAACCGTTTTTTTCAGATACTTGCCGGCGGTCGCCGCGACCGCGCTCCCCGCGCCTTCGCTTCCGGTTAACGTGACGGCGGCGATGCGCGGGTCGGCGACGATCGCTTCCATATTCTTGCCGGCGACGACGAGCGTCGTGAACGCACCCTTCGGGAATCCGGCCGCATCGAAGATGCGCTCGATCTCAAGCGCGCAACCCGTGACGTTGGCCGCATGCTTGAGGACGACGGTATTGCCCGCCATCAATGCGGGTGCGGCGGCGCGGAAGACTTGCCAGTACGGAAAATTCCACGGCATGATCGCGAGCAGAACGCCGAGCGGCCGAAACGCGATGTAACTCTCCGCGGCATTCGACGTCGCCGCGATGTCCGCGAGATGTTCGTGACCGTGATTCGCGTAGTAGTCGCAGCCGACCGCGGACTTCTCGACTTCGGCCTCGGCCTCGACGATCGTCTTGCCCATCTCTTGCGTTGCGAGGAGGCCGAGCTCGGCCTTGCGTGCACGGAGAATCGTAGCTGCGGTCGACAAGAGCTTCGCGCGTTCCTCAATCGGCGTGGCGCGCCAGGTGCGCTGCGTCGCGGCGGCTTGCGCGAGCGCCGCATCGATTGCGGAACGGTCGTGCTCGGGATAGCTCGCGAGCGTTTTTCCGGTCGCGGGATTGAACGTTTCGATCGAGGGCGATGGCGCGGTCGTGGTGCTCATTTGTGAGGTGTTTCGTCGGTTTCGCGCGAGACCCCGTGCGTTCGCACGTCGAAATCGAGGGCGTGGGCGACCACGTCTTCGAGCACGGCGCGTGGTACGAGGCCGATCAACTCCGTGCCGAGCGTGGCGACGCCCGCTCGCGCGGCGAGCGTGCGAATCGCACCCACGACGCGGTGGAGCGGCGTCCCCCGCGGATCGGTCAGGTTACACGAAACCTGGACGCGACCGTCGTCGAGCGCGATGCCGAGCGCCCGCAACGTCCGTAAGCCGCCGCCACGTTCGCGTATGGTCGCGGCAATCCGGCGCGCGAGCGACAGGTCGCCCGTCGCGAGCACGACGTTGAAAGCGACGAGCGGCGCACGCACGCCGACGGCGATCGCACCGGCGCCGGCATGCGGTGCGTCGCCGACGTCCGGCGCATCGCTGCGCGTCGCGAGCCCTTCGAAGCCGCCGGTGCGAACGTCCGGAAGAAGACGGCGTCCGAGCTCCCCGTAGAAGTAACTCGGGACGCGGAATCGCTCCCAGATCCGCGCGGCGGCTTCGCGCGCGAGATCGACCGCATCGCCCTCCGTCGCGCTTCCGAACGGCACGAACGGTAAGACGTCGAGCGCACCGATGCGCGGATGCGCACCGCGATGCGTGCGCAGATCGATTCGCTCGGTCGTGACCGCCGCGAGCGCGAGCGCGGCATCGAGTACCTGCGCGCGCGATCCGAAAAGCGTGAAAACGCTACGGTTATGAACCGAATCGCTCGTGCGATGCGCGAGCGTCGCGCCGGCGTTTTCGATCGCACGCGCACATGCATCGACGATCGCGATGTCCGTTCCCTCGGACACGTTCGGCACGCACTCGAAGACGTGCATCCGCTATCCGAGCGTCGCGGCGACGATGCTCGAGAGGTCGCGCGCCACGAGCACGCCGTCTTCGCGTTCGCGCCCCGTCCCCGGCGGTGCGACGATCGTCGAGAAGCCGAGCTTGCGCGCCTCGTTCGTGCGCCGCGCACGTTGCGAGACCGCGCGAATCTCTCCCGAGAGACCGAGTTCGCCGAACGCGACGGTGCCCGCGGGTAGCGGCGTGCCGCGAAACGCCGATGCGACGGCGAGTGCGATTCCGAGGTCGGCCGCGGGCTCGCTCACGCGCAAGCCGCCTGCGACCGATGCGTACACGTCGTGCGTGCCGAGATGCATGCCGGCGCGGCGCTCGAGCACCGCGAGGATCATCGCGAGCCGCGCGCGATCGACGTTGGCCGCGAGTCGTTGCGGCGTGCCGTACGACGTCTCGCCGACGAGTGCTTGAATCTCGACGAGCACGGGCCGCGAGCCGACGATGCTCGCGACGACGCACGAACCGCTCGGCCGCGTCGCATTGCCGCCACGCCCGAGAAAGAGCTCCGATGGATTCTTGACTTCGTGGAGCCCGCGTTCGTTCATGAGAAACACGCAGATTTCGTCGGCGCTTCCGAAACGATTCTTGTGCGCGCGCACGATCCGGTACTCCGCACCGTTCTCACCTTCGAAGTACAGCACCGTATCGACGAGATGCTCGAGTAGCCGCGGACCGGCGATCGAGCCGTCTTTCGTAACGTGTCCCACGACGAACGTCGCGCAATCGGTACGCTTCGCAAACTCCATGAGCGCGGTCGCGCAATCGCGCACTTGCGAGATGCTGCCGGCAAACGATTCGACCTCCGGCAACGCCATCGTCTGAATCGAATCGACGACGAGCGCACGCGGCTGGAGGTTCTCGAGCGCATCGAGGATCGCGCGCAAATCCGTTTCCGCGAACAACAAGAGATCGGCGCTCGCGCCGAGCCGATCCGCGCGCAACTTCGTTTGCGCGGCCGATTCTTCGCCGCACACGTAAACGACGGGTCCGCCGGAGGCCGCGAGATTCGCCGCGACCTGCAGCAGCAACGTCGACTTTCCGGCCCCAGGCGGCCCGCCGAGTAACACGAGACTGCCCGGAACGATGCCGCCCCCGAGCAGAACGTCGAACTCGCCGATCCCGCTCGGAATCCGCGCGACGCGCCCACTCGACACGTCGCCGAGCCGCACCGGAGCGGCGCCCGGCCGCGCCGGCCCGCGGGGCAATGCCTTCCCCTTCGGAGCCGCGGGCGCTTCGGCAAACGTATTCCACGCATCGCACGCCGGGCAACGCCCGAGCCACCGCAACGATTCGTGCCCGCACGCCGAACAGAAGAAGGCCGCCCGCGATTTTGCCATCGACTTCATCGTAGGCGAGCGGTGTGCCATCGTCCTGGCATAGTGCCCGTGTTCTTTCCCGGGCAAGGGGATCGACTCGGCGGTCGAAGGCTCGCGATCATGATCGCATTCGGTGCGTTCTTGTTGACGTTTTTCGCCGGAGTTGCCGTTCTGGCGTTTCATGGTGACACCGTCGGGGTTCGTTACGCGGTCGGCGATGCTGCGGCGTTTGCCGTCCTTTCGCTGCTGACGTGGCTGCTGACGCGGTCTCCTGAGGTTGGTGCGCTCGAGGAGAAGGAACGACCCCGGGCACCTTGGCTGCAAGTTGCATGTTGTGTGGCCATCGTCATTCTCACGGGCGTTCTTGCTGCCATCGAACAGGGCGCACTCGCTCGGCATACGGCGACCGTGCGCCACGTCTCGAGGCTCGCTTCGGTCGGGTTTCCCGAGTTGCTCCGATACGGTGGAGCGCAGTTTCTCGTCTACGTTGGGCTCACGGCACTAACGCTGCTCCCTTTCCGTATCAAGCCTCGTTACCTCGGCTTATCGTGGGGTATCGGAACGCTGTCCGTGGGCTTCGTATGGTTGAGTGCGCCATTGATTTTGATCGCGATCGACCTCATCCATGGCGCGTGTGCATGGCCGTTCCTGGTCGCAAACCTCTGCCGAAATTTTTTCTCGAACGGCTTTAGCGAAGAATTTCTGATGCGCGGCGCCCTGATGTCGCGCCTTGCGAACGTGTGCCCCCCGTCGTGGGCGCTGTTTTTACAGGCGGCGATCTTTGGAGCTTGGCACTACGGCGCGAACATGCACGGCACGAACGGAAACGTGGCAATCGCGGTTGCTTCCATGGCCGCCCATCAGATGCTGTTCGGCTACGCCATGGGCTTCGTCACGCTTCGCACGCGCTCGATCGCAGTACCGTCGCTGTTCCACATGCTGTTTGACTCTCGCCCGTTTTAAGACACCGAAGAGGTCGCCCGACGGAACGAAGGGTCGTAGGCGTGCAACTCTTCGGCCCCGTGCCGCCCGGAGGTACGTTCACGAAGGCCGGGACGTACCCGTACTACTGCCTGTTCCACGACGACGATGAAGGCATGTACGCGACGGTGACCGTGACGCCATAGGCGTTCGCGGCCGTCTTCAATCGGGGCCGCGGCAGGCGCGGGGAGGTCGCGCGCAACGCGGTCCCGATTTCTAAGAACCGTGCCTGGCCACATTGCAATCGATGGGCCCGCGGGGAGCGGGAAGACGACGGTCGCGCACGCGCTCGCGCGACGGCTCGGCGTTCTCTATCTCGATACCGGAGCGATGTATCGCGCGGTGGCCTTGCTGTCGCTTCGGGCCGAGGTCGACCCGCACGATGAGGTCGCCGTCCTCTCGCTCGCGCGCGAACGGCCGATTCGCGTGGCCGTCGACGAAGCGTCGCCGCTCGGGTTTCGCGTATTCGCAGGCGACCACGAGTTCGGCTCGGAGTTATATGGTAACGACGTGAGCCGCGTGGTCTCGCTCGTCTCGGCCTACGCCGGCGTGCGCGACCTGATGGTCGAGCGCCAGCGGGCGATCGCGGCCGAAGGTCCGGTCATCATGGCGGGGCGCGACATCGGCACGGTCGTGCTCCCGACGGCGGCCCTCAAGATTTTCCTGACGGCCTCGGTCGACGAGCGGGTCGAGCGCCGACTCGCCGAGCTCGCCGCGCGCGGCACGCACGTCTCGCGCCCGGAACTGCGGGCCGAAATCGAAGAGCGCGACCGCTTGGATGCCACGCGTGCGGTCGCACCCCTGCGCCCGGCGGCCGACGCCCTCGAGATCGATTCGAGCGGCGCGACGGTCGACGAGGTGGTCGAGCGCATCGCAGAACTCGCGCGCGCCATCCGATGATGCCGTTCTACGCCTTCGCCCGCTGGTTCGTCTGGGCGACCGTGTCGGCGCTCTTCGGTTTCCGAACGATCGGTCGGGAGAACGTCCCGCTGACGGGCCCGTTGATCGTGGCCTGCAACCACGTCTCGAACCTCGACCCGCCGTGCCTCGGCGTCGGCATGCCGCGCCAAGTGACGTATATGGCGAAGAAAGAACTCTTCGAAATCCCGGTCCTCGGGCTGCTGATCCGCTTGCTCGGGGCCTTCCCGGTCGATCGCAGCCGCGGCGACATCGCCTCGATAAAGACGGCGATCGGCGTGCTCGAGCGGGGCACGTGCCTCGGCATCTTTCCCGAGGGCGGGCGGAACGTCGATGGAACCAAGCAGGCGCAGATGGGCGTTGCTCTGCTGGCATCGCTCTCGGGCGCGACCGTGGTTCCCGCCTACCTCTCGGGAACGAAGAAGACAAAATTTCGGTCTCCGGTTACGGTCGTCTTCGGGGAGCCGCTCCGATTCGAGCCCGGACAGAAAGCCCGGCGCGATGATTTGGCGAAGTGGACCGATGAGCTTATGAGACGCATCTACGCGTTGCGGGAGAAAACCGGTGGTAATTAAGAAGGCGAAGACCCAGGGGTTCTGCTTCGGCGTCGCCATCACGCTCAAGAAGGCCGAAGAGACGGTCGCGGCCCGTGGTGGCGGCAACGTCACGACGCTCGGCCACATCGTGCACAACCCGCAGATGGTGCAGTCGTTCGAAGACAAGGGTCTCGTAAACGCGCACTCGGTCGACGAAGTCGAGTCCGGAACGCTGTTCGTGCGCGCCCACGGCCTGCCCGTCGACGTCTTCGAGAAGGCCGAAGCGAAGGGCCTCACGATCGTCGACGCCACGTGTCCGATGGTCACGAAGATTCACGTGCAGGCCGAGAAACTGCGCGCCGACGGTTACAAGATCGTCGTGGTGGGCGACCCGAACCATCCCGAGGTGAAGGGCACGCTCTCCCACGTCCCCGGCGCGTGGATCGTCCAGGTGCCCGAAGATGTGGACGCGCTCCCGCGCGCGAGTCGCGTCGGTGTCGTGGTGCAGTCCACGTGGTCCGGCGTCGGCTTCACGGAGATCGTGCGCAAGCTCAGCTCGAAATATTACGACGTGCGCGCCGTCAACACGATCTGCACCGACACGCACAACCGGCAGTCGGAAGCGGAAACGCTCGCGACGCAAGTCGAGGTGATGGTCGTGGTGGGCGGCAAGACGTCCGCGAACACGAAGCACCTCGCCGACCTCGCGGCGACGCGCGGCGCGCGCTCGTACCATATCGAAGGCCCCGACGAACTCGAGCCCCAGTGGTTCGATGGCGTGAACACCGCCGGGCTGATGTCGGGCGCCTCGACCCCGGGTTGGCTCGTCGACCAGGTCGAGTCGCGCATGGAGGTCCTCAGCCGTCGAGCTAGTTAGCCTTATCGAGGCGCATCTCGCGCGTACGCTGGAGCGGCATCGTGGATCGTCGCCGATCTACGACATGATCCGTTACCATTTCGGCTACGACTCGCTCGAAAAGACGAAGTCGGGCAAGCGCCTCCGGCCCCAGATACTCTTGCGGACCGCACTCGAGGAGGGCGGTACGGTCGAATGTGCCATCGACGCGGCCGTCGCGATCGAGATCCTTCATAATTATTCGCTCATTCACGATGATATCGAAGATGGCGACGAACTGCGGCACGGCCGGACGACCACGTGGGCGCGCTACGGAATGGCGCACGGTATCAACGCGGGCGACGCACTCTGCGCGATCAGCTACCTCACGTTGCTCCACGAAGAGGCGCTCGTGCCGAATCGGGTCGTCGAGATGCTCCACGTCTTGCACGAGGCGAACCTCCGCATGTGCGAGGGGCAAGGTCTCGACATCAGCTTCGAAACGAACTCGTCCGTCACGATGCCGCAGTACCTCGAGATGATCGCCGGCAAAACGGGAGCGCTGTTCTCCGCGTCGTGCCAGCTCGGCGCGCTCGCGGCCGGTTGCGATTCGGAACGAGCCGATGCGTATGCGAAGCTCGGCCGCGCGTACGGCCTCGCGTTTCAGATTCGCGACGACGTGCTCGGCACGTGGGGCGCGACCGACGTGACCGGCAAGCCGAGCGGCGCGGATATCGCGCGCCGGAAGTGGAGTTTTCCGGTCGTGTGGGCGCTCGGCACGCCGCCCTCCGCCGATCGCGATGTCGTCGCGCACGCGTACGCGCGCAACGCGCGCCTCGACCCGGCCGGCGTGGTCGAGGTGATCGCCGCACTCGATCGCCTCGGAGCCCGCGATGCCGCCGACGACGCGCACGATCGTGCGCTCGACGACGCGGACAAACTCGCAAGCGAAGCCGCGATCGACGTCAACCGAACGATTCGCGATTTTCTCGCGCAAGGGGCGCGTCGCGTTGCGTAGTGCCGTGAGCTCGTCGCCCGTGGCGCTCGAGCCGTCGGAAGCGAAGGGTTTCTCCCAAACGACGCTCGCCTTCATCGGCCTGCTGTTCGCGGCGCTCGTCGTGCGCATGCTCTTCATCGCGAGCGCCGGTTTCCCGAACGACGTCGCGGCGTTCGAGGCGTGGTCGATGACGCTCGCCGACAATCCGCTGCAGCAATTCTACGCGAAGGCCGGGTTCGCCGATTATCCGCCGGGCTATTTCTACGTGCTGTGGATTTGCGGGCATCTGTACCGCGCGCTCGTGCATTCCGATCCGACGGGTTCCGCGATCAAGTTCGTCGTCAAGATGCCCGGCATTCTGTGCGACCTCGTCGACACGGCGCTCATCTATGCGATCGTGCGACGCTATGCGTCGCGCGCGTGGTCCTTCGGCGCGGCCGCGCTCTTCGCGTTCAATCCGGCGATCATCTACATCTCCGCGTACTGGGGCCAGGTCGATTCCGTTCCGGGAGCGCTGACGCTCGGGTCGCTCTATTTAATCCTCGGCGCGGACCGCCGCACCGGGCGCGATGCCACGTTCACCATCCTCGGCGCGTGGCTGCTCCTCGCGTGTTCGGTCTTGATGAAGCCGCCCGCGATCGTGCTCGCGCCGCTGTACGTGGCGTGGGTGTTCATGACGGACGATGGAGTCGACCGCTCGCGTCGCGCGATCGCGACGGGTGCCGGCATCCTCGCATCGCTCGTGCTCGCCTATCTTTCCACGATTCCGTTCCACGCGGGCTTCAACCCGATCGCGCAATTCGCGTGGCTCTACGCGCGCTACAGCTACGCGGCGGGCGTTTACGCGTACAACTCGGTCAACGCGTTCAACCTCTACGTGATGGCCCCGAACAACCATTTCTGGATGAGCGATCAGACGATTCTGCCGGGATGGACGATGTTCGGGCGCGTGATCGGTTTCCCGATGTACGGCTGGGGAATCGGGCTCTTCGTCGCCGCGACGGGACTCGTGATCTCGCGGCTCGTGCAACGCCGCGATTCGGTCGCGCTCCTCGAAGCGGCGATGATCCTCTCGCTCGGCTACTTCGTGCTCTCGACGCGCATGCACGAGCGCTACATCTTCAACGCGCTCCTGCTCGTAATTCCGCTCGCGTTCTATCGCAAGCGGTATTTCTACGCCGCGATCGCCATCTCGATCACACTGCTCGCGAACCTGATGTATTCGTTCTACTACGTCGACGTGCTGACCAACAGTATTCCGAACGTGGACACCTCCGACATGATGCCGTGGATCAGTCGGCCGTGCTCGATTCTCAACGTCGCGGCGTTCTTCTATCTCGGCTACGTGTTTCTCGGGTCCGGCAGCGACATTCTCGAGCGCCTCGGCCGGCGCTCGCCGGCCGCGGTCGCGCGGGTCGTGGGCGCCGGCGTCGTGGCCGGGCCGGTCGACGCGAGCGAACCCATCGCTGCGAAGCATCGTTGGTTCGCACCGCTCGAGGGCACCGCTTGGATGACGGGGCGCGACTGGGCGATGGCCTCGGCGCTCGGCTTCACGTCGTTCGTCGCGAGCTTCATCGACTACACGTGGCCTTCGGAAAAGATCTTCGACGAAATCTACTACGCGCGCGCCGGTGAGGAATATCTCCAGCATAAGGAGATCTTCGAGTTCACCCATCCGCCGCTCACGAAGCTCGTGATCACGCTCTCGATGATCCTCTTCGGAGGCATGCACGGACTCGGCGATACGGCCGCGGGTTGGCGTTTCCTGAACCTCGTCGTCGGCGCGCTGATGGTGTTCGTGATCTACATCTTCGCGA
>Ga0116226_10004616_pt1 | contig 12215 bp, 9 predicted proteins | sample S1TSphfallax_FD_89692 | JGI IMG/M metagenome (GOLD analysis project Ga0116226, IMG submission 89692) | Host-associated microbial communities from peat moss isolated from Minnesota, USA - S1T2_Fa - Sphagnum fallax MG | ecosystem: Host-associated > Plants > Peat moss > Unclassified | place: USA... | reverse complement strand
CTCGCCAAGCGCCTTCATTCCGGTGGCCGAGCAGTTCGGTCTGATTCACGATCTCGGTAGCTTCGTCCTGCAGGAGGCCTGTCGGACCGCTCATACCTGGTTCCGCCGTGGCACCGAACCCGCGACCGTGGCGGTAAACGTTTCTGCTCTGCAAATCAATGATTCATTCGGCCGCCTCCTCGACGATACCCTCAAGAAGCTTCACTTCCCGGCTGTACAACTCGAACTCGAAATCACCGAGAGCGCGCTCATCGTTGACCCCGACCGTACGATCGCAATACTCAACGAGTGGCGACAAATGGGCGTGCGAATCGCAATCGATGACTTTGGCACCGGCTACTCGAGCCTGAGCTATCTCACGCGACTTCCGGTGGATCGCTTGAAAATCGATCGCGCGCTCGTCCAGCGCATGACTTTGGATCGCAAGAGCGTGTCGATCATGCGCTTGCTGCTCGCCGTCGCGACGGAACTCGGGCTCGACGTCATTGCGGAAGGCGTAGAGACGGAGCCGCAACTGAGCATATTGATCGATCTCGGCTGCCCCAAGGTTCAGGGCTATTTGTTCTGCCGACCGCTGGCCGCCCGACTGATGCGCGGAACGCTTCTGCAGACTTGGGGAAACCGCGACCACGCAGCCGACGGTGTGCTCAACTCGGACAGTGGTTTCGCGGCCGAAGCGGAGTCGCATGCAGCCTGAACGCTGGTTCGTATGGCGATGCTGGACGGTGTGGCGCCGTTACCCACGATGACCGGCGCCGGCTTCGTCGCGATCCGTGATCGACCTCACACCAGATGCGGCCCGTCTGCCCGATACCCGTTCGATGACGCAAACTCTTACAACGGCGATGCCGCGAATCGAGCGCGCAGAGATTTTGAAAGCGGCCGCGTCCTTGGGCGTTCTCGGGCACGGGGCGGATAGCGCGCCCCAAATCATGGCGGCGCTTTGCGATCCGCAGGTGCTTGCCGGTGAAGTCTCGAAGCTCATCGCCGGACAACCCGCGCTGTACGCGCGAGTCCTGCGGGTGGCCAATTCGCCCTATCACGGTCAGGGGCGATCGATCACGTCGGTCGACCGGGCAATCGCGATCTTGGGGTTCGATGCCGTGCGCGGCATCGCCGCGGCCGCATGTCTCGACAAAACCATGCCGAGAAAAAACCAACCCTCGTGCATCGATATGGAAGCGGTCCTTCGGCACAGCATCGCAACCGGTGCTGCGGCGCAAGCGTTGGCGAGAACCTTCCGTCCGGCGCTCGCTGCAGAGGCCTTCATTGCGGGCCTTTTGGCCAATCTCGGGATCATGGTGCAGATGACGCTCGACGCCCCCGGTGTCACCAAAATCCTTGCGGCGCGTTCGGCCAACGACCGGCGCGACGTGCGGGACTTGGAGATCGAACACGCCGGCGTCGGGCACGAAGCATGCGTCGCCGTCATTTTCGAAGCGTGGCACCTGCCGGTATCGCTGATCGCCGCGGTAGCCCATCACCACGATCCCATGACCGCGAACCGCCCGGACAGAGACCTGGCTGTGCTCATCAGCTTAGGCGCCGGCATCGCGCTCGCGAGCGGCAGCACCTACAGCCTGGAGCCACATACGCCGCCTCCCGACACCGGCGCAATGTGCTGGATCGGCGCTGAAGCAAGCCACCTGGCCGCGATTGCCGCCGAGCTGCCCATGCAAGCCACCGAATTCCACAGAGCACTGCGGGCGGCTTGACGCGATGTCTGCGCTTCAGTTGGGTGCAGTTGACGCCGATAACCAGGCGATGATCTGCATCGTTACCCGCTGACATGAAGCCAAGACACGCCGCGTCCAACTCCGCCCGGGAGACCTGCCATCTTGGCATACCGATACCCCCGGCTCGCCCCGCACCGCCGCCATTGCCGCACCATATGTGCGTTGTCGATGCGCAGGGTGTAGTGCGCGGCGTCGATGCCCTGTGGTCCGACTTCGTTGCCGCCCGGTATGCCGGTCCCGAGGAGATTCGCGTCGGGAGTTCCTATCTGACCGGCTGCGACTCAATCTGCGGTCCAGCCGGCGCGAGCGCGTGCGAATTCGCCACGGGCGTGCGCGCAGTCCTGCGGGGTCAGCGCGAGCGCTTTGCGATGGAGTACGCCTGTCATACACCGTCGGCGCAGCGCTGGTTCGAAGCGCAGGTGGCGCGACTGCCGGGCGATCAGGAGTTGTTTATCATCGCGCATCGCGACGTCACGGCCTCCCGAAGTGATCAAGTCCTGATTGCGGCCGTCGCGCGGGATGTGAGTGCGCGAGTCCAAGCCGAGAGTGCCCTCAAGGTGCAGGTTCTCCAACAGCAACTGCTGGCGCAATTCGGGCAATTCGCGCTCGAGGGCCCGACTCTCGAAGAAGTACTGACGCAGGCCGCCACCATTCTCGGCGTGGGACTGCAAACGGACATGCACCGCTTGTTGTTGACTACCTCGGATGAACGCACGTTACGGCTGGTTGCGGGCGCGGGTTGGGAGGAGGCCTGGGCCGGGCAGCCGCTGTTCGACGCCGTTCTCGAGACGGAGGATCATTTTGTCCTCGGCACGCGCGAGGCCATCACGATAGAGGATTTCGAGTGGAGCACCCGTCTACGTCGCTCGCCCATCTTGCTGGCGCATGCTGCCCGGTCCGCGGTGGAAGTCTTGATTTGCGGTGCGACGGGCCCCTACGGCCTCATCGGTGCCTATGACCGCGCGCCGGGTCGCTTCGACGGGGCCAGCGCGAATTTCGTGCAGAGCATCTCCAACACGCTGGCAGCCGTCATCGATCGGTACCACGTCGAGGAGCGGCTCTCGCACATGGCACAGTACGACGCCCTGACCGGCCTGCCGAACCGCACCATGTTCATGGCCGGTCTGAACAACGCGGTGCAGCGGGTACGCTCCGGCGAGCAGCCCCGATATGCCGTATTGTTTCTCGACTTCGACCGCTTCAAGCTCGTCAACGATACCTTGGGACACGAAGCAGGCGACGAGTTGTTGCGACAGGTGGCCGGCCGTCTGCGCGGCGCGCTGCGGGCGAGCGACGCCATCGGCGAGGACCCCACCGCCAACTTGCTGGCCCGCTTCGGCGGCGACGAATTTCTCGTCTTGCTCAACGACTTGAAGGACTCCGCCGATGCGATTCGCATCGCGGAGCGGCTGCTCCTGGCGATGGTCCCGCCGTACGACATTTTGGGGACGGAAGTGCGTTCGACGGCGAGCGTGGGTCTCGTCACGAGCGAAGTCGGCGAGGCAAGCCCCGAGGAAATCATTCGCAATGCCGACGTCGCCATGTACGAGGCGAAACGGACCGGACGGGCCCGCACGGTCTTGTTCAACGAGGCCATGCACGCTCGCTTGACCCGTCACGTTGCGATCGAGACGAGTCTGCGACGGGCCATCGGAACCCCGGAGTTGTTTCTCGTCTACCAACCGATCGTCGAACTCGATACCGGCCGCATGGTGTCGGCCGAGGCCTTGGTGCGCTGGAACCACCCGACACTGGGTGTCATTCCGCCATCAGAGTTCATTCCGATTGCCGAAGAGTCGGACCTGATCGTCCTCCTCGGTAAATGGGTGCTGCGCGAGTCCTGCGAAACGATGGCCCACTGGCGATCCGTGGACGCGCTGCGCGCGCCCGGTACGATCAGCGTCAATGTCTCGCGGGCGGAGTTGGCTTTGGGCAAGGGCCTGAAGGACTACGTGCAAGCGACGCTCGAGGCGGTCGGATTGCCACCGCAACATCTGCAGCTCGAAGTGACGGAGCGCGAGGTGATGCGCAGTCCCGAAGCAGCACGGGAACTCCTGCAGGAGTTCAGGCAGTTGGGAATCCGGCTGGCCATGGACGATTTCGGCACCGGCACGTCCTCGCTGGCGGCATTGCGGGATTTTCCCTTCGACACGATCAAAATCGACCGTTCATTCCTGACGAACTTGGGCGCAAGCCGCGAAGTCATGGCCGTGATCCACGCGACCATCAATCTGGTCGAGAACCTCGGTATGTCCAGCTTGGCCGAGGGTGTCGAGGACGCCACGCAGGTCGCGATGTTGCAATCTCTCGGATGCCACTATGCGCAAGGCTATTTGTTCAGCCGGCCCGTGACCAAGGAGCGCCTCTTGGGCGCGCTGGAAGCGTCTGCGACTGTACGCTTGCGCACATAGATTCTGCGCGGCGCGTGCTATTAGTTTGGCATGAACTCGCTGCCGTCCTCGGTCGATCCCTGCCTCGATGCCGAAGTGCGCGCGTCGCATCTGCCGTCGTCCGACGAGGAACATTTGTGCTCGCTCGTCACGCGCATCGCGAGCGGCGATACCGTGGCCTTGGGATTGTTCCACCGGCTTACGGGCGCGCGCCTCATGGGTATCGCGCGGGCGATTCTGCGCGATCGGGCCGATGTCGAGGAGATCGTCGCCGACGTGTATTGGTATGTGTGGTGCAGTGCCCGGAATTTCGACGGCAGGCGCGGCCGGGTACTTGCCTGGCTGCTCGTCGTCTGTCGCAGCAAGGCGATCGATCGTCTGCGCAGCCTGCGCAGCAAGGGCGTGGGGGCCGCGGCGGCCATGGATTCGCTCAGGGACGACCCGGTGGATTCGGTCTGCCCCGGTGATTTGTTGCAAGCTCTGGAGAGGGGCAGCGCGTTGCACCGCACGATCGCGCAACTATCGCCGATCCAGCAGCAGCTGCTGTCGTTGGCGTTCTTCGAGGGCATGACGCATACGGAGATCGCCGCGACGACCAATCTCGCGCTCGGTACGGTGAAGTCGCATCTGCGCCGTTCGCTGCTCAGCATACGCACGGTGCTCCCGCTCGAATCGTGCTAGCTCGCCATGGCCTGAGCGCGATCGCGGTCGCGCAAGGCTAATGCCGCATCTCCATCGCAGCCCCAGGCGGCATCATGTTCGCATTCAAGTGCATCATGATCCACAGCGAACCAGTCACGACCAGACCGACGATCAAAACACCGAAGGCGAGCGCGAGCACGTTGTTCGTATTGTCCGCGCCGGTGCTGATGTGCAGAAAAAAAACGAGATGCACGCCCATCTGCGCGATCGCGAGCACCGCGAGTCCCACGGGGACTCCGGGAGGCCAGAACAGTCCCGTCTTGCCGACGAGAAAGGAGCCGGCGGTCAGCAGCAAGGCGAAACCGAGGCCGGCGGTGTAGGTGGCGAGACGCCCGGTGCTTTTGTCGCGCCGCTTGCCGGGTGCGCGATCCGACGATGTTTCCGGCATCATGTGCGAGCTCCGAGCAAATACACCAGGGTGAGCAACGCGATCCAGATGATGTCGAGCGCGTGCCAGAACAGGCTGAAACAATGCAACCGTCGCAGCACGTAGTCGCGCGGACCCTGTGCGACGACCTGGGCGACCATGAACAGCAGCCAGAGGAGTCCGATGCTGACGTGCACGCCGTGCAACCCCACGAGCGCGAAGAACGCCGACAAGAAGGCGCTGCGTGTGGGACCCGCCCCCTGCGCGACCATGCCGGAAAATTCCGTGAGCTCCAAGCCCAGGAACGTCGCGCCGAGCACGAAGGTCACTGCGGAACAAAGATAAAACGCCGGCAGATGGCGTCTCTCGATCGCGAGTGCGCCGAGACCGCAGCTATAGCTCGAGAACAGCAAACACAAGGTTTCGATCGCGACGTGCTCGAGATTGAACAGATCGTGCCCGGCGGGGCCGCCCGCCGTGTCTCCCGACAACACGGCATAGCTCGCGAACAGAGCCGAGAACATGATGATGTCGCTGAGCAGAAATATCCAAAAGCCGTAGGCGACGACGATCTCGACGGGTGCCGGGCCTTGCGCACCCGGCCCGGTCGACTCTTGCGGGGTGTCGTGTGCCGGGATGCGGAGCAGATCGCCGTTGGTGGCCGCGGTGTTCATGCCGACCTCGTGCCCGCCGCGGCGTCGCTCCGCTCGCGGGCGGCCAAGGTCTCCGCACTGATTTCAGTCTGAGTGCGCGGTACCCAAGCGAACACCAACAGAGTCAACAGCGCACAAACGGCGCCCGCAATCGCCATCCACCAGATATGCCAGACCAGTGCGAAACCCATGACGACCGCGAAGAATGCCGTGACGAATCCGTTCGGGCTGTTGTTCGGCACCTCCACCGGCGCCGGCGCCGCCGGCTTCGGCGCGGCCGGCTTCGGCGCGTCCGCGGATGGACCGCGCTTGGCGGCCCAAAACGCGTCGCGGCCCGTCACCTGGGGCAGCACGGCGTAGTTATAGTGGGGCGGGGGCGAGGTCACGGACCATTCGAGTGTCCGTCCGTCCCAGGGATCGCCGCTCGGGTCGCGTCGCCGTGCGCGTGTGCGAATGCTCACGATCAGTTGCGCGATCTGCGCAACGATGCCGCAGAACACGATCACCGCCCCAATTTCCGCGCAGACCAGGTAGGGCTGCCACGCGGGATTGTCGTAGTGCTGGACACGGCGTGTCATGCCGAGCAGACCCAGGACGTAGAGGGGCATGAAGGCCAGGTAGAAACCGATCAGCCAGCACCAGAAACTCAGGAGCCCGAGGCGCCGATCCAGGCGGAAACCGAAGGCTTTCGGAAACCAGTAGTTGTAGCCGGCCATGCCGCCGAAAAGGACTCCGCCGATCAGGACGTTGTGAAAGTGCGCGACGAGAAACAGGCTGTTGTGCAAGACGAAGTCTGCCGGCGGTACGGCCAGCAAGACGCCGGTCAAACCCCCGATCACGAAGGTCACCATGAAGCCGAGCGCCCACAGCATGGGCACTTCGAAGCGAATCCGCCCGCGATACAGCGTGAACAGCCAGTTGAACATTTTCACGCCCGTGGGCACTGCGATGATCATGGTCATGATGCCGAAGAAGCCGTTGACGTCGGCGCCGGCGCCCATCGTGAAGAAGTGATGCAGCCAGACCATGAAGGACAGGATGCAGATCGCCATGGTGGCGAGCACCATCGATCGATAGCCGAAGATCGTCTTGCCACAGAACGTCGCGATCACCTCGGAAAAAATTCCGAATGCCGGCAGGATCAGGATGTACACCTCCGGATGGCCCCAGGCCCAGATCAGATTGAAGAACAGCATCGCGTTGCCGCCGCCGTTGCTGGTGAAGAAGTGCATGCCGACGTAGCGGTCGAGCAGCAGCATGCCGAGCGTCGCCGTGAGGATCGGAAACGCCGCGACGATCAGCAGGTTCGAGGCGAGCGCGGTCCAGCAAAAGACGGGCATGCGCATGTAGGACATGCCGGGGGCGCGGAGCTTGAGTATCGTCGTGACGAGATTGATGCCTGAGAGCAGCGAGCCGACGCCCGCAATCTGCAGGGCCCAGAGATAATAATCGACGCCGACACCCGGCGAGTACTGCAACTCCGACAGCGGTGGGTAGGGCAGCCAGCCGGTCTTGGCAAACTCGCCGATCACGAGCGACATGTTGACCAGCAGAGCGCCGGAGGCCGTCAGCCAGAAACTCACCGCGTTCAGCACCGGGAAGGCGACATCGCGAACGCCGAGCTGCAACGGCACGACGAAGTTCATCAGTCCGACCATGAAAGGCATGGCCATGAAGAAAATCATGATCGTACCGTGGGCGGAGAAGATCTGATCGTAGTGTTCGGGCGGCAAGTATCCCTGGGCCGCACCGGCCGCGAGCGCCTGCTGCGTGCGCATCATGATCGCGTCCGTGAAGCCGCGCAGCAGCATGACGAGCGAGAGCAGCACATAGAGGATACCGATGCGTTTGTGATCGACGCTCGTGAGCCATTCGTGCCAAAGATAAGGCCAGCGGTGCTTCCAGGTGACCAGCCCAAGGAGGAAACTACCGGTGAGCGCAAGAACCAGCGATGCCGTCATCGGCAGGGGCTGATTCCAGGGAATCACCGACCATGTGAGCTTGCCCATGCGTCAGTGGCCCGCGGACGCCGCGACCGGCATGACCGGTGCAACCGGCGCGGCGGCGCCGACTTCGGTGCCGTGCGTGATCCGGTCGAACAGGTCCGCGTCGACCGCCGCGAAGGTTTGCGGGCGCAGGGCGCTGCCGGGCCGCGCGAGCAGGGCATACGCTGCCGCATCGAGCTTCGGTCCCGCAGCCTGGCGTTGCGCGCTCCAGCGAGCGAACTCCGCAGCAGCGACCGCGTGCACGAGGAAATGCATGCGCGAGAACCCGTCGCCGCTGAAGTGCGCGGCTTGGCCCGGGAAATCGCCGGCATGCGAGGCGAGCAAATTCAAGTGCGACTGCATGCCCGGCATCGTGTAGATCTGGCTGCCGAGTTGCGGAATGAAGAACGCAGTCATCACCGTCGCCGAGGTCAGCGTGAAATCGACGGGTGTATCGATGGGCAGTACGAGTTCGTCGACGCTCGCGACATGCAAGTCCGGATAGATGAACAGCCATTTCCAGTCGAGCGAGACGACCTCGACACGCAGGGGCGCGGCCGCGGCGGCGATCTTGTGTGCCGGGTCGAGTTGGTGCGAGCTGATCCAGCCGACCCCGGCGAGCAAAATCACGACCATCGCGGGCACCGACCAGACGATCAATTCGATCTGGCCCGAGTAGCCCCAATCCGGCGCATATTGCGCACCGGCATTGCCCGCGCGGTACCGCCAGGCAAAGAACAGAGTGAGCACGATCACGGGCACGACGACCACGAGCATGATCGCGGTCGCATTGATGAGGATCAAGCGTTCGCTACTTGCGATCGGACCTTGCGGGTCGAGAATTCCTCCGTTCATCGTGCCGTGCCCGCAGCCGCGCCGCTCGCCGCGCCCGGCTTTGGCTTGTCGCCGGCCGCTTGCTGCGTGGGGCCGAGCTGGCGCATGTTGAGCGCCGAGCCGATCAGCGACAGATGCGAAAATGCCTGCGGAAAATTGCCCACTTGGCGGCGCGCGCCGGGATCGTATTCCTCGGCGAGCAGGCCCACGTCGTTCGACAGCGCGAGCAGCCGCTCGAACAGCCCCCGTCCTTCGGCGCTGCGACCCTGCAGGTTGTAGGCGTCGGCGAGCCAGAAACTACAGGGCAGAAATGCGCCTTCGCCCGCCGGCAGACCGTCGACCCCACGACCCGTTTGATAACGCATTACGTAACCGTCGACGAGCAGTTCGCGCTCGATCGCGGCGATCGTGTCGGTCACGCGCGGATCATCGATCGGCAGGAAGCCTACTTGCGGAATCAGAAGCAGGCTCGCGTCGAGATCGGGGCTGCCGAAACTTTGGGTGAAACTCCGGCGTTTGGCGTCGTAGCCGCGGGCACAGACCTCGGTGTGGATGCGCTCACGCAGGCTGCGCCAGCGCGCCACCGGCGCCTCGAGGTGAAACGCCTCCGCATCGCGGATCGCGCGGTCGAGCGCAACCCAGGCCATGACCTTCGAATGCGTGAACTGCCGCCGACCGCCGCGCACCTCCCAGATTCCGTCGTCGGGCTGATCCCAGATCGTCCCCAGGTGCTCGATGAAGGCGATGCCCACCGACCAGGCCGATTCCGGCGCCGCCAACTCGTGCGCGCGCGCGTGATGCAAAGCGCCCACGACCTCGCCGTAAACATCCAGTTGCAGCTGATCGGAGGCGGCGTTGCCGATGCGTACCGGCGCCGCACCCTGGTAGCCCGGCAACCAGTTGGGCGTCCATTCCACGAGCCGCCGTTCTCCGGCGATGCCGTACATGATTTGCAATTCGTCCGGATTGCCGGCGACGCTGCGTTGTAACCAGGCCCGCCATGCCCTGGCTTCATCGTAGTAGCCCCCCTCCATCAAGGCGATCAGCGTCAAGGTGGCGTCGCGCAGCCAGCAGTAGCGATAGTCCCAGTTGCGCGAGCCGCCCAGCGACTCCGGCAAGGACGTCGTGAGTGCGGCGACGATTCCGCCGGTCGGTGCATAGGTCAATGCCTTCAAGGTCAGCAGGGAACGCAGCACCGGTTTGCGCCAAGCGCCTGCATATTCGCAGCGCGCCGCCCAGTCGCGCCAGAAAGTTGTCGTTCGTGACAGCGCGTCCAAGGCGTCGTACGCCGGCGGCGGTGCAAGGTGCGAGGGGCCCCAGGTCAGCGTGAAGGCGAGGCGTTCGCCGGCGCCGACCGAAAATTCGGCCAGGGTCGCCTGGTTGCTGCCCGATACCGGGATCGGTGTCCGCAACACGGCCGTATTCGGACCCACGATCGCGCAAATTCCGCTGCCATCGGCGAGCCTCGTGACCCAGGGTGTCGCCGAACCATAGTCGAAGCGCAGGATCAGTTCCAATCTCAGGGCGACGCGACCGCTGCGCCCCTCGACGACGCGCGCCACCGAGGAGTGCTCGAGGCCAATCGGCATGAAATCGACGATTGCCACGGTCCCGTCCGCTGTCGTGAAAATGGTCTCGAGCACGAGCGTGTCGCCGCGATAGGTCCGTTCGACGCGCGCAGCGGGTTCCCGTGGCGCGATCAGCCAGCGGCCGTGGCGCGAGGTGCCGAGCAGCGCCGCGAAACAGGCGCCGCTGTCGAAGCGCGGCCAACAGAGCCAGTCGATCGAACCGTTGCGACCGACCAGAGCCCCGGTCAGACAATCACCGATCAGCGCATACTGTTCGATCGGGAGCGGAGGCTCACCCGCGGGCTCGATCGGAGCGGGGACGCGGGCAGCGGCCGGTTGCGGACCGTTCATTGCAGGCGCTCGCGAATGCGGTCGGCTACGCGCAGGGCATTGGCGATGATCGTGAGCGTCGGATTGACGGCGCCGATGGACGGAAAAAAACTCGCGTCCGCGAGATACAGATTGTCCAGTTCGTGCGCTTTGCAATCGATGTCGAGCACCGAACTTGCCGGGTCCCGGCCGAAGCGCGCCGTGCCGGCCTGGTGTGCCGTTCCCGACAGTGCGATGGTCTGACTGAGGAACAGCCCACGCTCATGCCACAGCGGTTCGGCGCCGGCGTGGCGCAGCGCAGCTTCGAGAGCTTGGCGCAGGCGGCGGTGCGCTTCGAGATTCGTGTCGGTGAATTCGAGCACGACGCGTTCGCCGGAGTAACGGATCCGGTTCTCGGCCAGCGGCAGGTCCTCGCTCGAGAGCCAGAAATTCATCGAGTGTCGCGCCATCTGCTCGAATGGCATGCGCGGCAGCCACTCCAGCCAGTTGGGCAGAACCTCGCCGCGCAGTTGCGCACCGTGCGTAGTCGCGCACATCTGAATCAATCCCAGCGGATGATCCCAGTCCGCCGTCCCGTGGTAGAAATCGCTGATCGCGAGCGTCTTTTGGAACACGGTCGGATTCGGCGTGCGCGTCAGCGCCATGAGTACCGACTGGTTGTGGCGCATGTAATTGCGGCCCACGAGCCCCGAGCCGTTCGCGAGACCCTGCGGGTGCGGCGCGCAAGCCGAGCGCAGCAGCAACAGCGCCGAGGAGAGCGCGCCGCAGGCGACGACGACGATGTCGGCGGCATAACATTGGTGTTCGATGCTCCCACCGTCCTGAGGTGCCACGCGATGTTCCACCTCGACGCCCGTGACCTGCCGGCCGGACGCGTCGGTCAGCAATCGGCTCACGTAGGCGTTCGTGAGCAATTGCAGGTTCGGATGCGCGGCGAGCGCGGGGTCGACGCAGATGACCTGGGCGTCGGCCTTGCCGTTCAAGGCGCACGGAAAACCATCGAAGGTGTCGCAGCGGATGCAGATGCTCGTCGGCGTCGGCTTGCCGTCGCGCTCGTCGAGCAGCAGCCCGAGCGGCAGGTGAAAGGGACGCAGTCCGCTCGCGCGCAGACCCGCGGCGAGGGCTTCGATGGTCGCCTCGTGGGCGACCGGCGCGTAAGGGAACGCGCCGCTCGCCGGCGGTTCGGTCGGATCCTCGCCGCGCTGACCGTGGACGTGAAACAGGCGTTCTGCCTCGGCATAGTAGGGCTCGAAGTCGGCATAGCCGAGGGGCCACGCGGGCGACAGGCCATCGGCGTGCCGGGTGGCCTCGAAGTCGCGGGCGCGCAAGCGGAGCAGCGCAGCCCCGTAGACCTTCGAATTGCCGCCGACGAAGTAGTGCAGGCCGGGCTGAAAGGGTTTGGCGTCACGGTCGTACCAGGTTTCCTGCGCCTGGTAGGCATTGTCGACGAACACGGTTTGGGCATCCCAGTTGGCGCGCGAGCGCGGCAGATAGTCGCCGCGTTCGATCAATAAAATACGCCTGCCCGCGGCGGCGAGGCGCTGAGCAACCGAGGCGCCGCCCGGTCCGCTGCCGACGACGATCACATCGTAGCGTGCCTGCGTCATCGCGCCTCAGCCGCCGGTCGCGAAGCCGGGATACAAGGTCATT
>Ga0116226_10004615_pt1 | contig 12217 bp, 10 predicted proteins | sample S1TSphfallax_FD_89692 | JGI IMG/M metagenome (GOLD analysis project Ga0116226, IMG submission 89692) | Host-associated microbial communities from peat moss isolated from Minnesota, USA - S1T2_Fa - Sphagnum fallax MG | ecosystem: Host-associated > Plants > Peat moss > Unclassified | place: USA... | reverse complement strand
GCGTCGCGCGGCCAGTTTCTGGCGATGGAGCGGCTGCAGGCGCGGTTTCTGGACCGTGTGCGTGGGATAGCAACGATTGTACTTGCTGGGCGGGCGGCTGACGAAGCGGCGTCGCTGGCGAAGGCGGCGGACGAGTTGCGCGTGCGGACGATGCGGGTGCTGCGCGTGGCGTTCTTGTCGTCCGCGGCGCTTGATTGTGCGATGGCGGCCGCATTGGTGGTGATTGCGCTGCACGACCGCAGTGTTCTGGCGGGCGGGCATGGGTCGGCGGCCAGGGCGCTGTTCTCGCTGCTGCTGGTGCCGGAGTTTTTTGCACCGTTACGCGGATTTTCCGCCGCGTATCAGGACCGGCTGCATGCCACCGGGGCTGCCGAGGCGCTGATGGCGCTGCCGCCGCTGCCGCCGGCAGCCGCGCCGTTGCCGCAGCGCACCATTGAAGCGCGCGGCGTGGCGCTGGCGTTCGAGAACGTGAAGCTGGTGTGGGACGAGACGCGGGCACCGGCGCTGGACGGGTTGAGTTTTTTTGTGGCGCCTGGGGAGCTTTTTGTGCTGACCGGACCCTCCGGCGCCGGCAAATCCAGCGTGATCGAGCTGCTGCTGGGATTTGTGCGGCCGACAGAGGGCCGGATTCTTATCAATGGTCACGACATTGCGGACATCGTGCCGGAGGCGCTGTGCCGGCTGACCGCCTGGATCGGCCAAAAACCCACTTTGTTTGCCGGGACAATCCGCGAGAACATTGCGTTCGCCAAGCCGGAGGCCACGGCGGCTGAGATCGACGAGGCGGCGAAGCTAGCGCGGATCAACGATTTTGCCGATTCGCTGACGCTGGGGCTGGATACCGCGATTGGCGAGGGCGGTTTTGGGTTGTCCGGCGGGCAGGCGCAGCGGGTGGCGATCGCGCGGGCATTTTTGAAGAATGCGCCGCTGTTGTTGCTGGATGAGCCGACAGCGCATCTCGATCCGGCAACGGAGGCGGACGTGCTGGCCAGTTTGAAGCGGCTGGCGCTGGGGCGCACGGTGGTGATGGCGAGCCATTCGGCGGCCGCTCATGCGTTTGGCGGGCGAAGGTTGGATCTACGTCATGGCCGGGCCAGCGAAGCGCGAGGTGCCGCATGACTCCCTTAAGAAATGCCGGGGGGTCTGGGGGGGCAGGCACTGCTCCCCCAGTCTTCCCTTTGCTGCGTATTCTGATGCTTTGGCGTGTTCGCTTTGGCTTGCTGTGGTTCGGCGTGGTGCTTTCTTTGGCGACACTAGCGGCTGGGGTTGCGCTGATGGCGTTCTCGGGCACGGCGGTGGCCGCTGTCGTTGCCGGCGGGGTTTTTGGGGTGGCGTTCTGGCTGCGGGTAACTGGCCCGGCGCGCGTTGTTCTGCGCTATCTGGAGCGGCTGGTGACGCATGCCGGGACGTTCCGCGCGCTGGCCGATCTGCGGGTTTGGTTTTTCCGCGGGCTGGCGGAGCGGGCGGCCGGCGGCCTTGGATTCCGCCAGGCGGGGGATGTGCTGTCCAGGATCGTGAGCGACGTGGAAGCGCTGGACGGGCTGTATCTGCGCATTCTGGTGCCGTTGGCGGGCGCGCTTTTTCTGGTGCCGGTGGCGGCTTTGCTTGCAGGGCGGGTTGGCGCTTCGGTAGGGGTATTCGTGGGCTTGTGCTTTGCCACGGCGGGGTTTGCGTTGCCGTGGTCGGCGTATCGGGCAGCGCTGGCTGCGGGCGACGATCTGGCTCAGGCCGGTTCGGGCCTGCGGATTGCGGCGCTGGATACGCTTGGTGGCTTGCGTGAGGTGCGGGCGTTCGGCGCCGAGGGCCGCATGAAGGATCTGGTCGCGGCGCGGGAAGCCACCCTGATTGGGGCGCAGCGCAGGCTGGCGCGGAACACTGCGCGGGCGAATGTGGCGGCCTTCGTATGCGGCCAGGCGGCGGTGCTGGCGGTGCTGCTGGTGGCGGGTGCCTCGCCGGTGCTGGCGATCGCCACGGTGTTTCTGATGTCGGCGGCGTTCGAGCCGATTGCCGGGCTGCCGCGGGCCGGGGTGATGGCGGGGGCCGCACATGCAGCGGCGGTGCGGGTGCTGGACATGGCGGAAGGCGCGCACCCGGTGCCGGAGCCGGTGCGGCCGAAGCCGGTGCCGGCTTCGGCGGGGCTGCGTTTCGCCGGGGTGCATTTTGCCTGGGATGGCGGCAAGACCGTGTTTTCCGGTTTGACGATCGAGGTGCCAGCGGGGGCGCGGGTGGCGGTTTTGGGGCCGTCAGGCGTCGGCAAATCGACGCTGGCCGCACTGGCGCTGAAGGTGGCGGTGCCGCAGGCCGGCCACGTGTATTTGGGCGGGGTGGATCTGGCTGAGTTGAAGGCGGCCGATGTGCGGCGAAACATCGCCTGGCTGGGCCAGGCAACTCATTTGTTTTCCGATACGATTCGCGCCAACCTGCGCTTGGGTCGTCCGGAGGCAAGCGAGGCGGAGTTGTGGGACGCGCTGGACCGGGCAGCCATTGGCGAGATGGTGCGGACCCTGCCGGACCGGCTGGAGACGTGGCTGGGGGAAGGCGGCGCCAATCTTTCCGGCGGCCAGGGGCGGCGGATTGCGCTGGCGCGCACGCTGCTAAGCCACGCACCGATCCTGATTCTGGACGAGCCATGCGCAGGGCTGGATGCGGATACCGAGCGGGATTTTTTGACGACGCTGTATGCGCAGACGACGGGCAAGACGGTGATCCTGATTGCCCACCGTCTGACCGGGGCGGAGAAGCTCGACCGGATCTGGCGGCTTTCTTCGGGGCATGCGGTGGCAGCGGCGGCTTGAAGGCAAGTAAAGCAAGATTGGGGGAACCGTGCCGGTCCCCCCAAACCCCCCGTCATGTCCTGGCGCTTCCCAGATCCAGGACATGGCCGGAGAGAGACGTTTTTGTCGTAGGATGGGTAAGCGCAGCGTCACCCATCACGCCGCCGGCCGCCATTTTATTTAGCGCGGCCGGACAACGGCGGGTGCCGACTATTCTTCAGAAAAGAACGTCTTGATGCCTTCCGCCGAAGAAATCCTGCACCGGGTATTCGGCTACACCGCGTTTCGCGGCCTTCAGAAACAGGCGGTGGACGTAGCCATCGGCGGCGAAGATGCGCTGGTGCTGATGCCGACCGGCGGCGGCAAAAGCCTGTGCTACCAGGTGCCGGCATTGGTGCGGCCGGGCACCGCGCTGGTGATCTCGCCGCTGATCGCGCTGATGGACGATCAGATCGCGGCCTTGCGCCAGCTGGATGTTTCGGCTGGCGCGCTGCATTCGGAGCTTGAGCCGGGCGAATTGGCCAGGGTCTCCAATCTGCTCGATAACGGCAGGCTCGATCTGCTGTATGTGTCGCCGGAGCGGTTGCTGAGTGCGGGCACGCTGGAACGGCTTCGCCGGCGGGATTTGGCGCTGATCGCGATCGACGAGGCGCATTGCGTCAGCGCCTGGGGCCACGAGTTCCGCCCGGAATACCGCGACCTGCGCCGGCTGAAGCAGATTTTTCCGGGTGTGCCGCGCATGGCGCTGACGGCGACGGCCGATCCGCGCACGCGCGAAGATATCCTGTCGTCGCTGGATATGCGCGACGCACATGTGTTTGCGGCGAGTTTTCACCGGCAGAACCTGCATGTCGCGGCACAGCCGAAAACCGGCGAGACGCAGCAACTGCTCGATTTCCTGCGCAAGCATGTCGGCGAGGCAGGCATTGTTTACTGCGGCAGCCGCAACAAGACGGATCGGACAGCAGAAAAATTGCGGGAAAAGAAGATTCCCGCAATCGCATTCCACGCTGGCCTCAGCCCGATCGAAAAGCGTGCGGCGCTGGCGCGGTTTCGCAGCGGCGAGCCGGTGGTGATGGTGGCGACCATCGCCTTCGGCATGGGCATCGACCGGCCCGACGTGCGCTTCGTCGTACACCTGGACATGCCGGACAGCCCGGAAGCCTATTACCAGCAGATCGGCCGCGCCGGCCGCGACGGCGAACGCGCCGACCTGCTGCTGCTGTATGGCGGCGAGGATATTGCCAGGGCGCGCCACTGGCTTTCGCAATCCATAGCACCTGAAGCACAGGTGGCAGTGATGCGGGCGCGGTTGGAGACGATGATCAATCTGGCCGAAACAACGTCGTGCCGCACCAGAACGCTGCTCGCGTGTTTCGGCGAGGCGCTCGACCAGGATTGCGGGCATTGCGATTCGTGCCTGACGCCGTTTGCGCTATTCGATGGCACGAAGGCGGCACAGCAGGCGCTTTCGGCCATCTATCGCACAGGCCAGGTTTTTGGGGCCAAGCATATCGTGGATGTTCTGCGCGGGCAAAAGACGGCGACGGCGGAGCGCAACGGGCACGACAAGCTGGCCTTGTTCGGCATCGGCAGCGACCGGGATGAGGCGTTCTGGCGCGGCGTGCTGCGGCAACTGGTGGCGCGTGGGGCGCTCAAAATCAAAAGCGGCGAGTATGCCAGCCTGGAATTTGTGCAGGAGGTGGCAAGGCCGATCCTGCGCGGCGAAACAAAAGTGATGCTGCGGGAGGATGGGCCGAAGGCCCGGCCTGTTTCACGCAGTGCGGCGCCATCGCGAAGCACGCCCGCGCCGGCCGGCGCGAATGGCACGGTGTTCGAGGCGCTGCGAAGCTGGCGATCGGGTATCGCCAAGGTGCAGCAGGTGCCGCCTTACGTGATTTTCCACGATGCGGTGCTGCGAGAAATTGCCGCTGTGCAACCGAAAACGGTCGATGAGCTGCAGGAAATCCGCGGCATGGGCGGATCGAAACTGCAAAGATACGGGTCGGATCTGTTAAAAATCCTGCGGGACGCGAAGTGACGCGATCGGCTGATGGCCGCAAACCTTGATCGGCGCACGCCTCGCCGCCATCTCGGAAGCATGACAAGGGGCGCAATCATGGCAGCGACAATCTATCCCGGTGCCGATTTCGCGAACAGCGACGGGGGCGCGCGGCTTCGCCGCATTAGGCGCCTCGCCTGGCTGGTAGATGCCGCCTTCGTGATCCCGGGCACGCGGTTCCGCTTCGGGCTGAACAGCCTGATCGGCCTGGCGCCTGGTGCCGGCGACGCCGTGCTTGGGCTGCTCTCGGCTTACATCATCTATGAAGCCGCCCAGCTTGGCCTGCCGCGCGCGGTACTGCTGCAGATGGCGGGCAATGTGGTGATCGAGGTGGTGGGTGGATCGATCCCGATTATTGGTGACCTGTTCGATGTTGCCTTGAAGGCCAATATTCGGAACTTGCGTCTGCTGGAACGGCATCTGCGGGCGACAGGGCAGGTGCTTTAAGCAAGAATGTTCTTTTCTGAAGAAAAGAACCAAAGACTTTTATGTCTTCGCCGCCTCCACGTTCCGGGACATGGCCGGCAATTGTACGCTGGCGCAAGAAGCAAAAGTCTTTTGGTTCTTTTCTTCAGAAAAGAACATTCTTACCTTTCTTCAATCCAAACCCCGCGCCCGAAACACAAACCGCAAATCCGGCACATGAAAATGCATACGCTTGCGCAACGCGTTGTTGCTCATCAGCAATTCCAGACCGAACGCAATCACCGAACCCAGCGTGCACAGAACGGCGCCCCCGAACAGGAACAGCAGCACGTCGCCGATCGCCTTGTTGCTGATCGCCAGCAGAAACAACGTCATGATGGCAAGGCATGTCGCGGCGGCTGCGAGCGTGCCGAGAACCACTGCCACATCCAGCACCAGCGAGCGGCTGTGCAAGCGCGACACATCGGCATTCGCCTGGATGCGGGTTTCGTCGCAGCCGCCCTCGATCAGGCCGCCGAGCTTTTCCAACTGGTCCGCCACCCGGGCAAGGCGGCTGGCAAACACGTTCAGCAAGGCGGCAATGCCGGAGAGCAGAAAAACCGGGGTCAGCGCCACCTGTATAAGGTGAGCCGCAGATTCAAAGGTGAAGCTGTGTGCGCCTTCCATGAGGCAGCGCTTACGATGACGGGGCATGTGGCGTCGAGGGGGCTCAGTGCCCGAACACGAAGCCGGCGAGCAGGAGATAGGCCAGGCCGCCGGCGGTGGCGTGCAGGAACAGAAGCAGGCCTGGCGTGGGCCGGCCACGCGCCTTGAAAATGGCGATGGCGAGCCCGCCACAAAACCCTGCGGCCAGCAGCCAGGCGGCGTCCTGAGCGAACACGCCGGAGAGCGCGTGGCCGCGCAGGGCAAGCACCAGAGCAACCAGGCCGGCGGCGCCGCTGGCGCCATGCAGGATGGGCAGCCCGGGCCGCCCCCTGGCGAGCAGATAGGCGCCCATCGCCACAGTTGCGCTCAAGATCACGAAACTGATGGCCAGCATCGAACACCCCTGCCCTGCGCGCCCGCTTTTTCTTGGCTTTTTGACGTTCCGGCCGGTATAGCACCGGTCAATCACCCACAGTTTTTTCTTACGCCGCCGGTCGTTCTGCGACCAAGCGGCTTTTTCTGTTCCGGATCATGATAGCACCTTCCCAAAACCCCGCCCTTGCGCGCGCGCTGACCGAGCGCAGCTACACCGACCTGACCCCCGTGCAGGAGGCCGTGCTGCAGCCGGGCACCGAAGCGCGCGACCTGCTGGTTTCCGCGCAGACCGGCTCGGGCAAGACGGTGGCCTACGGTCTGGCCTTCGCCGGCAGCCTGCTGGGCGGCGAGGAACGGTTCGGCGCGGCCGCCGCGCCGCTCGCCCTGGTGATCGCGCCGACGCGTGAGCTGGCGATGCAGGTGCATAAGGAACTGAGCTGGCTGTACGCCTATACAGGCGCCCGTATCATCCCCTGCATCGGCGGCATGGATGCGCAGAAGGAGGCGCGTGCCCTGCAGGCCGGGTGCCACATCGTGGTCGGCACGCCCGGCCGGCTGTGCGACCACTTGGCACGCGGCCGCTTGCGCTTGGGCGAGATTGCGGTGGTGGTGCTCGATGAAGCCGACGAGATGCTGGATCTCGGCTTTCGCGAGGAACTGGACACGCTGCTGACCGCGACACCGGAGTGGCGGCGGATGCTGTTGTTTTCCGCCACTATCGCCAAGGACATTTTGGGCCTGGCCAAAACGTTCCAGAAGGATGCGCTGCGCATCGACACCCTGCAGCGTAACCAGCCGCATGCGGACATCGAATACCGCGCCATGCGCACCCCGCCGCGGGAAACCGAGCACGCGGTGGTGAACGTGCTGCGCTTCTACGAGGCGCCGACCGCCCTGGTATTCTGCGCCACGCGCGAGGGCGTGCGCCACCTTCACGCCAGCCTGCAGGAACGCGGGTTCACCAGCGTAGCCCTTTCCGGCGAGCTGTCGCAGAACGAGCGCACGCGCGCCTTGCAATCGATGCGCGACGGCCAGGCGCGCGTGTGCGTGGCCACCGACGTGGCGGCCCGCGGCATCGACCTGCCCGATCTCGGCCTGGTGATCCATGCCGACCTGCCGACCAACAAACAGACTCTTTTGCACCGCAGCGGGCGCACCGGCCGCGCCGGGCGCAAGGGCATCAGTATATTAGTGGTACCCGCGAATCGGGTGCGCGCTGCCGAGGGGCTGATGCAGGCGGCGGGCGTCTCCGCCATCTGGGGCGAGCCGCCTTTGGCCGAAGAGGTTTTTGCGCGGGATGGGGAGAGGCTGCTGGCCGATCCCTGCTTTACGGAGGAAACGACTCCCGAGGATGCGGCCCTGGGCCGCGCGCTGCTGGAAGGGCGTTCGGCCGAGGATGTGGCAGCCGCGCTGGTGCGGCTTTACCGCGCCAGGCTGCCGGCGCCGGAGGAAATATCCGTGCTGCCGTCCTTCTCCGCCCCGCGGCGCGTCGATAGCCCGCGCCACGAAGGTGGCGGGGCGAGCGTGTGGTTCAGCATGAATGTCGGCCGGGCGCAGAAAGCCGACCCGAAATGGCTGCTGCCGATGATCTGCCGCATGGGCGGGGTGGAAAAGCGGGAGATCGGCGCGATCCGGATACTCGACCGCGAAACGCGGTTCGAAATTTTTGTCGAGTCTGCGGATGGCTTCGTGGCAAGGCTGCCAAAGGACGGGCAGGACGAAGTGCGGATCACCCGCGCCGATGCGCCGCCGGCCGCACCAAGGCGCGACTCCGGCCCGCGACGGGTTTTCAAGGCCGGCGTCGCCAAAGCGCCTGGCGGAATGGCGCAGGCACAGCGGCGCCGCAAACCCTGAGGCTGCGCTCGGATGACGCAATGTTAACCCAACGTTGCAATTGCCCTCATCACAAAACCGGTTAAGTTGTAAGCGCGTAGGTTGAGTAACCTTTCACTTGTCCATCCCCCAGTTGATCCTCAGCTTCGCAAGGCAGCCAATACCCGTTTAAGTATCTGAGTTTGTTCGGATACTCCACTCTCGGAAATCGCTTCGAGGGGCTTCGGAAGTGTTGTACGCCTGCACAGCTCGATTGACAGATTGTAAAAACAGGTTAATTACCCACTGGCGTGCTGCGTCAAAAATTAGTATATTGCTCTTGCGCTGATACTCAAATTTGGATTCAGGGGATAGGTTATGTCTATTCGGTATTTGATCATAGCCGCGGCAGGTGTGCTGGCAACGATCAGCTCTGCCAGGGCCGATGTGGTCGACACCGCCCAGTTCCAGGGCTCCTATACCGCGGTCAACAGCATCAGCGGCCCCTATGCCCCCACGATCAACGATGATGGCGGCGCGTTCCTGTCGTCGCCATTCTCCGGCACGCTCACCCAGGGCCAGCAGGTAACCACCACCTTCCTGCAGGTGGCGCCGATCGCGGGTGGCAGCAACGTTGGCACCATCGCCGGCAGTGTCGACATCGCCATGGCGCTCAAAGACACCAGCGGGGCGGCAGTGACCGGCCTTACATATTCTTCCGGCGGGAACACCGCTTTCCTTTCCAAAGGCGATATCTATTTCGCGGCGAATTACGAGCTGTTCTACGGCAACCAGACCGATTGCCTGGTGTGGAACGCCGCCTCCTGCACGCCCACGGGCAACACGACGACGGTGGGCGAGATGCTGACCGCGACGTTTGCGGACAACACCGTCCTCGACATCTACCTGTATAACTGGTCGGACTGGGACATGGCACCCTCGATCGGGTTCGAGCTGGTATCCGGCCCGACGGTGACGGTGCCGGAGCCGGCCTCGTTCGCGATGTTTGGCGTGGGCCTGGTTGGGCTGGGCCTGATGGTGGCGCGTCGTGGGCGCGGCGGCAAGCATACGGGGCTCCCGCTTCTGGCGTAACGTTAACAGGCTGGCGATTCGACGCCCGTCTGTGATCGGCGTGTCTGGTTTTTCGGGGAGCCGGCATGTTCGGGCGGCTAAAACTAGGCACGGCCACGACTGTGGCACTCTCCGTGTGTTTCATGGTGGTGCGCATTTTTCTGGTGCGCAGCTATTACGCGCACGGTGGCACGTTGCACGCCGGCTTCATGGCGGCCCAGCCGGCTACCCCGGCGGCGCCCGCCTCCTCCTGGGTCGTTTTCGCGACGACCGAAAAGGAGACGCAGGTGCGCACGCAGCATGCCCGCCTGCGGGCGGAGCTGCCGCCTGATCCCGCTGGGGCTGCAGGCCAGGCGGATGATTTTCTGGAATTGACCGGGAATGCACATGGTCACGCCGATGCGGTGCTGACGCTCGCTTCGGTGCCGGCGGGGAAATGCCCTGCGATCGACCACATCGAAGCTTCGTTCGATGATCGGACGCCGCATGTTTTTCCGGCCGAGCCGGCCGGCGGCGACGGCGTGTGCGCCTTGAAGATCGGGGCGTTCGATGAATTGCTCCAGGAGATGCTGAATGCGCAGACGCTGGTGGTGACGCCCAAGGCTGCGGGCGCGCATTTGCGGGACGTGCCCTTTCGGGTTGCGGGGCTGAGCTGGGTTTCCGAGTAGGATCCATCGCGCTTGGGCAATGCGGGTGGGCAAGGCACGCGCCCGGCGGCCGCCCGTGTCCCCTCCCCCTCGTGGGGAGTGTTAGGGTGGGGGGGTCGCGCAGCCAGGCGTCAATATGAGAAAAGCCCTTCTTTTTTTGAGAGAAGAAAGGGCTTTGTTTCTCTGTTTCTCTGTGCGGCGCAAACCCCCACCCTAACCCTCCCCACAAGGGGGAGGGGACCTAAGCAGTTACCTTTTCTTCAGGTGGGAACACGGTGTCTCACGCATTTGCTTCCCCCAGTATCCGCTCGTAAAACATCGTTCTCGCTGCGGGCATCGGGCGATGCCTGGCGCCGAATACGTCGCGCGCGAGAAAATGGCCGGTTATGCGAAGGCCCTGGGCCAGAGCTTCCGGCGTGGGCGGGGCGGTGTCGCCGGTCAGGAAGGGCGGCAGCGGCAGCAGCCGCTCGCGCCACAGGCCGGCGCCTTCCTCGCTGACGGCGCGGCCGGATTTTGGGGAGACGTAGCGCAGGTTTTCCCGGGCGCCAGTGACGGCGCAGGCGGAAAAATCCAGGCCGTAGCCGAGATGGCCGAGCAGGCCGGCCTCCCACAGAACGAGTTCGCTCATCGCCGCATCGTTTGCGAGGTGCACAATCAGATGCAGGAGGCCGCGGAACACGCCCTGGTAGGGCTCGCGTTCCGGTAACGCACCGTCGGCGATCGCGCAGACTGAGGAAAGGGCGGCCAGTGTGCGCGGGTTTTGCATCGCGAGCGCGGCGGACGGGTGAACGAGTTCGGCTGTGAAACTGCCGAGCTGGTCCGCCAGGCGGGCGACCCAGCGGGCTTCGACCAGGTTGCCGGTTTGCCAGATGTTGGCGCGCGCGCGCGCGGCGCCGCCGCGGGCCAGGCCACGATACAGGCCGTGATCCTCCGTAAAAATGGCCGCGAGCGCGTCGCCTTCGCCGAAGGGGGCCGTGTGCACGATGATGCCGGGCGCTTCCCACTCGACGCCCAAAGAGGACACTCCTGAAAAACTGCCCCGGGCCGGTGCCGGTGCATTTGACTGCGGAGGATAGCGCAGGGCAGTCATGTGTCCATGCGACGCTGGCGGCGTCTTGTTGCGGCCGATCCGGTGCGGTAAGCGACTTGTATAGACAAGTGGGCGGTATGATGCAGTTTTGGTCCGCGGACTGGGCGCTGCTGGAGGGCGGATGGGTGGCGCAGCCGCGCATCGGCGTGGATTCGCACGGCCTGATTGCCTCGGTGGAGACGGGCGCGCCCCAAGCGGAGCGGCATTTTGCAGGCGCGATACTGCCGGGCATGACGAACCTGCACAGCCATTCGTTCCAGCGCAGTTTTGCCGGGCGCACCGAGTTTGCCGGCGGCGGCGGCGATTTCTGGAGTTGGCGGGAGGCGATGTACCGCGCGGCCGGGGCCATCGAGCCGGATACGTTGGCGCCGGTGACCGCATATTTGGCGATGGAGCTTTTGCGCGGCGGATTCACCTCGCTGGTGGAATTTCACTATCTGCAGAATGGGCGCGACGGGCAGCCTTATGCACACCGGCCGGCAATGGCCGAAGCGGTGATCGAGGGCGCGCAGCAGGCGGGCATTGGGGTGACGCTGCTGTTCGGGATTTACGAGACGGGGAATTTCGGCGGGGTAGCGCTGCAGGGCGGGCAGAAGCGATTCGATACGTCGGCCGAGGCGGCGTTGCGGATGGTGGCGGATGCGCGGTTGCAGGAGGGCGGTACGCTGCGGTTCGGTTTGTCGCCGCATAGTTTGAGGGCGGTGCCGCCTGAAAGTTTGTTGGCCTGTGCTGCGGGGTTGGCGGCGATGGATGATGCGGCGCCGATCCATATCCATGTGGCGGAGCAGCGGGCGGAGGTTGACGCGTGCCTTGCCGTGCTGGGGGCGCGACCGGTGGAGTGGGTGCTGGAGAACGCCCCGGCGGGCGCGAACTGGTGCTTTATTCATGCGACCCACACCAATGATGCGGAGCGTCGGGGGATGGCCGCGCGCGGGGTTGTTGCGGGGTTGTGCCCGAGCACGGAGGGGAATCTCGGCGACGGGATTTTCGGGTTGCCGGTGTTTTCGGCGGGGGGCGGGCGGTTCGGGATTGGCACGGACAGTCATGTTGGGCTCGATGCTTTTTCGGAAGTGCGGTTGCTGGAATACAGCCAGCGTTTGCGCAGCGAGACGCGCAATGTGTTGGCGGGGGCGGACGGGCATAGCGGACGGGTTCTTTGGCAGAGTGCGGCGCGGGGTGGGGCTGCGGCGGCGGCGCGGCCGGTTGGGGTGCTGGAGGTGGGCGCGCGGGCGGATTTCGTGGTGATCGAGCCGACGCCGGAGACGGAGGGGATGCATCCTGATTTCTGGCTGGATGCGGCGGTGTTTGCCGGTGT
>Ga0116226_10004614_pt1 | contig 12217 bp, 8 predicted proteins | sample S1TSphfallax_FD_89692 | JGI IMG/M metagenome (GOLD analysis project Ga0116226, IMG submission 89692) | Host-associated microbial communities from peat moss isolated from Minnesota, USA - S1T2_Fa - Sphagnum fallax MG | ecosystem: Host-associated > Plants > Peat moss > Unclassified | place: USA... | reverse complement strand
GCCCTGATGGGTGATCTCCACCCGGGTCGCCAGCGCCAGTTTCGGCGCGAGCCCCGGGAACACCAGCGTGCCCGGCGCCACTGTCTGCTGCTGGGCGGGCTGGGTGCGCAGCCCGTACTGCCAGCCGACCACCAGCGCCAGCACCGCGATCACCAGCAACAGGAGAGAGGTGCGCGGTTTCATGCCCGGGCCCTCGCCCGCCGCCGGCCTCGCACGATCCCGAGCCCGATCGCCACGATCGCCAGGATCGCCGGCACCAGCACGATGTCGAACAGCCGCAGCTCGTTCTGCAGATTGGAGATGTCCCGACGCAGCTCCAGTTGCACGCCGCGCAGCTGGCCGCGCGTGCTCGCGACATCGCGGCGCAGATCGTCGATCGCGGTGCGCTGTTCGTCGGTCAGCACCGCGGCCCCGGCGGCATCCCCCTGGCCGGTACGCAGGTCGGTGAGCTTTTTCTGCGTCTCGTCGAGATGCGCCTGCAACGCCTTCTCGGTCTGGCGATACCGCGCCTCGGCCTTCTGCTGCATGTCATCGACCAGTGTGAACGGCCGCACGCTGCTGCCGCGACTGCGCAATCCGATCAGCGCATCGCTGCCGGACAGCGTGCCGATCAGGTTGGCGACGAACGGCCCGTTATCGCTGAACGGTGTCGCGGTCTGCTGGCCGAAGAAATTCTGGGTGCGCACCCAGAACCGGTCGGCGAGAATGTCGCTATCGGCCACCACCACCATGTTGGCCGGCCCGTCGGTCTGCGCCTTGAACGCCGGCATCCCATCGGCCCGCTTCACCCCATCCGGCAGCGGCGGCGGCCCGGTGAACGCCGACTTCAGCACGCCTCGCACTCGGGCGGCGATCACCCGGCGCTGCCCATCGGGCTTGAACGCGGCCAGGATGGCTGCGGGATCGGGATTGTCCTTGACCGTCGCCACCGGCAGCACCTCGGATTGCTCATCGGTCGACAGCAGCGGCGAGAACGCGATGTCGGCCCCCGGCTTCTTGGCGAGGAAGCCCGCCGAGGCCACAGTCACCTGGCTCAGGTCGGCGGTCGCGGGATCATCATGCGCGATGCCGTCGCGGATATTGAACCAGGCAATATAATCAACCGCCTGCACCTGATCGGACGGCGACCCCCGCACCCGCCAGGCGCCGGTTAGATCGGTCGCGACCTTGCTTGGATCATATTCGATGCCCCAGGCATCGAACAATTTATGCAGGTCGCTGGAGGTGCTGGCCGGCGGCGCGCCGGTCTGCGGATCCGGCACGTTCTGTTCCTCGTTGTCGGGATCCACCATCACCATCAACCGGCCACCGCGCATCACGAACTGGTCGATCGCATACAAGGTCGGATCGGACAGATTCTGCGCCTGCGCCAGCAGCAGCACCTTGATGTCGGGATCGATGATCTGCGCATCCAGCGGCACGGTCTTCACCGTGACACTCTGGCGCAGCTGCAGCATCGACGCATAAGGCTGCCCGCCGCCATCCGGATTGCGCATCATCATCGCACGCGGATCGCCATCGAGCGGCAACGACGACATCACACCGACCACCGGGCGCGTCGGATTGGACAATTCGTAGATCAGCTTGGTCAGGTCATATTCCAGGAACGGCTCGCGGTCGGCCTGGAAGAACGCGATGGTGCGTTCGTCGTCCAGCAGGTTGCTGCCGGCCAGGCCGAAATACACCTGCTCGCCCGAGTTATCGACCGGCACGCCTTGTAGCCCATAGGCCATGGCATGATCCTCGGTGTCGCTGAACGGCTCGGGATCGTAGAACTCGATTTTGACTTTTCCGTTCGACAGGCTGGCATATTGCAGCAGCATCTGCCGCACCCGATCGGCGTAGGCGCCATAGGCCGGAATCCGGGTGCCCAGCGCGCGCGAGTAATACAGCCGCAGCGTCACCGGCTCCTTCAGCCCATCGATGATCGTCCGCGTGCCGTTCGACAGTGTGTAGAGATGCTGCTGGGTGAGATCGAGCTGCGTATTGGCCAGTCGTGTGTCGACCAGCACGTTGATGCCCACCAGGATGGCCGCGACGGCGAGCACGCCGACGAGCGAGGACCAGATACGACGCATGCTTCAATCCGCCTTGCGGTGTTCGATGATCACGGTGTTCAGGAACAGCCAGAAGCCGATGAACGACGCGAAGAAGACGACATCACGCACCGACACAATGCCGCGACTGAAAGACTGGAACCGATCGGACACCGAGATATGCCGCGCGATATCGGCCAGCACCGGCGAGCCGCGCTGCAAGAAGTCGGTGACCAGCGGATAGGAGGCCACGGCGAACACGAAGCACACCGACACCGCCAGCACGAATGCGATCACCTGGTTCTTGGTGATCGCCGACAGCGCCGCCCCGATCGACAAAAAGCTGCCGGCGACCAGCAGTGAGCCGACATAGCCCGCCGCGATCACGCCATTATCCGGCCGCCCGAGAATATTCACCGTGATCACGAACGGAAAGGTCAGCAGCAGCGCGATCGCGCAGAATGCCCACGCCGCCAGGAACTTCCCCACCACCGCCTGGGACTGCGTGATCGGCAGTGTCAGCAGCAGCTCGATGGTCCCTTGCCGCCGCTCCTCGGCCCATAGCCGCATGGTTATGGCCGGCACCAGCAACAGAAACACCCAGGGGATGAAGCCGAAGAACGGTGCCAGATCGGCCTGATCGCGATCGAAGAAATTGCCCAGATTGAACGTCAGCACGCCCTGCAGCGCGAGGAAGATCACGATGAACACCACCGCCACCGGGGTGGCGAAATAGCTGCCCAGCTCGCGCCGGGCCACGATCAGCATATTGCGCATCAGGCGGCCGCCTTGCTCTGGGTGAGATCGCGGAACACGTCGTCGAGCTTGCCGCTGGGGTTGCGCGCCGCCAGCTGAGACGGGGTTTCGTCCGCCACCACGCGGCCTTGGGCGATGACGATCGCCCGCGTGCACACCGCCTCGACCTCTTCCAGGATATGCGTGCTGATGACGATCGCCTTCTGCGGCGCCATCTCGGCGATCAGCAGCCGCACCTCGTGCTTCTGATTGGGGTCGAGGCCGTCGGTCGGCTCGTCGAGCACCAGCACCGGCGGATCATGCAACAGCGATTGCGCGAGGCCGACCCGCCGCTTGAACCCTTTCGACAGCGTCTCCACCGGCTGCAGCCGCACGCCGCGCAGGCTGGTCAGGCCCAGCGCGTGATCGACGCGTCGATCGAGCTCGCCGCCGCGATAGCCACGGATGCGGGCCACGAAGCGCAGGAACGCCAACACCGTCATCTCGGGATAAGTGGGCGCACCCTCCGGCAGGAAGCCAAGCAGGCGCCGTGCGGCCACCGAATCGGTCTGCACATCGTGTCCACAGATCCGCGCGCTGCCGGCGGTCGGCGTCATGAACCCTGCCAGCATGCGCATGGTGGTCGATTTGCCCGCGCCGTTGGGCCCGAGGAAGCCCAGAACCTCGCCGCGCGCGACGCTGAAAGATACGTCATCGACGGCGGTGAATGCCCCGAACCGCTTGGTCAGGCCCGCGATCTCGATCAGGGCGGCCATGCTGTCTCCCTCGCCAATTCCGTCAGGGGGGCTGGCATAGCGCAAAACGCCCGACACGCAACGGGGGGGAGGGACTGGATGAAAATTGTTTAATTCCAACGCAAGCCCATCCCGCGAAGCCGAGGCGAACGCAAAGCCGGGCCGCCGAGATGCCTGGGCACCCCGGCGGCGGCCGGTCACGCGGGCGTCAGGGCGCAGGCCTCCTCGGACAGCGGCTTCCAGGCCTCGTCGGCCGGCGTGGTCGCGATCAGCTTCTGCAGATCCCACGCGCCTTTGCTCTCCGCCGGCGTCTTCACCTGGTACAGGAACGCCGGCATCAGCACGAGCCCGTCCTTGCGGATGCTGTTCTTGCCGAAGGCATTGTCATCGGTCGGCATCGCCTTCATCTGCGCGCATACCGCCGCCCCGTCGCGCGCCTGATCGACGCCCATTTCGGTCACCGCCTTCAAATAATGCAGTGTGCTGGCATAGCAGCCGGCCTGGATCATGTTGGGCGGCTGCTTCGCCGGCATGCTGGGCTGCACGGACCTGGTCAGCTTGCGGGTCCCCTCGCTCTGATCCCAATAGAAGGTCGCCGTCAGATACAGGCCCTGCGCGTCCTCGATCCCGATCGCCGCGACGTCGGTGACCTCAAGCAGCAGGGCGGCGATCTTCATTGTCTTGGTCAGCCCGAACTCGTGCGCCTGCTTGATGCTGTTGCTGGTGTCCGAGCCGGCGTTGGCCAGTCCGATCACATTGGCGCCCGCGGTCTGCGCCGACAGCAGGAACGACGAGAAATCGGTGGTCGACGGGAACGGATAGCGGCTTTCGCCGACGATCGTGCTGCCGGCTTCCTTGGCGAAGCGGATCGCGTCGCGCGCCAGCTGCTGGCCGAAGACGTAGTCGGCGGTCAGCATGTACCATTTGGTGCCACCGAGCTTGCTCACCTGCGTCGCCGTCGACCGCGACAGCATATAGGTGTCGTACGACCAGTGCAGCGTGACCGGCGTGCATTGCTCGCCGGTCAGGTCGCCGGTGCCCGCGCCGGTGTTGATATAGAGCTTGTTCTTCTCCTTGCAGATCGAGTTCACCGCCAACGCCACCGACGAGGTCGGCACGTCCATCAGCACGTCCACGGCGTCGCGATCGAACCATTGCCGCACGATAGAGGCGCCGACATCGGGTTTGTTCTGGTGGTCGGCACTGAGGATCTGCACGTCGAATGCGTGACTGTTGAATTCCTTGGCGGCCTGCTGCGCGCAGACCACCGATCCCATGCCGGTGGAATCCCGATACGGACCGGACATGTCGTTCAACACGCCGATCTTGATGAGCTTCTTCCCCTGGGCGCGGGGCGTGGCGGGCAGGGAGAGGGTGGCCGCGGCGGTGGCGGCCGCACCGATCAAGGTGCGTCGTGACAAGGTCATCTCGGTCCTCCAAATGCGCCCGTTGAATCAGGCGTCGGGAGGACCATCGGCCAGTTTGGGGGAAAAAGCAGCCGCAACTTGCGGCTGACCGGGGTTCGGAGAGGAGGGAAGCCAGAATCTTCTTTTTCTGAAGAAAAAGAAGCAAAAAGACTTTTATCCGATAAGATCCGAGTCCTGATTGATAGAAATTCTTTAGTTCTTTATTTCAAGAATGAACATTCTTGTATGACTTCCTTAACCCCGGAATTGCACCTAGCCCGAGTGCAAGGTGCGAAACGCCGCCATCCGATCGAACAGGCGCAACAAGATCCGCACCGCGCGCCCCCGATCGGACAGCAGCCTTGGGTCCTTCTGCAGCAGCAACTCCGCGTCCCCCGCCGCCATATGCAGTAACCCCTCATCGGTCGCCGGATCGGCGAGCTTCCAGCCCGGCAATCCCGACTGCCGGGTGCCCAGCAGGTCTCCCCCACCGCGCAGCCGAAAATCCTCGTCGGCGATCAAAAACCCATCATCCGTGTCACGCAGCAGTGCCAGCCGCCGCCGCGCCGAGTCGGGCATCGCCTCGCTGTGCAGCAACAGACAGAAACTTGCAGCGGCCCCCCGTCCAACCCGCCCGCGCAGCTGGTGCAGCTGGGCGAGGCCGAACCGCTCGGCCTGCTCGATCACCATCACGCTGGCCTCGGGTACGTCCACACCCACCTCGATCACCGTCGTCGCCACCAGCAGCCGGGTCCGCCCGGCGGCGAAATCCGCTAGCGCCGCCTCGCGCGTCTCGCTGTCGAGCTGCCCGTGTGCGAGCCCCACCAACGCCCCGAACCGCTGCCGCAACACGGCAAACCGATCCTCCGCGGCGGCGACGTCCAGCATCTCGTTCTCGGTCACCATCGGGCACACCCAGTAGACCCGCGCGTCCCGCGCCAGCGCGCGCGCCACCGCGTCGACCACATCGCCCAGGGCGCCCAGCGAATGCAGCGTGGTTTTCACCGGCTGGCGTCCATCCGGCTTTCCGGCGAGCCGGCTGATCTGCATTTCTCCCCATTGCGTCAGCAGCAACGTCCGCGGGATCGGTGTCGCGGTCATCACCAGCACGTCGGTGGCATCCCCCTTGCGGCCGAGGATCAATCGCTGATCGACGCCGAACCGATGCTGCTCATCGATCACCGCGAGCCCGAGGTCCCGGAAGGTCACGCCCTCCTGCACCAGCGCATGCGTGCCCACCACGATCGGCAGCGAGCCGTTCGCCAGCCCTTCCAGCACCGCGGCGCGCGCCTTCCCGGTCACCGAGCCGGTGAGCAAGGCCACCGGCACCGGGCATATCCGCGACAAGGTACGCACATGCTGACGGGCCAGCAATTCGGTCGGCGCCATCATCGCCGCCTGCGTGCCGGCCTCCACCGCCCGCAGCATGGCCAGCACCGCGACCAGGGTCTTGCCGGCGCCGACATCGCCCTGCAGCAACCGCAGCATCCGCCGAGGGGCCGCGAGATCGGCGTCAATCTCGGCCAGCACGTCGGTCTGCGCCGGGGTCATCCGGTGCCCAAACGACGCCAGGGCCCGCCTCCGCAGCGCGCCGTCACCCACCAGCGCCCGCCCCGGCCGATCGCGCGCCCGGCGCCGCACGATGGCCAATGCCACCTGGCCGGCCAGCAGCTCGTCGTACGCCAGACGCCGGCGCAGCAGCGGCGAGGGTGGCTCACTCGGTGCCTGCAGTCCGCGCAGCGCCTCGGCAAATCCCGGCCACGCCTCGCGGCGCAGCAGGGCCGCGTCATGCCATTCCGCGAGTTCCGGCAACATGGCCAGGGCTTCGGCCATCGGTTTGCGCAAATGCCAGGCGAACAGCCCGGCGGTCAGTGGCCAGACCTGTTCGAGGCGCGGGAAATCGCCGGGCTGAGCCGCCGGCGCGATATGGTCCGGGTGCGCCATCTGCCGCCGCTCGTCGAACTTGCCGCTGACCAGCACCCGGCCGCCCACCGGCAGTTTGGCGGCTGGGAAGCGGCGGAAGAACACCAGCTCGGCAAAGCCCGTCTGGTCGGTCACGATCGCGCGCGTCGGCTGCCGGCTGGTGGCGGGCTGCTCGATTCGCACCACCTCCACCTCCAAGGTGGCCACCTGACCGGGCAGCGCGTCGCGAATATTGGTCCGCTCGCGACGGTCCAGATAGGAATCCGGAAGATGATACAGCAGGTCGATCACCCGCGTGCCGCCGACTGCCCGCGCCATCAGCCGCGCGACCGCGTCGCCGACGCCGCGCAGGCTGGTCAGGGGTGCGAAAAGTGGGAGGATCGGATCGGTTTGCACGGGCTGACTCTGCTCGGTGCGCCTTGTATATGACAATCCGCGTATGACCGAGCCCGTAGCCCCAAACCTGTCCCCGCTGATGTCGTCCGGTGATATCCGGCGTCGCCGACTGCTGTTCCGCGCCACTCATCGCGGCACGCATGAGACCGACCTGCTGATCGGCGGCTATGTCGAGGCGCGACTCGAGGGCCTGACCGACCCCGAGATGGACGCGCTGGAAGAGGTGATGGAGCTGCCTGACGCCGACCTCGCGGATTGGCTCACCGGCCGACTGCCGATCCCGCCGGGTGTGGATTCGCCGATGCTGCGCGCCATCAAGGCCGCCGCGGATGAAGGGCAGACCGCCGGCGGCGCGAATGCGAAGCACGCCGCCAGAGGCGTGGACACCAAACCATGAATGCGGTGCCTGTCTATGGCGCGCCGGAGGGATGGGACGCGGTGTTGCTGGCCCGCCGTGCCGCTGAGCATGACGGCCCGCTGCTGCACGCCACCCGCGACGATCAGCGCATGGCCCGCCTCGCCGAGGCGCTGGCGTTCTTCGCACCCGACATCGAGGTGCTGCGCTTTCCCGCCTGGGATTGTCTGCCGTATGACCGCGTCTCACCCAATCCCGAGCTGATCGCCGAGCGCATCGCGACACTGGCGAGGCTGCTGACCAAGCCCCCCGGCAAGCGCATCGTGCTCACCACAGTCAACGCGCTGGTGCAGCGCGTGCCGCCGCGCCACGTGTTCCAGAATTCGTCGCGCCTGCTGGAGCCTGGGGGCAGCGTCGATCCGGACGACCTCGTCCGCTTCCTGGAGGCGCGCGGCTATGTTCGCGCCGGCACCGTCATGGAGCCCGGCGAATATGCGGTGCGCGGCGGTATCATCGACATCTTCGCCTCCGGCAGCGCCGACCCGGTCCGTATCGACCTGTTCGGCGACAGCATCGAGAGCATTCGCGCCTTCGATCCGGCGACCCAGCGCAGTGGCAAACGCCAGGCGAACCTGCTGCTGCGTCCGGTCTCCGAAGTGTTTCTCGATCGCGACAGCGTCGCGCGGTTCCGCACCGCCTGGCGCGAACTGTTCGGCCCCACCGCCGGCGACGATCCGCTGTATCTCTCGATCTCCGAGGGGCGTCGCCATCCCGGCATGGAGCATTGGGTGCCGCTGTTTCATGACACCATGGAAACCCTGCTCGACTATCTCCCGCGCGCCGGTGTCAGTCTCGATCACCAGGCCGAGGATGTGCTGACCGCCCGCCTCGAAATGATCGCCGACCATGTCGCCGCCCGCCAGATCGTGCCGCGCGACGGCGAAACCCCCTACCGACCGCTGCCCTCGAAGCTGCTGTATCTCGACCGCGCCGACTGGGATGGCATGCTGTCCGGCGGCGCCCTGTTCGCCTTCAGCCCATTCGCCCAGCCGGACGGCGCCCCCGGTATTGACGGTGGCGGCCGTCCCGGACCTGTGTTCGCGCAATCGACGTTCAGCGGTGCCGGTGCCGGTCCTGGCATCAGCGTGTTCGAACAGCTCCGCGCCCAGGCGGATCGCTGGGCTGCGGGCGGTCGCCGGCTGATGGTCGCGGCCTGGACGCGCGGGTCGCGCGAGCGGCTCGCCAATCTGTTGCGCGAGCATGGCTTCAAGATCGAGCCCGTCGACAGCTGGCAAGAGGCGGGGCAGGCCACCGCCTCCCTGGTCACGCTGGGCATCGAGCGCGGCTTCGTCGCCGATGGCATCGGCTGCGTCAGCGAGCAGGATCTATTGGGCGAGCGCATCAGCCGCCCGGCGCGCCGCCGCAAGCGCGCCGACCAGTTCATCGCCGAGGCCACCGAAATCGCCGAGGGCGACCTCGTCGTGCATGCCGATCATGGCATCGGCCGCTATGACGGGCTGGTCACCCTGCACGTCACCGGCGCGCCGCATGATTGCCTGCGCCTGCTGTATGATGGCAACGACAAGCTGTTTCTGCCGGTCGAGAACATCGAGGTGCTGTCGCGTTTCGGCACCGAGACGGCGGGTGTGGCGCTGGACAAGCTGGGTGGTTCCAGCTGGCAGGCCCGCAAAGCCAAAATGAAAAGCCGGATCCGCGACATGGCCGGTGAGCTGATCCGGGTAGCGGCCGAACGCCGGCTACGTGACGCCGAAATCATGGCCCCTGCCGAGGGCGCGTGGGACGAGTTCTGCGCCCGCTTCCCGTTCGCCGAAACTGACGACCAGTCGCGCGCCATCGCCGACGTGCTGGAGGATCTGGCGTCCGGCCGGCCGATGGACCGGCTGATCTGCGGCGACGTCGGCTTCGGCAAGACCGAGGTGGCCTTGCGGGCCGCCTTCGTGGCGGCGATGTCCGGCGGTCAGGTGGCCGTGGTGGTTCCTACGACCCTGCTGGCCCGCCAGCATTTCCGCACCTTCTCGGCGCGCTTCGCCGGCCTGCCGATCAAGGTCGCGCAACTGTCGCGCATGGTCACGGCCAAAGAGGCGGCGGACGTCCGCCGCGGTGTCGCCGACGGCAGCATCAACATCGTCGTCGGCACGCATGCGCTGCTGTCGAAATCCGTGACGTTCGCCGGCATCGCGTTGCTGATCGTCGACGAGGAGCAGCATTTCGGCGTCGCCCACAAGGAGAAGCTGAAGGCGCTGAAGGCCGACATGCATGTGCTGACGCTCACCGCCACGCCGATTCCGCGCACCTTGCAGCTGGCGCTGACCGGGGTGCGGGAGATGAGCCTGATCGCCACCCCGCCGGTCGATCGGCTGGCCGTGCGCACCTTCATCATGCCGTTCGACGCGGTGGTGATCCGCGAGGCGCTGCAGCGCGAGCGCTTCCGGGGTGGCCAGGTGTTCTGCGTGGTGCCCCGCGTCGAGGATCTCGGCCGCATGGCCGACCGGCTGGCGCAGATCGTCCCAGAGGCCCGGACCGTGCAGGCGCATGGCCGTCTCGCCCCCACCGAGCTGGAACGGGTGATGACCGAGTTCGGCGATGGCAAATACGACATCCTGCTATCCACCAATATCGTCGAGAGCGGGCTCGACATGCCCGCGGTCAACACCCTGCTGATCTATCGCGCCGACATGTTCGGCCTCGGCCAGCTCTATCAGCTGCGCGGCCGCGTCGGCCGCGGCAAGCAGCGCGGCTATGCCTATCTGACCTGGCCGCCGAACCATTCGCTGTCGGTCGCCGCCGAGAAGCGCCTGACGGTGATGCAGACGCTGGACAGTCTCGGCGCCGGCTTTACCCTGGCCAGCCACGATCTCGACATTCGCGGCGCCGGCAACCTGCTCGGCGACGAGCAAAGCGGCCATATCCGCGAGGTCGGCATCGAGCTCTATCAGCAGATGCTGGAAGACGCTGTGGCAGACCTGCGCGCCGCCAAAGGTCGGGAAAAACATGCCGATCGTGACTGGACCCCGAATATCGGCCTCGGCCTGCCGGTGTTGATTCCCGAGACCTATGTCCGCGACCTGCCGGTGCGTCTCGGCCTGTATCGCCGGATCGGCGCGCTGGCGACCGACGGCGAGAGCGAGGCGATGGCCGCTGAGCTGGTCGACCGCTTTGGCAAGCTGCCTGAGGAGGTGGAAAACCTGCTGCAGGTGGTCGCCCTCAAGCGCGCCTGCCGCGAGGCTGGCGTGGAGAAGCTGGAGGCCGGCCCCAAAGGGATGGTGCTCGGGTTCCGCGGCAACGCTTTCAGCAATCCCGGCGGGCTGATCAATTGGCTGTCCAGCAAGGGCGGCCAAATCCGGCTTCGCCCGGACCATAAGCTTGCGATCGTGCGGGACATGACCGTGTCCGAGCGCCTGCGCACGGCTCGCGATATCGTGAAAAGCTTGAACCGTATCGTCGGCCAAGCGAAAGCCGCTTGATTTCCAAGATTTCTTAATAATTAGATACGATATCCATAAAATGACACGGCGAATTAAGGTGCAATCTTAATAATGAGTGAATATCCCTCGAACTAGACGTTTTCGAGGGGTTCGAGCCATGCTCACGACGCCCGACGCCAACGGCCACTTCCTGGACGCCGATCCCGCTATCTTCACCCGCGATGTCGATGAGCGGGTGATTATGTTCTCCCATGCCCTGTCGAACCATCCTCTGTTCGAATGGGAGCGGCTGATCCGCTTGGCGCAGACCATGGCGAAGAACCCTAAGGACGTGTATTTCAACGTCGGCGATGTCCGCATCGGTCAGCGCTGGGACGAGGTGCCGGCCTGCGACATGCCGATCCACGAGATCATGCATCGCGTCGAGACCGCGGGGGCCTGGATCCAGCTGTGCCGGGCCGAAATCGATCCGGACTACAAAGTGATCCTCGACGCCTGCATGGACCAGGTCCTGGATGCCACCGCGCGCGATCTGCGGGACAAGATCAAGCTGCGCAACGCCATCGTGTTCATCAACTCGCCGCATCGTGTGTCGAGCTATCACATCGACCGTGAATGCAATTTTCTGCTGCAGATCCGCGGCCACAAGATGGTCCACGTGTTCGATAAGGACGATCGCGAGGTCCTCCCTGAGGAGCAGATCGAACGTTTCTGGACCATCGACAACAATGCCGCGACCTATAACCCGGCGCTGGAACACCGTGCCGCGGTCTACGACCTGCCGCCAGGCCGCGGCATCCACATTCCCGTCGGCGCCCCGCACTGGGTGCAGAATGGCGCGGAGGTCTCGGTCTCGCTGAGCATCAATTTTCACTACAAGGATGCGGTGCGTGCCGATATCTACCGTGCCAATCATCTGCTCCGCCGCCTCGGCGTCACCCCGACACCGCCGTTCCGGTCGCCGGTGCGCGACCGGATCAAGAGCACGATCTACGGCGCGTACCGCAATGTCCGCCAAGCCGCTGGGCGGGAGGTTGGATAAACCAGGGGTGCCGCAGGCAACACGCGTGAGGTGTGCTGGCACGCCGCCAGCTGTCGCCGGTCGTGTCTCACTTTGAATTTCGGATTTCGACCATGATTGGCACAGCTAGGCGCTTTCAATGAT
>Ga0116226_10004613_pt1 | contig 12219 bp, 6 predicted proteins | sample S1TSphfallax_FD_89692 | JGI IMG/M metagenome (GOLD analysis project Ga0116226, IMG submission 89692) | Host-associated microbial communities from peat moss isolated from Minnesota, USA - S1T2_Fa - Sphagnum fallax MG | ecosystem: Host-associated > Plants > Peat moss > Unclassified | place: USA... | reverse complement strand
CGTATCCGGGCACGATGTTTGAGATGAATGCGGCTGATCTGGACATGGACTATCTGGCATCAGCAAGGCACTTTCATTTATCGTCACTGTTTCTGCATAAGGCGTTGCAGGCTGATTTGCCGCGTATTTGCAGGGGGTTGAAAGCGGCGGGAATGACGCTGTCACTGGACACCAACCATGATCCTGAGGACAAGTGGGGCGGCGCACTGGATGAATTGCTGGGCATGTTGGACATATTTTTGCCCAATGAATACGAAGCCTGTCGTATAACCGGCAGGAGCGATGTGGAGAGCGCGATAGATCTGTTGGCGAAGCGGGTGCCGCTGGTGGCGATCAAATGTGGCAGACGGGGAGCCCTGGTGCGGGCGGGCGGGAAATGCTGGGAAGTGGCGGCGGAAAGGGTGACTCCGGTGGACACGATTGGCGCGGGAGATAGTTTTAATGCAGGATTTATTGCGGCGTATCTGCGCGGTGATGCGCCGGATGAGTGTGCAAAGTATGGGAGCCGGACAGCGGCGCTTTCGACGCTGCGGGCCGGGGGCACCGAGGCATTCCGGGATGCTGGGCTGGTGCGGGAGTTTTTTAGCAAGTGTTGATGCAGAAAAAACCTCCGCACGAACTACTTCACAGGTAAAGCTTCCAGCGTGATGACCTCAAACGGTTGCAGGGTGAAGGTATGAGTATGGCCAGCAAGAAGAATACTATCGGCAGCAGATTTGTCAGCAGCCCAAGGTGAATGTGCGCGATATGCACCGGGTGCTCCTGTAGGTAGTTCAAATGTCTTTGCCACATCGATGGAAATCGTCTGCGGTTTGTCGAGCGGGTTGCGCAGAACAAGGATGCCTTTACGCGGCGTCCACGAGGCAAAGCCATATACCTGCAACTGCAGGGGATTGCCGCCAATCCAGTGGGTGTCGACGAGAACATCGGCGTTGGCGCGCGACCATTTTGCGGACTCGGCCAGCGCGTCCCAGTTGGCGGATGTAAGCCGCGCCGGGGTGATGTAGAGCTCCTGAAGCTGTGTGCCTTCGCCGAAGTAGTCATGTACTTCATCGGTGAAGGCGTTGCCGGGGTCGGTGGTCAAGTTGTGTGCCCTGTCGCCGTAAATCACCCCATGCAGCATGAGTGAGTTGATGGGATAGAGCGGCCCGCCGAGAACGATATTTTTGTAGAGCTGCTGGTCGCGGTAGGTGATCCACTTTTGGCGGTCGATGCCCACGCCGCTGAAGTTGTGGTCATCGCCACCGCGCCAGATGGAGTCTGCTGTGCGCACCCAAAAGGGCGAGGGCCATGTGCCGGTGGTGAGGTTGATGAAAATGTCCGGCTGCTGCTGGCGGAGGCGTTCGATGAGATGGATGGCGGCGGAGAAGTCACTATCGAAGAGGCTGCCGGGGAAGACCGAGCTTACGTTTCCGGTGCCGTCAAACTTGAATTGATTGACACCGTAGTTTGAGATCATGTCGAGGCAGACCTGCTGGAAGCGGGCATAGTATTTTGGGCCGGAGAGGGCAAAGCCGCCTTTTACAGTTTCAAAACCGGCTTTTTCACCGGCGGCGATGCGGTCTTTTTTGTCCTGCCCGTAGCCGCCCCAGGGCGAGAGCCATACGCCGATGTTGAAGCCATAGGTCGCAGCAGCGGCGCGGATGGTGGTGAACTTATCGGGGAAGCGGGAATTGAATTGCCAGATAGAGTGTGTGTCATCCCAGCCATCGTCGAAGAGGAATGAGTTCATGGTGACGCGGCGTTTGCGGACTAGCTCCTCGCCAAAGGCATGGACACGGTCGAGGGCACTGATTTCGTCGGACTGATTGCCGGTGTCATACCAGTTGTTGTAGTGGAGGAAGGTACGGTAGGGGTGGGCGCGTTCAAGTTCGAGATAGCTGAGGAAGTCACGGCGAAGCTGGCCGGGAGCAGTGACACCGATGACCGAGGAATAGGTGATGGACTGACCGGCTTCAAGGGGCAGAGTACGCTTCAGCAGTGCGATGGCGCGGCCATTCTCTGCTGTGCTGACAGAAAGCGGCGACTCAAATCCGAGGAAGAAGTTTCCATCAACAATGGGTGAACCCGGGACCGCGCCCACAACTTTTGCCTGTGAGGAGGCATAGTCAAACAGGCGCACCTCAGCGATATTGACTGCCACTCCCTTGCCGGGTGCAGAGAGTGTCACCTCCTGGCGCATATAGTTGGTTCCGTCGCGCAGGATGGCGCACCAGTCTACTGCGAGCGAGTGATCGGGAGAGAGCAGGCCTGCGCAGAGCGTCTTTGCGGCGATGCGTTCTGCCGCGCGCGAAGCAGTTGTTACGGGCGTAATCACACCATTGTGCAGCCCAGTTGTGATGCTGAACTGCGATGCTGGAACGGTCCTGCCGTCCTGGAAGATAATCTCAAACAGCTCCGATGGATGCAGTTGCGCTCTGCTCCTGATGTCTGTGACGCTGATACTGTGCAGGTGGCCACCGGGCGCGAAGCCAAAAATTGCGCTGATGCTAGAGTTCTGCAGGGGAAATCCCACCGATGGCCCCGACAACTGTGCAGCACGCGAAGGAGCAGATGTGGCAGTGAGCAAAAAGGCGGCACATGCGTGGCGAAGCGCGCGCGCAATGAAGGTACGGTGCATGACGTACATGATGGGAAATCTCCTGAGGAAGCAGGGCAAGTATATCGCCTGGGCCCATCAGGTTGCACATGGAATCATCCGCTATACTCAACCACATTGCTACGGGAAGACCCCGGGGAGAATGATTCATGTGTATAGAAAGCAAGAGGAATGAAGATAAATTCGTCGTCATGGTGACGGCGAAGGCCGAGGTGGATTTGCGGCTCAGTGACTTTACTCCCATTTCGCAGTTGAAGGTGGCTGAGCATGAGGTCGAGAAGCCGAAATTCCCAGTGATTGATTATCACAATCACCTGGATGCGCAGCAGCCGGAGGATGTGCTGCGGGTGATGGATGCATGTGGTGTGGAGAAGCTGGTGAACATCACCATGCAGGTGGGGCAGGCGGCGTATGAGGTGATTGAGCGATACCATAAGACTGCGCCGGAGCGGTTTGCGACGATTGGCTGGATGGACTGGAGCGGGGTGGAACGGAGTGATTTTACGCAGGTGAGTCTTGACCGTGTGGAGCGGCTGGTGGAGCGGGGGATTTGCGGTCTGAAGTTCTGGAAAGACCTGGGGCTGACGGTGCGAGATGCGAGCGGTGAGTTAATGCGGGTGGATGATGAGCGGCTGGTGCCGATTTTTGACAAAGTAGCGGAGCTGGGGATCCCGGTGATGTTTCATACGGCTGATCCAGATGCGTTTTTTACTCCGATCGACAAGTTCAATGAGCGATATGAAGAGTTGGCGGCGCATCCCGACTGGGGATTTTCGGGCGTGCCGGTGACCAAGGCTGAATTACTGGCGCAGCGTGACCGGGTGATTGCGCGGCATCCCAAGACGACTTTTGTGGGGGCGCATATGGCGGAGAGCAGTGAAAATCTGGCGTATGTGGCCAAGTTATTGGACAGCAATCCAAACCTTTATCTAGACATTAGCGCACGGACGCCGGAGCTGGGGCGGCAGCCATACACGGCGCGCAAGTTCATGATGCAATATGCCGACCGCATCCTGTTTGGGACGGACCTGCTGCCAGAGGTTGACATGTATCGTTTGTATTACCGATTTCTGGAGACGGAGGACGAGTATTTTGAGTATCCATCCCATGCCTCGCGACAGGGTCGGTGGAACATATATGGGCTTTCATTACCCGATGATGTTTTGGAAAAGCTATATCGCGCGAATGCCTTGAAGCTCCTCAACGGCAAATGAAGTCTATTTTGGTCACGCATCAATGCGCGCTGTACAATCCGTTCTAGTAGCGGAGTGAAAAATTGACTGATTATTCTGATTTCGATGCCCCCAAGTCTATTGAGTGGCCGCGCCAAAGTAGTAGGAAGTCTCCCCGGCGTAAACAGGTTTTTTTTCTGTTTGCCGCTATTGTGGTTTTATTCATTGTTGTTCGTATTGCTCTTTCTTCATGGATTGACCTGCTTTGGTATGAATCTCTTGGATATGCTGAGGTTTTCTGGAAGACACTTGGCGTAGAATGGACAATTTTCTCGGTTTTTTGGCTTGCGACATTCGCTATCCTATTTTGTTCATTTTTGGCCCTGAAGCGATTGCATATTACTGATTTGCCAGATGGTCATACGATTATTGTTGCTGGGCAGGAAGTACAGTTTTCTGTAAAACCTGTGTTGAGTTTTTTAGGAATGCTACTCTCGATCATTGTGGCCATCGTGACGAGTGCCACAATGATGGGACAATGGTCGACGCTTGCGCTCTATTACTACTCAGCCAGCGAAAGCGCTGGCCGAGTGGACCCCATTTTCGGCAAACCACTCAACTTTTTCCTTTTTACTCTGCCTGCATGGCAAGTACTTATTGACTGGTTTCTCACTATGGCCATTATCTGTACCCTAATGGCAATTTTATTTCTCTTTGTAACTGGCAGCTCTCGTGCGTTAGGTGAGCGGCTCATGAATTCTTCTCCAATACCATTGCGCGGGCTGTCAATCACCCTGGCGTTTCTGCTGCTTGTGCTCGGAGCAAATGTGTACATCAGCCGCTTTGATAGCATTTTTGAACCGCATACCATCTTTCAGGGAGTCACCTATACCGACGCACACGTGACTCTCCCAGGACTGCTGCTGGTAGCTTCCATGCTGGTGGTTGGAGCAATAATTGCAGCTATCAATGCTGTGCGTAGGCCACGCGGTCGCTTTCTGATAGTGGCCGTGATTCCTGCAGCCATTTGCTATGGGCTGATGAGTTTTGTTGGCTGGTATGTGAGTAATTTTCTGGTCAAGCCAAATGAGCTGGTCCGTGAAGCGCCCTATATCAGCTACAACATTCAGATGACTCGTCAGGCGTTCGGGCTTGATCGTTTTCAGCAACGTGAGTTCCCTGCAGAAACGACGATTGATGCTGCTGAGCCAGCCAGCAATCAGGCCACTTTGCAAAATATTCGCCTGTGGGACTGGCACGCATTGAAGGACACTCTGCGCCAGATTCAGGAAATTCGTACCTACTATGACTTCCCTGACATAGACATTGATCGTTATGTGCTCGATGGCAAATTGCGTGAAGTAATGCTGGCTACGCGCGAACTCAACGTAGAGAAATTGCCGGAAAGCAGCCGCAATTGGATCAACGAAAAGTTGATCTACACCCACGGTTACGGCATCACTATGAATTCAGTGAATGGTTTTACCCCCGAGGGACTGCCTACATTGATGCTGAGTAATATGCCAGTGCAGAGCACTGTGCCGGGACTTAGCATTACTCGGCCAGAAATTTATTTCGGTGAAATGACAGACACTGATGTATATGTAAAGACGCGCCAGCAGGAATTTGATTATCCGCAGGGCCAGGTAAACAGTCTCACCAGTTATCAGGGAGCGGGCGGTATCGTACTTGGAAGTTTTCTTCGCAGGGTGATGATTGCCTTTGCACGAGGTGATCAGGGTAAGCTCCCTTTTAGTGATGATATTGATCCGCAAAGCCGTCTTCTAATGAGGCGCAATATACGTGAGCGTATTTCTACACTTGCGCCGTTCCTCACATTCGATCAAGACCCTTATATCGTGGTCGGTGAGGATGGCCGGCTTTCATGGGTGATGGATGCTTTCACCACCTCTGATAGCTACCCATATGCAAGTCATTACAATATGGGTTCGCAGTCCATCAACTACATTCGGAACAGTGTAAAAGTAGTGGTGGATGCATATAATGGAATAACAACATTCTATGTGTTTGACAATAATGACCCTGTTTTAGCGGCATACCGAAAGATCTTCCCAACACTATTCAAGGATGCATCTGCCATGCCAGCCGGGCTGCGTAATCATGTGCGCTATCCAGAGCTGCTTATAAAAACACAGGCTGAAGTTTATGGCCTATATCACATGACAAACCCAGATGTGTTCTTCAATCGAGAGGACCTTTGGACTGTAGCCACCGAGACTGGCTCTGACAACAATGGAGAACAAGTTTCCATGCCGATGCAGCCTAATTTTGTGCTGATGAAATTGCCCGGCGAGAGTGATGTAGAGTTTGTTGAAATTTTACCTTTTACACCCGCTAATCGGAATAATTTGATTGGTTGGATTGCTGGCCGCTGTGATGGCGTCAATTATGGCACTGCCATTGTTTATGATTTTCCTAAAACTCGATTAGTAGATGGACCACAGCAAATTGAGGCGCGTATTGATCAAAATGCGCAACTCTCTGGACAACTCACCTTGTGGAACCAGCAGGGTTCGCATGTGCGCCGCGGCGGACTGCTGGTTATACCAACTGGGAAAGCCCTGTTATATGCTGAGCCAATTTATTTGCAGGCGCAAGAAAGCCCAATGCCTGAACTGCGGTTAGTGGTGCTGGCACTGCAGGACCGCTTGGCCTATGCGCCTACTTTTCAGCAGGCATTGGCTTCTCTCTTTGGGGGCAGTGTATCCTCACTTACGTCTACCGAGGCCCCACAAACAACACCGGACGTGGCTGCATTGGGTTCGGGTGTAAACATACGGCCAGCATTTGATCAAAATGCACTTATTACGCAGGCCAGTAAAGACTTCGATGACTACCAGCGGCTGACCGCCCAAGGTAAGCTAAGCGAGGCAGGGCAAAAGCTTGATGACTTGAAGCAGCTGCTGGGCAAGCTTAATGCTCATCGTTGATTTCTATAACAAGGGAATAGAAATAGTATGAACCGTCGCAGTTTTATTGCACTCACCAGTTCTGCACTCATCAAAAACGGCATAGTTCTTAATGTCCCAGATACTACCATTGCACAGCATAGCTCTGTCCACAAACTTACACCTCGGCCACCCCAGAGCAAGCCAAATATTCTGATGGTGATGGCTGATCAATTCCGTTATGACTGTATTGGTGCAAATGGCAATAAGGTGATCAAGACACCCCACCTTGACCGCCTCGCCAAAGAGGGCAGCCGTTTTACCTGTGCATATACCTGCACGCCAAGTTGTACTCCTGCGCGGACAGCACTGATGACTGGCCTTGGCCCATGGCGCAACGGCATGTTGGGTTACTCCAATATGGCTACAAATCCATATCCTGTGGAGAAGGCTGCGGCCATGTCTGCCGCTGGATACTACACAACTTCTATTGGGAAAAACCATTACAACCCAATTAGTAATCCGCATGGTTATCATCACATAATCAGTGATGAGCATTGCAATTATTGGTTCCATACCAAGCAGGACAGACAGCCACAATCTCCAGAAGAGCGCTGCGATTATGAGTCATGGTTCTGGTCTCAAATGCCGGACAAAGACCCACATGCTACAGGGATGGGATGGAATGATCGCACAAGCAAGCCATTTGTTTTTCCTGAGGAGATGCATGCCACGCATTGGACCGGCTCAACGGCTGTACGTTTTTTGGAGCAGTATGACCGCCCCGAGCCGTTCTTTCTAAAGGTTTCATTCATCCGCCCGCATAGTCCTTATGATCCGCCGGAGCGCTTTTACAAGATCTATGAAAATGCTGCATTACCTGAGGCAGAAGTCGGCGATTGGGCCAAACGATATGAGGCGCGTAGTAGTGAGAGGGATGATTTGTGGCATGGAAAGTTGTCCAAGCAGGAAATTCGTAATTCTCGTCAGGGCTATTATGCTTCAGTCAGTTTTGTTGATGAGCAGATAGGACGCATCATTGCCGCTTTAGAGGAGCGCAAGATGCTAGATGATACTTTCATTGTGTTTTTCTCAGACCATGGCGACATGCTGGGCGACCAGAATATGTGGCGGAAGTCGTATGCCTATGAGCAGTCAGCTCACATCCCCATGCTGATACGCCCTACTAAAAAATTGGGGCTTGGGACAGCCGCCAAGGTCATTGCGAATCCAGTCGAAATTCGTGATCTTCTCCCCACGTTTCTAGATGTTGCTGGAGCGTCCGTCCCCGAGCATCTTGAGGGCAGAAGTCTTTTGCATCTTCTTCATAGTGATGGCACAGATTGGCGTACTTATATTGATCTTGAACACAACACTACTTACAGTCCTATTAACCACTGGAACGGTTTGACCGACGGTAAGTGGAAATATATTTTTCATGCCTATGATGGCGAGGAACAGCTCTTTCATTTGGAGAAGGACCCGAATGAACTGCATAACTTGTCAGAATTAACCGAGTATCACGATACACTCACAAAATGGCGCACACGGCTCGTCGATCATCTTAGCGAGCGTGGTGAGCAATGGGTGAAAGATGGTAAGTTATGTCTGCGCAAACAAAGTATGCCATATTCACCAAATTTCCCGGGATACAAAACTGTTGATGTGAGTTAACCTGCATGGCTTGCCCTTTGGAATGAGTTGCATATTGCTGTGTACATTGTGCAAGAGCATTCAACGAAATGAATCTACTACCTAAGCACTGGAACCATTGGAGAAACCCTTGAATCGTTATCTTGTAAAAGCCACGGTGGTGGGTGCGTTGGGCGGTCTGCTGTTCGGCTTTGACACCGCCGTCATCGCCGGTACAACCATCCAACTATCTCAGGTTTTCCATCTCACACCAGACACACTTGGTCTTACTGTCTTTATTGGTCTGGTAGGGACGGTGGTAGGTGCCATGTGTTCCGGCTGGCTGGGGCAGAAGATTGGTGGTCGCGAGGCACTCCGCATAATGGCCATACTGTACACCATCTCTGCTGTTGGCAGTGCGTTTGCTTGGAGCTGGGACACACTTATGCTGTCACGTTTTGTTGCAGGCCTCGGCATAGGCGGTTCATCCGTGCTTGGTCCGGTTTACATCGCAGAACTCGCCCCGGCAAAATGGCGCGGTCGCATGGTGGGCCTGTTTCAAATAAATATTGTTGTAGGCATACTGCTGGCATATCTTTCAAACTTCATCATCTCCACACAGCACCTAGGCCAGTATGAGTGGCGCACTCAATTTGGCGTTGCCATACTTCCATCACTGCTTTTTCTCATCATGTTGTATGGAATTCCACGCAGCTCCCGCTGGTTGGTTACCACCAACCGCACTGATGAAGCTCTTGATGTTTTGAGGTTGATGGGTTCTCCAAATTCCGAGGCAGAACTACGTGAGATTGTTGATTCAGTCCATATGGAACACGGTGCAAAGCAGGAACCTGTATTCAAGAAAGAATACTTAATGCCCATATTCCTAGCCATTTCCATCGGCTTGCTGAATCAGCTCTCCGGCATCAACGCAATTCTTTACTACTCAAATTTCATCTTTGCCTCGGCTGGATTTAGCTCGCTCTCAGGTGGGTTACAGACAGTTTTAGTTGGTTTAGTAAATCTGCTTGCGACATTTCTCGGAATGGCTCTAATAGACAAGCTCGGCCGAAAGACACTGCTTCTTATTGGTAGCGTTGGCACTATGTTTATGCTGGCTGGTGTGTCTGCCATCTTTTACACCAACACCCATCAAAATCTACTGGTTTGGATGCTTATGACATACATCCTGTTCTTTGCTATTTCGCAGGGTTCTGTTATTTGGGTCTACATAGCAGAGATTTTCCCCAACCGAGTGCGCTCCAAGGGACAGAGCATTGGCACCTCGGCACACTGGATCAGTTGCGCCCTGATTGTGCGCTATTTCCCAGCAGTTGCCTCTCACTACGGTGGCCTTCCCTTTGCTTTTTTTGCAGCGATGATGGTGGTGCAGTTTTTTCTTGTACTCTTCGTGTTTCCAGAGACAAAAGGCGTATCACTAGAACAAATCCAGAAGAAACTGCGTATTATCTAGGATAAAAGTCCCATTTCTGCCGAATCGCATGAGTGGGCTTTTTTATTTTCCGTATGAAAACTTTTTATTTCAACGGCCTGTCAGTCCACAATTCTTTGTCGGCTAAAGTTTGCACGGGATAGAGTTTCTCGCCAAGTAGTTTTTCTGCTTTTTCCTGGTTTTTGTCCTGAGCGAAGAGCCATTTTCGCTCACCTTTTCCCCATATTTTCACAAGCTGCTCAGGACTCAAAAAGATGTCCGGTGCATCTGGGTAACAGGAACCCCATAATAGCGTTGTGCCTTCCCCATTCTGACCGCAGCGGGGTAATACCAGCATTGCTGGTCTATTCAGAAAACCATGGGAATAAAAGATCACCGACGCTGCATCTGACTGTTCTCCATAAATAATGAAGATGTCCTTGGGCGAACCTTTTTGCATGATGGTGTCGGCCATCGGCTTTGAGCTAAGCATTGGCGCAAAGCGGGCAAAGGCAATGTGTGCTGCCACAAGAAATACAGTCATCGTCAGTGCCATGCTGATGGTTGCGGCAAGGTGTTTTCCTTTTATACGAAGCAACCAGCTTAGTACAGGCCCAATCAGTAATGTGATCGCAGCTAGCACAGCGGGCAGTCTCAGCGCCGCAAATGATTGTCCTGTTAGGTCAAAAAAGTGTGACATGGAGAGCGTATAACCGGCCACGGCACGGTGTGCCAGCAATGTACCAATGTCTGCTACGTAGGGTAGTTTGCGCGAGTTCCACAGTCCCCAAGCCAGCACTGCGGCGGATCCAATGCCTATCAGTGCGAACACGGCTTGCGCCCAAGTCAGCCATGCAGTTGATAACAACGACTGGCGATCACGTCTGCCATCCGTACCCGTGTTCTCTTCAATGCCTGCAACCACTCCTGCAATCAGAATCAGTAGCGGCGGCCACACTGGAAAGGTGTAGTACTCCTGGTTTGTGGAGATGGAAAAGAATAGCAAAGTCCAAGCTGAAAAAAGACTCAGCAGCCAAATTGAACGCGCACGGAACTTTATCTGTCCAACTGTACTGGCCATGTCAGGCTGTTGTGCGTTATCCAGATAGAAATCAACTGTCATGCCAGAGTCAGGACGCAGGTGCTGCAACCAGCGATAACGGGTCTTCCATGCTAAGACAAAAACAGCTGGTAAAAACAAACTCCAGGGAAAGAGCCAGACAAAATGCAACAGCCAGTAGGCGTATCCAGGCAGCTTGTTATAGTCGTGCGGATAGCGCAGACCAAAGAAGCGTAGATAATGCTCGTTGATCAAATAGAAATACCAAAAGCCATGAACATTACCCAGTGTTGGGTGATTGCCAACCGGGTGTCCCTGGTCTGGATTAGCCAATCCAACAAGAACATGCCACGGTGCGGCAATTGCAAAAAATAACAACGATCCGGTGATTGGTTTCAGTAGGCGCCAGCGACGCCACTGGCCGGTCAGCAACAAATACGGGATTGCCGCGCCAACGAAAAACACCGGTGCGATCAGCCCCTTAGTTAACAACGCTAGGGCCAGTGATGCCCACAGCACATAAAAACGAAATGTCCGACTCGACTCCAGTCCCGTAATTAGGCAGTACAGCGCAATCAGTAGAAATAAGCTTAGTTGTGCCTCCGGAATAATAAAGCGTGTGAACAAAAAAGGCCCTACAGAGGTCAGTACACCCAATCCTGCGTATAGTCCCGCGCGTGCACCCCAGACGCGACGCGCCCAGTAGCACGCCAGCCATGTAAGCCCAAGCATGGCCAAAGCATTGGGCAAATGTGTAGCAAACACGTTCTCGCCAAACACACGATAGAGCAGCCCGGAAAGCCAATAAGGGAGTGGTGGCTTCTCAATGTAGCGGATGCCGTTGATCTTGGTGGTTACCCAGTCGCCACTCTCGGCAAAGTGCTGCGCGGCCTGGGCATGGGCGGCATCCACATCGTCCATCAATGGTGGGTTGAAAAGCGAAGCAAACTGCACAGCGATGAAGATCGCAGCAAACAATAGCCATGTTGCCCTTGCAGTAGGCGAGGTTACAGGACGGGTTAGGGTATTTTCCTGATTATTCATTGTTGTAGAGGCCTTTAACAATAATTATAGTGGCAGCGCTTCTCCCGCTTGTTTGTTCTTTATAAGCTATTTGTTTCAACTAGACATAAAGGCATTTTGCTTTAAATAATGTTGTAGTGCGTTCAAGGGGTCTAATCTAATAACTTATGCACCGTCGCAAATTCCTTTCCCTCTTACCCGCTGGTTTGGCAGCGAGACAATCACTTGCTGCGGTTGGGTCACCTGCGCCCTCCTCCGAGCGTCCGAATTTCCTGCTTCTTCTCGCTGATGACCTTACCTATCACAGCATCAACGCGCTGAATAATACTGAGGTCCACACCCCCAATCTAGACCGACTTGCTGCTTCGGGCTGCGCCTTCACTCATGCTTTT
>Ga0116226_10004611_pt1 | contig 12225 bp, 11 predicted proteins | sample S1TSphfallax_FD_89692 | JGI IMG/M metagenome (GOLD analysis project Ga0116226, IMG submission 89692) | Host-associated microbial communities from peat moss isolated from Minnesota, USA - S1T2_Fa - Sphagnum fallax MG | ecosystem: Host-associated > Plants > Peat moss > Unclassified | place: USA... | reverse complement strand
ATGCACATGTGTTAATGGGCATACTTTGGGTCTTTCTTCAAATAAAAGTTTTGGGGTTGGTGTGAACTATGGTTCCATGTAACTAGCATGATGATAATCTTAATTATACCCTTAAGTGGGCAAAAACTCTTTTAGTGTCTTTTTGGGTCATTCAACCTTCGAAGGATCAAATTGGATCGAGCCTTATGAGGATTCTTCAGGTGACAAGGTTATATATGTTAAAGCTTTATATTGTAATAGATTGTGAACTGACCCATGCAAACCTTTGATGAATGTAGTTCTACAATGTTAATAGGTTTCAATGTCAATTTCATCATGCTCTTTGTGAAAGTCTTTTAAGGGAGCCCATGTTTACGAATGAATCAAAGGCATATGATGATGTTCAACAATAGCTAGGGATCTTAGCTTGATGGTGTGTGTTCTAGAGGTGTTCAATTACCCCACATGGACATTTTTGGTAGTTAAACAAAGTTCTTTGCAGATAACATAAATGGCAATAGTGGATTTGTTTTATGGCAAGTGGTATTTAGGATAAGTTTTTAAGACACTATTTCTAAAGCCACAACTTTTCATGAAGATGTGAGTACTTAATTTCTTGCTCTAATAATGTCACTTGCTATTGTCATACCTTTTGTACAATATTTACATGATAAAACATTATTGGTTGGAGAAAATATCTGCATTCAAATTAGGTTTTTATCATAGACAACCTAGTTCACCTCCTAGCTTATTATTCCATGTTCCATGTTGTGATGAACATGTGTGCTTGTGGTACTATTCAATGTAGATTGGACATGATGTTATGTTTTATTGATGTAGACCTTGATTAGTTAGTTTCATTTGGTATTGGGAAAAAATAAATTGTAACATCCTACTAAAACCTAGATGGTCAGTAACTTGTGTTTTGGCTTGTTGTAGAACATGAGTGTTTGTGGTCCAAAGTGGGGTAGTTGTGGTGGGATTTTACACGCCATTATTCTTGCACATGTCCACCTTCCACTAGTTGAAGGGTAAAGGGGCATCTAGTCAACATAGATCACCAATTTTTGTTTTCCCTCTATGTGAGTTCATTATAGCTGTTAACCACTTGAAAAGTGAATACGTTGTTTCATATCTTCAGTTCGAGTGTCATCAAATGGTAGCTTTTACTGCTCTAACATGTGAGAAAGTTTTGGAAGTTGCAAACCATTGGGGTTCTTTTGGGGGTTTTTTTTTTAGGTTGGATGGTTGGTCTTCATTCCCTTTCGAAGCTTTGGATTTCTTGGTAAGTTTCTTTCGGTCATTGAAAGTTTCTTAATTTTAATCTTCATTCAAAGAAAACATTATGCTTGTTAAATGAACCTTTTGCATTTTCTCTTTTCCTTAATTTCTCCTTTCTTGATTTGTTGTTTGGTGTTTTTGTCATGATGATTATCTTGGTGTGGGCAACAAAGTGGTATGGAGATTATAAACATAAAAGAACAAAAGAAATTTTGGCATTCTTGGGATGACAAAACATAGCAATATGGTGGCCCAAAAATAAATTGAACCTAGGTCAAGTGGACATGAATATGCAATTGGTTTTGTCCTTGAGGGAATGGTGCAATGTGTGAAATCCTTCAAAACGTTCATTGATATAGGGAAAAACATTGGGATATTACATATCAGTGAAGTTAATCATGCTCACATGACGAACATGGATGCCATGTTTGTTATGGGGAAAAAGGAGAAGGTAGGTTTTAATAAATTATGAATGAAAATTGTGAATATAATTATTAATTCTACACATAAAATTAGGTGAAATATGTAACATTCACCTCTTGAAATTTTGTAGGTCATGATTTTGAATCAAAATAAGGAAAAATGACACATTAAATTATCCACCAAAAAGTTGGAGCTCATGCATGGTGATGTTGCAACCTTAGCCTTGGGCTTGTGACCAAGGCAAAAGGGTCTCAAGGGCGTGGGCCAAGAAGAGTGTGAGAATGAAGACTCACACTCCTAAGTGAGTTTTCATTTTTGAGAGTTGGAGTCCTAATGGAACCCCGAACCTTCAAAGAACGATTGCAAAGGAGGAGTTCTTTATATCATTAGAAAGATATTGAAGTGTAAATGTCTAAAATGGGCTCGAATGACCCGTTTGGACAATTGCAACACAAGTTATGGCAAAAAGAAAGGTTGGGAGTCAAACTGGCAGTTTGACTCCTGACCACAAAAAGTCATGAATCAACCCAAAATTTGTGCGTGTAAATGGAGTGCAATACACCGTTGAAAAGATCTCAACAAAAGCTACAACTTTCCTTTAGACCTCATTTCGATTGAAGGTATGAACAAGAAGTTATGGTCCCGCAAAGTTGCAGGAGTCTAACCTTAGCAGTTTTGGGACTCCCTTTTGGGAGTCCTGGGACAAAAAGGCCATTTGGATGCAAGCCTTGCAAAGAGGCGCATAGAACACTATATGGGGGAAGGTGGTGGCTTCCCTCGAATCTAGGTCGTGGTGAGTCTTGTGAGTCCAAAGTCACTCGTGGCTTGTCCTAACACCAAAGGTGTTGTAACATAGTACTAGTTGGTTGGATGCATAACCGAGTGAATGAATAGATTACTTGTCACTCTTCCTAGTCCCATCCCGGAGCTCCAGCACGCCCCTCTACCCCTTTAAAGTGCTGAAAGCTAGGGAACGTGCCCCGAACCCTTCACCTTTTCATTGTTTTCTACATTAAACTCATCTTTGAGTCTAACAAGGGGCTTGGTAGTGCGTCAAGTGATATGTTGCATTGTTGGCCTTTATGTATCAGAAACTACATTGAAACATTTTATACATTAATGATTTTCTTAATGTTTTATTGAGATTTGGTCATTGTGTGGTATGTTACTTGCAATTTTTATAAATCCATTCATTCATTTTGACATGCATGGGAAAATGTCACACAATTGAAAGGAGGATTCCATAACAAATATGATCAACTTGAGTCTAACAAGGTAATCCATAATATTATGATTTCAATTCTATAATTTTTTTGTTGCACTTACAATGATTGACATCTTTTATTCCTCAAACTAATCATCTACATGAATTTGATCATGTTTTTTTTGGATGGTGTGATGATAGAAAAAAAAGAAGTTATTTGTTCCTAATGATGGATGTGAAATTGTTGTGGCTTCATCGAATATATCTAATTACTATTGCATGTGTTGTCAAAAACATCTTTCCATGAACAAAAAACACATTGAAGAGCATGACAACAATAGTAGTCATCTTCAATTTGCCACACTACAAAAAAAACCACACATATGCTCAAACATTTCCACATAACTAATCAATGTTCAACATTTGTTGATTTCATGGTGGAATTTTATTGTTATTTGAAGGTTTTAATGTTTTTCAATGAGAAATACAATGGGTTGGTAGGGGTCATCACATGGTGTGCACCATTTGTGATGTGACAATTCATGATTATTTCGAGGACATTATGATGCATATTGCTAGTTTGAAACATGTTCAAAATCAACAAACACGACTTTTGCAACCACTTTTTCAAAATGTATGTGAATATTTGAATTTTTTTTTTGGATGTTAATTGAAAGCATAGATCAAATTTGTTTGAAACTACACTTGTGACTATAATTTGCATATGTTTGCATGTAAGATTCCAATGTGGTTGAGAGGAGCACTATGTTGACACATGGAAGGGATATTTACCACTTGGGCTTAATTATTTGGATGTTTCCAAAAAAAGAAACCAAAGTGTCATTATATCAAAAAATATGATCTTTGAGTGGAATTAATACAATTTCAAAATCTAAAGTCTTTAATTGTATTGGTGGAAAGGGAAATTCTGTTTTGTATTGCATGAGTTTTGTTGTATGATGTTATTCCAATAAAGGTTGTAGGGACTTTGTGTGAAGAGGCATAATGGTTGGATTTACATGCACACAACTATTAGCATGGGCCAAAGATGGGCAATTCTAAAATGAACATGTTTGGATGGAAACAGAACAAATATAAAGTCAAATTTGAATCATTTGGAAGGTATAATAGGTGTAACTTTTTCACTCATTAATATTTTCATTTGGATTATTGTGAATCCATTGTGTTCATAATTAAATGTATGCAAGTATAAACATCATGACTTAAGAGTGGAAGAAAAATTTGTCAATTTTGTGGGCAAACTCTATAGTGTATTATTTCATATGTTTCCAAATCAAAAGTAATGGAAAGTTTGGAGGACAACGAAGGAGGTTCAAAATTATGGATGGGGAGGGGCGCCTTGTGGATGCACTACTACAAAATGTGTCCTAATTTACTTTGGGTTTCACTATATTTTGAATGAATTTGAACATTTTTACCTACTGAAATTGTTTAACCCCCTAGTGAACAGGGACCAATTCCTACGAACAATGAATTGTTTCATTAGTACCTAGTGAAACAAGGTTATTCTCAAGTGAAATACAAATTTACCAAACCATTCACTTACTAGTTAATTAACTAACGAGCATGAAAATCAATTAATATTTAATTATTTAATATATAATATATAATAATAATATTATTATTATTATAACCTATTATTTATTGACACGTGTCACTACCTAGGCTAGGTATTAACCTAGCCTATGTAGGTAGGCATGCCACATAATCAACCTAGGCACCTATTATAGGATTTCAATAAAAAAATATTCAATCAACATACCATTGTTGACCACACACAACACAATTCATAAGCTTTGATCCCTTGACCTTTGCAATGGAGGCAAACACCCTTACCATTGAACCACCCCACTTGTTATGATAACATGTTACATTACATTCTATTTATCAAATGCTTCATTTTAAACATTATAAAAAAACATAAACTTTGAAAATTCATATCTTATTGAGAATTTGTTCAAATGAAATTATTCGAATTTACTTTTTTTTTAATTCAATAATGTACATAATTACAATTATTTCCTTTTGAAAGTTTAAAATCATTTGAACAAAAAAAAAGTTGAATATCATTTTCAATAACATTTAAATGATCATTTTTATTATTATTTTTAATAAATGGATTTTTTGTTAATATAATAATACTACCTATGTTAAACTATTTTCAATTATTATATGATCATTTTTCATTAATTTAAATTATTTCACCCTACATTATTTACGGTTATTTATGGTTATTCTCAATTACTTTTGGTTATTTTTTGTTATTTCACCCTAGGCTACTTTTGGTTATTTTACTTTATTTCACCTTAAGCTATTTTTAGCTATTTTATGTTATTTTTGGCTATTGTAAATTATTTCAATTTAAACTACTTATAGCTATTATAAGTTAATTTTCGCTATTGAAAGTTATTTCACCTTCTGTTATTATTGACAATTTTAGGTTATTATAGGTTATTTCACTTTAAATTATTTTTGTCTATTATAAATTATTTCACCCTAGATTATTTTTGGCAATTTTATGTAATTTTAAAATATGGTTATTGATTGTTCTTTTATTACAACTATTGGTGGTTATTAATGCCTATTAATGGTTATTCTATTAATGGTTATTGTGGTTATTCTATTAATGGTTATTTTGGCTATTCTATTAATGGTTATTTTGGCTATTCTATTCATGGTTATTTTGGCTATTCTATTCATGGTTATTTTGGCTATTCTATTCATGGTTATTTTGACTATTCTATTCATGGTTATTTTGACTGTTCTATTCATGGTTATTTTGACTATTCTATTCATGGTTATTGATGGTTATTGGTGGCTATTGTGGTTATTCTATTAATGGTTATTGTGGTTATTCTGTTAATGGCTATTAATGGTTATTTTATTAATGGCTATTTGTGGTTATTAATGACTATTATATTAATAGCTATTGGTGAATATTCTATTGGTGGATATTGTGGTTATTAATGTTATTATATTAATGGTTATTGGTGGTTAATGATGGTTATTTTATTAATTATTATTAATGGTCATTGTATTATAAATTATTGTTGATTATTATATGTTATATTACAACCATTAATGATTATTGTATTAGAAATTATTGTTGGATATTTTATGTTATAATATTATAGGCTATTGGTAATTATTATAATGTAGGGTATTTAAAATTATTTTTCACAGGCTATTATTTTATATTCTAAATATTTTTACCTTAGGTCATTATATTTTATTTTAGATTATTTTAAGTTATTATACTTAAGATTAAATAATTTATAATAACATAAAGTACAATGACCTTGAATAACTTAAAGTATAACTTGAAATAACATATATTAATTACAAAAAAAATAACTTAAGGTATAACCTAAAGTTAGTTGAATAATTTAATTTTGAATAACTTAAAAGCTTATAATAAATTAGTTAAGATACCTTAAAGTAAAATAACATATAATAATTTAGGGTACAATAATTTATAATAGCCTATAATAACATAAAATATAAGTTAGAATAACTAAAATAACTTAAAATAATATAGGGTATATCATAAAGCAACATAGATATTAAAAAAATTTAAACATAGAATTAAACCTATTTATTATAGTAAATTATAATAGTGAATTATGTTAACTAATAATGAAACATGATGTTTACATAATGATACTATAATGAAATAATTTTCACCAAGGTGAAATCAATAAAATGCAATGAAGTTATTTCACTTTTAAGGTCCCACAATGATTTAAGTTAGTAAATTGCACCCCACTTTTGTAGTAGTGATGGTTCATCATTCACTACATGTGCATTTTCTAAAAATGATGGAATAAATCTTCACATGAATTTGGATGATGATGATGTGTGTTTCATCATATGGTTTAAGGAAGGTATATCATAAAATATGGAGTGAATTTCAATAGACAAAATGTCCTCATTCCATCTACTTATGACTCACTTTCTACACATTCACAACCACACACCATCACATTTAAATAAATTATTATTAAAACTCAACAAAAACAAAAATTAAAGACAAATTAAAGATAAGAAATGGTGGCATCTTCATGTTTCATGTAGATAAAGTTTTAGCACAATGAAGAATCAAAGTGGCAACCAATATAGTGTAACATTTGTTCAAAAAACTTATGTGTTCAAGTATTTGATGAACTTAAATGGGTGATAATGTTAAAGGGACTGTTTGGAATTGAAACATTACAATTTTTTTGAGGAGTATTTGAATGGTATTTGGTGGCATGAAATAATTGCATGATCAACATGGTGGAATGATGTAGTGGGCACCTAAAGTGCTCAAACATTATTCTTGTGAAAATTTTGGCACCACGTAGTGATTATATTTCCTATATTTAGTGATTTTTTTGGTGGTTGAATTAACTAGGTGTGATCAATGTTTTGGGTACTCAAAGTGCTCAAACATTATACTTGTGAAATGTTTTGCACCACATAATGATCCTAGTGGTAGTTGATTTCATATTTGATGAAATTATTGGTGGCATAAGACAATTATGTGATTAGTGTGGTGGGAGTAATGTGTTGGGCATTTGAAATGCTCGGACATTATTCTTGTGAAATTTTTTGCACCATTCAATGATTTTATTGGTGGTTGATTTGATATTTGATGCAATTTTGGTGGCATGGAACAATTGTGTGGTCATTGTGGTGGGAATGGGCACATGTAGTGCTCATACATTGTTCTTGTGAATTTTTTTGCACTCATGGTGGTTCTATTGACAATTGATCCCATATTTGGTGAGAATTTTAATGGCATGGAATGATTGTGTGATTGACATGGTGGTAGCGGTGTACTTGGCACCATGGGTGCTCGGACACTATTCTTGTGAATTTGTTTTTGATGCATAGTGGTTCTATTAATGGTCGATCCCATACTTGGTGAAATTTTTAATGGCTTTGAACAATTGTGTAATTGGCACAATGGGAGTGGTGTATTGGGCACTCACAGTGCTTGAACACTATTACCACAAAAAAATTGGCACCACATAGTGAATTTATGGTCCACAGGCCATTGAATTTATCGAGGGTGTGCACATTTGTTCCATGATTTCTCGCCGGTAGTATGTGTTTAGCTTCATTCATCACATCTTGTAGGTGTAACCATGGTTGTCCATGTGTTTTCTTTGGATCGTGGCATTGGTCTAATGTTTGAAATGGTTCACTTCAACTTGATTAGGGTGTTTGGTGGCCATAATGGTGTTTCCCACATTTACATCCTTTGGGGCACGACTTTGGTTTTCAAACAACTTGAGGGCATGTTCATTGGGTTAATTCTTCATACAAACAATATTATAAAAAACTTTATTATGTGCAATTAGTACATTTGTCTTTGTAGGGGTTTTTCAATTCAAGTTTTTGTGGGTATATAAAATGGTGATACATGTGTATGTGATACCTCATGACACCAGTCATTTATCATATCATTTTCCATCTTGTTGAATATACTAAGATTTCTTGTGAATTTCACCCAATAATAATATTATTAAATCACTTTAAAATACACAATTCCCACACCACTCATTACAAAAAAATGGATTAAAAAAAAAATCAATGTTTCAAGTATATCAATCCTAATTATTGGCAGAAGGCTTGGCTCATACATACATACATATTGTTAGTGACATGAAGGGCGATGCAAGAAATCAAAATCATTTTTTTGTGAAGTGGGGTGCAAATGATCCCTGACCCCCCAACCCTCCCACATTACAATGCAACAATGTTAATGTGATGTGTACATGTACTTACTATAGAATATGCATGAGTATTGTCTATAATTGTGAAAAAAAAAGTAAAAGTGACATGTTGATGGGAAAGTTCTATCAATACCTACAACATAAAAAAATGGGAGTGTCGCAAAAAAATTGTTCAACATCTGGGTTCCAATGAAAGGGGCCCCCATGAGTTGTTTGGTGATGAATTATTAGTTCAATTTGACCTAGAATGTGCAGGTGACAATTGTGCATGCATATGATAGCATGGGCATTTGGAGGTGTACCCTAGAGCACATGCACGCATAAGAAAAGTGGCCATAAATAGAAATGTTTGTTTGGACATTCCATCCTTTATGTGAGCTCGCATTGGCAAAGGCACAATGCAACAAACTAATTGTTTTTTAATTTGTAAGGAATGGGACCTGAACATGGTATAGTAATGGAGGACTCACAAGGGGTAACATTAGCAAAGGATAGAAAGATAACGAAAGTGTCTTCCCATTTAGGTTTGGTGCCAAATGAAGTTTCTATTGTTACTTTGGCACCAACGCCAAAAAAGTTGAACAAAAAAACTAACTCATTATTATTATAGTTACCATTTACCAAGTTGCAACACAAAAGGATAAGAACATCAACTCATGGGCTTGCAAACATGTGAAGGATCTATTGTTGGGAATAGAATTTGTGCATTTTCAAGATGGTATGGCATATGTACTAGAGGTGTCCGCTTGGAATGGCAATGTAACCTTGCAAACATTCAAGCAGAGGAAGTGGCTAGGGTTTTCCTTTAAGATCACCATGAACGTGAAGGGGGAGGTTTCCAAGGCCAAAGGCATGGAGATCATTGTGAATATTAATCATGATCTAGAAGAGATGGCAAAGATACAAAATGTTAACAATGGAACACTCAAGAATCTTGAACTTGAGGTGTCCATCCCACAATCACACATTACATGTTCTTTACAAAGGGCAAGGGTTGTTGTGAAGGACTATTTTTGCCCGTGATACAATGTAAAATTTATTGATTTGATTGAAGCTGATAGCAAGGTAATGTCCCTATGATTCAACAAAACAAAGGTTTGAATAGTAGTAGGCAAAAGGATTGCATAATGAATTGTACATGGGTTACTTGTACAATTACATCACCCATCAAGTCAAAGGTCATTTACTACATGTGTCAAAAAACAAGAGTGGAACACTAAGAAAACTAGACATGGCAACATGGAACTAAAATACCTTCTTCACCAATTCCTTCCACTAAACAACCTAATCACTCGATTACACAAGATGATGATGTAGTTGTGTGGTTTGCAAAGGTGCGATTTGGGACAAAGGTTGATTTAATCCCCCCTCCCCTCCCCCCCCCACATCATTATTGAGAAACATTACAAGAGCTAGGGCCTTGTTGCAAGGATAAACACCCATTATAGGACCTCTCATCCAATTACACAATGTTCATGGATAGGCACTGGAAGTCCATGGGACATGTGGTCAGTGGCAACACACATGTTTGCCATAGCAAGGACAAAATTCTCACTCAACCAGCTTAGTGTGCCAATTGAAGCTATTAGGTTACATTTTAGTTTTTTTTTTGGTTGTGGACAAGATTTTTAATCAACCAACTAAATATGCCAATTGAAATTGTTAGGTTATATTTGAGATTTTTTTGTAAAACATAAGTAGTGTGGCATTATAGGGGTATTTGGTAGTGCAAGGAATCCAATTGCATAATGGAACTTGAGGCAAATAACTTTCAGGATCTATAATATTAATTACATGGAGGATCTTTTCATGAAGATGGTGTTCCTTGGTTTACAAGGCTAAGTTACAATTACAAGCTTCATGTTTATTTTTTTGATTCATAAGTATGGGGATTTTCTCATTTTTCCAGTGACTTGCTATGTTGCATGTGTTTTTGAAAATGAATGACACTTGAAGATATTTTTAAAGCTAAATAGTTGGTGGCAATGCATGGTGATTCATTCCATTTGCTTTTGTAGAGGTTTTGATGAAAATATGAAAGTTGTTGTAGCTACCAACTCTCATGGGGAGCCTAAAGGGTATCAAATGCCACCCAAATACCTAGGTGAAGAAGTTATTGGTGAAGTAAATTTGTTTACAAGCTATGGTCAATGTGGTGATGCACACTCTTGTTTGTGTGGGAATGTTTGGATGTAAATTGCATTTTGGATGTACTCATGCTCATTGTGGTAGTTTTAACATGTTCCGCTCACTGATTAAACAATAATGCCTTTTTATTTATTGGATGTTGGTACAAAGATCCTTATGTATTTGCCCCAAAATATAGCTTTATCTTTTAAACAATTCATCAACCTTGTTTCAAATCTTGCTTGGTTGACTTGGTCAAACTTTTAAATTTGCAAACCTTTTCAAAAATTTCTATTGTACCAAATGTTATTGGTCATGGCCTTACATTATGTGCAATTTTTTCTAATCTTGATAACCATTAGTATGAGGATGGCACCATTTGGATCATGGAATGGCTTTGAAAATATTTTGTTTTAGTCTATGATTGAATGTCTTGCCAATTGATTCTCACATATTTTTTGAAGCCTCAATTATTTTGAGGTTTCTTTGCATTATTTTCCATTTTAATCCACAATTAAATGCATTGCAATTCTTGAAAATTTTGTATGTAGTATTTTCTTTAAAATGTTCCAATTCTAGCTTTGCAAATAGTGTCAATTCATTGTTTGATAATACTTTCTAGTCATATTCATGAGGCTTTTGGAGATTGAAGATGGGTATGTCTTTATGTTGATGTTCATTAAACATGTGTGTCACTATTTCATTTAGGTTATTTTAGTTAGTAATGTTTCAAAGAATATTGTAATTAAAATCTTGCCATCAACTTCAAAGTTGGTGTTTTGTCCCTTGCATATTAATTAGGGTGTTGTCATGCTTATTTTACTGTAGGTTTTTAATTTGTAAAACTTGGTTTTCTAGTCCACTTTTTACAATTGGTTATGGATGTTATCATCGTATCTAGTTGATGGAAAGGCTTTTGGGTGCAACAAGCTCTCCCCTTCAAAATTATCATGCTAGTTTCCAACGAAAACTTGACCTCACTTGTATGTTGTTATGAAGAATATGCCTCACAAATAACTTTCTTATTATTAAGCTTGTGTTGCATAATGTTGAACATAATAGTGGGTTTACTACGCATTTGTTCAATTGGCATTGTGTATATTGTTGATGTGATTATAGATTAGATCATTCTTCACAATGAAACATAATTGCATCTATGCAAAAAAATTAGTGGTGAACCATGGGACTCCCTTTGGGCAGTGGGGTGGGAAATAATTGGTAAGCCTTCGAACGGGTGCTCCTAAAATGCATTAACAAAGGACAAGCTCCATTATTTCCCTAGTAGCTAGAAAGCTCACACCCATTGTTTAGAGATGAGGTGAGGAATTTGTCAAGCCTGTGTATAATCATTAACTACACATGCCTTGCACTGCACATCTATGGTTATTAGGAACCATCATAACAAACATGTCTTTGCATATGTAATAAAATGGTTGGCTTTTATTGCATTATTGACACAAAACTAGATTT
>Ga0116226_10004610_pt1 | contig 12227 bp, 9 predicted proteins | sample S1TSphfallax_FD_89692 | JGI IMG/M metagenome (GOLD analysis project Ga0116226, IMG submission 89692) | Host-associated microbial communities from peat moss isolated from Minnesota, USA - S1T2_Fa - Sphagnum fallax MG | ecosystem: Host-associated > Plants > Peat moss > Unclassified | place: USA... | reverse complement strand
TCAGCGCCAAGTACAGATGTCCCCATCTGAGCCACGTAGAGATGTCCCCATCCGAGCCAAGTAGCGAAGCCCCCATCTGAGCCAACTACAGATGTCCCCATCTGAGCCACGTAGAGATGTCCGCTCCCGGGACAACCAAAGAGGCTCCTGTGGAGAAGATCCACGATGTCGTCACCTGCCACCATGTCATCCTGAGCCTGTCGAAGGATGGACCTGCCAGCCAAGGTTCGGCATGACCGGTGACACCGGACGTTGCCGGGATGAGGGGTGTACGGATGTCCCGAACGAGAGGCGCCCTGGTGGCGGATTCTCGATTGTACGCGTGGCGGCTGCCGCTGCGCGGGTGGCAACGTGCGGCCTTTGCCGAGTGGGACGCGCAGCGGCCCGCCGATTCGCTGATCGTCGCCACCCCCGGCGCCGGGAAGACGCGCTTTGCCACCCGGGTCGCCCACGCCGTGCTGCGCGATCGCGAGGCGCGCCACGTGCTCGTGGTGGTGCCGCGCGAGCACCTCAAAGCGCAGGTGGCGCGGGCGATGCTCGGCGCCGGGATCGTCCTCGACCACGCCTTCCAGAATAGCCAGCAGCGGCTGGCGCGCGACGTTCACGGCGCGGTCGTGAGCTACCAGCAAGTGTGCATGGCGCCGCGACTCTTTCGCGCGCTCTGCCGCGAGGCGACGGACGACGGCGGCGTGTGCGTGGTGCTCGATGAGATCCATCACGCGGGCGACGATGCGAACTGGGGCCGCGCGCTACGCGAAGCGTTCGATCCCGCGACGCGCCGCATCGCGATGTCGGGGACGCCGTTCCGTTCCGACGGCACCGCGATCCCGTTCGTCACCTACGAACGCGGCATGTCCGTCGCCGATTTCAGCTACGATTATGCAAGCGCACTCCGTGACGGCGTGTGCCGCGCCCTGGTCTTCTCGCTGCACGGCGGCGAAGCGGAATGGACCGCGCGCGACGGCTCCTCGATGAGCGCGAGCTTCGATACCGCCCTGCGCGAGAAACGCCATCACGCGGAGCGCCTGCGCACCATGCTCACACAAGACGCGTGGATCGGCGACGTGCTCGCGGCCGCGCATCTGCGGCTGCTCTCCGTGCGGGCCGACGGCCATCGCGATGCGGCCGGACTCGTGGTTGCGATGAATCAGGAACACGCGCGCGCGATCGCGGCGCTGATGGAACGGCGGCTCGGCGTGAAGCCCGCGGTCGTGGTCTCCGATCTCGCCGACGCCTCGGCGCGAATCAACGCGTTCGCACACTCCACCGAGCCGTGGATCGTGGCCGTGCACATGGTCAGCGAAGGCGTCGACATCCCGCGTTTGCGCGTCGGCGTGTTCGCCTCGAACGTCGTCACCGATTTGTATTTCCGGCAATTCTGCGGCCGTTTCGTGCGCACGATCGACGGGCTGAACGATCCCGAAGCCTACGTGTTCGTCCCCGACGACATGCGGCTGCGCGAACTCGCGCACGCGATCACGGTCGACGTGCGGCACGCGCTGGTGCTGCGCGACGCGCGCGAAGAAGACGCGGCGACGCTCGATGCCGCGCAGCGTCCCGAGCGCGCAAGCGATGCGGGCTTCTACGAGGCGATCTCCGCCCGCACGACCGATCAGCGCGTCGTGGATTTCGGTCCGCTCTTCAATCCCGCATCACTGCTCGCGGAACCGGTCGCGGACGAGCGCGAACCCCCGGGCGATCGGCGCCCGGCCGCGGCTGAGCCCGCCGCTGCGCAAGCCCTGACGGTCGCGGAACGCAAAGAATCGCTCCGGCGCTCGCTGCAGGCGCTCGTCTCACGCGTGAGCGTGCGCTTCAACGTGCCGCACCGCACGATCCACGCGAGCCTCAACCAGCGCATCGGCGGCAGCGTCGCGACCGCGACCGAACGCGAGCTGGATCTGCGCCGCCGCATCGCCGAGTCGTGGCTCGCGCGCGATCGCTACGACGGTCTGCGTTAGCGCGCGATCGGCCGCAGCCGGATCGGAACCTTCGGCCGGAGTGTGACGAGCGGGTCGAGCGGGATCGGTGCCGTATCGACACGCTCGAAACGCCAGCGTTGCGCGATCGTCGCCACCACGAGCACCGCTTCCATCCACGCGAACGGCTCGCCGATGCAGAGCCGGCTCCCGCCGCCGAACGGGAAATAGGCGAACTTCGGCAGCGCGCGCGCCTCGGCTTGCCAACGCTCGGGCCGGAATGCGAGCGGATCGCCCCACAGCGCCGGATCGCGATGCATGACGTACTGGCTCGTGATGAGGATCGCGCCGGCCGGAATCGTCCACGGTCCAAGCGCCGTGTCGCGAATCGCACGCCGGCCGATGGCCCAGGCGGGCGGATACAGCCGCATCGCCTCGGCGACGACGTCGCGCGTGTACGTCAGCGCGGCGACGTCGTCGGCGGTGGGAAGACGATCGCCGAGGACGCGCGCGAGCTCGGTGTGAAGTGCTGATTCGACCGCGGGATGCTCGGCAAGGAGCAGCCACGTCCACGCAAGGGCGTTTGCGGTCGTTTCGTGACCGGCGAGGAAAATGGTCATCGCCTCGTCGCGGATTTGTTCGTCGCTCATCGGTGCGCCGTCGTCGTCACGCGCGGCCAGCAGCATCGCGAGCAGATCGTCGCCGGGATCGTCGGCCGTCCGCCGCGCCTCGATCATGCGGTACACGACCGCATCGAGTCGCGCGCGCGCATCGCTGAAGCGACGCGTCGCGGGATGGAACGGGATCGCGTCGAGCAGACCGCCGTAGAGGGTCATCGACGCCGGGAAGGTGCGCATCGCCTGGGTCAGCGCGGCCGCAACGTCGTGCGCATCCGCGGCGACGTTCGTTGTGAAGAGTGTCTCGGCCGCGATGCGCAGCGTGAGCGTCATCATCTCGGCGTCGATCGCAACTTCGTTTCCGACGTGCCATGCGGAGCTCGCGCCGCGCGCGCCGGCGACCATCGCGGCGCCGTATTTCGCGATGCGCTCGCGATGAAAGGCCGGCTGTATCATGCGGCGCTGACGCAAATGCAGCGGCGCTTCGCTGCTCAGCAAACCATTCCCAAGGAGCCGTTTCAAGCGCTGAACGCCGCGACTCTTGATGTAGTCGCGTCCGCGCGTGACCAGCATCTCTTCGACTAGGGCCGGATCGTTCACGAAATAGAATGGCCGGCCGCCGATACGCCACGTCGTGAGCGGACCGAGCTTCGCGAGCCGTTCGAAAAACGTGAGGAACTCGCCGAACGCGTCCATGCGTAGCGAATTCAAAACGAAGCTGAGCGTCGCAGCGCGGCCCGGACTCGGTGGTCGTGATGCGCGAGAAATCATTGGTTCATCGGCGTTTCATGTTCGTGTCATGAAAAATTCATATTCCCGATCTTAAGTCGCGCATAACACTCGCTCGGTTACAGTAAGCGCTGAGAACCTCCGCATCGAGGTGCGGCGTTTTCGCCGACCGTGTGCGCTAGCGCTCGCGCTACGCCGCATGGAATCGTTTCCTTGCCGCGTGCCGCGGCGCTGCTTCCGATCGCGGATCGCATTCGGCGACGCGGTTCCTTTGTTGCGCCGTTTACCCGTTCGTTTCGTACGAGGACGCACTTTGAACATGTTGCAACGATTGCTCCCTTCGATCGCGACGCTGGCGATTTCCGCTGGTGCCCGATCGCCGAGCGCCGCGCTCGCCCAGGCGACGGCCGGAACGATCTCCGGATCGGTCGTCACGCAAGAGAACGGCTTGGGCGTCGCCGGCGCCACGGTCGAACTCGATCGCGGCGCCGAAGCCGTTTCCAGCAAGAAGACCGACGATTCAGGTCACTATTCGTTCGTCAGCGTTCAGCCGGGCGTCTATAGTCTCCTCATCAACGCGACCGGCTATTCGGCGACGCGCGTGGAGACGGTCGCGGTCGGCGCCGGCGCGACGGCGGTGATTCGCACCCCGCTGGCTCTCGCGGCGACGGGCGAGAGCTCCCTGCGCGTGATCGGTTCGACGAATACGACGGTCAACGCCGCAAGCAAACTCGCCGCGTCGTCGACGATTCAGTTCAACCTCGATCCGCAAGATATCGCGCTGCAAGGGTTCACCAACGCCGCCGACGCGCTTGGTCGGATCGGGATCGACCGGACTCGACGGCGTCGACGTCATCGGCGGCACGATCGATTTTCAACGCTCCAACTACGAATTCGCGCTGGGGCCGGCTCCCGCGCACTGACGTAGCGGGCGAGCCGTGCTGCGGTGCGGCAAAGGGCCGGGCCGCCGCGTCCGCATATACTGGATAGGTTTTGGAGAAGCGACGTGTTGTCGTCACGGGCCTCGGCGCCGTGACGCCTTTAGGGAATTCGGTACCGGCCTTTTGGGACGGGTTGATCCATGGCCGTTCCGGCGTGGGGCCGGTCACGGCGTTCGATTCGACCAAGCTGCGCGCGCACATCGCCGCCGAGGTCAAGGATTTTCACCCCGACGTCCTGATCGGCCGCAAAGAGGCGCGCCGGATGGACCGCTACACCCAATTCGCGCACGTCGCGGCGATCGAGGCGATGGCCGACGCGAACTTCCCGGACGATCCGGACGTGCGCCGCGAGACGGGCGTCGTGATCGCGAGCGGCATCGGCGGGATCATCACGGTCGAAGATACCGTCACCGCGACCGCACCGACCCAAGCCTGGGACCGCATCTCGCCGTTCTTCGTCCCGATGCTGATGTCGAACGCCGCCTCGGGGCAGGTGTCGATGAAGTTCGGGCTGCGCGGCCCCGTCTTTTCGGTTGCCAGCGCCTGCGCGAGCGCCAACGACGGCATGGCCATCGCGTATATGAAGATCGCCTACGGCGACGCGCTGGCGATGGTCACCGGCGGCTCCGAGGCGACCGTGATCCCGACCGCGATGGGCGGCTTCGATACCATGAAAGCCCTTTCGACCCGCAACGACGACCCGGCCCGCGCTTCGCGGCCGTTCGATCGCGAACGCGACGGCTTCGTGCTCGGCGAGGGCGCCGGCGTGCTCGTGCTCGAGGAGCGCGAATTCGCCCTTGCGCGCGGCGCCAAGATCTACGCGGAGCTGATCGGCTACGGCGAGTCGGCCGACGCCCACCACATCGCCCAGCCCGATCCCGAGTCGCGCGGCGTGATCCTGGCCTTCGAGCGCGCGCTGCGCAGCGCCGGGATCGCCAAGGAACGGGTCGGCTACATCAACGCCCACGCCACCTCGACCCCGCTCGGCGACGCCGCCGAGTCGCAGGCGATCGAACACGTCTTCGGCGACCACGCGATGAAGCTCGCCGTGAGTTCCACGAAGTCGATGCATGGCCACTTGCTCGGCGCCGCGGGCGCCGTCGAGGGCATCGCCTGCGTCCTGGCCCTGCGCGACGGCATGATCCCGCCCACGATCAACTACGAATTCCCCGACCCCGAATGCCGGCTCGACTACGTCCCCAATGTCGCCCGCAAAGCGGACATCGACATCGCGCTCTCGTCAGGCTTCGGCTTCGGCGGCCACAACGCGGTGATCGCGTTCGCGAAGCACGTCTAACGTGTCCGGCGAGGCCTGGCGCAGGCGTGCGCGAGCGCTCTTGAAACGCTGCGGAACGCCGGAGGTGACGCCGCAGGCGGTGGAGTCCGCATTCATCCATGAGAGCGCGGCGCGCGAGCGCGGCTTCAGCTCGAACGAGCGCTTGGAGTTTCTCGGTGATGCGATCCTGGGGGACATCGCCGCGCGCTACCTGTGGGCGGCGTATCCGGGCGCGGGCGAGGGAGAACTGACGCGGCGCAAGGCGGCCCTCGTGAGCGGCGATGCCTGCGCGATCACGGCCCGCGAGCTCGGCTTCGGCGAGCTGCTGATCCTCGGGCAGGGAATGGCGGCGAGCGGCGGCGCGGACAACACGACGATCCTCGGCGACGCGTTCGAGGCGTTCGTCGCGGCGCTGGCGCTGGCGACCGACGCCGAGCGCGTGCGGGCGTTCGTCGAGACGGAGCACCTGCGGCCGCTCGACCGCGACGATCTCTCCGGCCGCGACGCCAAGACCGCGCTGCAAGAATTCACCCAAGGCCGGCTCGGCCTCGCCCCCGTCTATCTGGAGCGCGCCGAAGGCCCGCCGCACGAGCGGCGCTTCACCTCGCAGGTGCGGGTCGGCGCCGAGATCCTCGGCGAAGGGATCGGGCCATCGAAGAAGGCCGCCCAGCAGTCGGCGGCCGCGATGGCGCTGGCCACGCTCGAGGAGCGGACTCCTCCTGAGGCGCCGGCCCCGGCCGCGTCGAATGCCCCGCCGACGGCGAGCATCGAAGACGGCCGCGTGATCGCCTTCCGGCCGTCGCGCAAATCGCCCAAGCCCAAACCGAAAGCACCCACGAAGTGACCAACCGATGCGACTGAAGTCGCTCAAAGTCTTCGGCTTCAAGACGTTTGCCGAGGCGACCACCGTCGAGTTCATCCCCGGCACGACCGCCGTCGTCGGTCCCAACGGCTCGGGGAAATCGAATCTGGTCGATGCGATCCGTTGGGTCTTGGGCGAGCAGTCGTCCCGTTCGCTGCGCTCGCAGAAGATGGAAGACGTCATCTTCGCCGGCAACGCGACGCGCAAGCCGCTGGGCATGGCCGAGGTCACGCTGACCTTCGATAATTACGATCGCTCCCTCGCGCTCGATTTTGCGGAAGTCTCGATCACGCGCCGCGCCTATCGCGCGGGTGAATCGGAGTTCTACATCAATCGCGAGCAGGTCCGGCTGCGCGACGTCATCGAGCTCTTGATGGGTACGGGTCTTGGCCCCGGCTCCTACGCGATCGTCTCGCAGGGCCAGATCGACCAGATCCTCTCCTCGAAGCCCACCGAACGCCGTGCGCTCTTCGAAGAGACCGCCGGGATCGCGAAGTTTCTCGCGCGCAAGTCCGAGGCGATGCGCCGGCTCGACGGCACGGAGCAAAACGCGATCCGCGTCAACGATCTCATCGCCGAGCTCGAGCGCCGCATCCCCGAACTCGAAACGCAGGTGCGGCGCGCGAAGCGCTACCGCAAAGTCACCGCGCGCGTGCGGGATCTCGAGATCCTCTCGTTCTTGCGCGCGAGTTCGTCGCGGCGTGAAGAACGCGAACGCGTCGCCGCCGAACTCGAGGCGCTCGATACCAAGCGCGTCGGCGCCGCCGCGCGCGCGGCCACGCTCGGCGCCGAGCTGGCGACGCTGCGTTCCACGCTCTACACGCTCGAACTCGAACTCGAAGAACACCGCACCGGCGCGCAAGCGGCGCGGGCGGAAGCCGCGCGGCTCGAAGCGGAGATCGCCTCGGCCGTCGGCCGCCGCGACGCGCTCGAGGCGCAGTCCTCCGCTTCATCGGCCGATCGCGAACGCGTCGAGGCCGAACGCGTGCAGCTACGCGCGACGATCGCCCAGCTCGACGAACGCCTCGCGCCGCTGAGCGACCGGACCGGCGCCTTGCGCGACCGCGAGCTGGCCGCATCGGCCGCCGTCTCGGATGCGCGCCACGCGCTCGATGCGATCTTCACCGAGCTGCGCGCCGTCGAGAGCGCCGTCGCCGAGCGCGCGGCGAGCGAAGCCGAGCGCCGGGCACAAATCGCCGGCACGCGCGCCGACATCGATCGGCTCGAAGCGGAGCGGGCGCGCGTCGAGGCGGACCGCGCGAAATGCGCGAGCGCGGCCGATGCGGCGCGCGCCGGATTCGGCGAACGCGAAACGCTCATCACGCAGTACGAAGCCGAAGTCGCGGAGCAGCGCGCGCGCATCGGCGCCGCGCAAGAACGCGGCGACGCCGCGGCGCGGCGCGTGGCGGAGCTGCAGAACCGCTACCGCGAACGATCGAGCGAACTCGCCTCGGCCGAGTCGCGCCTGCATACGATCGAAGAACTCGAAGCGACGCTCGAGGGGCATGTTCCCGGTACGCGCGCCGTCGTCGAGGCGGCGGGCCGCGGCGAACTCTCGGGCCTGCTCGGCGTCGTCTCGAATTTGATCGACGTCGACGAACAGTATGCGCGCGCGCTCGATGTCGCGTTCGGCGCCGGGCTCTCCAACATCGTCACGGCGACGAGCGAAGATGCCGAACGCGCCGTCGGCTATCTGCGCGAACGCGAGAGCGGCCGCGCCACGTTCCTGCCGCTCGACACGCTCGCGGCGCGCGAAGGCCATGAGATCCGGGGCCTCGCGGGCCGCCCGGGGATCATCGGCTACGCCCACACGCTCGTGCGCACCGAACCGCGCTTGCGCGGGATCATCGCGTTTCTTGTCGGCCGCATCCTCGTCGTCGATGCGCTGCCGACCGGGATTCGGCTCGTGCGCGGCGAGGGCTTTCGCGATTCGATCGTCACGCTCGACGGCGAACAGATCCTCGGCGGCGGCGCGATCACCGGCGGCCGCAACCGCCGCGAACGTTCGATCCTCGCCCGCCGCGCGCAAGCGCAATCGCTGCGCGAACGCATCCCGGAACTACGCGCCGAGCTCGAGGCGATCGAACGCGACGGCACCGCTGCGAAGGCCGAACTGGACTCCGCCGCCCTCGAACGTGACGCCGCGACCAAAGCGGCCAACGACGCCGAGATCACCTTGCGCGACGTGCGCACGCAGCTGCAGTCGCTCGCCACGGAGATCGAACGGCTCGATAGCGAGATGCGCGCGGCCCACGAACGCGCGGCCGTGCTCGCGACGAGCCATGAGGACGCGACCGCGAAGCTGAGCGCGCTCGAACGCGTCGCCGACGATCACATGGATCTGACCGATGAGAAGGCGCGGCTCGAAACCGCGCTCGCCGACGCCCGCGCGCGGATCGCCGAGGTCGAAGCCGCCCAAGCCGCCGTCGCGAGCGAAGCCTCGGGCGTGCGCGAGGCGATCGCGGCGCTCGGCGCCGAGCGCGAGGGCAGCATCACGCGCCTCGGCCTGCTCGATGCCGACAGCGAGCGCGCCGCTGCGGCACGCGAACACATGCTCGCCGAACTGCAGACCTTGCGCGATCGGATCGTGACCCAGCAAGCGATGCACGCCCAAGCGGCGAGCGCGGTTGCCGAGGTCGATGCGCGCGTCGATGCGGCGCGCCGCAACCGCGAGACGACCGCCGACGCCGCGAACCAGCGTGAAGCCGACGAACGGATCGCGCAACACGAGGATCGCGAAGCGACCGCCGCCGGCGAGATCGCGCGTCGGCGCCTCGCCGAGATCGATGCCGAGCTCGGCATGCTGCAAACGAATTTCGCGCAGAACCCGGCCGGGGACGACGAGCAACGCGACGTGATCGAGCGCTACGCAAACGAAGACGATGCGGTCGTCGAGGAACTGCCGCGGCTGCGCGAAGAACTCGCCCGGCTCGCGAACGTCAACCTCAACGCCGAAGCCGATCGCGACGAGCTCGCCGAGCGCGAGAAATTCCTCCGTGACCAGCTCGACGATCTGGCGAAGGCGCGCGAGACGCTGCTCGCGACGATCAAAGAGATCGAGAATTCGTGCCAAGTCCAATTCAACGAGACCTTCGAGGCCGTGCGCGCGCGTTTCGAGGAGATGTTCGCGCGGCTCTTCCCGGGCGGCGCGGCGAAGATGTGGCAAACCGATCCCGATAATCTCTCCGATACCGGGATCGAGATCGCGGTTCAGCCGCCGGGCAAGAAGATGACGGCGCTGCCGGCGCTCTCGGGCGGCGAACGCGCGATGACGGCGGCGGCGCTGATCTTCGCGCTCATCAAAGTGCGGCCGTCGCCGTTCTATCTGCTCGATGAAGTCGACGCCGCGCTCGACGATGCGAACGTCGAGCGGCTCTCGGTGATGGTGCGCGAGGTTGCCGAGGCCGCGCAGATGCTGATCGTCACGCACAACAAGAAAACGATGGAGCTCGCCGAGCGCATGTACGGCGTCACGATGCAAGAGCCGGGCGTGAGCTCGATCATCTCGGCGTCGCTCGACGCCGCGCCAACGGTCGCGCATCCGGACATCGAGGAGACGCGGGAAGCCGCCATTGTCTGATATCACACCGACCACGGCGCTGCTCTCGGTCCACGACCGGACGGGCATCGTCGAACTCGCCCGCGTGTTGGTCGAACGCGGCGTCGATCTCGTCGCCACCGGCGGCACGCGCGCGTATCTCGCCGAGCACGGCATCGCCGCGCGCGACGTCGGCGACTTCACCGGCTACCCGTCGCTCTTCGATGGCCGGGTGAAGACGCTGCATCCGAATGTCTTCGGCGGGATCCTTGCCGACCGGCGCAACCCCGCCCACCGCGCCGAGGCCGCGCTCCACAACGTGCCGCTCATTGACCTGGTGGCGGTCAACCTCTATCCGTTCGAGGCGACCGTCGCCGACGAAGACGCCTCGCTCGAAGAGGCGATCGAGCAGATCGACATCGGCGGCGTGTCGCTGCTGCGCGCGGCGGCGAAGAACTACGCGAACGTGATCATCTTGAGCGACCCGGTGCAATACGAGAAGTACGTTGGTTCGCTCCCCGCGGGGCCCGATCTCGCGCAGCGGCGGCGCCTCGCGACGCGCGCCTTCGAGCGCACCGCGGATTACGACTCGGCAATCGCGCGGTATCTGGAATCGGGCTTGCTCTCGAACGAATTGCCGGGATCGCTCGCGCTCTCGATCCCGGTCGCGCAGCCGCTGCGCTACGGCGAGAACCCGCAGGACCGTGCGGCCTTCTATCTTGCACGCAACGCGAAATTGCCGGAGCAACTCTGGGGCAAAGCGCTCTCCTATAATAATTTGCTCGATCTCGATGCGACGCTGCGGCTGCTCGTGCGCGCGCCGATCGGCCTGAGCGACGTGAAGCACCACGCGGTGCATGCCAGCGCCATCCGGCGTGCGGCGATCGTCAAGCACACCGTGCCGTGCGGCGTCGCGGAGCGGCCGATGGTGGCCACCGCCGTGCGCGATGCGCTCGATGCCGATCCCGTCTCGGCGTTCGGCGGGATCATCGCCGTCGACGGTACGATCGACCTCGAGGCGGCGACGGCGCTCGGCGAGTTCTTCCTCGAGATCGTGGCCGCACCGGACTTCGCGCCCGATGCGCTCGCGCTCTTACAGAAAAAGAAAAATCTGCGCATCATGCGCTACGCGCCCGGCATGCCCGAGCGCATCGCGCAGGAACTGCGCGTGCGCAGCGCCCTCGGCGGCGTGCTCGCCGAAGACGACGATCCGGTCGCCGATCCCGAGCGCTGGCGGGTCGTCTCGCAGCGCCAGCCGACGACCGCCGAATGGCGCGACCTCGTCTTCGCCTGGGACATCGTGCGCCACGTGAAGTCCAACGGCGTCGTGTTCGCCCATGACGGCGTCTCGCGCGGCATCTGCGCGGGCCAGACGAACCGCGTGAGCGCGGTCCGGATCGCGGGTGAACGCGCCGGCGAGTTCGCGCGCGGCGCCGCGGTGGCAAGCGACGGGTTCTTCCCGTTCGCCGACGGGCTCGAAGCGGCGGCCGATGCGGGCGCGGCCGCGGTGATCGCGCCCGGTGGCTCGATCCGCGATGCCGAGGTGATCGCGGCGGCCGATGCGCGCGGTGTGGCGCTCGTCTTTTCCAGCTACCGGTACTTCCTGCACTAAAGATGAGCCAACTCATCGGTTACATCATGCGCCTGGTCGGCTATGCGCTCGTGATCGGCATCCCGGCGCGCCTCGCGGAGTGGCTCTGGGAGCAGCGGCACCTCGATGCGGTCGATCTGCTCCAGGCGCCGCATGCAAACACGATCCTGGTGCTCGAGATCGCGCCGTTCGTGCTCGCGCTCTTCGGCTTTGGCCGCTTGCGCAACCTCGCCGTCTTCATCGCACTCGTACTCGACGGCGCCCTTCTGACCGCGCCGTTTGCCCTTGCCCGCCTCGCCGCCCCCGGGATGAGTTGATATGCCGCGCTTTCTGCACACCTCGATTTTCGTCAACGATATGGCCGAATCGATCGCCTTCTACACCGAGAAACTCGGGCTCGATCTGCTCGGCGGACCGCACCACTATCCCGGCAACGCCGACATGGCGTTCGTCGGCAAGAGTTGGGACAGCTACATCGAGCTCGTCTACGATCTGGAAGACCACGACCCGTACGCGATCGGCAACCGCTACGAACATCTCGCGATCGAGATCGACGACGCCGATCTCGCCGGCTACGTCGAGCGGCTCCGCGCCAAAGGCGTGAAGATCATCAAGGAGCCGAAGAAGTCGCCGGGCGGCACGCGCGCGATTGCCTTCATCGAAGACCCCAACGGCATCCCGGTCGAGTTGCTCGAGCCGCGCCCAGGACCGATTACCTAGGCGATGTTTGCCTGCCCCCATGTCATGCTGAGCCTGT
>Ga0116226_10004609_pt1 | contig 12229 bp, 7 predicted proteins | sample S1TSphfallax_FD_89692 | JGI IMG/M metagenome (GOLD analysis project Ga0116226, IMG submission 89692) | Host-associated microbial communities from peat moss isolated from Minnesota, USA - S1T2_Fa - Sphagnum fallax MG | ecosystem: Host-associated > Plants > Peat moss > Unclassified | place: USA... | reverse complement strand
GACCCGATCTACGGGCCGATTTCACAGCGTTTCCACGCAAATCCTGACCAGTTCGCCGACGCGTTCGCCCGCGCCTGGTACAAGCTAACCCATCGCGATATGGGACCACGAATCCGCTATCTCGGCCCGGAAGTGCCCGCCGAGGCGCTGCTCTGGCAGGACCCGGTTCCCGAAGTCGATCACGAGCTGATTGACGCCAAAGACGTTGCTGCGCTGAAGGCACGGATCCTCGCCACGAACCTGCCGATCGCAGCGCTGGTCGCGACCGCCTGGGCGTCAGCTTCGACCTTCCGCGGCTCGGACAAGCGCGGCGGCGCCAACGGTGCCCGTATCCGCCTGGCCCCGCAAAAAGACTGGGACGTCAATCAGCCCGCCCAATTGGCCTCTGTGCTTGAGGCGCTGGGCGCCGTCCAGGCGGCGTTCAATCACGAACAGACCGGCGGCAAAATAGTCTCGATCGCCGATCTCATCGTGATCGGGGGTGCTGCCGCAATCGAACAGGCAGCGAAGGCGGCCGGGCATCATATCGATGTCTCGGTCATCCCGGGCCGGACCGACGCCTCGCAAGCGCAGACCGACATCGACTCCTTCGCCGTACTCGAACCAACTGCGGACGGTTTTCGTAACTATTTGAAGACGCACTACACCGTGCCGGCCGAGGAGTTGCTGGTCGATCGGGGACAATTGCTGACCCTGACCGCGCCTGAAATGACCGTGCTCGTTGGCGGCCTCCGCGTGCTGAATATCAATACCGAAAGGTCGCAGCATGGGGTGTTCACGCATCGGCCGGGCAATCTCACCACCGACTTCTTCGTCAACCTGCTCGATATGAAAACGGTTTGGCAGCCGATCGTCGGCCAAGAGGGCTTGTTCGAAGGCCGCGACCGGGCCAGCGGTGACCTCAAATGGACCGGAACCCGGGTCGATCTGGTGTTCGGCTCGAACTCACAGCTCCGCGCCATCGCAGAGGTCTATGCCAGCGCGGATGCACAAGCTGCGTTCGTTCACGATTTCGTGGCGGCCTGGACTAAGGTCATGAATCTGGACCGCTTCGACGTCGTGTGATGATGAGGATATAATGGTCGGGCGCAGCGAGGGTCTCGCTGCGCCCGACGACTACCATGTCAGGAGGCATCACGCTGCCGATCTGGTGCGGTCGATACGGGACGGCGAGCGGTATAAGTGCGGTGTGAATTGAGTCCGGTCATTGGCAATGCGGAATTATAGCGATAAGCGCTATTCGGAAACTCCTCCCCCGCTTTGTGGAGGAGGATCTTATGACCCGACCTCATCTCATATTAGCAAGATATGGTCGGTCACTCGAACTCGAGACTGAGCTGAGCGGCCGCAAGCCGCGGATCTTTCCGCCGAGGCTGCCGACCGTCATCATCGATATGACGTTTTCGGCTGCCATGTTTCTCGAAGACCTGTAGCGCCGCCTCGCGATAGCCCACTGCCTGACGCACGCTTGTCAGCCGATTCTTGGCGGACCGCGCCGTCGTGGCGAGATCGATGACGGGCGAAGGATAGCGTCCGAGGTCAACGCCGCTTGCGAGCCATGGCGTCTGTATAACGGCCACGGGAAGATGCGCCAGCTCGGGGACCCACTCCCGGGTGAAGACTCCGTCGGGATCCTGATCGCGCCCCTGCTTCACGGGATTATACATACGGGGCGTGTTGATGCCGGTCTGTCCGGATTGCATCTGCACCTGCGGCCAGTGGATCCCTGGCTCATAGTCGCTGAACAGCCGTGCCAGCCGTTCGCCACTGCTGCGCCAGTCCAGACCCAGATGATAGGAGGCGAAGGATTGGACCATGGCGCGCATGCGGAAATTGAGCCAGCCAGTAACGATCAAGCTGCGCATGCACGCATCGACGAACGGAATGCCGGTCTGCCCGGTGGCCCACGCAACAAGCACGGGATCGTCTGGCGGGGTCATGATCCGCGCGTCTTGGTGAGCCGGATGAAACGACCGGATTTCCAGATCCGGCTCGGTCTCCAGCTTTTGCATAAAGTGGCTCCGCCAATGCAGGCGAGCGATCAGGCTGTCCAGCGCGGTAATCGGAACCTGTCGATGCAACGGCGGGACCTCAAGCGCTGACCGCCTCGCCTGATAAAGCCGTTGTAACACCTCGCGAACGGAGACCGCGCCTGTCGCCAACGGAACCGACAGGCGTGAACAAGACATCGCCCCGCTCAGCGGACTGGACATGCCCCGGCGGTAATCGGCACCGCGCCCACCGAGAAAACTGTCCAGCAGATCCAGCGCTGCCTGCCGCGTGCCCAATTGCGGCACGATGCAGCCATCGCCGCGCAGCCCAAGTGTTTCCGCTGTCGGGAGGGCCTCAACCTTGGCTGCTGTCACCGCACTGAGCCTGGCGGGCTCCGACACGACGGGCGCCGCGACGAAGCGGCCAAAATGAGCCGCCCAGCGATCGCGGGCACCCACGCCGCGGATGACACCCGTCTGGCTGAATTCCTGAAACGGAATTCTATGACGTTTGCAAAAGGCGCGCACGGCGATATCCCGCCGAAACGTCCAAAGATTGCCGGTTTCCTCGTGCGCCAGCAGCCGGGCGATGCCGACGGAAGCATGGATCCTCTGAAGAATGTCGACCACGCTGCCGATGCGCACGATCAAAGGGGCGCCCAGCGCTGACAGGCGGTGCGATAACGCGCCAAGCGCCGTGGCTTGAACGATCCATTGGCGCGTCGACACATCGGGAAGGCACCAATAGTCAGGCTCCGCCACATAGAGCGGCAGCACTGGCCCCGCAGATGCTGCCTCAGCCAGGGGCGCATGATCACAGGTGCGCAGATCGCACTTGAACCACACCACCTGGATCATGGCATGTGTCCTGATCCGCGTCACAAAAACCGATAGAGCACATATCCAGCGGCGAATAGCTGAATGAAATTTAGCGCAACCGAAAGACCGTGAAGCCGCCCGAAGCGTTGCTTAGCCCCTGCCATGCCCTTGAGTTGCTGGTCGCGCGTCCTGTTGATCTGGGGCATCAGTATCTGCCTAGCATAGATCGCGATGGCGGCGATCGCGAGGATGAGAGCGCCCGACAGGGCGTTCGACAGCAACAGGATCAAACCACCCACCCAAGCTGTCGCAATTACGAACAGATAGTACCAACGAAACGCGGTACGGATCAGACGGCCCGCATCCTCAGCCGAAAGGGTGCTGAAGACGAGCGGCGCCAAGCCGAAGGAATAGAGCACCATCCCCCCAAACAGCGTCGCAACCAACAGCAAAGCGGCAAATTCAATCATCGGGGCATCCTAGAGGTATGATTCAGGTCCGGTCATTGGCGCTTTCTCCCTCTCTGCCCCGTTGGAGCGGAGAGGGTCGGGGTGACGTGGGGGTGCCGTGCGCCAATCGGCGCTGATCTCGCTTCGGCACGGCCCGCCTCTCCCTAACCCTATCCACCCTAAAGGGCAGAGAGGGGATATTTATCGATCTGATCAAGAAACGTGTCCGCCTCGGCCAGGATTGCGGCTTCGCGCTCTTGGGTCCAGCCGGCAAGGGTGCGATAGGGCATCGCCAGCCTCGGATTGCTCGAAAGCCGGTCTTTCTGAAGGATCAGAAACGCCCAGTAGAGATAATTGAACGGGCAGGCCTTCGGACCCGTCTTCTGCTTCACATCGTAGGTGCAGCCGGCACAAAAGTCGGACATCCGATCGATATAGGCGCCCGAGGCGGCATACGGTTTGGAGGCCATCTGACCGCCATCCGCGAACAAGGCCATACCGAGCGTATTGGGCATTTCCACCCACTCAAAGGCATCGGCATAGACCGCAAGATACCATCGCTCTATGTCGTAGGGCGTGATACCGGCGAGCAGGGCGAAGTTCCCTGTTACCATCAGCCGCTGGATATGGTGCGAGTAAGCATAACGCACCGTGCTGCCAATTGCCTCGCTGAGACAGCGCATCGTGGTGTCCCCGGTCCAATAGAATGAAGGCAAGTTTCGGGTCGCGTTCAGGGCGTTCCGATCGGCATAGTCTGGCATCAGCGTCCAGTAGACGCCGCGCACATACTCGCGCCAGCCAAGGATCTGCCGGATAAAGCCCTCCACCGCATTCAAGGGCGCTGATCCCGAACGCCACGCAGCCTCTGCGGCGAGGCAGATTTCCCGTGGCGAGAGCAATCCGATATTCAAGGCCGGCGCCAGCAGTGAATGGAACAGGAAAGGCGATCCTTGCTTCATCGCGTCCTGGTAATCGCCGAAATTTGGGAGGCCGTTGACGATAAAATCATCCAGCGCCCGAAGCGCATCGGCTCGGGTCACCGGCCATCCAAACGCCTCAAGGGTTCCAAAATGATCGGGGAAGCGCTGTTCCACTAGTAACATCACCTCGCGCGTTGTCGCATCGGGCGCGAAGCGTGCTCTCGTCGGCGGGACCGTCCGCGCCGGCAGCCGCTTTCGATTGGCCTGATCGTAGTTCCAGTCGCCGCCTGCTGGCTGCCCGCCCTCAACCAGCAGCCCGTTCTCGCGCCGCATTTCTCGATAGAAATGCTCCATCCGCCAGCCGCGCCGCTCGCCTGCCCACTCCGAAAACCGGGTGTGCGTGGCGAAAAAGCGAAGATCGGCCCGGACCTCGACCGGCGTACCGGTTAGCGCCTCCCAGCCTTCAACCAGACCCCGCACACGGTATTCCGACGGCTCGGTTACGATCATGCGGGTCGGTCGATGCCGCACGATGGCGCGCTCAATTTCGGTCGTAAATTCGCCCGTATTGTCGGGCGCGTCGAGCTTGACATAATCGACCGTCACGCCGCGGTCGCGGAGCGCATCGGCGAAGTGCCGCATCGCCGAAAGTATCAGCACGATCTTCTGCTTATGATGGCGGACGATCGTGCTTTCGGCCGCCACTTCCATCATCAGGACGATGTCTCGCGCCGGATCGATGCCGGCCAGGGCCGTTAGATCGCCTGAGAGCTGGTCGCCGAGAATGACTCTGAGGACGGTCAAGACAGTGGCAGTCCGGTCACCGCCGCCCCACGCCGCCCGGCACAGCCCTCCGCCGCATCAGTCGGCCAAAGCAACGGGAGACGAACGGCCGCAAAGGCAGAAAAATCTGGTAACTCAATTCCAAGGCGGCCAAGCCCCCCGGCACCGACTTTATGCGCGCCGCCCAGCGCCATTTGGGTAACCGCGTCCAAATTTCGACGAAAGCCGCAGCACCGGAAACGACCCGCCCGTCACCGGCGAGAACGTGCAATCGCTTTAGCGCCTGCTGTTGGGTAAATGCCCGCGGGGTTTCCACGCCCTGTTTTGAAACATCAACAAAACATAATGCACCGGCCGCGTCCTGACCGCAGTAATACGTGATCTCTGCCCGACACAGTGGGCAAGACCCGTCAAAATATACTGTAGTTGTCGCCAAATCTGGGTCCACATGACGCTCCCTTGTTGACGCAAGGCGGGGACCATCCGGCCCATCGAACCGGATATATGTTCGATATAGGTTCCATCAAGCTGTCTGGAACCTATGAATCAAAGACAGCTATTTCCGATGCCACCTTGATTCCGCGCTCGCGAGTGCAGCGCCATCGTCAACCAGTAGCGCGCGCAGGCCTCTTTCCCTCCTGTAGAACGCGCAGGAAAAGAGGCCGGATCTCATACCATATTGGTCAGGCTGCCTTCACCTGCGCGATGAAGCTGGTCACTTGGCCGGTTAGACTTTCGGCTTGTTGCGACAACTCGCCGGATGCATCCAGCACCTGCGACGCGGCAGCACCAGTTGCCGTGGCGGCTTCGCGGACGCCGGAAATGTTGGAGGCCACTTCCTGGGTCCCGCGGGAGGCCTCGGCGACGTTCCGCGAGATTTCCTTGGTAGCGGCACCCTGTTCTTCGACCGCCGACGCGATGCCAGAGGCGATGTCGTTGATTTCCACGATGGTGGTAATGATGCCCCGGATCGCTGTGACGGTGCTGGAGGTCGCCGATTGAATCGCGGCGATCTGGCCGGCAATGTCGGTCGTGGCTTTGGCGGTCTGGTTGGCGAGTGATTTGACCTCGGATGCGACCACGGCAAACCCCTTGCCGGCCTCGCCGGCCCGCGCCGCCTCGATCGTGGCATTGAGTGCCAGCAGATTGGTCTGGCCGGCAATATCCTGAATCAGCGTTACCACCTCGCCGATTTTCTGGGCGTCGTTCGCCAGTGCCTGGACAACGGCGTCGACTTTCTTGGCATCATCGACCGCCTTGCTGGCAATCTTTGCCGATTCAGCAACCTGCCTGCCGATTTCCTCGACCGAGGAGGCGAGTTCTTCGGTTGCGGATGCGACAGTCTGCACATTGACTGATGTCTGTTCCGAGGCGGACGCCACGGCACTTGCCTGCATATTGGTTTCTTCGGCGGTTGACGACATTGACTGCGCCGTCGCCCGCATCTCAGTTGCCGCCGAGGCGACACTGCGCACGAGTTGGCCGACACGCGACTCGAACGATTTGGTTAGGCCATCGAGCGCGGCGGCGCGCTTCAATTGCACCTCGGCATCAGCGGCCTGTGCCGCAGCCAGGCGATCGCCCTCAATCATCTTGTCTTTGAAGATCTGGAGTGCACGGGCCAACACGCCGATCTCGTCGCCACGATCCGTATCCGGAACAGTGACGGTGCGTTCGCCCGATGCCAGACGATTGACCACTTCGGTATTGCGCTTCAAGGGCCCGACCACACCGGACAAAATGGCGATGCTCGCCGCAATGCAAAGTACCGCCGTGACAACGAGCGCCACCACGGTCATCCAGAATGCACTGCTATAGACTTCGGCACCGTGTGTTCCCGCCTTCTTGCCCTCAGCTTCGTTAAAAGCCTCGTCCTCGGTGAGTTTTGCCAACGCTGCACTGAAATTCTGGTTGTCTTCGCCGCGATACAACGTGAACGTTTTATCCACGTCGCCAGTCTTGGCGAGTACCATGACACGGCTCGCGGAGTCTTTGGCCTTTGGCCATGCCTCATCGAAGCTTTTCATGATCTGCTCTTCCTCGGTACCAGCGTCGATCATCGACTGGTACTCTGCCCGTCCCTTATCGACGGCGGCCTCAGCCTCCTTGAATTGAGCATCAGCTTCAGCGGCAGCATCGGCTCTCTTGGATAGAATGGCCAAAACGAGACGAGCCTCTTTGGTGCGGTCAGTTTCTAGACTGAGGGCAAGCTTGCCGAGCGCACAAGCCGAAGGCAGCCAGTCATCCCGCACCTCAAGGGCAGCGTCATTGACGGCAGAGGTTCTACTGAGGCCGAAGGTGCCCATGGCGATGGTGGCGGCAAGGACAACGGCGAACGCGAACAGAACTTTCGTTCGGATAACTAAATTCTTCCAAGCGAGCATGGAATGCCTCCTGATAATGGTTGATGTTTGTCGGATGCTTTAACTAAGCCCGCAATCAGGCTGGTTCGATGAATGTTCTCCCGCGGATACTAAAAGCGCTGCGAAATACCGAGATACAGCTGAGTATCAGGAGCTGCTTTATTAAGGCCTATATTTAGGCCGACATCGAATTGAAGAGTGCTCGTTGCCAGCCAGGATAAGGCAAAGTCCAACGTGTATTGCGTTGCAGCACCTCGGTCCGTATTCACATCGGCCCAGAACTCTGCAGCGGCGGTAAGTGAATCAGTAAAGATCAGATGACTGAAATTGATCAGGTTCTGAAAATTGGGATGGACACCTGCATTGCTGGCATCTTCCAGAAAATCGATCTCGCTCGTAATACTCAACGCCCAGCCGTCGGGCAGCGACGCGCTGAATGGCATATAGGCACCACCCTCCCAGTAGCCATTGCCAATACCCACTGATGCAGTAGGGATCTTTACGTATGGCACGATCGCCAATGCAGCGTCTCCACCGTCATTGCCGAACAGATTGACTTTCAGCCGGGTATCGATATCGCCAAAGCCAAAGTAATCCGAGCGTATATGGGCATTGGCGTCGTGGTTGCGGTTGTCATTCAGGGTAGCTAATGCCACCTCAAAATCGGTGTCATTGGTCAATCCAACCATAATGGTTGGGGCGCCGATCACCAGCACCGACGACCAGCTCCGCTGGTTTGGACTGTCATAGATCCAATTGGCAATATCTGCTTCGTATTGGAGATGTCCGGCATCGATACTATAAGGCGAAGCATTCTTGGTCGGTCGATCGGTCGTGAAACTTCGCATCGCGTCGTCTGGGACCGGATTAAATAAATCATATTGTGATTTGTCTATCGGCGGTGCAGGAGGTTCATCTCCTGCATGAGCCAACTGGCTTGCGCCGAATAGGATTAGCGCAAGTACGCTAACGGCATATATCTGACGTTGATTTTTCATTAAAATCACGCACCGACCTGGAGGTTTAACGAAATACAACAACCACAATGTGCGGGGCATGACCGTAACTCGTCGCAGATTTACTTATTTTACTGGGAACAATACTGAGAAGAACCCCGTGCAAAAATTTATATCAGGGAACCTTAACGATAAGTAAACGGCGGCAATAAAGCCAACTTTCTTTATTTCTTTCTTATACTTTCTTTTCTTACTATTACTTCGTTTTGATGCTTTTCTAAAATAAATGCTCGGTGACGGCCCAGCCCTCGAATGATTCCAAACTGTCGCGGTACGCGTTCGGAATATGGAAAGCCGTAGCAGCAATTGCAGAAACGGCTGGAAGCAGGCCAGCTCCTCGGAACGGCTTTTGGGATACCCCTCCGCTGCGGCAAAGCATCCTAGCAATTCGTGAGAGAGCTTTTTCGCTGACTCTTGCGGGGGCACGACAAGAGCAGTGGCCGCGTGTACATGGCCATTGTAAGCTAAAGACAGATATTTCCGATTTCTCCGTCAGTGCACCCTCGCGCACAACGCATTTGTTGACCAGTTGCTGCTCCAAGAACCTTCTGGTGTTGGAGCGCGGGCGCTACCTCGACGCGCTGTACACAACGAAACCTGATTTCATGGTGGAACACGCCCGTAAGGGTGCGCTGGACGCGGCAATTTAGGCGATCGGCCGAGTCTGCATGGCCCTGCCTTGGATCGATCGGCTGCCCACAGATATCGATGCAATCTGTTTGGTAGCTATCCACCCCACAGACATGAAACCGTCATGTGATGCCGCTATCAAGGATCCTGTCAGGAGCGGCAGGTACCGATGATCTCGGGCTTCGCCGCTTTGCGTCTCATTGAATGGCGGTTATGCGAACGGCGTCTCTTCGGTTTGGGTATTCTGTGGCGGCATCGATGGTGGCCATCGCCAGTCTGCCCAGCGCCCATGCTGCGGGCGAGCCGGCCCCTGCCAAGCCGTTTGAGGTCGACGAATATGTCGTCGACGGCAATAGCGTGCTGTCCGAGCGCGAGATCGAGACCGCTGTCTATCCCTATCTTGGACCCGACAAGACCGATGCCGATATTGAAAAGGCGCGTGCGACGCTGGAGGCCGCCTATCGGGATCGGGGCTTTCAGACGGTTGCCGTAGCGCCGGCTGAAGGCGGCCCGGTCGATGGCACGGTCCATCTCCAGGTCGTCGAAGAACGGGTCGGGCGGCTCCGCGCTGTCGGTGCGGTTTATCATTCGCCAAACGATATCAAGGAAGCGGCACCGTCGCTGAAAGAAGGCACGGTCCCGAATTTCAACCAGGTCGAAAGCGATATCGGGGCTTTGAACCAATGGCCGGATCGAACCGTCACACCGATCCTGAAACCCGGCAAAGAACCCGATACGGTCGATGTCGATCTCAAGGTCGAAGACAGCAACCCGCTCCATGCCAGCGTCGAACTGAATAACCGCCAGAGCGACGGCACAACGCCGCTCCGACTGAATGCCTCGATCTCCTACGACAATCTCTGGCAACTGGGTCACACGATCGGACTCACCTTCGTGACCGCGCCTGAAAATGTCAGCGATGCCAAGAGTTTCATCGGCAATTACATCGCGCGGATCCCCGATACAGCGCTCAGCCTGCAACTCACCGGCATCGTTTCCAGCAGTAATGTCCTCGCGGTCAGCAGCACGGATGTCATCGGCGATGGCGATATGGTCGAGTTGCGGCTGATCTCGCCGTTACCGGGCACGAAGGAATTGCTGCAATCGGTCTATGCCGAAGTCGATTACAAGCATTTCAAGGATCTGACGATCGTCGCCGGCCTCTCATCCTTGACGCCGGTGACCTATTATCCGTTCACCGCGGGATATACCGGCACACTGACGGAAGAAACCGCGACCGATCAAGCGGATTTCAGCGTTACCTTCGCCGCCCCCGAACTCGGCAGCCCGACCAATGAGTTCGACAATAAACGCTACCTCGCGCGCGGCCAGACTTTCTACGTCAAAGGCAATCTTGACCGCGTGCAGCAACTGACGGATGGCTTTAGCGCGGATGTGCATTTCGGCGGTCAAATCACCGACCAGCCGCTGATCAGCAACGAGCAATTCGCCGTCGGTGGTCAGGACACGGTACGGGGATATCTCGAAGCCGAAGCGCTGGGCGATTACGGCTATCTGGGCGGGCTGCAGGTGACCAGCCCGTCTCTTGCGAGCCTGATCGATCTGCCGGACAGCGACACGGTAAAGCTGCTCGCCTTTATCGAAGGCGGTGTCGAGCATCTGCGCTCGCCGCTCCTAGAGCAGAAATCCGTGTTCTCGCTGGCCAGTACGGGCGTGGGTTTTCGCACGCATCTTTTCGACCATGTGAACGGCTCGCTCGATCTCGCGATCCCGCTGGTCTCGACCCAATACACCGACGCCTTTTCCGAGCATCTGCTCTTTCGTGTCTGGACGGAGCTTTAACGCGATGATGACCGCCCCCTCTAAAGCCGTCTTGCGCGCCTCCGCCCTGGCGAGCCTTTTGCTGCTGTTATGCGCGCTCCCCCAAGAGGCGCGTGCCTGGTGGAACAGCGACTGGTCGTACCGCAAGCCCATCACGCTGGATGGCGGCGCGACGGGCGGAGCCCTCTCGGCCGATATCGCTGAGATGCCCGTACTGATCCGGCTGCATGACGGGAATTTCAAATTCACCGATGCCAAGGATGACGGCACGGATCTCCGCTTCATTGCCGGCGACGATAAAACCCCGCTTAAATACCATGTCGAGAAATATGACTCGGTATTCGATATCGCGGTGGTTTGGGTCAATGTCAGCGGGCTCAAAGCCGGCGCCAGCAGCAACATCTGGCTCTATTACGGCAATCCCAAAGCGACCGACGGGGGCACCCCGAAAGAGACGTTCGATAGCGATCAGGTGCTGGTCTATCATTTTGCCGATAAAGACGGCCCGCCGCGGGACAGCACCGCTTACGCCAACAACGCGCTCTCGCCGCTCGGGCATGAAGATGCCTCGCTGATCGGCAGCGGTGCGAAATTTGTGGCCGGAAATACCGGCCTCAGCCTGCCCGGCAGCCCATCGCTGACCGTCACAGCCGGCGGCGGCTTTACCTGGTCGGCCTGGGTCAAGCCCGACCCATCCACGCCCGACAGCGTGCTCTATGCGCGCCATGACGGCGCCGGCTCGCTGGTGATCGGCTTCACCGCCGGTGCGCCCTATGTGTCCGTGAACGGCACAGCGGCGAACGGTACGGCGCTCAAGGCCGGTGACTGGCATTTCCTGGCAGTGACCGCGTCCGACAGCACGATCCTCTATGTCGACGGCAAACCAGTCCAAACCGCCGCTGCCGCGCTCCCCGCCCTGGCAGCACCGGCCACGGTCGGGATCGATGGCACGACCGGCGCTTATGTCGGCGAGCTGGACGAGCTGCGCATCTCCAAGATCGCCCGCCCCGCCAGCTTCATCGCTGCCGAGTGGGCGAGCGAAGGGCCGGACGGCAAGCTGGTGCGCTACGGGCAGGATGAGCAGACCTCATCCTGGAGCAGCGGCTATTTCGCGATCATCCTTCGCTCGGTGACGCTCGATGGCTGGGTGATTATCAGCGTGCTGATCGTCATGGCGGTGATCAGTTGGTTCGTCATGGTGGACCGCGCGCGCTATGTCGGCAAAGTCTCACGCTCGAACAAGGCGTTCCTGGCAGCCTACCGGTCCGCCGGGCAGAATCTTGAGCGGTTCGATCGGCTGCTGGCGGGCAAAGATGCCAAGAAACTCAGCAAATCCGAGTTGGCGCTCATTCGGAAATCGCCTCTGAACCGCGTCTTGCTCGCGGGCAAGGAAGAGATCGATCTGCGCATTACCGAGACCGGCGTCAGCCATCTCGACGAGCTGGTGCTGTCGGCCCAGACGATCGAAGCGATCCG
>Ga0116226_10004608_pt1 | contig 12230 bp, 9 predicted proteins | sample S1TSphfallax_FD_89692 | JGI IMG/M metagenome (GOLD analysis project Ga0116226, IMG submission 89692) | Host-associated microbial communities from peat moss isolated from Minnesota, USA - S1T2_Fa - Sphagnum fallax MG | ecosystem: Host-associated > Plants > Peat moss > Unclassified | place: USA... | reverse complement strand
TCAGCAGCAAAAAGAAATCGACTGTGATGAGCCCCATCCGGCGCCAAATGAAAAAACGCAACCCATCCGGTGGACAGAACGGCCAACTGGTGCATTGGTGGGTGCTAATTCACTCTGGCCCCATATGAGGAGGATCCAACTTGGTACAAATATCGGTAGACATACTTGTTGTATCTAATGCTGAATTAGTTGCAACTCCAACTTTGGTAATTAGTAGTAGTTCTGATGTAATTTTCACTGCTACATTACCACTAACGCCTTTTCAGATAGGTGTAGGACCTGAAGTGAATATGATATGTTTCTACTCCTCACGTTTCAAAAAAATTCATTACTCCTGTAGCAACCTTGGCTGAAACACTTGTCCAATTAAATCCACCATAGATAAGTGTACCAGTAACGACCAGTACTGAGTTGGTTGTACCTATTGATATTGAGGTAGATCCTAGTATTTAGCATTTCAAAGACAAAATTTAGTTTCAAAAAGGGGATAATATTACCTAGTTGCTCTTGAAAACCAGTGAACCAGTAAATCACCTAGATATTAATTATTGAATAACTAAAACAAAAAAACCAATAGGCCCTAAATATAACTTACACAATTGTTTCAAATTCTCAAAATTTTGACCTTAATAAATAACTCAAATTAAATTTTTTTTTGGGGAGCAAATACTTAATTTTTTTGACATTTTAAATACAATAAAATTATTATTGAACTTTAAAAAGTTATTTATTTATTGTTAATGCCACTCGATAATATCCCAGGTTTTGTGTATTAAAGAAATAGGAGCAAAGGTGAAATACTTGCCATTTCACCTTGCTTGCAACTTTTAAAATGACAAACAGTGGGGGCAACAATTGTTCAAATAGACTATTGTCCTTTTAAGTGAAAATATGTGAAACAAACTTAGAGAAAATCCGGCATTGAATGTTGTCAAAACAAATATAAGTTCAAGGAAAGATTCCATTTAAAAACGAATTACAACTTCAACAAAAAAAAAAAACAACTTTGAACACAAAATTGCACACTTCCCATATGATTTCAAAAATGTGCTATTTGTAGATTACTTCACATAAAAAATTAACATACAACAAATCTCCACACTTTGAACCTGAGCATTAGCCTTAAGGTCTTAAATATATCAAAGGTAGCATAAAGATCACAAAGATGATCCGATGAAGTTAAATAAAAAATCTCAAAATCTTTTTAGAACTAATAAAAAAACATATTTTGCTTTCAGAAACCTAATTTGAAACTTGAGTTAAATAGCTAATTTATTAATTAAAAATATAAACTCATTTTGGCACTATGTTTTCAGTAATTTTTTTGATAAAATAATGTTTTCAATAAATGCTTTTGTGATAAATTAATTTCAATGACTACAAGTTGCATCCAAAAGTACTTAAAAGTCTATTATAGCCTTTAATAAATATTAATATAATCAAGCTTAGTAGTTTATTGCATTATTCATAGAAAAGCCACAAAACAAGTTCTTTAGGCTGACGAGGTGCATTTAGGGATTATTTAACACTTCTTGGATAACCTGACTGAAGTTCACATGGGTATTATTAGTTTTAAATGCCAAAAGTTTACAATTTATTTTTACCAAATAAAAGCCTCAAATCTCTGACATCCTAGTACCAAAAAAAACCGTTTGCTTAAACCATTTGGCACCATTTGGATAAAGCCATATTAGGTTTTTAAAAAAAAATAGTAACAATACAAAACTAATCAACAGTTTGCAAGCAATAAGCAATTGACATGGAATTATGATTTGTTTACACAGTTTGTACAGTGTACACCTAAAAGAATCTATACAAAATGGTTCCCACAAAGTAATTAAAATATGAAAACCATGTCTTGAATTGTTTACTAAAATTAAAATCTGAAAAATCCTCCCTTTTTTTTCAATATGCAATTGATGGACAAATCTGCATTCAAGATTTTATGGATGAGAAGAGATTTAACATCCAAGAGAACTGGAGTTCATCCGTAAGGAAAAGGGTTTCATTAATGAGAAGTGGAGTTTCGTCCATAATGTGAAGAAATCGAGAAATGAAAGAGAACGGGGTGGGGATTTGGGAAGATTGAGAAGAGAGTTGCCGATAGCGGGTGCATCCGACGCGTTGCTGCAAGGATGGTCTGCGCGAATGGAGGATCTGGTGGATAAAGATGATCATGACGGTGCGCCATAAAACTTCTTGAGGAGGTGACTGAGAAGCACAATGTCGGGCAAAACCCTGCTTCGAAATTGGGCCTGGCGGTAGCGCTGCAGGACTTAGGAGGCTTGTACGTGACGTCAATGTTTATCCCTCTCTTCTCGTTAAGCTTTGCGGGGTGATGCCTCAGGTTAGCCACCGTCGGGATTGAAGATCGTACCGGAGCTGATGATGGAACCTCCGAAAGAGCGGCTGACCTGCCGCCGGGAGTTACTGATCATGGTAGAGCCAACAGGGATGGAGAGCTGACCACAGCAGGGGAACATTACAATGAAGAAAGATCGTTTGATGTCTATCTTCTCCTCACACCTTTCAATTGCTAAATTGTGAGATTTGATTCTAATGAGAGACTTGCACTGTTAGCATGCTCAGTGCAGTATCACTGTCCCCATTCCCTGAAATCATCAGGTTGGAAGTCTAGGATGGAGTTCAGCATGGAGTGATAGCAATTGCATGCTGTGCAATCTTGAATTTGGAATCAGATTGGGAAGCTGTTCTACCAAGTTTGTTGGCAAAGCCACCTGCTTTATCAACTCAGGGTCTTCTGTAGACAAGGCTATTCGGATGCAGAAGCAGCAGGGGTGGAGGGGTTCTACATTGGAGGTGCAGGCTTGTAGAGTGATGTAGCTGAAAGATGTGGTACGTTGGAGGATTCTGAAGTGGTCGAATGTAATGAAGTTGCTGGAGGAAGTGATCATTGTAGGTACCTGCTACATTTCCAAACCTTCAAGACTAGATGGTGTTGGTTTAGGCCATTCTGCAGGCTAACTTCTCAATGAGGACCCTACTGATCAGCACATAACTCAAGTGTGCTTGATTTGTTGTTGCAGGCTGTTAGCATGTGATTTTAACTGAAAATTCAAATCTCCTTTGATGGCCACACAGATCTGCTGTCTTTCAACAAAACATGTTTTCCTGATTCTGAAGAGTTTTATGCTACTGGCAGGGGATGGAGGGGCTGACCATGTTCTTGTAATAAGTGGGTTTCACCAATGATAAAGACCAAAGACCTAGAGTAACTAGTAAAGCCACATTCAAGTCAAGGTGTTTCAATACGTTGTGTTCAAACACTTCTTTGTCTGTGTTTTGCAATCGTGCTCTGGGTATCTCCACATTTTCAAAGGTCAATATTTGCCATCCTAGAAGCAACTTATGCATACTCTGCCTGCAAATATGTTGGCCTCCATTGTTTGCTTATTATTCTTTTGAGGTGTTCAGCTCGCCAAGCACTCACCGGCATTCATGACCCACATTTTAAGCTCCAGAGATATAGTGAAGGAAGTGTATTAGTTGGTTAGTATATGCAAAATGCTTATTTTTGAGCAAGCCTCTGTACTGTTTATAAATCTTGTTGTTTTGTTTAAGAGGTTGATCAGACACAAATGTGCTTGTGCTTGTGGCTCTTGTTTGATCATAATTGATGTGAGTGTGGCTGTAATCAGATAGTGATTAGGCCAGTTTGGTCTTGGAAGATTCTTTCAGGTAGATAGTAGGAGAAAGGTGAAGTCTTCTCTTTGGTAATGGAAAAACTGTTGACTGTGCTGCCTGTGTCTGTTGGGTAATGGTCTAGATGTGGATCCTCATGGCCTGCTACATCAGCACAACTAGCTCAGTGTATGATAGCTGGTGCATGAAGTAAGCTAGGGGTCAACAATAACCTTGGGGGCAATGACTTGAGCAAATGAGAGCAAGACCAGATACAAGAAGTTGAAAAAAAGCACTAATTGCTCACTAGGCACCAACTTCACGATGAAGCTTGGGGTGATGATTGAGATGTGCTTTTTAATCATCCTCCTGTGGCCTACTTTGCTGCATTGATTGTTTAAGGGATTTTAATCAGAGAGTACATTTTTCGTAACCTGTATGCTCATATTCAAACAAGATCATCACCATTGCTCTTTCATGAGTTCCTTGTTGTGTTTTGGCCAATGAGTGTTTCTGTGTGTCTTCTGTAGTCAACAGCAATTGCATGGGCTTCAAGGTGTCCAGTCAACAGGAATCTTCAGAGCAGGTCTCACTATGCTGACACACTATCCCTCTTTAGTCTATGGCTTGTGTGCAAGCTCTACAGAGTTTTGGACACAGTCACAAGTTCACACTAAGCAGAAGCAAGATGAGGACACTAAATATACAAATCTGAAGGCTGTACTTGTATGTCTCATCTGTGCCACTTCTCATATCTGCTTCTTCTGACTTCAAATTCACTGTGTAGCATGTCTTAGACAAGCTCAAGTTTGGTCTCTTCATCCCCCAGGCAGAAGCAGGTATCCTTGTACTGTACAGACTAACAAGCACATGCAAATCACAGAAACCTTTGTACATTCTAATTTTCTGTCAAGCTACATGGAGGATTAGCCAGAGTTGGAGGCTCTCTTGAATGTTGGAGGTGTTTTGTAATTTGCTCTTCTTGCTGTTGGCACATTCGTGTCAGTTACAGTGTCACTGGAAGGGTTAGTCAGGGAAGAATGAACACCATGGGATGGCATTGCTGAACCTGGTGAGGGAGGCCCTGGTTTGGGGATACTAATACTTCCTCGTTTTTGAATGGTAGGTTGATGTTGAGAACTTCCTGATGAAGATTGGGGAGGATTTGCTGAGGTCTGCGGGCCAGAAGTTGGGTGTTGCACTAGTTTGGTCTTGGAACCAGAAATGCTGCTCCTTGTCCATGGCCTGCCTTGATCAATGTTGAGGTGGCTGCCATTTGTCAACCCTCTGTTTGTGGACACTGCTTTAGTGGTATGTCGGGTTGTGCTTGAATCAGATAGCAGTGTTGAAAGATTGGTAGATATTGAACGACTTTGCTCAGCCCCAAGACCTCTTTTGAGATCCAGCTTAAGACGGTGCAATGTCTCATCCAGCTTTTGTTTTTCTTCCTGCCAATTTTTTTGAGGGAAGTTTGATTCTTGGCACCAATTTTCTACAACAGGTGTTTTTGCTAAAACAAATTGCTATCTCAAGGTCGCTGTTGAGAATGCCCCATGAGAGTATTTTAAATCTGTAATGTTTCTGTTTAAACACTGTCCTGTCATCCTTGACTCTGGTGGGATGTTAACATGATTGTTTGTTTGTTTCTGTTTGTCTTTCTTGACCCTCTATGTTTTCCTGTCATGCAATTTTAATGAGTTTTCTTGGTCCCTGGTGTAGTATGGGCACCTGCTCGTCTTTGCTAAGCATGTGCCACTCTTCCTCCTCTCGATGCTTGTCCTCTTTCTCATACTCATCCTGCATAGCTAAAACCACTCTCATCACTGCAACTGCAGACTTGAAGAAATAGGAGTGCAAAGAAATTGTTGAACAACCATTGCAGGTTCTGTGTTTGCATTTGCAACTTACCATTGTGTTTGTATGAGACTAATCATGCAGAATGATTAGCAGATGGGGTGAAGGATCAGAACCTGTGAAGAGACATGATCATTGGTAGCTTCATGGTCTTGAACAAAGACTCGTTTTTGGTTGTCTGCAGCAATGCGTGCCGCAGCCACAACCTCACGGTCAGTGTCATTTAACCGTTGGGTGGCCAAGTGATTAATTCTCTCAAGTGTAGACACATCATCTGGTAACTTTATGACGGCTCTTAAAGGGTTTATAATCTGACAGGCTCGCATGCGGACACTGGGGACTGCGTCCTGTAGGCACCAGGTTATCTTTTGCTTATTGTCTTGCAGGTGATTTTTTGAATGCTAGGCAATCAGATAGGAAGGAGTGCTGTTCCAACACAGTGATGGAGAATGGCATTGGTGGTAGTAAAAGGAGATTTATAATAGGGAGCCTTATTCAGGTTGATAGTTCACAGTGCAAATTAACCTGGAGGGTGAGAACTGCAGTATCAAGAAAGCTGTCTTTGAACATGCGGGAACTTGCAATTCTGCAACCCTCTGAACACACCATTAGGATGTTCATTCTGTTGTCAGGAGTATAGAAATGAGGAACCATTTGCACAGTGTGTTCAAAACTTACAAAAGCAAAGGATTGTCCTCTTAAATGGCTTTCATGTTTAGCCCTTCTGCCTTGCAAAAAGAGGAATCTCTCACCTGATCAGATGTGGATTGCTATAGTGTGTCCAGGGTTCATACAACAATTGAGAGAGGGTGTGTCTGGGAGCATACTTGAGCATGTGTTCACAAAAATCAATATAGAGCAAACGTAACCAATAGCTGTGTGCTTGTCCATATTCCCGTACTACTCTCTGTGACAACTCGTAGCGCTGAACAGCCCTGCAGTTACACCTGAGTTCCCATTCCAGTCCCAAGGAAACATGGAAATTCTCCCTCATGTCCTTTGAAGTACTGGTATTTGGACATTTAAATAAGTGTTTTGATAATTTTGCAGTGGAGTTGTCTACCATGTTATACAGAGCTATTTTTTGTATATTCTGGGCAGAGAAGGAGATTGGAATCAACTCAATGCTATTCAAATTTCTCAGATTGCATAGTGAGCTTGCTTAATATGGTGCAACTCTGCAGATTATGTCATCTGCTGGTGAGAACTGTCTTTGATGATGTGAGGTAAAAGAAATGGTGGAGTTTGGTACCTGATGAAGACAGCAAGGGCAAGTGCAGCTGCTGTTCTCACAGGTAACACATTCTCTGTCATGTATTGGAAACAGAGAGGCAAAAAGTTGTCATAAATCTGATCACTAGATAGAAATCCCTGCACATTCATGTGACCATAGCATCAATACATGCAATCTTGTAGAGTACTTCAGTAACATGATAATATATCAATTATGGAATTCAGAGTTTGAAGTTACAGATTTGGTTGAGGGTTTATGATTTGGGTATTTCTTGATCTATTATTATAGTTGATTTTCTTGATACTTAGGAAGCATGATCACCTAACTGGAAATTGAGGAAATGCCTGGAGTAGAGAGAGCTGGAGGCGCCAGTGGGTAGTGCAACTGATGGTATTTTCAGCATTTAATAATGCAGGGATAATAGCAGCATATATTGCTATCTTTAACTGTGAATTTGCCACACAAAAATGCCCTGTATCCAGATATGTTTGATGGTAAGCTGGCAGCTGGATTGGTTTCTCTTTCAGTTTTTATATAGACTAGAAACTTTGACACTGATTCTGTAACCCTCAATTTTGCCAATTTAGCATTCCCTAACCTACAAATTCAGCAAAAATTGATACTTAACCCTGAACATACTGACTTTGTGGGTTTCCTGCATATCTGGGATGGCCACTTGCAGAAGTATGTGTAGCAATCTCTACATATGGACTCTAATCTCATGTTGTAGGTACTTATCACAAGTCCATGCTAGAGCAAAAGTCAAACCCAAAACTTGTGGGAGAATGCCAAATAGTTTTGTTTGGACAATGATTGTGTAGTCCTTGAGCAAGTGAAGGAATGTGTCCTTCAAATATGTGGCTGTCCGCTCCTTTCCAAGCATTTTGGACACCTACAGCAAGCTCAACATCAATGTTTGACTGCTTTATTGGAAACATGTAAGCTCTAACCTGTAAGTGATATGGCAGTGGCATAATTTTTACACTTTCTAATTTGTTTTTTGTGTATCTGAAGTCTTCTCTTTTGTCTTGAGGCACTCTTATCTTACATCAGAGAAGTTGCTTGAGCTCATGCAATTTATAGAACTTAAGTCAGTTTCTCAAATGGGCTTGGATGACTATTTAGCTGACATTGCCCTGTAGTTGACAATGGATCATCTTATTTACCATCCATTATCTCTAGTTTTGTATCAGTACATTTTGCTTGGGGGTTAAGATTTGAGGATGACCTCATGGAAGGAGGCTGCTATGGTGCTCCGCACAGCTGGAGCGATGTCTTGGGCAAGCTGGACATATGTATGGTGCAACATAATGAAGTATTTACGAGTGCCAATTGCCTTCAAAATGGCTGGGAAATTGTATGCACATAACTGCTTATTGTCCCCAAACATGCCAAATATTTTGAATGTCACTCATTTGCCTTACATCTCTCTCTCTCATACACAAACACTCCCAAAGTCTTGGGCTTGCTATGGCCTAGAATGGTTTCATTGATGATCTTGAGCAAAGAGATCAAAATCCTGGCAGCTGGTCCTTGAAAGCTAGCCTGAAGGTATTGGGAAGATTTGTCTACCACCTAGAAAAAATTCTGTGTTTCTATTTTGTATGGCTTTATAGGTATGTCAGGATGGATCACAAAAGTTTAGTCTTCTTATTAACTTTCTGATTTGTCTTCGAAGAAAGATTTATTATTGTACTAGCTCATCGATATGCAATAGATTTGTTCATTTCTTCAATTCTGAAAAAGGGTAAACTATGAATGCCCAAAACCATCATGTGTAGAGAAATTGCCCTGAGAGGGTGGGCACTCTTTAATTTGAAGCCCTGATGCTGAGGGTGATAGCCTGAGGCTCAGGGCTGAAAATTAAAGAATGCTGGACATGCAGGGCATTTGTCTGCATAAAGAAAGGGGCACATCTTTTCTTTTTCACCCTCATTTCATTGGAAAGTGTGCATTACATGGGAAAGAATGCATTACTCCAGTGAAATTCACCCTCCTTGTTAAGAGGTTTATCCTTGATAACTGTGGAATTCAGGCTCAGTGCTTTATAGACTTTGAATTGCAAATTACTATAGCCTCCCATCCATTGTTCAAATATGCTTATGAATGTCAGGTTAGTTATTGAAAAAGTGGTTTAAGATTGCAGTCCAACCCATTTCAATATTTTCAAATCCAACCCATTCCATGACCTATTTTGGGCACATGTGATTTCAGTTTTAGGATCATTTATTTGACCATATTAAAGCCTATCTTTGTGAGGATTTTAAGTGCTACACCCACCATTCAAGGGGAGCATGTTGACAATATAGGGTGTACTCTTATCACAATTCTTTACAAATTCATAACCGATAGAAAAGCAATTAAAAAATCATCTTCGACTTAGTTTGAGTTTTAAGTCTTGTCTTTAAGGGGAAAATGAGTGTAGGAAAATTAATTAATTAAAAGAATGAAAATTCTGATTTACTGAATGTGCTTACTCTGACGGTTTTGGGTGGGTTCTTCTACCTGAGTAACTGAGAGAAGCTGAGAATACTTTGTTTTCCATCCTCCCTAACACAGTTATTGTCTTGTGGAGATGTTGTTCAGGACAGGCAGGTGAGGATTTAGCTTCAACAAATAAATGTGTCTGAGTGCATATGATTTCTTGCCCAGACTGCAACTGGTTTTCAGCAGACAATCCTTATCTTGGTTTTTATGAAGTCAGAATTCTATAATTCAAAAATTGAATCAGTCTTTTTGATGTTTTGCAGCATTATTGTGAACATGTGAATGCTGGAAATCCTGTATGGATTTCTTTAGTAAAATTGGTCGGTTGATAGTTTAACTTTTTGATAATGCTTGAAGTAGTGGGGTAGTCTTGTCTATAATGTTGTCAAAAGCAAAGCCGAGAAGGATTCTTCTTGAATATGTAAACCAGGTTGAAAATTCTCTGAAATAAGTTTTCTTTGTTTCATTCAGAGGGAATGCAGTGACTATAGGTGCCTCTAATGCAAAAGAGGATGGTCCCCATATTAGAGGTGGTGATGAAAATGCATACCTGACGAATTTCCTCATTGCTATTCTGAGCAAGTTCTTTGTATGAATCCACAAGACTCTGTACATCCTCATCAGACATGTCTAAAACCATCTGCAAGAGCACAAATTTCTTGAGTCATTCACATGTCCCATTTTGATTCATTAGCTAGACATTCAAGATACACAGCTTGATTCCAGTTTAGAGTGGGCAGTGCTGGTTGAAACCTGATCTTGGATTGTATTACACACCAGATCAATTCAACAATATATACTATAATGACCCAAAAGGTTTGAGTAGTGTTTATGTGGTTGGATCACTACTTGTTTGATCATTGCTGACCTTAAGCGCAATATCACCAAATAAGCGAGCCAAGCAAATCAAAACAGGGGTATTCTCTGTTGGGCATAGTCTGTGGTCAAGAAACACAAGGGAGTCAGTCACATGATTGTTGTTTGATAGTCAGCAGACTTGTTTGTAGAAGAGTAAAGTAGCTACAAATCATTGCTGGCATAACTTGTGAAGAGGATTCTTTTACTCATTAGTGTGCTATTGGTATGTCAAAATGTTAAGCAGCAAGACACATATGTTTCACGATGTGCAAGAGGGTTGAGGAGCACACGAATGGATAAATGGTAAGACATCAGCAGTGTGGATCCTAGAGGGCAGAAAGTCAAGCAAATTCACTAGAGCTTGAACAGCTGCAACTTGAACCACCACTTCCTCATCCTTCAGCAGTTCATTAAGCTCCGGAAACACAAAAACCTGTGTTTTGTATCACAGTATTAGCAGCATCAATGAACCCAAAATATGATAGCAGGAGTTTTGTCCAAGCACTTCCACTGCTCCTAAGCCATTGCTATTCCATTAGGTTTTTGTGAGAGGGGAGTGGCCTGGGGTCTTGGGGTTTGTATTTGTTAGGAAAATGATTAGTTTTGAACCATGAAAGTGTCAACACCAACGGCACGAGATATGGCATTCAGCTGCTGACACATACATAGTCGCACCTCCAAATCTGTATCCTGTGATAACATTCTCCAAACCTTGCTTTTAGAAGGGTGACACTGGGTTCACATGCAAAATGTATTTGTTCATGTGCTTGGGAAATGATGATTGCATTTGTTCATCAGCTTGAGAAACAATTTGGTGATATTGAGCCTTCTCTGAAGCATCAAGGTGAGGGTTTTGTGGATATGGGGCAACACCCAGGAGTGAATGATATGATACCTGGCAAAATCCCATGGTTTTTGGAAGGAAATTCTGGATGATGTCCTTGGCCTCCAGCATAGGAGCTATGGCTCCTAACATTGTGCAGCACACCTTATGTGCTTGCACACTCTCCTCCCCCTCCCCCTTTGACAATGCCATCTTCATCACATCACCAGTCACCACCTGCCTCCAACGGGTGATTAGATTCCCCACTTGGTTCAATCAATTGCAAGGGCAACATGCCACAAAACCTGTTTTGGTGAGCTGTTCTGTTATCAGTGGCACTTGATCAAACAGTTATCTGAAAGTGGTGTTTCTATTGTTTGCAGATAGTGCAAGCATTTTCAGTGTAGAACTTCAGAACTTGTCTTTTTTCAACAAAGTTGGATTGAAAGTGGTAAGATTTGCAATTTACATATTGTCCATTTGTGCATCAACTTTCCTCTCTGCTAAGAAACTCAATATATCGAAATCCTAAATTGATCCTGAACTCTGATGCAATAGAGGCATTACCTGAAGGGGGAGCAGTGGTATCAATACTTGGAGGGTACATAGCCAGGTGTGCAGTACTTCATTGCTACGAGGAATTTTCACCATGTGTAAGACCATAGGCAGCAGCCTAATTGCCACCTAAGGTTCCCTTATCAAAGCAGAGGGCACAACTATTCCCAATGAGTGTGAAGCTCTCTAATGGTGAGAAGAAAACTATTTTTTTCAGTTCAGTTTTGCTACAAGTTCATGTTAGAACTACCCTGCTGGCAAGAACATTATCATAACTTGGATATGTATGTCAATAAACCAATTGAAGTACCCAATAACATTGACTGCTTCTCATCATATCAGACTCCTTCAAGTCAGCAAACACTGGTCTGAACTGTATAAGATGATGGGAAAAGAAAAGAGAGGGCTTTAATTCACCTCTTTTGGCATAGATTTGTCTTGCAAAATGAGAGTGAAAGCTTCTCCAGCTGCTACCTATTGTTCCAATTCATTCCCAAAAATGTCCCAAATTCTTAGGATTTTCATGTGATATGCACTTCCACATTAAAAAAGTTCTTTAAGGCCTTCTTGGCACAACATTTTCATGATAAGATTGAGACCCAAGTCTATTTAATTCTGTTGCAACACCAAGAATGTTGGGAAACATATGCACTAGAAGTTCAAACTTGACCAAATGAGCATATATGTAGTGTAACAAGAGAAATCACCTGACAATGGTAGCTGAAACTTTCAACAGAGCTGACAAAGGCAGGAAACAGGGCTTCAACTGCAGCCAGT
>Ga0116226_10004607_pt1 | contig 12230 bp, 15 predicted proteins | sample S1TSphfallax_FD_89692 | JGI IMG/M metagenome (GOLD analysis project Ga0116226, IMG submission 89692) | Host-associated microbial communities from peat moss isolated from Minnesota, USA - S1T2_Fa - Sphagnum fallax MG | ecosystem: Host-associated > Plants > Peat moss > Unclassified | place: USA... | reverse complement strand
TTTGCAATTGAAATAATGTAGAGGAAGATATTGGATGTTGGATATTGGTGGTCAACTATGTATAGATACGTGCAAGATTATTACAAATCTTATGATGCATGTCAAAGAATAGGAGGATTAGCAACTCAAAGTCTTCTGAAGCTAGTCACAAGTCTTCCAAAGGACCCATTTATGAAATGGGGACTTGACTTTGTGGGGCTAATTGAACCAGCTTGAAGATATACAAGAAACAAATATATTCTTATTGCCACATATGATGCTACCAAGTGGGTGGAAGCAAAAATATTGAGAACTAATATTGCAATAGTTTCAACAAAATTTCTACATGAATGCATATTAACTAGGTTTGGATGTCCTTTGACTATAATCACAGATCAAGGAGTTTATTTCATTAATGATGCCATCAAGTATTTGAAAAATCATTTTTTGTTGAAACATGTGAGTTTTGTCAAGGGAATGGGCAAGCTGAGACTATCAACAAGGTACTTGGGACACTATTGACCAAGTTAATTAATGAGAATAAGATAGATTGAGATGAAGATCTATCCACAGTGTTATTTTCATATAGAATTGCATACAAAATAACAATAGGGTATACAACATATCAATTAGTATGGGGATTACGTCCATTGATGCCCATAAGGTACATAGTGATAGTTGTTGGTGGAAATGAGAAAGACAATTATTCAGGGAGAGTTTTAACTAATAGAATTATGGAGTTGAAGAAGTTGTAGGAGGTTAAAATGCAAGCTACAAAAACAATAGGTATTCAATAGTGGAATAGAGTATTATGGAGTCAACAAAAGAATCTAAAAAAACAATTCAGTTTTGGTGATTATGTTATGTGGCTTCCAAAGGGCAATAAATCACACCTAGGGCAGTTTATTAAAAAATGGTTTGAATCATACATAATACAATATGTGTTGCCAAATAACGTTATGTTATTACTAACAATTGAAAAGTTTGAAAATAACCCTATGTTGGTCAATGCGAATAAATTCAAACCTTACAAATACATGGAATTTGAAGTTCAGAAACAAGAACAACAAATGCTAGTATATTGGGAATAGAATATAGGTGGATTTTAAGAAGAAAATTCCAATGTGGAGATGGAAGATGAAGATTGTGAAATACAAAAACCACAAATATGGAATAATGAAAATGATGAACAAATGAAGGATCCTACAGTTAACACAATATTGATTTTGGAACTATAAATGACTAACAAATCTGTGAGTAATAAGTACAAAAATGAAGGATTTGGGATGCAAAAATCTAAGGATGATTTATTAGGGGTATCAAATGAATTGGCAAAAATATTCGCCAAATCATTAAAGGGTATTTGCACAATCGTTATATTTGTTAGCACAATCAATAGAAAAATCGATATAGTCAATAGATGTATTGCCATAGTCGACAAATGAGTTGACACAGTCAGCAAAAGGTGTACATGGCAAATGAGGTGGAATCAATACATTTAATGTAAGGAGATTAAAGATGTAGAGTAATCAAAAGATGCAATATGAGGTGTTCATTCATAATGATGACACAAAATGTTTCCACGTGGATGTACAACGAATACAAAAATGGTAGTGATGGGTCGTATTAATTTTGAGGATCAAACATTAATTAAAAGAAGGCAAGTAGGTAAAAAAATGAATGCAACAAGTGGGAACCTCAAGGACAAAAAAACAAGATGTAACCATCGATAGTTGTTTTCATTTATTGCCAAAAGTTGTGAGAATTTTTGAAGTTCTAGAAATCACAAAAGCATGAGTGCAGAAAGTGCAATTAAGAAACTACATATAATAACAATGGGACAGGAAACATAGAAGAGTGAACATAGATGAAGACATGAGGAAGAAGCAAAAGTGTTGAGGAAAAAAGAAACTAAAGAGGAGTTGTGAAGAACGGAGCATGAAGGAGTCCTAAATATTCAATTGTTGGTTGTATGGTCGTTGTTGCATTTTTCATCATCTTCAAAATGTGCAAAAAGAAAAGTGTATAATGAGAAGATACAATTTGCACAAACGATAATTCATGATATAAATCAAATTGGAACATCTGAAGTTGAATTTTTGCACATAAGTAAAAGACATTGGTGTGCAAATGCACAAACATGACCAAGAACAAAATTAATGGATCCAATGTTCATTGAAAAATCGGAGGAAAACAAAGTTGTGGAGCAACAATTTGTGGAGGCACAAGCAGCGCAAACAGACACAAGGAAGGAGGTACATTGTTGAGGCAAAAGTACAACCATCCACAAAAATGTAGGCATTAATAGAAGCACAACTAAGGGCAATGGAGATTAAGATGTGTGAATTAGATGCTACAACAAAGAGAAGACGCACCATCATGGATAGAGTTACATTTCTGGAAAAAGGTATTCACATTCTAAATCCTAAACAATTCATGTGGATATAGACAAAATTGAATATGATAGGCATGTTGAGAGGATGGAAAATTGGAAGGATATCAATGAAGAAAAAAACTAGGCTTATAAAGTAAGGCTTGTTCCTTTGTTTCTAATAAGTTAGAAAGCACCAATGCATGATGTCATGTTGGAATTTATGAACACATTCGTTATCGAGGGCACATATATCTAATTTGGGCATAAGGATAATGTGTATGTCATTAGCAAACAATTGATTATAGATGTTTTTAGAGTATGCACAAAAGTGTATGTAGAAGACATAAAAGGGTAGGTTAGTAAGTCACTAGAATTGCAAGCATTACAAAGTCGTAAAATTACATCTACATATTATGTAGCAGATCAGTGGAATGCAAAGAGTCTGGTTTTGCCATATTCTATCAGATATTTATGATTTATTAGAAAAAAAAGGTGACATATATTAGCAACAAGAATGCCATTACATTGATGAAAGAAAAAAAAGGGAAAAAGGTAGATTAGGCACAACGTACCTATACAATAGTTTGGGTAGTGAGTTAGATCAATGGTATTAATATGTCAAGGAAAATAAGGGAAATAAGGATATTTGTCAATTTTCCTTGATATTAGCAAAAATCTTTTAGGATCTATTTATTCACCATAAAAAAAATCCACATAAACCATTGGCCAAGGTAAAGAGAACTAGGGAGGAAATGCAAACAACATTGGAAAATAGAAAGAAAGATGCAATAGGATCTCCAAGAAGTGTTTTTAAGGGGAAGACCAAAGTTGAAGAAGGTGGAGCCTCAGGTTGAGGAATTAAAAGGGAATAGGAGAGCACAGAAGAAAGGGTATAAAAAATGACGAGGGGCAGAGTGGCACCATCTATAGTGCCAATAATGGTACGTGCAACCAAATAGACTACATATGTACCATAGATGACATATCTACAAGAGAGACATATGACAAAACATGGGTAGAAAGTTAAGAGGGGACATGACACAAGGTTTCCAAAGGGTGAAAAACATTTGCACTTGGATGGGGACATATATGAAGATTAGATGGAGACCACTAGAAGTTCAAAGCATTTCCAACATCATTTGCAACAACAACAACAATATTAGACACAAGAAGGTCTACAAGTGACGAGACTACAAGTGGAGAGAGCGGAAACATAACCTTCTTTTATAGTGTTCAAACCACCAAAATTACAGGTACCAATAAGTAAACCAAGATTTGCTAAAGGACAACCATTTGAATTTGGGATGGGGAGCAAATTGGTGCAAGAGATGGGATCGTCATCAAAAGGATCTAAAAATCCTATGACATAAATAAATACACCAAAGTTTGTGGAAAAAATAGTTGCAGAAGTAATGCAAACATATATGGCAACTAAATTATTTCAAACCATGGCAATTGTGAATCTGAATATGGGGAATTTGAATTTGAAGGTGAGTAGTTTAAAGAACAAATTAGCCACAAAAGAGAAGGAAAAAGCAATACCACAAGTGAAATGGGATAAGGAGAAAGGCTTTTAAAATGAATATAAGCATAACATAAAAATCTAAGAAAAAAATTGGGTAAAGAATGAGCAGTAGATTAAAGCATTCATACAAAAATTGTAGGATGAGAATAAAGGTTAGCACATCATGGATGAAGTCATAGTATGAAAAATTGTAGGAGTTGAAGCAAAAGGCTAAAGTATGGGAAACCACAGAGAGAAAATGGGTAGAGGCATTATTATTTTATGAACAAAAACATGAGGCTTTGGATAAGCAAGGAAAAACATTAACTAAAGAAAAGAAGAAGGATAATGCTTTAACAAATTTGGAATTCGTGAATTTAAAGAATGCATTTCTATTGAATTCTAAGAGTTTAAAAGAAAAATAATAGAAGCAGAAAAATAAAAGTTGGTGGAGGAAAATAAGGAGTATCAAAGGAATCTATAAAAGTTGCACGCATAGTTGGAGAGCACAAGAGTAGAAGAAGAGTCTGGACCCAATTGGTGTCAAGAAAAGGTTAGAGGATTATGAACAAATGTTGCAATATTATACCCTGATGAAAACAAAGAACAAAATGAAGGATTCTAAAATAGAATATGAGGAATGGTGGGAGGTTGTAGAGGAGTATTTTACAAAGGAATTAGAGAAGAATCTAGTTCGACATAGAGCTCATGGAAGAATTTTGAAGTACAAGTTGGTAATTTATTAAAAGAATTTTATAGATTTTGTCTATGGCAATCCAAAAAGTACAGAGGCATTGGGCCAGGATGAGGAAACTAAAGTAGGGCGCAACATAACAGTTTAGGAGGATGAAATGTAGACTAAGGAACCACATGACCTTAGAAGTGGAACAACTCAAGAGGGGGAAATACAAATAGAGAAACCACAAGATCTCAAAGGAAGGGCCAAGAAGAGAAATAACCATAGATAACTCAAGAACAAAAGTAGGTGGAGACTATTCCAGCAACAAAAGAAAAGGTATCCAAGATACAACCCTTGGAAGTAACAAAATGAATTAGTCGACAAGGAGGTTAAAACTATAGAGCCAAAGGTAGTTACATAACCATTAATTGTTGAACAAATTGAAACTATAGATATTATAGTGGAGGAAACAAATGTTTACAAGGTTGTAAAATGCTTTCATTGCATTTTTTATCATTTCACAAGGATTTTGGGGACGGAATCCAAAGTACAAAGGGGGCAATGTTAAGTGGGTAGGATAATTACATGGTTTTGGATGAGCAAGGCATTTAGGATATGGAGGGTGTAGGGGAAAATGGTGCCAAAATGTGAATTGCTCAAGAATATTCCCCTACACATTCGAGAACTAAACTATAAATAAATCATTTATGAACTAGAGCCAAGGTTGTCACGACATCTTTGCGTCCATCACAATGCAAGGGACGCATCTAGATATAGATGTACCCTTACATCACATCAGTATACGGTCAACCTAGGTCAACCTAGGGTTAACTTAGGTCGAAGGGACTAACGAGTTGCTTGGGGCAAGATTATGGGCAACCAAAATTGGGCTTGTTTTAACTGGTGTAAAGTCTATAACAATAGAATAATTTCAATCACCAAGCCTACAATGCTAGAAATTTTTCAATCCCCAAGACTATGGTAATTGAAAAAAAAATTGTCGCCAATAGTGCATTGATTGAAATTTTTTCGTCACCACATGATTAATGATGAAAATGTTTTTGATTGCCATAACCTTGACAACCAAAAGCGTTCCATTGTTAATCCTGTGGTAATTGAATTTTTTTCAATCACCACATATCTACGAGTCGTCCAATTGATAGTGGATTGATTTCCACCATTGATTTGGCAACAAAATTTGATTTGGTGATGGAATTTGGTCTACCTAGTAATAAAATGTAGATTTTACTTGTCAATTCTCAATTTTTCCTTGGAAGTGTGTGGGCAGGGTGTGTTGTTTAACAACAACCATTACCATATACTTTGGGAAGGAGGGGTGAAACCTTTATGGTTGTTTGAATTTTAGATCATCATATTGCATTTGCAATTAGTGTTGAATTTCAATTATAGCCCTAAAGGTGAAGTACAATCTTATTATTGAATACATTAATTATATTAATCAAGCTTATTGTTCTTGTGTATAATGTTTTATCAATGGAGGGAAGGTGGAACGTGTGGAGTCCATAGTATTTGATGCCATAGGACAAGCTAGGGAAGGTGGAATGCAAGTTTTGTAGCAATGTTATTTTGTACCATAAGAATATAATGTTCTTCCATTCGAGTTATCGATATGATGGCAATGGGCGAACTGGAATTGCAATGTGTTCAAAGGCACATCCATGGGTTAAAACATTATTTGCCCAATGTGGTAGACTTGTCCCTCCACCATTAAAGGACATGGAAGTACTAGCCCATATCTCGAATCGTTGAACAAAGAATGTGGCCATGGAAAAGTTGAATCCTTTCGTGGAAGGATAATCTATTTCAAGGTTTCAAGTGGAAAGGGCTCAAAATTTCACCCCTTTTACAAATAACACAAAAGGTCTTAATATATCCACAAATAACAACACCTGAACCTTTCAACATGTTTCATTACCTGAGGGATTGAATTCAACCAAAAAACAAGATTTGGACAAGAAATGGGCAACATTCTTTTATGAGGCAAACATCCCATTCAATGTTGTGTGACACCCATCATTCATAAAAGTTATGAAAGCAACATCCGAATCTTGAACCTATTACAAACCTTCATCACACCATGGATTGCAAATAGATTTGTCAAAACAATCCAAGGTGGATGTGTCCAAACAAATAACTAATAGGACACAAAATTCAATTCACATATATGGAGCAACCATTTGTTTTAATGGTTGGGACAATGTTGCATGGCATCCATTGTTGAATGTAATGTTTGCTTGTCCAAGTGGCAATGTATTCATAAGTTCCATTGACATAATTGGGAAGTAGAAGGATGTCCATTACATATGTAATGCATTGGGTGGATACATCAAAACCATTAGAGTCAACAACATTGTACAGATTTGTATAGACAATGTTTCGAGCATGAGAAGTGTAGTTGACCTTCTAATTTATCATTTTCCAAGTTTTTATTTTTAAAGTTGTGTTATTCATTGTCTGGAGTTGCTATTGGAAGATTGGGGAAAAACAACATGGGCAAAACAAATTGTGAAAAAGGTGAAAGTTGTTGTTTCTTTCATATGACAACACCATGTGCTACTAGCAATCTTTCGTCATTATGAAACCAACTTAATGTTGCTAAATTCCATTAAAACACGGTTTGCAACAAATTTTTTAATAATTGAAAGGTTATTCAAGTTCACACTTGCCAATGAGCAAATTGTTGTTGACCTTGATGGACAACTTTTGTCAACTCATTGCATGGCAATAATTGTCAAAAGTTGTTTACCAAGGCAAGGGTTGTTCAAGCCAACATAAGGAGGGGACGAATTTTGGGATACTTGTGCTAACTTTGTACTCATGGTGGAATTGGTTTTACTGTCATTGAAAGCATTTGATGGCAAACAACCTTACATGGGGAGGATGTGGTTTATCATGAAAACATTCGAATGACATGTTTTATCCTTACGAGATCTTCCTTTTGAATTGCCATCAAACCTTGTAGATGTGATTAAAGATCAATTTTACCAAAGGTGAAAGATGTTGACAACCAACCTACATTATACATGGTCACTTCTCAATCCATACTAGTTGGGTGAAACTTGCCTACATGATGATGTAGATGTGCAGGAGCCTTTTAAATAGTGTTTTGTAGAAAACAACTCATAGTTCAACTACCTATGCCCTAATTTTAAGAAAATTTGCAAAGTTTGTGGAAAATCAAAGTCCATTTTTTAACACCCCTCCAATGAAGGACTTAAACTTGCTCCCACATGAGTGGTGGGATTTTATTGGAGCTAGTGAATACACAATTACACCCATTGCCCATTGTATTTTGGCGCAAATGCGTTTCACATCATCGTGCGAACAAAATTGGAATTCATATCCATAGCAAAATGTGAAATCAATTAACATCAAGTCAAGTGGAGGACCTAATGTACATATACACTAATAACAAGTTCTTGCAAAAACAACCTAGTGCCAACCCCATGGCATGGTACGAAAAGAATATGTTATCCGAAGACTCAATATTCGATGTTGATGAAAATGAAAATGAAAAAGACTCACTGGACAAGGACCCCACAACATCAAATGAGTTGGATGAAAATGAAGTCGAACATGACCCCTTTGAATTCCCTCATGATGATGAAATTCCATTTTCAAGATTGTTGTCCAATTCAACGATTTGGCAAGCTCAAGGGTCTAACAATGGTGATGTCAATCTGAACATGCCATTATTACATGACAATGTTCAAATGTCTAATGTAGCCCCCCTAGGTTGTACATGCTCCAATAGCCCCAAGACAAAACACATCCATGCAATCAATGAATTCCATGGAAGTGGAACCCCCAATTAGCGCAAACACACCTTTAGCTTAAATCATCATTTCAAAACCCAATGCACGATAAACATTAAATAACATTTCAGACATACAAATAAACCCCCTCATTAATCCTCCAATATTGTAGTTGATGACATTAGGGATATTACATTGGAGCCACCTGTGGGCTCGCATACGATCACTAAAACAAGTGCACCCCAAGTTGCGGATCCAAGTCCTTCAAGTCCTAAATTTGCAATACTAGAATAATTAGTAGAAGGTGATTCAGATTCTGACCACGCACCAATTAACTAGTACTTACGGCATCCAAAACCCTCAATACCCCAAGTTCCAATGGGGTCAAAACTAGTCGTTATGGCAACTTCCATGAATCGTCTTTCACCACCTATTGAAGATTCATCCACATGTCAAGTTACTTGAGGGAATTTTTTACTATTCAACAACAATTATTTTTGTAGGTGAACATTATTATGAACGACCACACACCAATGATCACATTTTGGATATTGAGGGACGAATGAATTGTGACAATGTTTGAGCCAAAATATCATCACAACCTTGTGTGGGATAGACACTTCAGAAACGAAGGAATGGTGCAACAATAATGATGATGACGACAATGACACCGACACCGACATTCCTAATGAAGCAATTGAGGCCCCAAATGATAGTGACAACCATGAGCCTTGACCCCAAAATCCAAATTCTACCATTAGTCATCCTCTTAGGTCACAAATCACAAGGGGTTCACAATCATAGGTGTTTAACATTTTGCAATTCTTTCACATTGATTGAACATTATATGTAAATCCACATGGTGGCATAAACATATTTTCTTCCAACTATATATTTCTTTGGTAATAAAATTGTGACCATATGGTTTGGGACCCTATTTCGAAATTGGTGTATTTTATATAAGACAATTTCATATCCATAATTCAAATTGGAAACTTTCAATTCCAAGGGCACTTAAAATGATTTGCGGGCAAAAAGAAATGAACACTTAGCTATAAATATTGTAATAAAAAAAAGAATGAGAAATTACAAAAAGAAATAATATTTTATTTACTTGAACCGAATCGCTTGCAATATCTATCAAAAAATGAAATCTAATAATACATTATCAAAATGGCATTTCCATGAGTTTCTAGATAAATCTTCAAGTGCCAAAGACGTTTGTTCTTTTTCTTATTTATGAATTCAACTAAAAAATAAAAAAATGTCATATTATGTCAAAATAATCATGAGTTTGATAAACATGGAACTCTGTCAAAATGTCCTTATACAACAAGTTATCAATCAAATTGGAAACATCCAAAACAAAGACTCCTTTGAATGCACATTACAGATATTTGACATTGTGATCCTCGGTTATAAACACACTCTCCCTATCCATTACATTATCAAGTCTAACATATAATGTCAATGGTTTGTCCTTGTACAATAAATCCTTTGGTAATTGAGAAATATCCACATGATATTGGCCTTCTTCTTGGCCTAGGAAATATATGACATTTGCCCCCTCATAATCCCAAGTCATTATGGTGTGGTTGTCCCAATTGGCATCATGCTCGATTATCTCTTCTTCAACTTGATTGCTTGACATATTTTGTTATGCGAAAAAAATTGGAATCACAAAATAACAAAAAAAAATGCAGGGAGCCCCTCCCCCCTTTCTTTAAAGTGTTGCGCACCAATTGTCCAAAACAACTAAAGTCGTACATGTTGAAAAGAAAAGGGAGGAAAAATAAGAATCCAAACCTCTTTATATAAGTTAAATTGCGGGTACCCCAAAACTAAAGGCAACCAAAAAAATTTGGCGAATGAAAAAAAATGATTGCCATTTGATAATGTTCCCATGTACTAACCAAATGTGGCTATTGAATGTCGTCGGATGACAACCAAATTTTTTTGATTACCAATTATATGTATGGATAATCGATGACTAAAAAAATTCAGTCTCTAGTCTTCATTTAATGGTGATTGATTTTGGTCACAAAGTGGCCAACTATCCATTTGGCGACTGAAGGTAATAAAAGGTGATCGAAACTGACACACCCCCAAGCTCCTTAATGGACTCAACTTCGAATCCAAAGGTGAAGACAATGGAAGGATAAATAATTAGGGTGCATTCTCTAATTCATAACATTTGAGGGTAAAGCGGCATGCTGGAGCTCCAAAATCAGGACTAGGAAAATTGACAAGCAACTCAATTACTCACACGGACCTGCACAAACCAAACAATAAGTTGGTTAGTGCATAGTTGGAACACTTTGGTGCATGGACAAACCGCTAATAAACACGAACATTCAATATTCACCATGGCCCAGATTTAGGGGAAGCCACCACCTTCCCCTTATAACATACTTTGTGCCTGGCCATGGGACCAACACCCAAATGTCATTTTGTCCCAGGACTCCTAGGTGGGAGTTTCAAATTTTTTTAAATTAGGACTCCCACAACTTTGGAGTCCAATAACTTTGAATGAAAACCTTTGATTGAGGTGAGGTTTCAAGCAAAGTTATAGATCTCATCAAGAGCTTTCCAACGGTATGTGACATGCCACCTGCACGTAAGGAAATCAGAGTGATTCTTGACTTTTAATGGCCAGGAATTAAATTGGCAATTTGAGTCCTGACCCTTCTTTTGGCCATAACTTATGTTTTAAGTACGCAAATAGGTCATGTGAGACCATTTTAAACATTTACGTTCCAAGAAATTTCTAATGATGTAAGGAACTCCTCAATCTAATGGGTTTTGACCTTTATGATTGCTTTCTGAAGATTCAAGAGTCCATTGGGACTCCAACTCACAAAGTGGGAACTCACTTGGGCGTGTGGGGGTTCATTCCCTCACACTCTCCCACACTCCCAGGAGCATGAAATGTGACTCTCAAGCTTCATTCTTGGCTCGCAATTTCATAAGCCCTTGCTTTGGTTGCAAGCCCAAAACTAAAGTTGCGACATTCAGAGAACGATTTAAAGGGTCAAAATTCATTAGATTGAAAAGTTTCTTATACCATTGAAAAACTCTTGAGACTTTTATATTTAAAATGGGCTCGCATGATCCATTTGAATACTTACAACACAAGTTATGACCAAAAGAAGGGCTAGGAGTCAAAATGTTAATTTGATTTTTGACCATTAAAAATCAAGAATAGCGTTGAATTACGTGCATACAAGGGTTGTGCCACATATCGCTAGAAAGCTCTTAACAAGGGCTACAACTTTGATTTAGACCTCACCTCAATCAGAGGTGCTTACCCCAATTATTTCATTTTCCGTTGTTTTCATTTTAGGACTTAAATTTGAATCAATCAAGGAATTTGGGGGTGCATCATTGAATGTAAAATTCCGAATTCAGCCACAAACTTGTTGTAATGGTTTGATGTCTTTTATCCATAAAAAGACAAGGTGCATTGGACCACAAAAATGGCGAACTTGTGGGAGAAAATTTCATGGTGGGTTAATTTTTCGAAGAATTGGTTAAAACAAAGGCGAGGCTTGCACCATGGATGGAAGAAGGTGCTCGAAACTTTTTAGCCCAAATTGGAAGTCATGGTGTGTTATGGATTGTAAGCACATCAAATGTGTTCCTGTTGTCGAATGGAGATAATCAAAGTGGTTATGGTGTGGTGCAAAAGGTGTGAATCGAAAGATTCGATTACATCCCAAACACAATCAAATTAACAAGGAAGATATTGAAGAGAAATGACAACCGAAAAACACATAAACAACAATCAGTGGAAATATTGGCATGTTTGTGTGAATGTCCAAGTGTCATCAAATTCCTTGCCATCCACACAAAGACCATGGAAGCATACACATTGTGGTGGATTGGGGGAACTTTTCAATAAATGTTGGATTACAACAT
>Ga0116226_10004606_pt1 | contig 12234 bp, 13 predicted proteins | sample S1TSphfallax_FD_89692 | JGI IMG/M metagenome (GOLD analysis project Ga0116226, IMG submission 89692) | Host-associated microbial communities from peat moss isolated from Minnesota, USA - S1T2_Fa - Sphagnum fallax MG | ecosystem: Host-associated > Plants > Peat moss > Unclassified | place: USA... | reverse complement strand
GTGGGAAAATTCGGAAACGATCGTCTTGTCCAGCATCACACACTCCTCAACGGGGGTTTGATCTTCGCAGGCGCTCGCCACAAAACCCTGTCACGGTGCGACCGGATACGTAAAGAAAATATGCTGCGATGCGGTGGCAGGCGGCTTGGACAAGGAAGGCTTGCTTGCCTAAGCCGCCCCGCCATCGATCGTCAGCATGGTTCCTGACGTATATGCCGACCGCGGACTGACCAGGAACGCCACGGCGTCGGCGATTTCGCGTGGGGTGGCGGGGCGTGCGAACGGCATATCGGCGCAGAGTTCCATCCAGCGATCCGCGTCACCCAGGCTTGCCGCGGCGCGATGGCGCATCAGCATCTCCAGGCGCGCGGTGGCGGTGGCACCAGGGTTGATGCCGAGGACGCGGATATTGTCCGCCGGGCTGGCGCGTCCGAGCGACTTGGTAAAGGCGATCAGGCCGGCGTTGCCGGTTGTGCCGGCGATATAGCCCGGGTTGAATTTCTCCCCGGCCGAGCCGATCACGTTGATGATCACCCCGCCGCCACGGCCGGCCATCACCGGATAGATCGCTCGGCACAGCGAAATAAAGCCGAACACCTTGAGGTCCCAGGCGCGGCGCCAGGTGGCGTCGTCCACCTGCTGCAGGTCGCCGGGGGGGATTGCGCCGGCGTTGTTGACCAGGATGTCGACAGCACCCGCCTGCTCGGCAACGCCTCGCGCGTCGGCATCGCGCGACAGATCGGCGGCGATCACGGACACCGCCACCTGGTGACGGGCGCGCACGCTCTCGGCGGCCATGTCGAGGACGGCGGCATCGCGGGCCACCAGCACCAGATCGACGCCTTCCTCGGCCAGCACCTCGGCGGTGGCAAGGCCGATCCCCTTTGAGCCGCCGGTGATGAGCGCCCGTTTACCGGACAGCTGTAGATCCATACTATGATTTTCCCATGTCGATCGTCCCGCGTCGTGACCGAAACATATCACAGGTGGCAGCGCCGAGGCCCCCGATCAGCAGCAGCACGGCCATCGGGCGCGCGGTGCCGTCGGTCAGCAGGCCGACCACCACGCCGCTGATGGCGCCAAACCCGAACTGCATGGTGCCCATCAGCGCCGACGCGCTGCCGGCGTGGCCGGGATGGCGGGACAGGGCGCCGACCGTGGCGTTCGGCATGTTGAACCCCTGGGTGCTCATGGCAATGAAGATCGGCAGCGCGATGCCCCACCAGAACGACACCCGCAGGAACGCCATCACGCATAGCAGGATGGTGGCACCCAGGAACACCCGTACCGACACCCGCATGACACGCTCGGCCCCGAAGCGGGGCAGAATGCGCGGATTGATCTGCGAGGAGGCGATGAACCCCGCGGCACAGGTGCCGAACAGCGCGCCATACAGCGAGGGGGAGAGGTGGTAGATGTCGATAAACACCGCTGGCGAGCCGCCGAGATAGGCGAACATGCCGAAGCTCAGGAAGCCGCCGATCATCGAATGGGTGACGAAGCTGCGCTCACGGATGATCTGGCTGTAGCGGCTGACCTGGGCGCCGATGCTCAGTCGCACACGCCGTGCCGGCGGCAGGGTTTCCGGCAGGAAGAAATAGACCAGCACGATGCAGACCGCGCCATAGAGGGTGCAGATCCAGAAGATCGCCTGCCAGCCGGCAAACGCCAGGATGATGCCGCCGAGGGTGGGTGCCAGAATGGGGGCCGCCCCCATGACCAGCATGAGTTTGCTCATCATGCGCGCGGCGGCATAGCCGTCGGCGATGTCGCGCACCGTGGCCCGGGTGATCACCATGCTGGCCGAGCCGCCGAATGCCGCGATCAGACGCATCGCGGACAGGGTGACCAGGTCCGGCGCCAGCGCACAGCCGGCCGAAGCCAAGGTGTAGATGACGGTACCGACGATCAGCGGATTGCGGCGACCGAAACGGTCCGACAATGGCCCCTGGGTGATCTGGCCGATGGCAAGCCCGATAAACCAGGTGGCGAGGGTGATCTGCGCGGTGCCGGGACGACCGCCGAGGGCCGCCTCGATCGCCGGGAAGGACGGCAGATACATGTCCGTCGACACCGGCCCGACGGCGGTGAGCAGACCCAGCAGCAGGGGTAGCCAGCTTGGAAATCCCATCCGGCCACCATCGCAGCACCCGTCGCCGCGATGAAAGAGGCAATGTCGCATGGGGGCCCAGCGGTGGGGGGGCCCAGCGGCGGGGGGGCCCACGAAGGCCCGTCACACTGCCATGTCACTCGGCCGGGCCACCCGCCGCGCCACGACCAGCAGAAGGGCCAGGAGCACCACGGGCGCGAGAGGCATGCCAAGGCTGTGAGCCACCTGACGGGTGACGACCGGCAGCACATAGGCGGCGAGTAGCACCAGCTTTTCCCAAGCGTGCCAGCCGGTCCGCTGGGTTTGCGCGGTCATCCACACCAGCGGCACGATCAGGCAGACCAAGTCGTAATCCAGCAGAAACGGCGTACAGAGCAGGTTGCCTATGATCAGCAGCGCGATCTCGGCAGAGGCACCGGGCCGCCGCGCGGCGCTGTGCCCAAGCAGCAGGCAAACCACTACCGCAAGCCCGATCTGCAGCGCATAAGCGAGGCCGACGCCGCCATGCAGCAGCCGCACGGCCGCGAACAGGCTAACCATCTTCCAAGGTTCCACCAGCCCTTGTTCCAGCGTCTTGCGGGCCAGCGTGGTCGTATCCAGGAAGCCCTGCCAGGCGACCTCGCCTAACAACAGCCAGGACAGGGCGGTCATCCCGACGGCGGCAGTGACGGCGCCTGCGAGCATGCGCCAGCGACGGGCGGCGATCAGGGCGACCGGGGCCGCCAAGGCGAGTTGCGGCTTGATCACCAGCGTTCCGAGACAGAGGCCAGCCAAGAACGGCCGGCGACCGGCCAGTGTCACGCTCCACCCCAGGCACGCCGCCGTGACGAAACCGTTCTGACCATGGCCGGCATTGAGCAGCACACCCGGGAACGTCAGGGTCGGCAGGATCGCCCAACGCGGCGGCAACAGGCGGCGCAGGGCGAGGACCAGGGCCGCGAGGCTGACCACGAGCCAGCTCGCCAGGGCTGGCAGATAGGACAATACCGCCAGCGGCAGCAGCAATAGTAGAAAAGTGGGCGGATAGAAAAAGGCCGCGTAACCGGGCCCCGCGTCAGGCAGCAATGCGCGTTGGGCGGCGGCATGGATGGCGGGATCGTAGACAGAGGCGACATGCCCGGCGCTGGCCAGCCGCGCCGCCGTGTAGAAGCTGATGAAGTCCGTGCCGACCGGCTTGCCGAAGGGATCGACGCCGCGATGCGACACAGCGAGATACGCGAGCACGATGGCGGCGCTCACGCTCGCGAGCACCCGGCACCATGCGCGCGCGCGGGCGGCATCCAGCCAAGCCGCATCGCGCACGAAAGTGAGCGATGCGGCGATCATCGGTCCTGTGTCCATGGCGCCTAGTGATGGCACAATCGCGGCCGCGATCGAACAGGCTCGTCGCGGCCGCGGTGGCAGGCGCGCTCAGCCCGGCAGCAGAACCTTGTCGATCACCATGATCACGCCGTTGGACTGGATCACGTCATAGGTGCTGATGTGCGCCACACCGCCCTTGGCGTCGGTGATGATGATGTTGGTCGGGCCGTTCATCGAGGCGGTCAGCATGCCGCCGGATGCCGTCGTCAGCACCGCCTTGCCGCCGCCCGCCTGGATCATCTGGGCAAGCTTGGCCGAGGTCAGCGCGCCGGGTACAACATGGTACGTCAGCACCTTCACCAATGTCGCCTTGTTCTCCGGCTTCAGCAGCGTAGCGACAGTGCCGGCGGGCAGATCGTTGAACGCGTCATTCACCGGCGCGAACACCGTGAACGGACCGGGCGATTTCAACGTGTCGACCAGGCCCGCGGCCTTCACGGCGGCTACCAGCGTGGTGTGATCGGCGGAGTTGACGGCGTTGTCGACGATGTCCTTGCTGGCATACATCGGCATGCCACCAACCATCGGATTCATCGATGCCATCAGGGCTGGTTGAGCCATGGTCTGGGCACAGCCGGCGAGCATTGCGGCGGCCGCCGTCATGGCGAGAATCTGGGTGAACTTCATCGTGCGATCCCTTGGCAACGAAGCCCGCATTGTGCGAACTCTGACTGCACCGTTACGGCTTGTTCGCGCGCCCGGATGCAGGAATGGCTGCACTTGTTCTGAAGTGAGATGGCCGTTCGGCATAACGCCAGCATAATCGATCATGAATACATGCTCGCCTGCCTGAAAAGACATCATGCTTGCGACACAGCAACGGTCAGGTCGCGACACGATGTAGGGCGCCGCGCGGTTCGCGGATGCGCCCTTAAGACGCGGTTTGCACGTCAGCAACAGCAGGCATATCTCTGGCCTATTGAAAAACCCTGTCCTGACAGTGCATCAACCAGCGATGACTGCGTGCCCCCGCCATGATACCCCCGGAATGCTGCTCGCTCTGACGCTGATGAGGCGGGCGTCGCCGACATGGTGATGGATTTCCGGCAAGAGACCGGCCGGAAACGCATCCCCGCACTCGATGCCCTTCGCGGCATGTTCGCGTTGCTTGTCGTGATCGACCATACCCTTATGACAACTGGGGCATTCGTGCTCTCTGGGGCGGCACACTTCGCTGTTTTATTTTTTTTCATTCTGTCAGGGTTCGTTCTGGCCCGTTCCTACGATGGCCGTTTCCTGAACTTCATAGTCCGCCGGCTCATCAGACTCTGGCCGCTCTACGCCATCTGCATTGTCTGTGGATCCATCATCGCCGGTAAGCACGTCGCGATGGGTAATCTGGTCTGGTGGCCGCAATCCGAGCCGGATGTAGATCCCCCGGCATGGACGCTTTATTATGAGGCGTGGGCTATTCCATTGCTGCCGGTCGTTTTTTATCTCGCCAGTCTCAACCGAAGCTTCGCGATCATTCTGACCGCGCTTAGCCTAACTTGGTGGCACATCGATAGCAGGCTCACGTTCGCACCCTTTTTTGTAGCAGGCGTCGCCGCAGCGCAATTCGACATTCCGTTCCCCACTCGTATCCCCCGCCCAGCCCTGTGGCTGGGCCAGATATCCTTCAGCCTATATCTCACCCATCAGATCGTGCTCAACGCCGCTGTGGCCGCATTCGGCCCATCGGGCGCAGTTGCCTCCCTGCCCGCGGTCGTGCTGATCGCATGGGCTGCCTGGTGGGCGATCGAGCAGCCCTCGATCGCCCTGTCTAGACGCGTTGGCAAGACATGATCGTCAGTGCCCACGCCTGAAGACGCCGCGGATGAACTGCGCGAGGCTGCCAAGGGGTGATGTCCTACGTACCATGTAGCGTGGTCGGATACGGCCACCGAAACCGGTTAGCAGCTGCAGATTCGGTAGCGTCGTGTTGTTCACGTGCAGACCGTCCATGTCGAATACGCGGCTATTCCGGGCGGCATTCTGCATCGCTGTCCAGATCGCCAAACTCGTCGCGCCATTCATGGAATCCGGCGCTCGGGTCGACATGAAATAATATTCCGTCCGGTGGTCGCATACCGTGAAGATCGCCGATTGCAGTCGGCCCGTCGGGGTGCTGGTCACGATCAGGCGTCCCACCCCGCGCAACAGGCTGGCCCTGATGATGTCACCGCAGATACGGCGGTCGTAGTGATTGACCCGGCCGCTCTCCCGCAAGTTGGTGTCGTAGAAATCGAGAAACGTCCCGACGTCGAAATTCTCTGTTACGGACAGACGTTCCCGCGCGCGGCGGATCACGTTGCGGGTCTTGTCGCGCATCTGCCGCCACATCGCCTCCGGCGCGCCGGGTAATACCTCCACGGTGAAGCTGACGCTGCTGTCAAAGCCCGCAGCAGCGAACGCCAAAGTGTTGGACAGGCTACTATGCAGCCGAAATGAGATATGGGAGGCCTTTGGAAGTTGCGCGATAAGATCATGGATGATCTTCACCTGCTTCATCGGATGCGCGGCATTGCGGTCGCTGAAATCGGCTGCCAGAGCCGGCCCCAGCACATGCGTCAGCATGGGCATCCCGATCGTGGTCAGACCGAAGGCGCGCCTCGTCACCAGATATGGCAGGCGGCCGACCACGACGCCGCCTCGGGCGACCACGGCTTCCCGGTTGGCGCCATCGCCGGCGATGTCCATCCACCACGGTTCGTGGAAAATCGTCGGCACCAGTCGATGCACCGCACCATCGAACCCAGATGCTGAATCCGTGACATCCGTGGTCCGGCGCGCTGCCGGCACCTCGCTCTGGTCATTGTGCCCCTGCGTAGCGTTGTGGGCTTGCCGATCAGACCGGGCGAGCATGTTGTCTTTCCGATGGCGAATCGCCGACAAATGTTCAGGCGGGCAGGAACGCGGATATCGGACTTAAATCATACCTGCGCGTTATCGGATGGTCATCCGAATTCGGACTTGGTGGCCAACTGCGGACTGGCCCACAGTAGGATGGCCGGATCCTATCCCTCCGCGCGAGCCGGATGATCGACAAGGCCCTGCTGTCGGACTGTGCCTTTGCCCATGGATGCCCAGCCCCTCCCGCGCTAAGAGTCCGTTTGAAAACTCAGCTATGGTGGCCATCTGACGCGCTTTTCTTGCGCTCCGTTCGCTCGGCGAGCGACCGAGCGAAGCTCGGAAAAACACGCCAGCTGACTCACTCTAGCGAGTTTTCAAACAGACTCTAAGCTCGAATAATCGTCCCATGGCCGCCCTCGGTGAACAGCTCCAGCAGGCATGCGTGCGGCTGCCGTCCATCGAGGATCACCGCCCCCTTCGCGCCGCGCCGCACCGCATCGACGCAGTTCTCAACCTTCGGGATCATCCCGCCGGTGATCACGCCCGCGGCAATCTGCGCCTGCACCTCGCTCACCGTCATCTCGGGGATCAGCTGCTTGTCCGCATCCAGCACGCCCGGCACGTCAGTCAGCATCAGTAGCCGGGTGGCGCCCAACGCACCCGCGATGGCACCCGCCACTGTGTCCGCATTGATGTTGTAGGTCTGGCCATCCTCCCCCACGCCAACCGGCGCGATCACCGGGATCAGCCCGGCCCCGGTCAAGGCATGGATCAGCCGAACATCGATATGCTCCGGTTCGCCGACGAAGCCGAGATCCAACACGCGCTCGATACGGCTGCCGGGATCGACCGTGGTGCGCTGCAGCTTGCGGGCGCGGATCATCCCGCCATCCTTGCCGCAAATGCCGACCGCCAACGCCCCGGCACGATTGATCAACCCGGTGACATGCTTGTTGACCGTGCCGGCCAATACCATCTCGACGACTTCGACCATCGCCGCATCGGTCACCCGCAACCCGTCGACAAACGTCGACTGAATCGCCAGGCGCTTCAGCATCGCGTTGATCTGCGGCCCACCCCCATGCACCACCACAGGATTGACACCGACCTGCTTGAGCAACGCGATATCCCGCCCGAACATCTGCGCCAGACTGTCCTCGCCCATCGCGTGCCCACCATACTTCACCACGATGGTCGCACCGGCATAGCGGCGCAGAAACGGCAACGCATGGGCCAGAATCTTGGCCTGATCCTGCGCCGACTCGCGCAACGGCGCGTCAAACTCATCCATCCGCTCAGCTCCAATAATGTCGGCTGGGGTGGGGGTTATCGACGTCAGGCAAGCAAGGCTGGGCGCTGCCCAGACCCGCAAAGGGGCCGCGCCCCTTTGAAGCCCCAGACTTTAAGGGTCTTTAAGGAAGGCGGCTGACACCGAGGTTGCAACCGGTTTGTCGTCCCGCTTCCTCAAATACCCTTCACATCTAAGGTCCAGGGGCCTGGCCCCTGGCGGGTCCGGGCAGCGCCCGGCTTACTTGCTTAACTTTGATAACCCCCATGCTAGCCAACATTATCTAGCGGGCAGCGGGGTCGGACAGCAAGGTCAGGGCGGCGCGGAGGTCGGGGATGCCGAGGCCGGTTTCGCTGCTGGTGGTGATCATGTCCATATGCGCCGCCGGGTGCTTGCGGGCCAGTGCCGCGACCTGCTCCTGCTTCTTCAGCAATGCCGCCGGCTTCACGCTGTCGGCCTTGGTGAGCACCAGCTGATAGGTCACCGCGGCGCGATCCAGCAGTTTCATCACCGCGAGGTCGGATTCCTTGATTTCGATGCGTGCGTCGAGCAGCAGCACCACGCGACGCAAGGTCGGGCGGCCGCGCAGAAACTCGAACATCAGCCCCTGCCAGTCTTCCTTGACCTCCTTGGCAGCCATGGCGAAGCCGTAGCCGGGCATGTCGACCAGCACCAGACGACCAGCGCCGAGATCGAAAAAGTTCAGCTGCTTGGTGCGGCCGGGCTGGCTGGAGGCGCGGGCCAGCGCCTTGTGGCCGGCCAGCGCGTTGATCAGCGAGGATTTGCCGACATTGGAACGACCGGCAAAGGCGACCTCCGGCCCCTGCGGCTCCGGCAGCTGGTCGAGCTTCTGGGCGGCATAGAAAAACCGGCATTCCGACGCGAACAGCAGCCGCCCCGCCTCCAGCTCGGCGGTATGCTGTTCGGCGAGCTGCTCGGGAGAGGGCTCGGCGAACAGCTTCATCCCGTCGGGCGGAGGGGCGTCGGGCATCTCAGCCGCGCGCGAAACTCGGCTTGGTCAGCCGGGTGCGACGCATGATCACCCATTGCTGGGCGATGGTCAGCGTGTTGTTCCAGCTCCAGTAGATCACCAGGCCGGCGGGGAAGCGCGCCAGCATGAACATGAAGATCAGCGGCATGAACTGGAATAATTTCGCCTGTACCGGGTCCGGCGGCGGTGGATTGAGGCGCTGCTGGAAGAACATCGTCGCCCCCATGATCAGCGGCCAGGCGCCGAGATGGGCGACCGAAACATACTGCGTGGGGTCGATCGGCAGCAGCCCGAACAGATTGAAGATATTGGTCGGATCCGGCACCGACAGGTCATGGATCCAGCCGAAGAACGGCGCCTGGCGCATTTCGATCGTCGTGTAGATGACCTTGTACAGCGAGAAGAACACCGGAATCTGGATCACCATCGGCAGGCAGCCGCTGACCGGGTTCACTTTTTCCGTCTTATAGAGCTGCATGGTGGCCTGCTGCAGCTTGGCGGGTTCGTCCTTGAACTGCTCGCGAAGGGCCGAGATCTTCGGGCCGAGCAGCTTCATCTTGCTCATCGAACGGTAGGACTTGTTCGCGAGCGGGAAGAACAGGCCCTTCACGCACACGGTGAACACCATGATCGCCAGGCCGAAATTGCCGAGTAGCGCGTTCAGCCAGTCGATCGCGTAGAAGAACGGCTTGGTGAGGAACCAGAACCAGCCGAAATCAACCGCATAGGAGAAGTTGGGAATGTGGTCGCTGGACTCGTACTGGTCCAGCAGATGCACTTCCTTGGCGCCGGTGAAGACGCGGGTGGCAAGCGTGCCGGTGGCTCCCGGGGCGATCTGCTCGGGATTCTGGGTGACCATGTAGAACTGGTAGCTGTCGCCCTCCTCGCGCGCGTCGCGGAACGCGGAGACGGTCGGCACGCTCTGGTCCGGCACCAGGGCGATCAGCCAGTATTTGTCGGTGATGCCGCCCCATCCGCCGGCGCCGGTGAGCGACAGAGCGGCAGCCCCCGTGGTCTTTTCGGCATCGCTTTTAGCCGTCGCGTATTTGACCTCCTGCAGACGGCCGTCGAGCCAGCCGACCATGCCCTCATGCAGCACATACGTGCCGAGCACCGCCGGCGTGTAATCACGGCTGATGCGCGACCAGGGATACAGGGACACCGCCGCACCCGTGCTGTTGCGCACCCGCTGCTGGGCGGTGAACATGAAATTGTCGTCGATCGCCAGCGCGATCTCGAACACCAGGCCCGCGCCATTATCCCAGGTCAGGGTCACCGGCGCATTGACACCCAGGCTGGGGCCACTGGCGGTCCACAACGTGTCGCTGTCCGGCAGCTTCACAGCGGCACCCGCGGGCGCACTCCAGCCGAACTGCACGTAATAAGGCTGCGCGGAGGATTTCGGCTCGAGGATCTTGACCAGCGGGGAATCGGGGTCGGTGGTTTCCCGATAATTCTTCAGGACCACGTCGTCCAGACGCGCGCCAATCAGGCTGATGCTGCCCTCGACCCGCGGGGCGGAGATCTTCAGGCGCGGCACTTCGGCCGGGGGCAGGCTGGCCTTCGCCGAGGTCGCCGGCACCGGCGTCGCCGCGGCTGGTGTGGCTGGCTCGGCGGTGCTCGCGACCGCGTTGACCGGCGGTTTGGGGCGCGGCATCAGCCATTGGAAGCCGAGCAGAATCGCGAGCGAGACCGCGATCGCGATGATCAGGCGTTTCTGGTCCATCAGGATGCGGTCCGACCGGTGGGTGAAGCGGGAACAGGATCGTCGCCGCCGGGGTGCCAGGGATTGCAACGCAGGATGCGGCGCGCCGCCAGCAAGCTGCCTCTGCGGGCACCATGGGTTGCGAGGGCCTCGATAGCATAGTGACTGCAGCTCGGCTCGAACCGGCAGTTGGCGCCGATCACCGGACGGATCGTCCATTGATAGACGCGCACGGCACCGGCCAATGCGGCGGCCGGCGGGGTCATGCCGCCGATCATCATGCCACGATTGGTCATGCGATCACCCCGGTCTTGCGCAGCGCGCGGCGCAGATCGTCGGTGAGTTCGGCGAAATCGCGCTCGCGGGTGCCGTCCCGGCCGATCACCACGAGGTCGAAACCGGTGACCCTGGTCGCCCCGAACAGCAGCCGCGCGACTTCCTTGAGGCGGCGGCGGGTGCGATTGCGCACCACGGCATTGCCGACCCTCTTGGTCACGGTAAAGCCGAGGCGGGCGCTGTCACCGTCGTCACGCGGCAGGGCCTGCAACACCAGCCCGTGCACCGCGGCCTTGCGTCCCTTGGACGCGACCCGCAAAAATTCAGCGCGGCGCTTAAGGCGCTGCGGCGAGCTCGGGGCAATGTCAGACGCTTGCGGCATCGGCTGGGTCCAGGGCGATCGCGACACTCGGAAACAGCGAAGCTGGGGCAACAGCGAAGCTGGGGCGATAGCGAAGCTGGGGGCGATGGCAAAGCTGCAGCCAAGGAATCGACGGGTCGGTGAGAGCATGCCCTCACCGCCAGGTCGCCGATCAGGCCGACAGACGCTTCCGGCCCTTGGCGCGGCGGTTGGCCAGCACGTTGCGGCCGCCCACGGTGGCCATGCGGGTGCGGAAGCCGTGGCGGCGCTTGCGAACCAGCTTCGAGGGTTGATACGTGCGCTTCACGACATTCTCCGGTTCAGCATAAAACTTTGTTCCGCGCCGGCGACGAGGCGCCGCTTCACGGAGCGTTGCGGGGCCCGTGGCCAGGTCCCGTGATCAGCGGCCGGCTTATAGGGGGATGCGAGGCCCGACGTCAACCTCGCGCCGATGACGCGGGATGCGTGAGCACCGTGTCATCAACGGGCCAGGGGATGTCGCGATCGGCCACCACCCCCTCGAACAGCGGCTTGGCAAAGTAGAAACCCTGGATAAAGCGGGCACCGACGCCGCGCAACGCCGCCACCTCGCCGGCGCGCTCGACCCCTTCGAGGACGACTTTGGTGCCGATCTCCGCACCCAGGGCGATCAGGCTGGCCAGGATGGCCAGCCTGGTTGGATCACGGTCGCAATTGGCGACCAGAATGCGGTCCAGTTTCACGATATCCGGCCGCAATTCGGCCAGTCGGGCAACGCCGGAATACCCGGTGCCGAAATCATCCAGCGCAATTTTGAAACCCTGCCGACGATATTCGCTGATAATATTCAACAGATGGCGCGGGCTCGCGATGATCTCGGTCTCGACCAGCTCGAAGGTCAGCCGATCGAGCGGGAAGCCGGTTCGGGCCGCGACATCGAGTGTCGCGCGAATGCACGCCTTGGGCTCGTAGACCGCATTGGGAAGAAAATTGATGTTGAGGTTGCGGTCGATCCCCAGCCGCGCCGCCATCTCGATCGCCTTGACCCTGCAGGCCTGGTCGAACGCATAGACATTCCCGGCGTTGACCTGGCCGAGCACGTAATCCGCGGGTTCCCCCGCCGGTCCCCTGACCAGCGCCTCATAGGCATCGATCCTGCGCGTATCCAGATCAACGATGGGCTGAAAAGCCACGGTAAACGGAAATATTGTCTCCGCCTGGCGGCATCCCGGGCAGCCACTATTACTATTCATGAGCTCCTAACTCCCGCCCGCCGATGGGTGAGGTCTGGGCAAAACATCGTCCCACCTCAGCCACGCGACGTTGACCT
>Ga0116226_10004605_pt1 | contig 12235 bp, 7 predicted proteins | sample S1TSphfallax_FD_89692 | JGI IMG/M metagenome (GOLD analysis project Ga0116226, IMG submission 89692) | Host-associated microbial communities from peat moss isolated from Minnesota, USA - S1T2_Fa - Sphagnum fallax MG | ecosystem: Host-associated > Plants > Peat moss > Unclassified | place: USA... | reverse complement strand
ATTGCTGCTGAATCCGAATTGGCTGCACAAGCATCTGAAACGGCCGAAACCTTGGCGCGCGAGGCTGAACAAGCACGCGTGATGGCTGCCGAGCGTAGTAATGCCTTGCAGGTCGCCAAGGAGCAGGCAGAGGCGCGCGCACGCGCCGAAGCGCGACTTACTGATTTGGCGCGTGAAACTGAACTCCAGCAAAAAGAAGCACGCCTCGCTGCCGAGCGTCTGGCCTCATCGCGTCAGGAAGCTTTGGGGTTGGCGCAGGAGCGCGAAGACGCCGAAGCGCTGGCACTGGAATCGATGCTCAAGCGAGCTCCAGCGGAAGTATTGGCGCGTGAAGAAGCACGTTCGCGTGCGGCGGTGGAACAACAAAAGGAATTGGTCGCTCAGGCACGTAGCGAAGCTGAACGTCGTGCACTGGATGCCTTGCAAAAGCGTCTGCACGCTGAAGTCGAAATGCGTGATGCTGCGGAGCGTCGCCAGCAAGCTGAATCATTGGCGGTTACTGCGGCACAAGCGCGGCGCGATGCCGATGAGCGTATCCGCATCGCGACCGATGCACGCATCCAGGCGGAACGGCAATTGCAGTCGTCAGCAATGTCGCGTGTCGAGGCAGAGCATCAAGCTGACTTGCAGATCAAGGCGCGTTTGGCTGCTGAATCGAACGCTGTCGAGCAGGCCAGACAACGCGAAGAAGCGGAGCGTCAAGCCACGGCTGCTGCGCAGGAACGTTACAAGGAAGAGCAACGTGCTCAGCAACTAGCTGCACAACGTGCTGAGCTGGAGCAGGAAGCGGCCCGAACTGCGGCACAGCGCAACAAGGCAGAAGCAATGGCATTGGCAGCCGTAGCCGAGCAGGCCGAGTTGCAACGTTATGCGGCCGATGCTGCAAGTCACAAGGCAAGACAGGCACTGGAGCTGGCGCGAGTGGAACGGGAACGCGCCGAAGCTGAAAATCAAGCCCTGCAAATCATGCTGGAAAAGCAAAAAGCTGAAGAAGGTGCGCTCAATGCGGCGCAGGCCCGGGCTGCTGCTGACTTTGAGAAAGCTGAAGCCTTGCGCTTGAGCGAACAAGCGGATCACGTCAGTCGCAATGCCATCGAAGCAGAAGCGCAAGCGATTAAACTGGCTGTCTCGAATACCATCGCCCAGGCTGAAGCCAAGAGCAAAGCAGCGAAGGCAGCGATGCAAACTGCACGCGAAGCGGTGGAACTGGCGCGGTTGGAAAGACAGCGTGCCAAGGATGAGCAACTTGCTCTTGAAATGATGCAGGAAAAGCTCGACCTGGAGAGAAAACGCACCCTTGCGGTACAACGTGTAGTACAAACTACACAGGAAAAACTGGAGCGCGAAGAAGCTGCATTGGCGGAGGCGGAAGCACGCGAAAAGGCTGATCGCGAACATGCGAAGTTGATGCAAGAGCGCGAACAGGCCGAGCGTGAAGCGAAACGCCTGCGTGAAGCAGAATGCACTGCAACCAAGCATACGTTGGAGCAAACGCAAGCACGCGTGACACTACAACGTAAAGCGGCACAAGCCGCCTTGCAGAAGGCACGTGCGGCAGTGGAATTGAGCACCACAGAAAGACAGCGCTTTGAAGCCGAACAGCAAGCCCTGACAGCATTGCAAGCCAAGCAGCAGGCCGAAGAAGCGGTAAAGCAGGAAGCGCAAGCCCGTGCGCAGGCGGAACAGGAACAGGCTGAGCTATTGCGGGCCCGCGAACGGGTAGAGCACAAGGCGCGTATCGCCGCAGAAGCGAAAGCTGTGGCAGAACGGCAGCGGCAGGAGCTGGACGCAGAGCATGCTGAGCAACAGCAACGCTTGGCTGAACTGGCTGCAGCCAAAGCCCGTGAAGCCAGCGAATTGAGCAAGACTGAACGCGAACGTCTGATGGCAGAACAGCAAGCGATGGCGGCGCTCAGGGAAAGACAGGCTGCAGAGGAGGCCATACGCGAGCAAGCTCAGGCCCGTGCAGCTGCGGAAAGACAACAAGCGGAACTGCTACGCGCACGCGAATTGGCTGAGCAAAAGGCACGTCTGGCGGCAGAGGCGCAGTGTGTAGCGGAAAAGCAACGCTTGTCGCTGAATCAGGCGCAAGCTGAGCAACAAGCGAAGATGGCCGAGTTGGCTAGCGCAAAAGCTGCCGAAGCGAGCGAATTGCTGCGTGTCGAACGCGAACGTGAAGCGGCAGAAAAAGAGGTATTGGCGGCGATACAGAAAAAGATCGAATTGAAGCAAAGCGTCAAACTGGAAGCGGAAAGTCGCGCCCGTATCGAACTGCAACAACAGGCTTTGTTGCAGGCTGCTGAAGAAACGGAGCGGGAACTGCGTGCCGCACGCGAAGCCGAATGCGAAGCCACACGCAAGGCGATGACGCAAACGCAAGAACGTTTTGAACTGCAAAAGCAGGCAGCAACGGCGGCTGAATTGAAAGCGGCGCAAGCGGTGGAACTGGCACAATTGGAAAGACAGCGCGCTACTAGCGAGCAAGAAGCCTTAAGCCTGTTGCAGGAAAATGTGCGCCTGGCGCGTCAACGTATCGATGCCGAGAAATTGGCTGCGCAGTCGCTGCAAAAGAAGCGTGAAGACGAGCGTGCTGCCTGCGCACATGCACAAGCTCGTGCAGTTGCCGAATACCGGCAGGCCAAACTGGTAGCTGAGCGGGAAATGGCTGAGCGCGAAGCACGTGAAGCCAGCGAAGCACGTTATGAAGCGGAAAGGCTGGTTTTCGACAAGGCAGCGGTGCAAGCCGAAGCGCAAAAGCGTGCAGCAGAGTTGGCAGAAACCAAAGCGCGCGAGGCGTTGGAACTGGTGCGTATAGAGCAGGAGCGTGTAGACGCCGAGCAAAAGGAATTGCAAGCGACTCAGGAAAAATTGCGTGCGGAAGAAAAAACTGCGGAAGAAGCTAAGCAACGTGCGGCCGCCCAACGCCAGGCCAATCTACTGATTCAGCAACGTCTGGAAACCGAAGCTGCTGCGCGGCTAGTACAACAATCACGTGTGGAAGCGGAACAGGTTGCATTGGAAATAGCACAGCAAAAGCTGCATGCTGAACAGCGTGTTGCTCTTGCACAGCTTGAGTTGCGTCAGCAAACCGAGTTGCAAAAAGAAGAGGCCGAGCGCGCAGCCCGTGAATTGATCGAGAAGATGAGCCAAATGACTGCATACAGCGAAGATTGGCGTCAGCGTGCAGAAGAAATCCTATCCGAATCGCCAGCACCTGTTGCATTTCAGCCTCAGCCACGCAGATTCAAGTCGGTTGCCATTGCGATGTCGCTGATGGTGACTTTGGTGGGGGCAGGTGGTCTGGCTAAATGGAGTAGCGGCGATCTACCATATGGCGAACAACTGGCTGCCATGGTTGGTTCGACCAGTGCAACGGTGCATGTGCCGGTCGTTCATGACGTTGGCACACCGAATTTGCAACTGTCATATGCACTGACCACGCCGACTGCGACAAGCTCGGAGTGGCAGCAAAAGTCCGAATAGTACATACCATTTTTCACATTTGAAGTGGCATGCAGAAATTCTGCATGCCATTTTTATTTGTGTGTCTTAATTTGTCATCACGTCGTCATAAAAAATACTTATCTTTTGCCTGCCGAATAGCACTGCTCTCTCCGGGTTTTTTAGGTTCCATATAGAACGAATTGACAAACGCACTCCACCGATGGGCCAACAAAAAGGCATAATGGCGAAAAGCGGAACATCGCATCCATTCCGGCACGCGCAGTCGCGCATGCCATCACATGGCAATCGGAATGTCGCACCGGTGGAATCGTCAATACTATATAGATCAAATCGAGAGGATGGCATGTTTGCAGCAGTGGATTTGGGGTCGAACAGTTTCCGTATGCATATCGCCAGCCATGATGGCGATACGATACGGATATTGAGAACCGCTCGCGATCCGATACGGCTGGCGGCTGGACTCGACAGCCACGGCAACATGACCGATGCTGCGATGCAAGCGGCGCTGGAATGTCTGACTCGATTTCATTCCATCCTGAAAACCTTCCCGCTGGATGCCGTGCGGGTGGTGGCGACCAACACAATACGTATTGCAAAAAATGCACCTGCATTTCTGCCCCTGGCGGAAAAGGCTATCGGCTATCCGATTGAAATCATTTCCGGCGAAGAAGAAGGCCGCCTGATTTATATGGGTGTCGCCAGCACGTTGGCATCGTCCAACGAGCGGCGGTTGGTGCTGGATATCGGCGGTGGCTCCACTGAGTTGATACTCGGGCAGGGGCAGGAGATCGAGCGCGTCGAGTCCTTCAGCATCGGCAACGTCAAGCATAGCCAATTGTTTTTCCCGGGCGGCCGGATTGACGCAGCGTCCTTCGAGGCAGCTATCGTATCGGCGCGCAGTTATTTTGAAGATGCGGCGCCGCCTTACTATCCACAATACTGGAGCACAGCTTATGGCTCATCCGGCACGATACGTTCGATTGCCGATGCGATTGCAAAGAATAATCTTGGCGATGGCACGTTGTCCCGTGCCAGTATGGATGCGCTGAAGCAGCGCCTGATCCAGTTTGGACATACCAGCCGCATCGAGCTGCTGGGGATGAAGCCGGATCGCGCATCCGTGATTGTCGGCGGCTTGGCGATCCTGATCGGTGTGATGCAGGAATTGGGCTTCGAGCGCATGATGCCGATTGAAGCTGGCCTGCGCATGGGTGTGCTGTGGGATCTGCAATGGCGGGCGACCAAGCGTGACCGGCGCGAGCAATCGGTACGTGGTTGTCTGCAACGTTTCCATGCTGATGAGGGGCGTGCCAAGCGCGTCGCCGATATTGCCGGATTGCTGTACACACAGTTGAAGCCGACTGCCGATACCTACGCGCGCTATCTATATTGGAGCGGCCTGCTGCATGAAATGGGACTGGCTGTATCGCAAAGCGGTTATCACAAGCATGGCGCCTACATGATCGCCAATGCCGACCTGCCGGGCTTTACTACGCGTGAACAACGCGTGATGAGCATCATGGTCCTGGGTCAGAAGGGCAATTTGCGCAAGATTGAAGATGCGTTGGCCGACCCTGATCTGGCCAAGGCGATTCTGGCATTGCGTCTGGCAGTGATGTTCATGCACTCGCGCATTGAGGTGAATCTGGATGAAATGCGTCTGCGCATGAAGAATAAGATCGAGTTGGAGTTGAAGAGTGGCTGGTTCATGCATCACCCGACCGTATCCTTCCTGATCGAGAAGGAAAAGGAATTCTGGAATGAAATCGGCGTCGATTTCGCGATCAAGATCAATGCTTGATCGATGGAATAAGGCGCCATATCAGGCAAATTGCATATGCAAGACCGGAAACCGTCGTTTGCGGCTGTAGTTGTAATGGTATATATTATTTATATTATTAATTGAAAGAGGGGAATTCATGTCACCGACTGATGCTGCAACATTGCCACTGGCGAATGGTGCCGAGGTGCCTGCCACTGAGAGCAAGGCTCCGGCTGTAAAGAAGGCTGCAGCGAAGAAGACTGTCGCTGCAAAGAAGCCTGCAGCTGCGAAGAAACCTGTTGCAACAAAAAAGCCGGTTGCAGCGAAAAAGCCCGTGGCGAAGAAGCCGGCTGCAACTAAGCCTGCAGCCAAGGCGAAAGCTAAGCCGGTTGCAAAGAAGGTCGCCAAGGTAGCGAAGACGAAGATTGCTGCAAAGGAAATCGTCAAGGAAGTTTCCTTGCCGAAGGACAAGCAAAAGAAGCCTAAGCTGGTACGCGATAGCTTCTCGATGCCAGAGGCTGAATACGCAGTCTTGGGCAACGTGAAAAAGGCTTGTCTGAAGGCTGGCGTGGAAGTGAAGAAGAGCGAACTGCTGCGTATCGGTGTTGCACTGATTCAAAAGATGGATGTCGCAGCCCTGAAGAGCGTGCTGGCAACATTGCCACCGCTTAAGGCTGGTCGTCCTAAGCAAGTCAAATAATAGTCCCGCCTCAGATTCTCTACTTCTAATTAGAGAACTTCCTGAATAGGTTTCAGCGCATGATCTTATTGCCGCGCTGGAACCTATTAATTTATCACGCAATTACGCACCAGTTCTATAGATTAATTGGCACTGTTACAATGTCATAAAACGGACATCAGCTTGTCATTTTGCTGAAGTAATAGGCAGTTACGCTTCCGTCGTCAACTCGAACAGGACGATAAATGCGATTACTGACCAGCTCCGCAGATACCAATTCCGCGCAATCCAAATTGACGTTGAGCTTTGCCAGCACGCCTGAAGAAGTCAGAGAAGTGCAGCGCTTGCGTTATAAAGTGTTCGTTGAAACCATGGGTTTGACTGCATTGATGAATGCGGACGGACTAGATCGCGACGAGTTCGATAACCACTGCGATCACCTGATTGTGCGCGACTCAGACACCTTGAACGTGGTTGGTACTTACCGCGTCATGGGGCCGACTGCCTTGCGCGAAGTTGGCAAGTTTTACTCCGAGCAGGAATTCGATCTGGGCCGCCTGAACAATCTGCGTGGCCGCATTGCCGAAGCGGGTCGTGCTTGTATCCATCCTGACTATCGTAGCGGTGGTGTGATCATGATGTTGTGGGCTGGTTTGGCCAGCTTCATGAAGCGCGAAAATTGCGAATACCTGATCGGTTGCGCCAGCGTGAGCTTGGCTGATGGTGGTCACAATGCCGCTGCGCTGTATCACGCGCTGAATGAGTCCAGCATGGCACCGTCTGAATACCGCGTGACGCCGCACCTGCCTTTCCCGATTGAAGATCGTGATACCCCGCACAGTGCGCAAATTCCACCACTGATCAAGGGTTATCTGCGAAGCGGCGCCTGGGTATGCGGTGAACCGGCGTGGGATCCTGATTTCCATAGTGCTGATTTCTTTCTGATGTTGCCACTGGCTAAGCTGGACAGCCGCTACGCCCGCCACTACCTGAAAGAGACGAGGTCAGCATGAAGCCAAGAGACCAATTTTTGGACGCAGCTTTTCTGGGGTCCAAAGTTGGCTCCGGTAAGAAACAACGCTTCCGCGCCATCTGGATTTCAGATGTGCATCTTGGAACTACAGGCTGTCAGGCAGCGCGTCTGTTGGAGTTCTTGAAAGCGACTGAATCGGAAACACTGTACCTGGTTGGCGACATCGTCGATGGCTGGCAATTGAAGCGTCGCTGGTATTGGGATCAGGTACACAACAACATCGTGCAACTGGTGTTGAAGAAGGCGAAGAAGGGTACGGAAGTGATCTTCGTCCCTGGTAATCATGATGAGGCGATCCGCCAATTTATCGATGTCGATTTTGGCGGCATCCGCATCCGTGATGAACTGATCCACACCACTGCGGCGGGCAAGCGCATGCTGGTGTTGCATGGCGACCGCTTCGATGGTGTGATTGCATGCGCCAAGTGGCTGGCCTACCTTGGCGACAGCCTGTACACGATGATCCTTAAGTTCAATCAGTGGTACAACGTCTGGCGTGCACGTACAGGGCGCCCTTACTGGTCGCTGTCACAATACCTGAAGCTGAAAGTCAAGAATGCTGTCAGCTATATCACCAAGTTTGAAGAAGCGTTGGCTGAAGAGGCTAAACGTCGTGGTCTGGATGGCGTTATCTGCGGCCACATCCACAAGCCGGAAATTCGCGACTTCGATGGTGTGATGTATTGCAACGACGGTGACTGGGTAGAAAGCCTGAGCGCCTTGGTTGAAGATGCATCCGGAGAGTTGCGCATCGTTTACTGGGAAGAGATTGTAAAGAAGCGCAGCCAACATCCGCTGGAGGAAGTGGAGTTGGAAGAAGTTGAAGATGGAGAGTTGTGCGTATCACCATCGTAACTGATGCGCGGGAGCAGCAAGGTATTGGCTTGGCTCGATAGTGCGACGAGATTGTTGTATGCTGGTCGCATTATCTTCTTGCGAAGGCTGCCATGCGACAAGATCCGCGCTTTCCCAATCTGTATATCCTCGATCATCCGCTGATCCAGCATAAGCTGACCCACATGCGGGAGAAGGATGCATCGACCCGCAGCTTTCGCGCCTTGCTGCGTGAAATTACCCTGTTGATGGGTTATGAAATCACACGGGATTTGCCGCTGACGACGCAAGCCATAGAGACGCCGCTTGCTGCGATGGATGCACCTGTCATTGCAGGCAAGAAGTTGGTTGTGGTGCCGGTTTTGCGTGCTGGCATCGGCATGAGCGATGGCTTGCTCGATCTGGTTCCATCCGCACGTGTCGGCCACATTGGGGTGTATCGCGATCCGGTGAGTTTGCAACCGGTTGAGTATCTGGTGCGTTTGCCGGATTTGGCTGATCGAGAATTCATCGTCTGCGATCCGATGCTGGCGACGGGCAACTCGGCAGTGCATGCGGTTGACGTGTTGCGATCACGTGGCGTGATGCAAGAGCAGATTCGCTTCCTGGCTTTGGTCGCAGCCCCGGAAGGGGTGACTGCTCTTCAGAATGCACATCCCGATGTGAAAACTTATGTGGCGGCACTCGATTCACATTTGAACGAGCATGCCTATATCGTCCCTGGTTTGGGCGACGCAGGCGATAGGTTGTTCGGTACAAAGTAGCTGGAATTATTTATTATTTGACCAGCAGGTCAGGTGCCATGACGGCCTTCAGATAATTGGTCGAAGTATCGCCACGATCCTTCTGGGCGATCCAGAGCGCAGTCGATTTGCGTATCGTCCATTCCTGCTCGCTGCCAGCAAGGATCAATGCTGCGGCTCGACCCAAGGTTGGTTGATGGCCGACGATCAATACTGGCTCGCGTCCTTCTGGCCAGTTGGCGATGGTGAGAATTTCCTGCGCTGTTGCATCTGGTGCCAAGCCGGGATGTATCTTGAATTTGCGACCCAAGGCTTCGGCCGTTTGCACGGTGCGGCGTGCCGGGCTGACGAGGATGCGGCAAGTGTTGGGCAGATTGCGATCCAGCCATTCCGCCATCTTCCACGCTTGCTTGTGACCCTTTGCGGTCAAGGCACGGCCTTCGTCCGGTTCCCCGGGTTCGGCTTCAGCGTGGCGCCACAATATCAATTCCATAGAAATCCAATATCAATCGACTGGCGGGGCCAGAACTTGCATTAAATGATGCTGCGCACTGAATGGCGCTTGTCTGGTTCGTGGCCTGCGACGTTGATACTGGCCGTTGGAATCCAGCTCCCATGAATACGTATTATCCTTCAAATACGGCTGGAGTCCTTCGGAGATGACACGTTTTTTTAATGACTTGTCTAAAACGGGGAAGGCGACTTCAATGCGGCGGAACAGGTTGCGGTTCATCCAGTCTGCACTACCGAGATAGACATCGTGCGCCAGGTCATTGCGGAAGTAGAAGATGCGGCTGTGTTCCAGGAAGCGCCCGACGATGGAGCGTACGCGGATGTTTTCCGATAAACCCGGAATGCCTGGGCGCAATGCGCAGGCACCACGTACGATCAAGTCGATCTTCACACCATCTGACGAGGCTGCATACAAGGCGCGGATCACCGATTCATCAACCAATGCATTCATTTTCGCGATGATCGCGCCTGGGCGACCTTCGCGCGCAATGCGTGCTTCGTTGCGAATCGCACGGATGAATTCCTTTTGCAGCGTGAATGGAGCGAGCCACAGGAAATGCAATTTCTTCGGCTTGGTCAAGCTGGTCAGGTGGATAAAGATCTCGTTGACTTCGGCGCACAGGTCAGGATTGGCCGTCAGCAAGCCAAAGTCCGTATACAGCTTGGTCGTGGTCGGGTGATAGTTACCAGTACCAAGGTGCGAATAGTAGCTGAGTTTGCCTTCCTCCCGTCGGATCACGAAAGCCATCTTCGCATGCGTTTTCAAGCCGACGACACCATAGACGACTTGTGCGCCGACACGTTCCAATCGATCCGCCCAGTTGATGTTAGCTTCTTCGTCGAAGCGCGCCATCAATTCCACGATCACGGTCACTTCCTTACCGCGTTGTGCGGCGAGGATCAGTGATTCCATCAAATCGGAATTCATGCCGGTGCGGTAGATGGTCTGCTTGATTGCAACAACATCAGGGTCGTCCGCAGCAGAGCGGATGAATTCGACTACCGGCTGGAAGGACTGGAATGGATGGTGCAACAACACATCCTGTTTTCTCAGCAGGGCGAAGATGTCGGTATTAGCCAGCTTGGGCAACATGCTCGGCGCAAACGGCGGGAAGCGTAAATCCGGGTGGCCAGCTTTTTCGATCAGCTCCGACAGGCGCACCATGTTCACCGGCCCATCGACTGCATACAAGCGGTTCTTGCTGATATTAAATTGCTGAAGCAGGAAGTCGGATAAATGCTGCGGACAATTCTTCGCAACTTCAAGGCGCACCGCGAAGCCGAATTGGCGGCTCTGCAATTCGCCTTGCAGGGCTTGGCGCAGATTTTTGACTTCCTCTTCATCCACCCACAGGTCGCTGTTACGCGTGACACGGAATTGCGAATACGACAGTACTTCGCGGCCAGTGAACATGTCGGCGATGTGCGCATGGATAACGGAAGACAACAGGCAGAACGACAAGCCGGTCTTTGATATTTCGCTGGGCAATTCGATAACGCGCGGCAACACACGCGGCGCACGCACGATCGCGATGGCGGTGCCGCGTCCAAATGCGTCCTTGCCAGATAGCTCGACGATGAAATTCAAGCTCTTGTTAACGACTTGAGGAAACGGATGCGCCGGGTCCAAGCCGATTGGGGTCAGCAGCGGGCGCACCTGTTTATCAAAATACGCTTTCACCCATGCACGTTGCACTTCGTTACGATCCTGATGACGTAGCAGGTGCACACCTTGCTTGGATAGCTGCGGCAAAATCTCTTCGTTAAGAATCTGATATTGCCGTTCGATAATCTGATGGCATTCAACGCTGGTGCACTCCATCGCAGACACCATTTGCGGTGTCTGGCGCGTTTCATCACCAATCTTGCCTTGCGCCAATAGACTTGCAAGCCGTACCTCGAAGAACTCGTCGAGATTGCTACTGACTATACATAAATAACGCAAGCGCTCCAAAAGAGGGATTGCCGGGTCTTCTGCCTGACTCAGCACGCGACGGTTGAACGCCAATTGGGACAACTCGCGATTGAGATAGATACTGCTTATCGGAGGAATGTAAGCGGTGTCAGGACTTGATTCGCTTTTCTTATTCATCTGCCTATTTTATGCTGGAATCACTAATTGCTGAGTGTAATAAGTCAATATGACAACTTTATGACATAAAAAGATGCGATAAAATCAATTTATGACAAGTTTTTTGTGACCGTCATAAAGCTGTCATAAAGTTTAGTTACAGTGCCGACAATTCTAATCAGCCCCTAGAGGTCACTATGCGACTGAATCACATGTTTGCCGTATCCAGTTTTGCCGTTGCAGCAATGCTTTCTGCATCGGTTGCCAATGCCGCCGATATGACAGGCGCGGGCGCAACTTTCCCAGCTCCAGTGTATTCCAAGTGGGCTGAATCATATAAAACTGCTACCGGTAATGGCTTGAATTATCAGCCTATCGGTTCCGGCGGCGGTATCAAGCAAATCAAGGCGAAGACAGTCGATTTCGGTGCATCCGACATGCCATTGAAGGGTGAAGAACTGGATGCGGACGGCTTGGTGCAATTCCCGACAGTAATGGGCGGTGTGGTTCCAGTCGTGAACATTGACGGCGTCAAGGCTGGTCAAATGAAACTGACTGGTGAAGTACTGGCTGACATTTATCTGGGTAAGATCACCAAGTGGAACGATCCGGCAATCGCTGCATTGAACGCTGGCGTGAAGCTGCCCGCGGACGACATTGCAGTCGTACACCGTGCTGACGGTTCTGGTACTTCCTTCCTGTTCACCGACTATCTGTCGAAGGTCAATGCACAGTTCAAGACTGACATCGGTGCTGGTACAGCAGTGAAGTGGAAGGTTGGCCTGGGTGGCAAGGGTAACGAAGGCGTTGCTGCTAACGTGACCAACACCAAGAATTCGATTGGCTATGTTGAATACGCGTACGCCAAGAAGAACAAGATGGAATTCGTCTCCCTGAAGAACCATGATGGTCAATTCGTCGAGCCGACAGAAGACAGCTTCAAGTCCGCTGCTGCCGGTGCCGACTGGGCCAAGACTCCAGGCTTTGGCGTGGTGTTGACTGATCAAGCTGGTAAGGCAAGCTGGCCAATCACTGGCGCAACCTTCATCCTGATGCACAAGGTTGAAGCCAATGGCGCTAACGCAAAAGAAGTGTTGAAGTTCTTTGATTGGTCTTACAAGAACGGTAACGGCAT
>Ga0116226_10004604_pt1 | contig 12236 bp, 11 predicted proteins | sample S1TSphfallax_FD_89692 | JGI IMG/M metagenome (GOLD analysis project Ga0116226, IMG submission 89692) | Host-associated microbial communities from peat moss isolated from Minnesota, USA - S1T2_Fa - Sphagnum fallax MG | ecosystem: Host-associated > Plants > Peat moss > Unclassified | place: USA... | reverse complement strand
GGTGGAACCGGTAGACACGCCAGATTTAGGTTCTGGTGGCGCAAGCCGTGGGGGTTCAAGTCCCTCCGCCCGCACCAGCCGGTGTCCCCGGTAATGCATTGCCAACTTCTTGTAGATAAACAGGATTTCCTACCGTCATGCAGGTGACTGAAACGCTTTCCGATGGCCTTCTCCGCAGCTACGCGGTGCGCGTGCCCGCCGACGAAATTGAGCAAAGCACGCGCGCCCGCCTGGCCGACATCGGCAAGACGCTGCGTCTGCCGGGGTTCCGGCCCGGCAAGGTGCCGGCAAATCTGATCCGCAAGCGCTACGGCAGCTCGGTGATGGCCGAGGTGCTGCAGGAAACGGTGAACGGCGTCGCCGAAAAAGTGGTCGCCGAGCGGCAGTTGCGGCCGGCGGGCCAGCCGCGGGTGTCGCTGGAAGGCCAGCCGACGCTCGACAACGGGGCGCCGCAGGACCTGGATCTGAAGGTCGACCTGGAATTGCTGCCGGATATCGTGCTGCCGGACCTTTCGGCCCTCAACCTCACGCGCTACCGCGCCGAACCCAGCGAGGAGACGATCGGCCGCGCGCTCGACAGCATCGCCCTGCAGAATCGGACCTTCGAGGACCTGGAGGCTCGCCCCGCCGTGACCGGCGATGTGCTGGTGGTGGACTTTACCGGCCGCATCGACGGCGAGGCTTTCGAGGGCGGCCAAGCTACCGATGCCAACGTTGAAGTGGGCGGTGCCGGGTTCATCCCGGGCTTTACCGAGCAGTTGGAAGGGCTGGCGCCGGGCGAGACGCGCACGATCGACGTCACGTTTCCGGCCGAATACCAGGCCGCCCAGCTTGCCGGGAAGGCAGCGCAGTTCGAAATCGAAGCCAAGGCGCTGAGGAAGGCGGTCACGCCGGCGCTGGACGATGCACTCGCGGTGGCCGTCGGACTGGAGAGCTTCGACAAGCTGCGTGAGGCCGTGGTGGGCCAGATCCAGCGCGAATACGACCAGTTGGCGCGCCTGCGGATCAAGCGTGAACTGCTCGACGCGCTGGCGGCGGAGGCCAAGTTTGCCTCGCCGCCGAGTTTGCTGGAAGCGGAATTCACCTCCATCTGGCAGCGGGTGGAAGCCGACCAGCGCGAAGGCCGCGTGGACGATGAGGATTCCGGCAAGGATGAGGCAACCCTGAAGGCCGAGTATCGGGCGATCGCCGACCGCCGCGTGCGGCTCGGGCTGCTGCTCGCCGAAATCGGCCGGGTCAACAATATAGAGGTGAGCCAGGCCGAGCTGACCCAGGCGCTGCGCGCCGAAATGTCCCGCTATCCCGGGCAGGAGCAGCAGGTGCTGGCGTTTTTCCAGAAAAACGCCGGCGCGGTGCAGCAATTGCGCGGGCCGTTGTTTGAGGACAAGGTCGTGGACCATATCCTGGCGCTCGCCCAGGTAAGCGAAAAGCTGGTGCCGCCGGAGGAGCTGTCGTTGCCCGCGGCGGATCCGTCGCCAGTCCTGGTAGAAGCTGAGGACGCGACCTTGGAGGCCAGCGCCGGCGAGCTATAAGGAAAGAAAGAACTTCTTTTTTGAAAAAAGGAAGCAAAAAATTTTACTAATTGCTGGTAGCATCTGTAGCATCTTAAGCCAATTGGATGCTGTCCTTAAGAGATAAAAGTTTTTTGGTTCCTTTTTTCAAGAAAGAACGCCTTTCCTTCCGTCCTTTCCTGGCGGGAAGCATCCGACTGGAAGCGGCGAAATATTCACCCATCTGTATCAGCGTGTGTTGCAGCATGTGTGAGCGCGGTTGATTGTTAGGGAAGATGGGGCAGGATCGGTCGGCGCGCATGGGCGTGGCGGCGGCGTAAGCCCGAAGGAGTTCTTATGAGGGATCGTCATCCCGTCGAGACGTACAGCCAGGCGCTGGTGCCGATGGTGGTGGAGCAGTCCGCCCGCGGCGAGCGTGCCTATGACATCTATTCGCGCCTGCTGAAGGAGCGGATCGTGTTCCTGACCGGGCCGGTTTACGATCAGATGAGCGCGCTCATCTGCGCCCAGCTTCTGTTCCTCGAAAGCGAAAGCCCCTCCCGCGATATCGCGTTCTATATCAACAGCCCGGGCGGGGTGGTCAGTGCCGGATTGGCGATTTACGACACCATGCAGTTCATCCGCAGCCCGGTAAGCACCGTCTGCATCGGCCAGGCGGCGAGCATGGGCAGCCTTCTGCTGTCGGCCGGCGCGGCGGGGAAGCGCTATGCGCTGCCGAACAGCCGCATCATGGTCCATCAGCCCAGCGGCGGCGCGCAGGGCCAGGCGGCGGACATCGAAATCCAGGCGCGCGAAATTCTCACCCTGCGGCATCGTCTGAACGAAATCTATCACCGGCATACCGGCCAGTCGATCGCGGCGATCGAGGCGAAGCTGGAGCGGGATAGCTATATGTCGGCTGAGGAGGCACGGGTTTTCGGGATCGTCGATGAGGTGGTCGAGAATCGGCCGGTGCCGGTAACGGACGACAAGTAGGGTTCAGGTGTCGGTGGTCAGAAAGTCACGGCTGTCCTGACAACTGCAAACTGACAACCGACAACCGAGACCTGCCTTGTCGTTTGAGAAACACGGGGCGTAGTATCGTCCTCTGGTCCCGTGGGTACGCCCCGGGCGGGAGTGAGTATGAGCAAGTCGGCTGACTCTAAGAACACACTATACTGCTCGTTTTGCGGCAAGTCGCAGCACGAGGTCCGCAAGCTGATTGCCGGGCCCACGGTGTTCATCTGCGACGAGTGCGTCGAGCTGTGCATGGATATCATCCGCGAGGAGCACAAGACGCACCTCGTGAAGGCGCGCGACGGCGTGCCGACGCCAAAGGAGATTTGCCGCGTCCTGGACGATTATGTGATCGGCCAGGATCACGCCAAGCGTGTGCTGAGCGTCGCCGTGCACAACCATTACAAGCGCTTGGCGCACGCACAGAAGAACAACGACATCGAAATCGCCAAGTCGAACATCCTGCTCGTCGGCCCCACCGGCTCCGGCAAAACGCTGCTGGCCCAGACGCTGGCCCGCATTCTGGACGTGCCGTTCACCATGGCGGACGCAACGACGCTCACCGAGGCGGGCTATGTCGGCGAGGACGTCGAAAACATCATCCTCAAGCTGTTGCAATCGGCCGACTACAATGTCGAGCGGGCCCAGCGCGGCATCGTCTATATCGACGAGGTCGACAAGATCAGCCGCAAGTCCGACAACCCCAGCATCACCCGCGACGTCAGCGGCGAGGGGGTGCAGCAGGCGCTGCTGAAAATCATGGAAGGCACGGTGGCCAGCGTGCCGCCGCAGGGCGGGCGCAAGCACCCGCAGCAGGAATTCCTCCAAGTCGATACCACCAACATCCTCTTTATTTGCGGCGGCGCCTTCGCCGGCCTGGAAAAGATCATCGGCGCCCGCGGCAAGGGCTCGGGCATCGGCTACGGCGCCGAAGTGCGAGACCCGGACGAGCGGCGGACCGGCGCCATCCTGCGCGATGTCGAGCCGGAGGATTTGTTGAAATTCGGCCTGATCCCGGAATTCATCGGCCGCCTGCCGGTGGTCGCGACGCTTGAGGATCTGGACGAACAGGCCCTGGTGGAAATCCTGACCAAACCAAAGAACGCGCTGGTCAAGCAGTACGGCCGGCTGTTCGAAATGGAGGGGGTGAAACTCAGTTTCACCGACGATGCGCTGCGCTCCGTTTCAACCCGCGCCATTGCACGGCGCACCGGCGCCCGCGGCTTGCGAAGCATCATGGAAAGCATTCTGCTGCATACCATGTTTGACTTGCCGGGCCTCGATAACGTCGATGAGGTGGTGATCAACCGTGAAGTGGCGGAGGGCCGTGCGGTGCCTCTGTTCACCTACAGCCAGACAAAGGAGAGGGCCGAAGGGGGCGGTTAACCTAACGACCATAGAGTTTTTGGTTCTTTTTTCCTAAAAAGAACCAGAGAAAAAGGTAGGTCATCGTGCCGTTTCTCTGAACATGAGGGATGGATTCGTGCCAAAATTGGGCGAGTCGCGTTCCCGATCGTCCCCCGAGGAGGTCCTTTTTATGTCGGAACCAGAACACAAGCGGGAACGCACCCCACGCCGCGAAACGGCCGCCGGCGATACGCTGGCCGTATTGCCGCTGCGCGATATCGTCGTATTTCCGCACATGATTGTGCCGCTGTTCGTCGGGCGGGAAAAATCCGTCCGCGCGCTTGAAGCGGTGATGAAGGACGACAAGCAGATTCTGCTCGTCGCGCAGAAGAACGCGGCCCAGGACGATCCGTCCATCGACGACATCTACCGCGTCGGCACCGTGTCCACGATCCTGCAATTGCTGAAATTGCCTGACGGCACCGTGAAGGTGCTGGTCGAAGGCGGCCGCCGCGCGCGCGTGACCGGTTTCAAGGAAACCGAATCCTATTTCGAGGCTTTCGTCGAGGAGTTGCCCGAGCCGGAAACCGAGGCGCGCGAGTTGGAAGCGCTCGGCCGCACCGTGGTCGGTCAGTTCGAGCAATACATCAAGCTGAACAAGAAAATCGCCCCCGAGGTCCTGGTATCGCTGAACCAGATAGAGGACCCGGCAAAACTGGCCGATACCATTGCCAGCCATCTCAATCTGAAAATCGCCGAAAAGCAGGAATTGCTGGAGACGCTGCGCGTCGGCGAGCGGCTGGAACGCGTGTTCGGCCATATGGAATCCGAAATCGGCGTGTTGCAGGTGGAGAAGCGCATCCGCAACCGCGTCAAGCGGCAAATGGAAAAAACGCAACGGGAATATTACCTCAACGAGCAGCTCAAGGCGATCCAGAAAGAATTGGGCGAGGGCGAGGAAGGCCGCGACGAAACCGCCGAGCTTGAGGACAAGATCAAGAAAACCAAGCTGACGACGGAGGCACGCGAAAAGGCTTTGTCCGAGCTGAAAAAGCTGCGGACCATGAGCCCGATGAGCGCCGAGGCGACAGTGGTGCGCAACTATCTCGACTGGATGCTGTCCATACCCTGGAAGAAACGCAGCAAAGTGCGCAACGACGTGGTTGCCGCCGAAAAGGTGCTCGATGCTGACCATTACGGGCTCGAGAAGGTCAAGGAGCGCATACTGGAATATCTCGCCGTGCAGAGCCGCAGCAGCAAGGTGCGCGGCCCCATCCTCTGCCTGGTGGGTCCCCCTGGCGTCGGCAAGACGTCGCTCGGCAAGTCGATCGCACGCGCGACGGGCCGCAGCTTCGTGCGCATGTCGCTCGGCGGTGTGCGCGACGAGGCGGAAATCCGCGGCCACCGGCGCACCTATATCGGCTCCATGCCCGGCAAGGTGATCCAGGGTATGAAGAAGGCCAAGACATCCAACCCATTGTTCCTGCTCGATGAAATCGACAAGCTCGGCAACGATTGGCGGGGTGACCCATCCAGCGCGCTGCTCGAGGTGCTCGATCCGGAGCAGAACAGCACGTTCAACGATCATTACCTGGAGGTCGATTACGACCTGTCGGACGTGATGTTCGTCACCACGGCGAACAGCCTGCGCATGCCGCAGCCGTTGCTAGACCGCATGGAAATCATCCGCATTCCCGGCTATACCGAGGATGAAAAGGTGGAAATCGCCAAGCGGCATCTGGTCGCCAAAGTGTGCGAGGCGAACAGCCTCAAGCCTGAGGAATGGTCGCTGAGCGATGAGGCATTGCGTGACCTGATCCGCACCTGGACGCGAGAAGCCGGCGTGCGCAACCTCGAGCGCGAGCTGGCCAACCTGGCCCGCAAGGCGGTGAAGGAAATCGTCACCAAGAAAACCAAGAAGGTGTCGATCAACATCAAGAACCTGGAAAAATACGCAGGCATCCGGCGCTTCCGCTACGGCGAGACGGAAAGCGAGGATATGGTGGGTGTGGTCACCGGCCTTGCCTGGACGGAGGTTGGCGGTGAAATCCTCACGATCGAGAGCGTCATTGTGCCGGGCAAGGGCAACGTGAAGCACACCGGCAAGCTTGGCGACGTGATGCAGGAAAGCGTCTCTGCCGCGCTGAGCTATGTGCGCAGCCGCAGCATCACCTTCGGCATCAAGCCGACCTTGTTCGAGAAGCGTGATATTCACGTGCACGTGCCGGAGGGTGCGACCCCGAAGGACGGCCCTTCCGCCGGCATTGCCATGGCAACCAGCATCGTCAGCGTGCTCACCGGCATTCCCGTGCGGCGGGATATAGCGATGACAGGCGAAATAACCTTGCGCGGCCGGGTACTGCCGATCGGCGGGCTGAAGGAAAAACTGCTCGCCGCGCTGCGGGCCGGCATCACCACGGTGTTCTTCCCGAAGGACAACGAGAAGGATTTGCCGGAAATTCCGGACAGCGTGCGTAAGTCCCTGAAGCTCATCCCGGTCGCGCATGTGGACGACGTGATTGGCCAGGCGTTGGCCCGGCGCCCCGACCCGATCGAATGGGAGGAGGAGCCGGACACAATCACCGCCAAGCCTGCCGAAACCGTGGGAGCGTCGCTGCCGCACTAGGAGTTGCAAAGGAGTAGCAAGAAGAAGCAGTTCTTTTTTGAAAAAAAGAACCAAAAAACTTTTGCTCTTTGGGGAATACTAAATGAGCGACGAAAGGCATTTTAAGCGGGCCGAACTGGCGGCTGCCGTTGCGGAAAGAACAGGCTTGCCGCGGGTGAAGGCGACCTTGGCGGTGGAGGCGGTGTTCGATACAATCGGCGAGCAGCTCAGCCATGGCCAGGAAGTACGTCTGGTCGGTTTCGGCGCCTTCGTGGTAGCGGACCGCAAGGCCGCCAAGGGTCGCGACCCACGAACGGGGGTTGAAATCGATATTCCGGAAGGCAAATCCGTGCGCTTCAGACCCGGCAAGGGACTGCGCGACCAGGTAGCCGGCAAAACCGGTGGGGGCGGTTAGCTCAGCGGTAGAGCGTCTCGTTTACACCGAGAGGGTCGGCGGTTCGATCCCGTCACCGCCCACCAATCGTCACCACGGCCCGCCTGATTTGTCCAAGTATGAAATCGAGCAAGAGTTTTTTGGTTCTTTTTTTCAAAAAAGAAATGCTTACTTTTAGCTTCTTGACCCTGCCTGGGCAGGGCCGTAAAGACCGCCGCCTGCGCCAGCAGCGGGTGTAGCTCAGTTGGTTAGAGCGCCGGCCTGTCACGCCGGAGGTCGCGGGTTCGAGCCCCGTCACTCGCGCCATTCGGCGGCCCGTCCCCGCCCTATACCGAAGGCCCCTTGGCGGTGCTGGGCAGGGGGTCTATGGTCCGGCGCGTTGTTGCAGTGCGGCGAGCGCCATGCGGTGCCCGCCGAAAACTGTTGGAAACCCCATGCAGCCCGTTCTCGCGAACTATTTCCCCGTCCTCGTGTTCTTGCTCATAGCGGCAGTGATCGGCGGCGCGATGGTGGGCGGTTCGATGCTGATGGCACGTCAGGCACCGTATGCGGAAAAAGTCAGCAGCTATGAATGCGGCTTCGAGCCCTTCGGCGATGCACGGCGGCGGTTCGACGTCCGCTACTATCTCGTGGCCATCCTGTTCATCATTTTCGACCTCGAGGTCGCGTTCCTGTTTCCATGGGCCGTCACCCTCGGCCGCATCGGATTATTCGGCTTTTTCTCCATGCTGATCTTCCTGGGCGTGCTGACCGTCGGTTTCATTTATGAGTGGTGCAAGGGCGCCCTGGAGTGGGAGTAGGCGATGGACTCCCTAACACCCGACCCGGGCACGTCCGACCAGGGCAAATCTGAACCCGTCGCCTGGAACCGGGAGGCGTTGCCCCCCGGTGCCGCGCAGGATGCCGTCCTGCGCGGCATAACCGGCGAAATAACCGACCGCGGATTTGTCGTGGCCAACCTCGACAAGCTGGTGAACTGGGGCCGCACCGGCAGCCTGTGGCCGATGACATTCGGGCTGGCCTGCTGCGCTATCGAAATGATCCACGCCTACATGCCGCGCTACGATCTCGACCGCTTCGGCATTTTCCCGCGCGGCTCACCACGCCAAAGCGACGTGATGATCGTCGCCGGCACGCTGACCAACAAGATGGCGCCCGCGCTGCGCCGCGTCTACGACCAGATGCCGGAGCCGCGCTGGGTCATCAGCATGGGTAGTTGTGCGAACGGCGGCGGCTATTACCATTACAGCTATTCGGTGGTGCGCGGCTGCGACCGGATTGTTCCGGTAGACATCTATGTCCCCGGCTGCCCGCCCACCGCCGAGGCACTGGTGTACGGCATCATGCAACTGCAGAAAAAAATCCGCCGCACCGGGACGATATTGCGTGGTTGACGAAGGGCACATCAAGGCGGGCCTGGCCGCCCTGGCCGTCCAGATCGCAACCGGCTTTGCCGGTGTGCGCGAAGCCGGGCTCGAAGGCGGCGAACTCGTGGTACGAACCACGCGCGGCGCGCTGGTGGGACTGCTCACGGCGTTGCGCGACGATCCCCGCACGCTGTGCGAGCAAATGATGGATCTGTGCGGTGTCGATTGGCCGGAGCGGCCGGAACGATTCGATGTTGTCTACAATCTGCTGAGCGTGTCGCTGAACCACCGGGTGCGGGTGATTGTGACGACCGACGAGTCGACACCGGTGCCCACGGTCAGCGGCATCTGGCCCTGTGCCGTATGGTGGGAACGCGAATGCTGGGATTTGTTCGGGGTGCGCTTCGCGGGCCTGGCCGACCATCGGCGGATCTTGACCGATTACGGCTTCGAGGGGCATCCGTTGCGTAAGGATTTCCCGCTCACCGGCTATGTAGAAGTGCGGTACGATGAGGACCGCAAGCAGGTCGTCTACGAACCGGTCAGGCTGACGCAGGATTTCCGTAATTTCCAGTTCCTCTCGCCGTGGGAGGGGATTACCACCTTGCCGGGCGACGAGAAGGCCCATGTGGCGCGCCAGACAGGCACCGCGGAGTCCGCGCCGTGAACGATGCCGTGAGCGATACGGAAAAGCTGGCGCTGGCGCGTCGCGAGGTGACGCTCGACAGCCACGCAATGAATTTCGGCCCGCAGCATCCGGCCGCCCACGGCGTGCTTCGCCTCGTGCTGGAAATGGACGGCGAAGTGGTGGAACGGGCCGATCCGCATGTCGGGCTGTTGCATCGTGGCACCGAAAAACTGATCGAGAGCCGCACCTATACGCAGAACACGCCCTATTTCGACCGGCTGGACTACGTCTCGCCGATGTGCATGGAGCACGCGTTCGTTCTGGCTACGGAAAAGCTGCTCAGCATCGAGGCGCCGTTGCGTGCGAAGTGGATTCGCACGATGTTCGACGAAATTACCCGCGTGCTCAACCATATTCTAAATATTACCTCGTTCGCCATGGACGTGGGCGCGCTCACCCCGCCTTTGTGGGGCTATGAAGAGCGCGAAAAGCTGATGGAATTCTATGAGGCGGCGTCCGGCGCGCGGCTGCACGCGAATTACTATCGCCACGGCGGGGTTTCGCGCGATCTGCCGGAGGGCCTGACCGAACGCATCTGGGCGTGGAGCGAGAAATTTCCCTCCTTCATCGACGATTTGTGGAATTTGCTGACCGAGAACCGGATCTGGAAGCAGCGAACCGTCGATATCGGCGTCATGACCGCCGAACAGGCGCTGGCCTGGGGTTTTACCGGCCCGAATTTGCGCGCCAGCGGCGTGCCCTGGGATTTGCGGCGGGCGCAGCCCTACGCGATGTACGATCAGGTTGAATTCAACGTGCCGGTGGCACGCAACGGCGATTCGTATGACCGCTATCTGGTGCGCATGGTAGAAATGCGCGAGAGCGTCAAAATCATTCGTCAGTGCATTGAAAAGATGCAGCCTGGTCCGGTCAAAATAGAGGACCGCAAATTCACACCGCCGCCGCGCGCGGAAATGAAGCGCAGCATGGAAGCGCTGATCCACCATTTCAAGCTGTTTACCGAAGGATTTCACGTGCCGGCGGGGGCCACCTACACCGCGGTGGAAAGCCCGAAGGGTGAGTTCGGCGTGTATCTGGTGGCCGACGGCACGAACCGGCCATATCGTTGCAAAATACGTTGCACGGGTTTTTCCCATTTGCAGGCGCTCGATGTGATGACACGCGGACACATGCTGGCGGATGCGGTGGCGGTCATCGGGTCCATCGACCTGGTATTCGGCGAAGTGGATCGCTAGGTCATGACGGATTTGGTTGACGTGGAGGCACCCGCTTCATTTGCGTTCGATACGCAGAGCGAAACGGAAATCGCCCGCACCGTGGCAAAATATCCGCCTGGCAGGCAGGCCAGCGCCGTGCTGCCGCTGCTGTGGCTGGTGCAACGGCAAATGGCGCGGCAAACCGGTAGTGCGTGGCTGCCGCGCTCCGCGATGGATGTGGTGGCGGCGCGGCTGGAAATGCCGGAGATCCGCGTCTATGAGGTAGCAACGTTCTACCTGATGTTCAATACGAAGCCGGTTGGCAAGTATCATTTGCAGGTATGCACGACCACGCCGTGCTGGCTTCGCGGGTCCGACGACGTGGTCGCCGCCTGCAAGAAGGTGAGCGGAATTCATGCGTTTGGCGAGACGGGTGCCGATGGGCTGTTCACCATGACGGAAGTGGAATGCCTGGGCGCGTGCGTGAATGCCCCCGTTCTGCAGGTGAACGACGATTATTACGAAGACATGGACGGCAAGCTGACAGAAAACCTGCTTTCGGCATTGAAGCGCGGCGAGCCGCCCCCGGCGCCAGGATCGATGATCGGCCGGCAAACATCCGCCCCTGTAGGCGGCCCGATGACGTTGCAGAACGTGACGGAGTAGCCGCGTGCTGAACGACAGCGACCGCATTTTCACCAACCTGTACGGCCAGCACGATTGGCGGCTGGCGGCCGCCCGCCGGCGCGGCGATTGGGACGCAACCGGGGAAATCCTGGCCCGCGGGCGCGATGCCATCATTGACGAAATGAAGAATTCCGGGCTGCGCGGGCGCGGCGGCGCGGGATTCCCCACCGGCATGAAATGGAGTTTCATGCCGAAAAAGACCGACGGAAGGCCGGCCTACCTCGCGGTGAATGCCGACGAAAGCGAGCCAGGCACCTGCAAGGATCGCGACATAATCCGCCACGATCCCCACAAGCTTGTCGAAGGCAGCCTGATCGCCGGCTTCGCCATGGGCGCGTGTGCCGCCTACATCTACATCCGCGGCGAATTTTATAACGAATCCGTTGCCCTGCAGGGGGCGATTGATGAGGCGTATGAGGCGGGCCTGATCGGCCGGAATGCCTGCGGTAGCGGATACGATTTCGATGTCTACCTGCATCGAGGTGCCGGCGCCTATATTTGCGGCGAGGAAACCGCACTGCTCGAAAGCCTTGAAGGCAAGAAGGGTATGCCGAGGCTCAAGCCGCCATTCCCGGCGGCGGTCGGGCTCTACGGGTGCCCAACCACAGTCAATAATGTGGAGAGCATTGCCGTGGCGCCGACAATATTGCGGCGGGGCGCTCCCTGGTTTGCAGCACTCGGGCGGCCAAAAAATGCTGGAACGAAACTGTTCTGCATCTCCGGGCATGTCAACAAGCCGTGCAATGTGGAGGAGGAACTTGGCATTCCGTTGCGCGAACTGATAGAGCGTTACGCCGGCGGCGTGCGTGGCGGATGGGACAATCTGCTGGCGGTGATCCCCGGTGGCGCCAGTGTGCCCCTGCTGCCAAAGGAAATTTGCGATACGGTGCTGATGGATTTCGACAGCCTGCGGGAAGTGAAATCCGGCCTCGGCACGGCCGCCGTGATGGTCATGGACAAGAGCACGGATGTCATCCGGGCGATTGCGCGGCTGTCGAAATTCTACAAACACGAGAGTTGCGGTCAGTGCACACCCTGCCGCGAGGGCACCGGCTGGATGATGCGAGTAATGAACCGCATGGTTGAGGGGCGCGCCGAATTATCCGAAATCGACATGCTGGATCAGGTGACGCGGCAGGTTGAGGGGCACACGATCTGTGCGCTCGGCGATGCCGCGGCGTGGCCGGTGCAGGGGCTGATACGGCATTTCCGGCCGGTGATCGAGGAGCGGATTGCCGCCTATAAGAGCGGCGGCCGCACGGTGCCGAAGGTGCCGTTGCCGGAAAACCTGCCGGTGGCAGCGGAATGAAACGGGGTCTGGGGCGTCACGGCCCTGTCTTGCGTCAGCACGCCTTTCGGCGTGACGGGGCCCGGGGGCAGAGCCACTGGCCTTTGCTTGGAGCGTTCAGATGGTAAAGGTCATAGTCGACGGCGTTGACGTCGATGTAGCCCCAGGCAGTTCGGTGCTGCAGGCCTGCGAGCAG
>Ga0116226_10004603_pt1 | contig 12237 bp, 11 predicted proteins | sample S1TSphfallax_FD_89692 | JGI IMG/M metagenome (GOLD analysis project Ga0116226, IMG submission 89692) | Host-associated microbial communities from peat moss isolated from Minnesota, USA - S1T2_Fa - Sphagnum fallax MG | ecosystem: Host-associated > Plants > Peat moss > Unclassified | place: USA... | reverse complement strand
GGATTTTCTCTGGAAAATAGCGGAAGAAGACATTGGCCTGGCCATGCATGGGACCCAGCCCGCCCATCTGCCACATCAGCCATTGGATGACGGTTGAGCGGCCTGCCGGCGCGGCGGGGAGCAGCCGGCCGTATTTTTCCGCAAGGTAGAGCAAAATGGCGCCGGATTCAAAGACCGCGAAATTGTCAGCGTCACGATCGACGATGGCGGGGATTCTGCCGTTTGGGTTGATCGCCAGAAAATCCGGCGCCTTTTGGGCGCCGGCTTTCAGATCGATCGCATGAACCTCATAGGCGGCACCAAGCTCTTCGAGTGCGATGGAAACTTTGCGGCCATTGGGCGTCGGTGCGGTGTAAAGATCGATCACGGTTCGACGGCGTAGGTATAGCCCAGATGCTTCGCCAGATTGCGTTTGCTCAAATCGCCACCTTCAAAGTCGCCGTCCGGCGCTTGGCTGGCCAGATTGTCGTTGGTCTCATTGGTGCAGATACAGATGAAATGGGTCTCGCCGTCGAGCGGGAAGGGCACCTCGTGCCATGTGCCCACTTCCATCACGATGCCGCCGGAACCGTCGAAATAGAACGCGGTGACATCGTCGGGGTTCGGCATGGTGCTCTCGCTTTCATCCCACGTGCCATCCGGACGGCGGCAGGTGGGCTTGCCGAGCACCATGTAGAACGGCTTGCCCGAAAGCGGGATGAATGTTTGGGTGTGCTTGGTGTGGAATTCCATCCATTTGACGATCGGCGGACGCGGCAGGAAGCTGACGAGGTTGAGGCATAGATCCTCATTGCCGTGAAACTTCGCCGGCTGGGTGACACGCACAACCTTACCATAGAAATCGATTTTGTCATGGCTTACGCCGCCGGGTTCGCCGATGATGTAGCCAAAACCCTTCAGCGATTCCGGCGTCGCCACTACCGGTTTTAATTTGCGCAATACCGGGCTTGTCATCGTCTCGCTCATGCGGCTCTCCTGGTGCGGTTTTCGAGTTTCAGTTTTTGTCTTGTTTCGGCGGGGGTGAGCACGCGGGCACCGATATCGCGGATGATCCGCGTGGCTTTTTCAACCAGCTGCCCATTGGTCGCGAGCACGCCGCGTTCGAGATACAGATTATCCTCCAGCCCGACACGGACATTGCCGCCCATGATCACCGCAAGTGCCACCATCGGCATCTCATGATTGGAAATTCCGAAGGCCGCCCAGTTGGCGTTTGGCGGGATCATCGCCCGCATCGCAGTGATGGATTCAGCCGTCGCCGGCGCGCCGCCATCGATGCCGAGGCAGAACTGGAACAACGGATCACCGGGGACGACGCCGCGCGAGATCAGTGTCAGCGCGATGCCGACCTGGCCCATATCGAACACTTCCAGCTCCGGCTTGACCCCCCATTCGAGCGCGTGGCGGCACATTTTCTCAAGATCGTTGGTGCGGTTGACGGCGATGTTGGTGCCGAAATTCATGCTGCCGCAATCGATGGTGCAAATCTCGGGGCGCAACCGCCCGACATGCTCGACCCGTTGATAGGGCGTTGCCATGTCGCTTTCCTCGGTCATGATGGCGGGGTTTTCAGGGTCAAGGCTTAGCATCCCGCCCATGCCGCAGGTCAGGTTGATGATGACATCGGTGCCGGAGGCGCGCACGCGCTCGACCACCTCGTCATAATATTCGAGCTTGCGGCAGCCTTTGCCGGTTTCCGGGTCGCGCACATGCACATGCACGATGGCAGCACCTGCGCGCGCCGCCTCGATGCAGGCATCGGCGATCTGTACCGGTGATTTCGGCACGTGCGGGCTGCGCCCGGTGGAATCACCCGCGCCGGTGATGGCGCAAGTGATGAAGACATCCTTGTTCATGGGTACCTCGGTTATGGCCGGTATAAACGCATGACGGGGGACCGCCGTGAATAAGGATGGGATAAATGTCCGAAAGGCGGATGGTTTAAAAGACCGCTTTTGCCTGCATGGTCAGGCCGCCATCGCCGGTTTCGGACCAGAGCTCAATACCGTCATCGAACGGCCGTGCGTTCAGGGTAAAATTTTCGCCATCGGTCAGCGGGCTCAAGCCCCGGAAGTTGAATTGCTTCGGCGCCGCCCCGGCGCATTCTGCGGCGAAATGCTGCAGCAAGGTGGCCTGCAGCGGGCCATGCACGACCAGGCCGGGATAGTGCTCGGTTTGCGTGGCATAGTCCCGGTCGTAATGGATGCGGTGGCCGTTGAAGGTCAGTGCCGAATACCGAAAGAGCTGGACCGTATCGACCCGGCAGGCGCGGCGCCATTGCGGCGGCGCCGATGACACGGGCGACGGCACCGCTGCGGACGGCCCCGATGAAGCCGCGCGATAGACGATATCCTGCCGCTCGCTGATGGCGAGGCCGCGCGGCGAGATAATCTCATGCGTCACGGCGACAAAGCATAATGGCCCGCTGCGGCCATGCTTTTCTTCAACGGAAGCGATGCGGGAATTGCGGGTGATTTTATCGCCGGCGCGCAGATCATCGTGGAACGTCAAAGCTCCGCCCGCCCACATACGGCGCGGCAACGCGATCGGCGGCAAAAATTCGCCGCGCGCCGGGTGGCCGTCCGGCCCCAAGGCAGATTGCTGTGCGATGCCCGGCGAGAGGCACCAATGAATGCCGCGCGGGGCGATATTGTCCGCCGCCGCTTGATGGTCAAACGTCGCATTGAAACAATCGATCAACCGCGCCGATAATTCATCCTGGCCGGTCTGCGTGCGGCCAACCCAGTCCAGCAGATTGACAGGCGGCATCAATAAGAGCGCGGCAGCCCAAGCACATGCTCGGCGAGATAGCTGAGGATGAGGTTGGTGGAGATGGGGGCGACTTGATAGAGCCTAGTTTCGCGGAACTTGCGTTCGACGTCATATTCCTCGGCAAAGCCGAAACCGCCATGCGTCTGCACGCAGGCCTCCGCCGCCTCCCAGGAAGCTTCGGCCGCGAGCAATTTCGCCATGTTGGCTTCGGCACCGCAATTCTGGCCGGCTTCGAACAAAGCGGCGGCGTGATGCACCATCAGTTCGGCCGCTCGCATCCGCGCATAGGCTTTGGCGATGGGAAATTGGATGCCTTGATTCTGGCCGATCGGCCGGCCGAACACAACGCGCTCATTGGCGTAGGCGGTGGTTTTGCCGATGAACCATTTGGCATCGCCGATGCATTCGGCGGCAATGAGAATCCGCTCGGCATTCATGCCGGAGAGAATGTAGCGAAAGCCTTTGCCTTCCTCGCCGATCAACGCGTCGGCCGGAATTCTCATATCATCGAAAAACACTTCGGTCGTCGCATGGTTCATCATCGTGCGGATCGGCCGGATCGTCAGACCGTTGCCTTTCACTTTGCGCATGTCGAGCAGGAAGACCGAGAGGCCGTCGGTGCGTTTGCTGGTTTGCTCGCGCGGCGTGGTACGTGCCAGCAGCAGCATCAGATCGGAATGCTCGGCCCGCGAGGTCCAGATTTTCTGGCCGTTGATGACGTACTCATCACCATCGCGCCGCGCTGTCGTTTTCAGCGCGGTCGTATCGGTGCCGCTGCCAGGCTCGGTGACGCCGAAGGCCTGCAGGCGTAATTCGCCGCTGGCGATCTTCGGCAGATAGAGCGATTTCTGGGCTTCGTTCCCGTGCCTGAGCAGCGCGCCCATGATGTAGATTTGCGCGTGACATGCCGCACCATTGCAGCCGGCATGTTGAATTTCTTCTAAAATTGCCGCCGCCGCCGAAAGCGGCAAGCCGGAGCCGCCATACTCTTCCGGAATCAGGGCGGCCAGCCAGCCATGTTCGCTGAGCGTCTGGACGAATTTGGTCGGGTACGCGCTTTCGCGGTCAAGCGCGCGCCAATAGGCGCCGGGAAAATCCGCGCAGAGCTTGCGGACCTCGGCGCGGATGGCGGCATGCGGGTCACGCTCGGCCACTTCGTTGAAACCGTCTGGCATGGTTCGTTATAATTTTGAAAATTCGAAGCCGGGCAGTTTCGGCGCCGAATTGTCGGTCCAGTTCTGCCAGTCGGCGGTGACGAAATGTTCGTCGATCAGCGTCCGCTGGAAGCAGATGCCGTCCTTGAACCATTGCCAGACACGGTTGCGTTTTTTGCGGTCATCGCTGTTCTGGATCATCTCATAAAGATACAGTCCGGGCTCGCCATTGCGCGTCCAGTTCAAACATTGCGACCGGTGAAAGTCATCCGGCTCCATTTTTGCGGCCCAGCCCGTGATCAGCTCATTGTCGAACCAGATGCGGCCATCGCGGTAGCTCGCGGGGAAGTCGCGAATATCAGTGCGGCCATCCTGCCAATAATAATAATTGGTCTGGTGATAATCATTAACCTCGCCTTCCTTGATCCGGCAGATTAGCCGCGAGAGATGCTCATCGGTCAGCTTGCCGGTTTTGGAATCATAATGGCGGTAAACGCCTTCCCACACGCCGCCATTTTCGGCGAGAAGCGGCATCGCTTCCGTGATGGATTTGATTTTTTCGATGGTTCCGCTGCTCATAATTCCCCCAATTTCACAACAACTTTGCCGATGCTTTGGCTCGATAAAAGCCGGTCTATCGCATCATAGATATTTTCAATTCCCTCGAACGATTCGTCATCAAAGCGAAGGCGAAACTTGCCAGCCTGATGCATGGCAAACAGCCGCTGGCGTGTTGCCGGCCATAATTCCGTCAGCCGCCCGTTCATGAAACCGCGGATCGAGGCGCCTTTGAAATAAAGCTGGTGCACGACCCGCGGGCCGGTAATGATCTCGGGTTTATCATCGAGATCGCTCGCGGCCCCCGCCGCGACCAGACGGCCGAGCGGTGCCAGATTTTCCAAAAACGCATCGAATACGGCGCCGCCGACGGTATCGACCGCAACGTCGATCGCATCGGGGAACTCGGCCCGCAGAACATCGGCGACATTTTCGGCCCGGTAATCAATCACCCTGTCGGCGCCAAGGCTTTTAACAAAGGCCGCCTTTTCCGTGCCGCCGCAGACTGCCACCACCTTGCAGCCGCGCAGTTTCGCCAGTTGCACGATGATATGTCCGACCCCGCCGGCAGCCGCGGAAACCGCAACCGTCTCGCCATCGGCGAGCGCGCCGACATGCTCAAGCGCCAGCGAGGCGGAAACCCCTGTCGAAGCCAGCGCCAGCCATTCCCGCGCCGGGCCGGGCGCTTTGGTGAAATGGCTGGCATCATCGGTATTGCCTTCGCGGTAGCCGCCTTTGAAGCGCACCGTCACCGCCGTATCGCCAACCGCGAAATCCGTGACGCCTGGCCCGACATCTTCGACGATGCCAAGCGCTTCGACGCCGGTCAGGCTGGGGACGGGAATGTTGATATAGTCGATTGCGTTGCGGGCGACCTGGGTATCGAAAATGCCGTTAATGCCGCACCAGAGATTGCGCACGCGTATCTGACCCGTGCCCGGCGCCTGTTGCGGCAGGCTGACAAGTTGCGTCGCCTCACGGAACGAGGCGGCGAACTGCTCGAGCTGAATGGCGCGGTAGAAGCTGCCATCCATCAGTTTTTGGCTCCGCCAAGCCCGAGCACGCCGGGGTTGAATTTCTGTGCCGGGTCGGTGAATTTTTTAATCGCCTGAAGCAGGGCGACACTCGCCGGATCGCGGCTTGCAAGGTAGGGGTAGCTCCGGCCGATTTGGAAAAAACCACAAGCATGCCTGGCAAAAATCTCAATGGCCCGGGCTCTGGCCTCAGCCACGATTGCCGTCGCGTCGGGATTCGCCGCCAGCACCGGCAACCGCGCCAGATGCTGCTTTTCCATCAGCGACTCATGCACGGAATAGCGTTCCTCCGGCCAGTAGAACACCGGCTCGATGATCAGCGCGTTGGTTGAGAGCGAGGTGAACAAATACCCGGCCGAAACGCCGGCCTTTTTAAGTTCAACATCCATGCCGGCAAACATCGCCACCACATCCGCCAGCACGGCGGGGGCGGCGGTCAGGGAGGCAATGCCGTGCACCGGTGCCCAGCGCTCGCCAGAGGGGCCCAGAATGCTGTTCAGTGGCGGAAACGGTGTCACGCGGATCAGCTTGGCGATGGAATTCTCAATCTCCCGGCCTTGATTTTCGGCCACAATCCGGCGCGCTTCGGCAAGATCAGCCTCCACCGCGGCCGCCGCGCGGCCTTCGGTAATCAGATGTAAGGAAAAATCATCAGCCGCCATGATATCGCGCCCCGCGATGGCGATTTTCGCCGCCTGTCGCAGGCCTTTAAGCAACGAGCTTTCTTTCGCCACGACGCGGCGCAGCGTGCCGAAATCCTCCGCGAGCGACGCCCGCTTCATCCGCACTTCCGACAGGCCGGGGTCAAACGCGCACATCTCGGAGGCAACGCCGGCGCGCGACAATTCCGCCATCGCGCGCATCAGATCGCCACCGGCTTTGAAAGCAAAGGAGGCATAGCCTTCATGCGCCGGGATGCGCATCAGCCGCAGCGTGATCTCGGCCTTGATCCCGAACACGCCGCCATCGCCGCAAAATATCCCGGCGAGGTCGGGCCCGTAATGCCGGTAAAATGGTGCGGCACCTGGCAGTCCGGCGCCGGTCCGCAACACTTCACCATTGCCAAGAACAATCGCGAACCCGATGACACTCTCGCTCGAGGTGCCGTAGCGCGCCGCACCGAACATTGCATTGAGCTGTGAAAGACCGCCGCCGATCGTTGAAACGAGCCCGGACATCGGCCCCCAGAACGGCGTGCGCAATCCGTGCGGTTTTAAGGCGGCGTTCAGCGCGGCCCAGGTGCAGCCGCCTTGCACGGTCACGGTCATGGCACCGGGATCGATATTTAGAACCTGATTCATCCGCGACATATCAAGCGAAATTGCCGATGCCCCGGCCGGCAAATAGGCCGAGGTATAGCTCGCCCCGGCGCCACGCGGCGCGATGTTCAGCCCATCCTTGTTTGCCTGGGCAATGACCCGGGCCAATTCGTCGGTCGAGCCGGGGGCAACCACGAGGACGGCCGAAGAGGTCGCGCGCGAATAGATATCCTCACTGTGCAGCCGCAATTTTGCCGGATCGGCGGAGACGTTCGCCGAGCCGACGATCGCCGCAAACCGGCCGGAAAGCGTCTCATCCGCGGCAATTAAATCCTTCGAATCCAGCATCATCGCTCCCGTGCAAGCGGCACCCATCAGCCTGGTCAGGCCGTGTGCCGTCCATCCTAAATGCGGGATTTTTGCGGCCGCTACAGTGCTGAAGCAAATTTGCCCGCGATACGGACATCGCGAACCGTCACGGTTGTTCTGTCAAGTCCAAACAAGCTTAATGGCGACATTAGAGGGTGAGGGTAACCATGAGCGAGACGAGTAGCGGATCGGAATTCCGGCAAGGCTGGCCCTCGGTGGTCTCGGCGATGTTCGGCGTCGGCCTCGGTCTGTCGCCGGTCGGGTTTTACACCATCGGCGTATTTGCCCCGGTCCTGGCGCAGACATTTGGCTGGTCCTTTGGTGCGATATTCTTCGGGATTACCGCGCAGACCATTGCCGCCATCATTTTCGCGCCATTGACCGGCGCACTGGCGGACCGGTTCGGCTCCCGGCCGGTCGCATTGATCTCGACCGTCCTGTTCGCTTTGGCCTTCATGACCTTCGCGCTCGGCAACGGCTCGCTCATGCTTTATTATGCCAGTTGGGCGCTGCTCGCCATTGTCGGGTCCGGCACCCTGCCGATGACCTGGACCCGCGCGATCAACCGGCGGTTTGACAAGCGCCGCGGCATGGCGCTCGGAATCGCCCTCATGGGCACCGGTCTATTCGGGTTCTTCTCGAAACCGCTCACCCATTGGCTGATCGTGAGTTTCGGCTGGCGGGCGGCTTATGTGGGGATCGGGGTGCTGCCGCTGATCATCGCGCTGCCGATTGGCCTTGCTTTATATTATGAGCCGGCAGCACCTTTGGTGGCATCGCAAGCCAAACCGCTTGACGGCATGAGCATGAAGGAGGCGCTGAAATCCTGGCGGTTCTGGCTGCTTGGGGCGGCCTTGCTTCCCATCTCATTCGCCATCACCGGGCCGCTGCCGAATATGGAAAACATCCTGAAGGGCGATGGGTTTACCGGCTCTGGCATCACGGACCTGACCTCTCTGATCGGGCTCTCGGCTTTGGTTGGGCGGCTGGCCGGCGGGTTTTTCTTGGATTTGTTCTGGGCGCCGGCCGTCGCGGCGGTGATCCTCTCCAGCCCGTTGATCTCGCTTTGGCTGCTGGTGCAGACCTCGCTCAGTACGATGGGGGCGGCGAGCGCGATCTGCCTGATCGGGTTCGCGGTGGGGGTGGAATATGACCTCATCGCCTATTTGGTGGCGCGCTATTTCGGCATGCGCGCCTACACCACCATCTACAGTATTCTGTATATGTGTTTCGGCGTCGGTGCTGGGTTTGCGCCATTCATCTTTGGCTGGAGTTTCGACCGCGCGCACTCCTATACGCCGGTTCTGGAAACGGCGGCGGTGCTGCTGCTGATCAGCGTGCTGTCGCTGCTCACCCTTGGCCGTTACCGGGTTTCCCCCGCCGCCACGCCTTCAGGCTGGCTGGCCAATGATCTGGCGGACCCGGCAGAATAGTTTTCGCTTTGGGTGCTGCTGCCTCGATTGAGTTGGCGGTCTGCCAGTCGGCACCCGCGCGCAACAGATCGATTGCCGCCGCGTGGGTTGCGGCCGGATCGAGGTCTGCCTTTGGCTGCCGGGCGGCGGCGGCGGTGTTCAGATACCATGGGTCCCAGATCGCCCGGCGCCAGGCGGCGCGCCAGGCGCGGAGCAAATGACTGCCGTCCCAATCCGGCTCCAGGCTGATGGCACCTTTGGTGGCGAGGTCAGCGGCGGTGCACCGGGCGCCTAAGTCCGCCGCCTGGATATGATCATCCGCCATCGCCTGGGCGAGCACGCCGCCAAATCGCCGTCCCGCGACGGTATAAGATTCCAGCCCCAGAGATGCGCATTGCTCTGCCACCAGCCGCCCAGCATTTGCGGCATCGGCCGGCAGAACGGTTTCGTTGAACCCGTGGCCGGGTAAATCCAGCGCGATCACGGGTCCGGTTTGCGCGAGTTCCGGGAGCATGGCCTCGAACATGCGCGAGGAACCGCCGGCCTCATGCAGCAGGACCAGGGGCTTGGCATTGCCTGCCAAAGTCCCGCGCCAGAATGGCACCGTCGCGGCCCAGACCGGCGCTTTGCCGCCTGGGTTCGCGGCCAGCGCCGCGGCGGCGGCGGCGCGGAACGAGGCGGGATCATCAAATAACGTGACCGGTAGATGCGCCAAGGCTGGCCTTGCCGCATGGCGGCGCAGCACATCCGTTGCCGGCATGATCAGCTGCGCCGGGGTCCCGAGGACATCAAATTGCGCCGGGTCGAAGGCGAGGGAGGCGTGATAGATCGCACGGTAGGCGTCACCTGAGTCCAGCATATCCATCGCGTTGCGATGCAAATGCCAGGGCGGCGATAGATCGACACCGCGCCAAGTCGCCTGGCTTTGTTGGTGCCAGGGGAAGAATGTTGATTGCGCTTCCATCCGCGACCATAGCCAGGTCATGTGCGAGCCGTCCCAGGCTGGCAAAAAGGGCGGCGCATAGTTTGCAGAAAATTCTGCCCGCTCGGCATCGTTCCATGCCGCCAGCCCGTCCAGCACTAGCCCGGTTACCCGCTCAGGGTAGCGCGTCGCGAATGCGTAGCCGATCGCCGCCCCGGTGTGATTGCCGTAAATCGGAAACCGGCCGAGGCCGATGGCATCGGCGAACAAAGCCAGCGCCTCGGCCAGGTCTGTGATCGTGAAATGGCTCTGTGGCAGGGGGGCCGAGAGCCCGGCACCCGGGGTATCCGGCATGATTGCGCACATGCCGGCTGCCCGCACCGCCTCGCCCATGTCAGCCACCGCCCGCGATGATTGCGGCGAGCCATGGATGAGCAAAGCCGCCGGCCCGGCGCCAACCGTCCGCCAGGCGACCCGGCGGCCGGCGACCTCCGTAAATCGCGGCGGCGCGATCACGTCTGCTCGTCGCCGACTTTCACGATCGCCTTGCCAAGATGCTTGCCTTTCAGCATCCGCTCAAACTGCGCTGGCGCACTGTCGATCCCGTCCGAGGCATCTTCGTAAATCACCAGCTTGCCGCTCTCGATCCACGGCAGCGCCATCGCCACCCATTCATTCAGCCGGCCGTAGAAATCATAAACGACCAAGCCGTAAATTGCCGCGCGTTTGCCGACGATTGGGCCCACCGGCAGCACCGGCGGGTTGCCGTCATTGTGATAATGCTCGGCAAGGCCGCAAAGCACGACGCGGCCATAGGTTTGCAGCATCGGGAACACGGCCTGCAGGACAGTCTCGCCGACATTTTCGAAATGCACGGTCGGCCCAGCCCCGCAGGCGGCTTTCAACCGCGTCTGCCAGCCATCGGAGCGGTAATCGATGCAGGCATCAAAACCATAGGTTTCCGTGACGAGATGAGTTTTAGCCGCACCACCGGCGATCCCGATGGCGCGCGCGCCCAGATTGCGGGCGATCTGCCCGGCGGTTCCGCCGACCGTTCCGGCGGCGGCGTCCACGACGAAAATATCGTCCTTTTTGACTTTGGCGAGTTGCGTGACCCCGGCCCAGGCGGTCAGCCCCGGCATGCCAAGCACGCCCAGATGCGCCGAAATCGGCGCTTTTCCTGGCTGAATTTTCCTCGCCCCCGCGGCGGGAACCGCGGCGTAACGCGCCCAGCCGGTTTCGGTCACCACATAGTCGCCGGGTTTGAAATTGGCGGCAGAGGATTCCAATACCTGTGCGACCGCAAAGCCAGGCAACGGCGCGCCAGGGGTTGGTGCCGGCTCCCCCATATGCCGGCCGCGCAGCCGCCCGCCGAGATACGGGTCCATCGAAATCGCGATCACCCGCAGCAATAGTCCATCTTCCGGCGGCCCGGCGGGCATCGGGCAGGCGGTTACTTCAAAATCGGCGGCTTTAGGCATGGCAGCCGGCGCGCGCTTTAGAACAACATGTCGGTTGGCAATCATTGCTGTCTCCCTTGGCGCAAAACTAACATCGCTGAACGCTTCGTTTCGCGATCATCCCGGACCTTGCCCGCATTGTAGTATTGGCCGGCTATTCAAATGGTCCGATCAGCTCGATCAGCGCGCCTTCCGGCGTGCGCAGCACCCGGCTCGGCGCGCCTTCGTAGATAACGCCGCCATGGTTTTGTTGAGGTGCGTGGGCGAAATTCGCGTCGGGCGGCGTCGCAAAACTGACCATTGCGATGCCGGGCGGCAATTCACCCTCTCGGACATGCCGGTGGGTTGCACCCGGTGGATATTGGTCGAGCTGTAGAAACGCATCGGCGCCATGACCGAGCACCGCGATTTTATGTTTTTCCGTCGCGGGCAAACCGAACGCGCGCGAAAGCATGGTGTAGGCAAGGCTGAAATCCGGGCCGCCTTGAAAATTCAATTCGCTCTCAAACCAGGCACGCGTGACTTCCATGTCGGCGCAGGCAAGCACGGCGATGAACAGGCAATCGACCGGGCACGCCGCCCGCGGCAGCCGGGCATGCGGCTCGTCATCCCTGATTTCGGTGAGGAAAATGATCTCGCCATCCGGCCCTTGCACCTGCATCGGCCAGATCGCGGGCGATCCATCCAGCGCTTTCGGCGGCCCGATGATGGTGAAAGGCGAGCCGCGGAGTCTTTCGTGCGTCGCGCGCACATCCTGGATGCAAATCTCAATCGCCCCCCAGCCATAGGTACGCAAAGGCTGAAAATCCGCTGGCGCCTGACTTTTGATGAAGCGCAAGGAGACCGCGGTGCCGGAGGCTGGCATGACCACGGCGTAGCGGCGGCCGGTCATTGCCGGGGCATCCCAGGATGCAGCCAGTTCCGGGGTGATCGTGCCGGCTTCCACCGGCTTATAGTCAAACCAATGCTGATAAAGCCGCGCGGTTGCATCCGGGTCCGGCGTGGCCAGGGTCGCCGCGCGCAAAAGTCTCACGGCTTAATCGTCCCGCAATAATTCTTCGGCGACGTCTTCCGAGGCAATATCCCCATGGGCTGTATGCGCGACCGCTTCACCTTCCTGCTGCACGATGCGCAGAATGCGGGCGAGATATTCCTGTGTCCATAAACCACGCTCGGCCGCATCTTCCGGCTTCGGCTGAAATGTCTCGATATCGCCGCGCGGCAATAAATTTTTCGCCTCGAGCAGCCGCTCCAGACTGTCCAGCCGCTCGCGCGTCACCGCCAGCTCCTGCGCGAT
>Ga0116226_10004602_pt1 | contig 12239 bp, 7 predicted proteins | sample S1TSphfallax_FD_89692 | JGI IMG/M metagenome (GOLD analysis project Ga0116226, IMG submission 89692) | Host-associated microbial communities from peat moss isolated from Minnesota, USA - S1T2_Fa - Sphagnum fallax MG | ecosystem: Host-associated > Plants > Peat moss > Unclassified | place: USA... | reverse complement strand
GTTTTCGGTTTCCAAGACCGAAACCTGAAAACTTTTAGGACGTGATTTTCAGGATGTGGGATCTCAATTTTGGGACCTGGATTTCACACAGGGGCTTCACAGTGGCCTTCGGCCACGGGCACCTACTAGTGATATAGATGTTACCTAGATAGTTTAAAATGAAACAAAGGAGGACCCACTACAAGGAATTATGTCCATTTCAACCCACACATTTATGACTTGTGTCCAAATCGATCATGTTTTCAACTATTGATGCAACTATCCTCTAAGGTGCCATGGTAAAAACAACATATAATCAAAAAACAACAAAAAAATGGTTTGTAGTTGCATATGTAATTATGACTTCGACTAATGTTAGTTTAGATGAAAGTGAAATTAAAACTAGACTTATATCTACTTTTAATGGCATTTCAAAATAGATGAAAATGTAGTTGTTTTTATGACTTGGGATGTGGTTCATAGGCCATTAGACACCACGTGACATCTTATTCAACTTCAATTGTAACTATAAATTTTAGTTACAAATGTACATGTAATTAAATGTAACAAAAATTAGTTGGCCAGTGAAATTGTTGGATTTAGTCGTCCAATTTTTTCCTTAGTTTTTTTTAATGAATTAACCATTAAATGTGTAGTAAGGTTTGGTAGGTTTGTGAAACTTTAAAAAACCCATGGTAATGGTAGATATGGATTGTTATTTGGAATTTCCAACCTTAAATTTTATCATGTTGATTTATCATAGTTTTTAAAAATTATTTAATTAATTAGGTGGCCTACATAGTAAGTAGATGTGATATTAAATATTAAATATTAAATATTTTATGTTGTGAATATGTCAGTATTAATTAATTAATTAAGTATGCTATGCAATTAATATATTTATAAACTAAGCTAGATAATAGGTAGCAATTAAGCAAGATATGTAGTAGAAAATATGTACATGGGTTAAATAATAGATACTAGGGGTGATATGTGATTTGTTTTGTATAAAATAATTATTTAATTAGGTAGATTATTTAATTAATTTAGCTATTAGGCTAGGTAGTAAGTAATTTAAGTAATTAGTAAGTCATATATACGTGGGTTAAATAATAGGTACTTTGTCATGTTGATATGTGATTTTTTTAATTAATATTGTCTAGGTCTATAATCATAAGGTTGTCATATAGAAAATGTTGAGGCTCACCATAAAAGTTATGAGATGTCTTTTCATAATTTTTATTTTATTTGTGTGACCAAATTAGTGTTATCATTTTAAAAGTTCATTATGAATCCATTTTTTAAAATATAATTCTCCCTAAAATCTATGGTAACATAAATAATTTAAATTTTGGTAATGTTAACATTGAATGGGTCAAAGCATGGTTGGGATACCCAAAATAATTGTTTCATTCTATATTCACTAAATCCGTCGTTTAAACATATTGTTGAAACTTAATGATACATTCATATTGAAAGTTTGATTTTGTTTATAAATAGATACATTACAAAAGTACCATTCTATGCATAGAATGTTAAATTTGAATGAGTTTTAATATTCTTATCATGTCCTTAAAAAAAAATCCAAAACTTTGTCTCATGAAAAAAGTAAAATTAAAAAATTCATAAGGAATGTTTAAACATTTTTTTTCACCCAAGATTTTTACCATAAACACCTTATGTGCTAATGTGTATAAAATGTATGAATGTGACAAGAATCAAATGTTGTATTATAATGTAATTTTTTTCAAAAACTTAATTTTTTGAGAATTTTGAATCATTGATAGAATATGGCTCACATTGGATCAATTTTATTATTCTCACTTTCACAATTTTTTTTAAAAAAAACTTTTAAAACCTTCATAAAATTTTAAACAAAACTACTTGATTTGACATGAAAAAAAATAGTGAAATGTAAAATAAATCATTAATTTTTTTTAAAAAAACATGAATTTGGGAATCTTTAGAGTGAGTCATTAAAATTCAAATGTAATAACCCAATCATGGTTGAACTTGAATATGATTTTTCATTTTTGTTGCCCAACATGTAAATCTAAGTTTCCATCTAGCCCAACAACAGGATTTAAGTTGATGATAAATTCTTGTTTCATCAACAAACAAGTTATGAGTTCAAATATGGCCCTTGAATGACATTATGATAGCTTTGAAAGTTATGACATTTTATTACATATAGTAAAGGACGTCGCGGTTGTTTTTACTGAAGCTTTTTCATCACGTGACTCGTCCATCCATCCATCTATCCATCTGTCCCATCATCCATCAATGGATGGCATCATAAGGGAAGAAAACCCTAGTAGAAATAAATAACCCTCCCCCCCCTCTGCGCATGTGTCGTTGTTTAGGAAAGGCATGCCCGGCCTCGGGGGGGGCACCCCCACGATTTTGATATCAATATCAACAACAAACCCAACATATATTCTCCACACAATGCTCGAAGACATACAAGAATGTATGCGTGCACTCATTACACATCATGGTAGTGCTTTGGCAGCTTTGGTGGCCCTTTGACAGCAACCAGAAGCTTAGCAGAATGTGGTATATAGAGAGGTTTTGGAAATGTAGTTTGTAGTTGTAATTTTTAATATGTACCGTCAAATATACACATTAGGCACGGGGTTCAAACTAGTTTATTATAAATGAGAAGAAACTTTTACATGACATAATGTGAGCACCCCTTGCATTCCATTGTAGAACCATGCAAGTGCCACAAAATGTATTGCACTCACACCCATGAAACTCATGGGTAGGTGTTTAAGGTCCTCCCTGAACCATTTAGTTACAATATTCCTTTTTCACATGTGCCACATATGCCCTAATTATAGCCGTCCAATTCCTTGGCTTACAAATCCCTATGTACAATTTGCCCGACTATTCACATGCAACATGCACCAAAAGTTGTTAACAATGTAAGATGAACAAATAGTGTGTGTCAGAACTAGTAGATGCAAAAAGTCATACATGCAAAAAGTTGGGTTGACTAATTTGTACACAAATTGTAAACTAGATTTCTACTTGTGCCAAAACAAAATATGGATTTATATTGCCAACATGTAGGGTAGTGCAGTCAAAAATAGTAAAACTTTGTGTGGTTCAATTTGCCAATCCTCTTTTGCTTAGACTAGAAGTTTGTCTTATCGACATCTCTTGGAAGGTTCCATTTCTTTTTCTCACTTCCTTGTGCACACACTCACACCCATGTACATATCAAAAAATATTGCCAATAAGAGATATTAAAAATATGTAGTTTATGCCGTTCTTCTACCTTACAGCCTTTAGACTGATGTTGAGCATTGCAAGTGGAATGGAGGATTTGCACACATGTGGATTGATGCATAGAGATCTCAAGGCATCCAATGTCCTTGTTGAGCTAGATGGTCCAGGCGAGAAGAGGACTATTGAAGGCATAGAGGAGTCCGCATGGCCTTCCAGCTCTGATGACAAAAGCTAGCAATTGGCGTTCGAAGTTGACTTTCTCAAACTTGAAACAAAGATCGGCAACTACGAAAGTTGCAAGAGCATAGTGGGAATAGGCTTCTGGAGAGCACCAAAAATCTTGGAAGCGTTGAAAAAGAATGTGAAACCTCGATTTTCACCAGAAACACATGTCTATACCTTTGGGATGGTGTGTTATTAGATCCTCACTGGACATCATCCTTTCCAAGGTCATTTTAGATCCAACTATGATCTTGTACTCTCAAGACAACAACCATAACTTCCCCCATTCGTGAACGAACACATGAAAAGTCTATTGCACAAGTGTTGGCTCCTAGATCCATTACAACGCCTTGAATGGGACCAAATCAAATGGCGTCTGGAGTTAGAAAGTTTGAAATACGTGCTACCAGTGCTACCAACCTTGAAAGTTATTAATGATTTTCTCATGCGTTGGTGCAACCACATGCAGCTTAAAACAAATTGGAAATAAATTACTAGGTTGTTTGGTTGTTTTTTAAGAGGAGCAACAAAAGTTGAAGTAATAGAAGGAGCTAAAGAAATAGAAACAATAGCCACAACTATGATGTGTGTGAACTATTATAATCATTAAGCTGTTTAGAATTAAAATCAATAAAATTTTTGTACATGCACCTAAAATGATTGAATATGTATGCATCTAAAGGATAAACACATTTGAAATTTCTTATGAAGTATGTTAAAGCTTACAAAAAAATTGAAAACATTTAATGAAGGTTTTGGTAACAAAAAAAATGTTCAGTTTTAAGGTGTTGAAAAGTATTATGTCATCAAAAGCTTTGTGTATGATAAAGGACTTTAATACCATAATGAAATGACTTCAAATTCACAATATTCCACTTCATGAATAATGAAAACAATTTTAAAAGATGAACAATTATTTCATTAAATAAAATGAATCGTTTTTTTCAAAATAATGTAGATATGGTTTTCATTACAGTCAATAAGTGTTTTTCATTTTTTAATTATAAGTATAACCTTAAGTAAAAAAATATTCCTTGGTTGAATATAGAAAAAACATGGGCTAATACCATGCATAAAAAAAATTGCCATGAAGATTTGGAAATGACACAATATGCAACTTGACAAGCCTTCCCATGTTAAATTTACCTTTTCAATGAAGAAAAATAGTATGTGTAAGTGGTTTTCAACAAACCTTTAAGGCTTCAAGCTTAGCAACCAAGGGTTGATTAGAACTTGAGGTCCACAACGCTAGGTTAATACAATGCGCCATGTAATTCATTCCAATTCAGAATGATGTTGATTGCACACCATTCTATATGCCCATGACCATTGAAATCACATTAGATCCAAAACATGTAAGCTTGTTGGCAACATCTTCAACTATCAAACCCCCATACTCCATTAGAGATCTTAGTATCAATTAAGTGAAGTTGTAAAAAATGGCTTTGTTAATCACCTTTTCAAGATTCAACAACATTAACATCCTCCTAAAGCCATTAATAAAATACACATGCAAAGTACACCAAAACTAATTGTTAATTATAGTTATTTGATCACAATTGATAGCAAGGTATTTGGCCTTTTGGACAACTTTGATGGATTGCATGATATTGCAATGCATCATTTCCATTATCTCCCAATGTTGGAATCATTCCTATGCTTGTAAAATGTCTTTTTTCACCTTCAAAATTTCAAATAATGTTTTCATGTTTTTGAGATTGGTCATAGGTCAGTGACAAAGTTTCAAAAATGAAAATATCACAATAATTGTAAGAACTTTTGCTTCCTTTCACCAACCAAACCTCCAACACACCATGTCTGAAAAAGATTTCAACCTTTGTTAACAAATAAGTGCCCATTCTTTGCATGTTAGTTTTCTATGGACATGTAATATTAGCCCATAGTGCACCTAGGGCATGCAATTTTGCATTTCTACTTCACATTGTGTTTTTGCAAACTTTCAAACTTTGGCACCAACAATTTCCCCTTTCCATCGATCTCACCATGAACTTTGTAATAAACCATGTTCAACTTGCCATTGCACCCACCACACCTTCCACCCATGGTAACTTCATAGCCTAAATCTTTTGGAACACCCACATTCACTTCCACAAGTTCTTTTCTAGATCATCAATTGTAGAAATTTGCCTTTCTTTGTCAATAATCTCAAATAACAAGACTATTATCAAGTCAACAGAACATGTGGTTGATTAAAACACAGGCAAGTTGCAATTGGATGATGCGATGTCCACAACAATAAGAACACTTGTGCCCTATGAAATTGGAAGCCCCAAAGAATCCTACCCCATAGTTGATCTTTTGTCAGGATTAACATGATTCATCTTCAATACTTGCAATTTTGAACTTTTTTTTGCCATTTTAGAGTTCAACAATCATATTGAATTGTAATTCATCATGAAAGTTCATAAATTGGAACACATTTATCCATCATAGGCCTTTTTATTTGGTGGATTATTATAACCATAGAACATTATAAGACCATCAAACATTCATGTGAAACTTTTTCTTTTTGTAGATTTTCACCATTTGCTGACTTAAAAAAATCCAACGTGACTCACACAAAGGAGAATGTGCCAAAGTTGTTAGATATTGAGCAAAATATTTCTTAAATCACCATATTTAGACAATATTGAAAAGGTTGCAGAAATATAGCCAAATTCTTTAAAAACTCCACTTTCCTCTCTAATTTGTAGCCAAATTTGGCTAATTATTTTTCTTATAGATGATTGTTAGGGTGGCTACATCACAAAAATTGAAAAAAAATGTTGGATGAGGCTCATGTCTTACAAAAGCAATTGTTTAAATTTTCTTTGGATTTTTCATTTGAATTGATTGGAGTTTTTTTTGAATTTCCCTTTTGTTTTCAGTTTCCTTTTAATCAACACTCTTATTCATGTTCACATTGTAACCTATGTTCATTCAATTGAAATTTTAAGTAAGGAAATCACATTCATAAATCCATGCAACTAGAAATCCCTCCAATCACCTTGAAAAAGTGACAAAAGATCATAAGTTGTAATCTACATTATGTGGGATTTGAAGTCAAAATGATAAAATGGCATCTTATTTCAATTGATAGAGAATTTTTCATTGAAGATGTTGATACAATAAAGAAAGCTTCATTTATGCCAAAATAATTATGCAACATTAGCATACTTTAACATGGGCATTAAAAAATTCATTAGTGTTCAATTACTCTTTGATGAAAAGGTCAACAACTCTGCACAAAAACAAAGGTATTGTGCTCCAAAATGTCCAAACACGATCAAGTGGACTTCAATCGTGCAATGTTTCTTGTTTCTTTTACTGGCAAATTTTCGCCAAATTTTGACCTGAAAAATATGATTTCGACATATACAAAGGAATTTTCACGGGAAAACTGGCCCAAATTCGCCAGATTTTTGAATAAATATTTTTCCAAATTGCCAGAGTCTGATGATAACTTCCAGAAGGTAGCCAAGAATATAGAAGGATTCTGTTTTTCTTCTACCTTCATATTTATTATGTAGCCAAATTTGGCTAAATTATTTTCTGGATGATCACCACTTTGGCTACCTCACAAAATCCTTGAAAGAAACCCTGCTTCAATGTGATAATCTTAGCAAAGTGAAAATTCACATTGGAACTTGAAAAATTAGAGATGGGCAAAAGGCAAAGTTGTACAATCAATTGTTTTTCCAGACTTGCTTTAATGTGCCATATTTGTACATGTACTATAAATTTCCTAGTTTACCTTACTTTTCACCCTAAGAAAATTCCTTCTTTAGATCCAATATAGGGCAATTCTTGAGTTAATGGGACACAATCTTCATGTAAACCTAGGGGAAATGTTTAATATTTTCGTAAACCTAGGTACCTTTTCAACGAAAAGTCACCACAAACACTTTGATAGCAAGGTGTGGAATTCAACAACTCTGAAATCAGACATTGCTTCTGAAAAGCTCTGGACTCATTAAACCCAAAAGGTCATAGCGAACCAATTTGGCTCACTTTTCAATGTACACGTTTTGCGTTTCTATGACATTTTAGGATTAACTGGATTGTGATGATTTAAATAGAAATCTCAGCTCAAGTGGAGATTCATTTGGAGTGAGGAGGATTGTACATGGCCTAAAAGCATCACAAGTACCTTGTCACTATCACATTGAACAAGTGCATTGTATGCCAAGAACCTGTGCATCACACAGGGAGTGACACTGATCACATGTGCCTTAACAACTCATGTAAGCATATGGTTGGTTTCAAAGCTGGTTCCATTAACTTTTTTTGTTAGTATACTTATTACATATCAGTTCCCTTAGTGTAGGGTAAGGCCCAAGGGGGAGATCATTCCCAGGTGAAATAAGGCCCCTAGTGAGGTGAAAGTTGAGCTACACCAACATTTCAGATCAGGCTTCACCAATGGGAAGTACCTGACATAAGACCGAGGCTTAAATTTGTTTCCAAAACCAAATTATGTAATAATGACAACATAAAACGAAATGTACATCTGCATTTGAAGGGATCATTATATCAAATATTTAATTCCCTTCCTTACAAGTGAATAATTTAAACCAGACTTTTTAATGAATTGTTAAAGTTCATGTATCCCAATTCTCTCATGAAGAAGGGACACTTATGTTTAAGTAAGTCCCTCCCTGAATTTCTCCCACATTTGGAAGGCACCTTATGGAGCAGAATTTCCCTGCATGGGCCAGCCTGAATACAGCAAGTTATTATAGTGGTACAGAGGTTGCTATTGTCTTATAATCTGGGTCTTTCAGATTTCACATCGACACCAGTTAATGCCCTTGGAGCACGGCATACCTAAAATAAGAGCCCGCACTTTCGTTGGTGTCTCATGAAACAATTCCTTATTTCAAGACCTGCCAGCCCCTCTTGCAATACTTCCCCTAGGCATAAAACACTCAGTTCTGGGCATTGTATTTTGTGGAAGGCCCTCCTGTTGGGTTCCTACTTATGATTGGCTCTTCCACCATACAGGAGGAGAGTGGAGTTACATAGTGTTTTATGTATAGGGGAAGGCACTGCTGTCAATGCCTTCTGCCCTGTGAATCAGGGGTGGAGCCCAAGGTCTAGGGAAGAAAAGGCAGGGCACTAACCTTCCCCTTTGTAAAATCCAAAGACATTGATGGCAGACATGGCCTTATGCAAATCTGCATGCTTTCTTCCCAGAAATCTCACTTCAAGCTGGATTGAGAAATTCCGCCTGGTAAGGCACCCTCCAAAGGCACTGTGGCATTTCTCTGAGGTTGTTACACCAAGTAAATGCTTGGCAACAAGGAATTACAACCCCTAGAGCTTAGGCTCCAACCCTTCACGTACAGGTCTATTCACATATTCACACTTGCAACAATACACACTTGATGTTTTCTTCTTCTTTGATATTCTACAAACCTAGGACAATCACACACACACACACAACCCTCATAAAACTGGGCAGATGAAAAAAAACAACCTGGTGAATATGGGTTGGTGAGCCCCCACCTGAAAAGCAAAGAACGGGTGAACTATCTACCATCAAACATCCAATGGCAACAAATGACATTAGCTTATGGTTTGCCAATTACTTTTCACACAAAAAAATTTGCAAATTATGGACGAAAAGACCTCCATGTGGATGAAAATGAAAATAAATATTAAAATTAAAATGCCCAGATGAAAGTGAATGAATAGTATGCATGAAAAATCACCTAGATGGATGAAAATTGGAAAAAAAATGAAAATGAGAATGAATATGTGATAGGTTCAGATTGGTGTTGAACTTAATCACTATGTTCGACAATTAAAATTAAAAAATGCAAGTTTGGATTGGATAGAAACCCACCCCCTATCCCAAGCCTAACTTTCAAAGCACCTAAACCTAGCATCTAGTTCCAAACTTTAGGTTTGGAAAACACAAATAAAATGAAGAATAAAAGAGGAATGAAGTAGGTCTAATTGGACTACCCGTCCCCCCTTGTCTCCAACTTGTTATGAAACAAGCAAACCTCTTCAAATTTTGAACCACTTTGGTTTGCCCCAAGCCTCCACTAAAGAATTCAATGGCAATGGTGATGTGAAGCTCCAAAAAAAACCACTTAAATTTGGAAAGAGTCAGAACTCATATATATTATGATCAGGAATTAATACCTTGGAGTTACAAGCACACATAAAATCTGATCAACGTAGTGAGAAGGATTTCCATATGTCAAGTACGCGCCATCTTCAAATCCTCCACCGTGTTGGGTGTCTAGATTGATCATAGCCTCGTCCACATCCTCCATTGTATCTAACTCCTTCACATCCCCATTGGTTAAAGATCCTGCTATCCCAACCCGCAGAGAATTGCCCCAACACTTGAAGTCTTCATTGATGAGTCGAATAGACTTCCAAGGACTAGCAAGGAATGGCAATGAGTTCCAAAATCAAAATAAACATGAAGAGCAGTACACTGATCTGAATACAATATGAATTACAAATTGGGTATGTTTGCTATAGTGCATTTGAATTGATTCAATGCTGCACAACCAAGTCACCTAAACAGTCAACAACTTAATCTACCTGTATGAATTCCAGCAACACAAGAATTCTGTGCAGGTAGGAGATATAATATGTGTTCTTAGATTTAGTTGGAGTGATGAAATGAAGAGCTGGAGATGCAAAGTAAAAATCAAAACTTACATCTTTGCAATGGATGTAACCAGCAACCCACACTCATTTCCACTCTTTCTTTTCTAGACTATCAATTGTAGAAGGTGTAGAAAATAATGACACCATTGTTGAGTCAAGAGAGCTTGGAATTGATTGAAACATGGGCAAGTTGCGCTTGGACAATGTCTGTCCACAACAATAAGAATACCTATGTTTAAGGAAAACTTGCATCTTACCCTAAGGTCAGTTTCATGATTAAATAATCCTCAAAATGAAATGAAATTTTGTGAAGATATGAAGTTGACATGTTGAAAATCATTGTAATTATCATAGACAACATTTTGAATAATTTCACTATTCATATCACAATATGAGTAGATGATGAAAATAATAATAAATTTCAAATTAAAAACCGAATTCATTTTTCGAAAATAAGTAATTATTAGTTTTGTCAATGTGGAAACTGACTTTAGGCTTTGGTATATAAAACCCATTGATGGTTGCTATAGAGTTGTGGTCTAACAAATCACAAAACTTACAAAAGGATAAACATAGGCACCTTGAACATTTTTTCATAAAACAAAACAAATAATCATTTCTTGTAATGTAAAGTCTAGGAAGTTCTTTAAGTAAGATCCACACAAACAATGGAGGGAAATGATTGATAAAGAAGGGAGGTGAAGAATTTTTTTAATTTGGAAACTAAAGACTACAGAGTGTGTGCCTATACAATGGCATGGAGTTGACACCATCAACGAATGGATCATCATGCTTGATGAGTACAATAGTGGACCAAAAAGTGGCATGTGAAAGCATCTCCCAATGTTGATTTCCTTTGCATTTGTTTTGAACCTTTGATGGATCAAATAACAAAATTTAACAACAATTCATCAATTTCAAACAATGTTTTTTTCATTTCTCTTTAACTCTACCTAGAAATAATCATTTTGTACATGCCTGCACAAATTGAACATAAAATAAATATTTTTCTATATCAATATAGACTTTTGAAAAAACGGAAGTTGACACTAGAAATTATTATTTAACTATATGAAGATGACCTTTCATCCTTTTGTACCTTTCACAAGTAAAATTCTTAAGGAGAGAAATTGAATATTTAAAACATTAGATTATTTTAAGGTGCTCTTTCGTATATATTTATATTGTAGGCTAGGGTCAGTTTCCACATTGACAAAATGAATAAATGTTTTTTCAAAAAATGAAAATTTTAAGTTTTTTTGAAATTATATATTTTTCTATCATCTACTATGATATTGTGATATGAGTAGTGAAATTATTCAGAATGTAGCCTATGAGAATTATGATGATTTTCAACATGTCAACTTCATGTTTTCACAAAATTTCATTTCACTAATTTGAGGATTATTTAATGATGAGACTGATCTTGGGATAAGGTATGAGAAAATGGTGGGCCACTTACAAGATGACCCAAAACGAGCAATTAGTAGTGCCAAGTTTTCCAATTTCATCCAATTGTAAGAAAAGAATGAAAATGTGTTATGATTGTGCACCTGAAACCATATCACGTCCTAGCTTTTGAGTTCATGGATTTTTCAGTCTAAGAAAAAAATTTAAACATTGACACCAGATACGAGCACTCAAATTTTGGAACTTTGGGGGACCCATGTGCATATTGTGTGAGGGCAACGTATGTGTATATGTCCATGCACGAATCATGCACATATATTGTGGCATGTGGACCATGGACCTTGTGTACCGACAGTTTATGCCAACTTGGTTCTACAGGATTATTATTTTTTGACGTATTTGCACATTTATTTGGCCCAGTTATAAAGGGGGGAGGGGAATCATCCATCTCAACATTATTCTTTAGCAGAAGGTGCTTAACTTGAGTTAATTTATGATCCAATGTGTGAACTTTGTAGCAAGATCACACTTTCAATCTTATTTTATAAAATAACTAGTCTGTAAACCCATTTTGCAAGCAAAATGATCAAATAAGCAAAAGACTAAAGTGTTATGTATCAAAGTCCATTTTGTCCACTTGTACCCATCAATTATTTTTAAAAATCAAATAAGCCCCAACACTGAATAGGTGGGGTGTTCTTTGCAAGGGGCGTTAGCCCATGCCAAAAATGGTGACGAAGTCTTTTGGGAGGAGAAATTTC
>Ga0116226_10004601_pt1 | contig 12241 bp, 7 predicted proteins | sample S1TSphfallax_FD_89692 | JGI IMG/M metagenome (GOLD analysis project Ga0116226, IMG submission 89692) | Host-associated microbial communities from peat moss isolated from Minnesota, USA - S1T2_Fa - Sphagnum fallax MG | ecosystem: Host-associated > Plants > Peat moss > Unclassified | place: USA... | reverse complement strand
ATCAGAGGAACATCACCCCCTCAAATGCCTCATCACTAAGCCGGATCGAGAGTATCCGGGACTCGTTGGCAGTGAGCAAGTCTCGGGTACAGCGTATCTACTCACACTTTTGCATTCTCCCCCGACCAGTTGGAATTTCAGGTTTTCGGCGGTTTATCAACCTTTGCGGATCAAATCCACGACTGGAAGTCTGAGGCACATTAACTCGGTCAGTTGGTATCGCCGAAGGGCTTCCGAACGAAAGAGGAATGAACATGGCTGATCAGAGTTGTGATGTCGAAGACGGGAAGACCTACGGCCTCTTGCACCGCGGTCGCATACGGCGGCAAATCCACGCACTCAAGCAGGATCGACCTCACATCGGGGTTTTGAGTTGCTAGTTCCAGAGCAACTGCGACGACTTCGGCCTGAACTCCCTCGAAATTGAGCACTCCGTGTTCTCTAACGGCTTCGCAGAAGTGCTTTCTGCCATCCATGCTCGCCACTACGGTTTTTGTCGTTGTGCCCTGAGACGCCAAGCGCAGGTGATCGGCCTTGAGGCTATTGCGGCTGGAGGCAATGATGCCGATGGCGGATTCTGGGCTGTACATTCGCGCGATGAAAGGCAGCTGTAGCAGACTCGAGAGGAAAACGGGCACAGGCAGCGCAGCAGCTAGTTGATCTTGATAAACGATCATGAGTCCGCAATTGCCCGCGATCGCGAAGACACCCTTTTCGACCAGAGTGCGTCCCGCGGCAAGGAAAGATTTCAAGCCGTCAGGGTTCTCCGGCTCCAGAATGTCAACACCGCGAACGGTTTCATAGCAGACGGGATGCGAGAAAGTGGCGGGGTTTCCTGGTGTGCCTGGCGGACAGGGAATATTTTCATCGAGCGTGATGATGCCAATCGGGCGCTGGTGATTGCTCTGCAAGTTTCCTGCTCGATAAATCATTGAAACATCCTCTTGTGAAATAGCGCATCGCGAAGCGAACTTCACCTGATGAAATTTATCAGACCGAGGAGGCGGCCTTCGAAGCCCATCGACGTATAAGTCTTCCTCAATGCCGAGCGCTCTGTCTTCAGAATGGGGATTCACAACTTCTTAGCGCAAGAATCCTTTCGGGAAGAATCCGCTCAGATAGTCTGCGCTGGCAGTGTTTTGCACGCCGATCAATCCGCCAAGAAAAATCCACAAAAAAACTGCTTGTAACCCTTGACATCTTTTGCTACGTTCTTTTCATGCATGTCGGCCTACATTCGAACAACATCTCCGGTTGGATCGATCGTCGCGGCCTTGACGGCAATCGCGGTGCCCCGCGCATCTAATGACGGTTCTTCTGCCAACATCCACATTCACTGAGTTCTAAGGGATGAAGGTCTGGTCGTTAGACATGTGATTTCTCCCACGAAATCCACATTCGCTACAAATCAGGCAATAGAGCCACCCGCATAAGACTTTTTTCGAATGTTCAGCCAATTTCTTCCACGGCTGTTCGTTCTGTCCGTGGTTTGGTCTCGATTCACCGAAAGCTGCTCCGCTGGAAGCACCACAAGCTTCGCGCTCTTACTAAAAATTCAGGAGGTTTCGGAATGACGTGTCTACGCCACTCTCGCAGCGTCTTTGCATTCGTTTTCGTGCTTTTTGTCCAGGCGCTTTGTTCTCTATCGGGCATATCCCAGACGGCGCTTACATCTCTGAGCGGCACAGTCTACGATCCACAGGGAGCGGTCATCGCGAAGGCAACGGTGACCATCTCGCACCCAGAGACAGGGTTCTCGAAAGCCATCTCTACAGACGCCTCCGGTCTATATTCGTTCGAGCAGATTCCCCCCGGACGTTACACCATTTCGACAGTGGCAACCGGCTTTGCTGCCATCACTCAGACCGCGGAACTACTGGTCAACCAGCCGACCAAGTTGAATTTCAAAATGAGCATTACTTCGGAGACAACTTTACAAGTCGATACGGCGACGCCAGCATTGAACCTGAGCGATAGCACAATTGGCACCCCCTTCGACACCGCTCAGATACAGTCTCTACCTTTCGAGGGCAACAACGTGCTGGACCTCCTGAGCCTGCAGGCAGGTGTGCTGTTTCTCGGTGACCAATCGCAAGCGCAGGTCGATACCGACAGCCGCTCCGGGGCGGTGAACGGGGCACGATCCGATCAGAGCAACGTCACTCTCGATGGCGTTGACGACAACACTCAAACCCTGGGTCTGCCGTTCCAGGGAGCGCTCCGCTCCACGCGCGATTCGGTCGAAGAGTTCCGCGTGGTAACCACGAACTCCAATGCAGACTCGGGCCGCTCCTCCGGCGCGCAGATAGCACTGGTAACACGCAGCGGCACCAACCATTGGCACGGCAGCGGCTATGAATATTACCGCCCAACCAACACAGTCGCGAACAACTGGCTCAACAAACAAGCTCAACTAGAGTCGGGAGAAGCCAATCGTCCACCAAAGCTTTTACGGAATACCTTTGGCGGCTCACTCGGAGGTCCGCTCAAGAAGGACAGACTCTTCTTCTTCGGAGCTTATGAAGCGCAAAAGCTCTCAGAGAGCAGTACGGTAACGAATGAGGTTCCCACGGCATCGTTCCTTGCAGGTAATCTTACTTACCTCAACGCCGCTGGCAACGCTACGACTCTTGGCAGGAGCGACCTGGCGAAGATTGATCCTAACTGCTCTGCGGCCGGCGGCTGCCCGCTGGGGCCTGGTGCAAACCCCGCTGTCCTCGGCTACCTTTCCCAATATCCAGCTGCCAACGGAAACGCGCAGGGCGATGGCTATAATCTTGCGTCTTATACTTTTTCTTCGCCGTCGCCGGCATCTTTGGTGACGAATATCGTACGTCTGGACTACAACCTCTCAAGCCGTCAGCAGATATGGGTGAGAGGAAATCTCCAGCAGGACAATGTGCTGTCTCCGCAGCAATTTCCCGGTGGCGCGCCGACATCGCAAACCTTCGATAACACGCGGGGGATAGCGGCGGGGGACACGCTTACTATCTCGGACAGACTGGTTAATAGCCTCCGCTATGCTTTTATCCGGCAGGCTTACGCGAATAAAGGCGATCTGAATGGGCAATTTGTCTACTTCAATAGCATCACGCCGTTAAATCCCACCACCACCACGCTGATCGCCAATATCCCGGTGCATAACGTAGTCGACGACCTAACTTGGACCAAGGGCCACCATACCTTGCAGTTTGGCGGGAACTACCGGGCCATCTTCGACAATCACTCCAACAACACCACTCTGTACAACAATGCCGAGGTGACTTATGGAAATCTGATTATCGGGAGCATAGCAGGCACAGGAACGAGTCTCGATCCAGGAGCGTTTGGATATCCGTCTGTAAACGGGAATTTTTCCGGAGCCTACAACGTGGCGGTCGCCGATATTACGGGCCTGATCACGCTTGCCACGGGCTACGACAATTACTCCGTCAACAATGGAGCGCTCACAGCTCTGCCGGCTGGCGTCTTCCCCAATCGTCATTTTTTCTCAAATGAATTTGAGTACTACGCGCAGGATTCCTGGAAAATCAAACCCAATCTGACGCTCAATTTCGGCCTGCGCCACTCACTACTGCAAGTTCCCTACGAAAGGGACGGTCAGCAGGTGGTTCCGACCTTCAGCCTCAGCAAATGGTTTGCCAATCGCGTTGCAGCCGCAGCCGCCGGGACAGTCGACCAACCGCCAATCGCTTATACGCAGGGAGGTCAGGCGGACGGCAAGCCGGCTTATTGGAACATGGATAAATTCGACATTGCTCCGCGCTTCTCCTTTGCTTATTCGCCGAACTCTACGCTATCGATCCGCGGCGGCTTTGGTATTTACTACGACCACTTTGGCGATGCGCTGGTTGATGCTGTGGACGAGCGGGGTTCCTTCGGCCTCTCATCGCAAAATCAAAATGGCGCGACTCAACAGGTGGATACTACCCCACGCTTCAGCACATCGACCTATGTGCCGCCGCAACTTATACCGCCCTCTGGCAACTCCGGGGCTTTTCCGGTCACTGCTCCGAATTCACTGGCCACGACCTGGGCGTTGAACGACAACCTGAAGACTCCCTACTCCGAGGTCATGGATTTTTCGATTCAACAAGAAATTGGCCACGGCACGGTCTTCGAGCTCGACTACACCGGACGTCTTGGCCGAAGGCTCATGCAGCAGCTCGATCTTGCGGAGCCTCTCGACCTCGTTGACCCGAAGAGCGGGATCGATCTCTATACTGCGGGCACCCAACTGGAGCAATATACCGACAAGGGTGTTCCAGCAAATCAGGTACCGACGAGTCCATACTGGGACGATCTCTTTCCTATGGCTGGCGCGAACGGTCTGACCCCGACGCAGAATATCTATCTCACGCAATGGAGCACGTTCCGCGGCAATGAGACCGCCGGGCTCTTCAACCTCGATCTGGGCTACGCTCCGGGAGCCCCAAATGGCGAGACCTATCGATACTTCAATCCGCAATTTGTGAACCTGGTTGGATGGACTTCGATTGGCACCAGCAGTTATCACGGTCTCCAGGCATCACTGCATCACCCGACCAGCCACGGTATGCAACTGGACTTCAACTACACCTTTTCAAAGTCGCTCGATCTTGGGTCGGACGCCGAGCGGCTGCCGTCATTCAACTCGAGAGGCTTCAGCCAGATCATCAACTCTTTCAAGCCGAAGCTGAATAAGGCACCGTCGGACTTCGATGTCAGACATGCCATCGCGGCGAACGGCACCGCCCAGCTTCCGTTCGGTCAAGGCAAACGCTTTGCGAGCGACGTCAACCGCTTCGGCGACATGTTGATCAACAACTGGACGGTCAACTCGCTCGCTCACTGGACAAGCGGGCTGCCATGGGGTGCAATCGACGGGCTAGGATGGTCGACGAACTTCGACTCGCTCAGCTGGGTGGTCGCAACCGGATCGATTCAGAGCGGCGGACACAAGCGCGACTCAGGCGGGCAGCCAAACGCCCTGGCCAATCCTGGAGCGGCACTTTCGAATATCCGTTTACCCTACACCGGAGAAACCGGCGAGCGTAACTTCTTTCGCGGCGACGGATACTTCAGCATCGATGCGGGTCTGGATAAAACCATCAAGACATTTGAAGGGCAACAACTCAAATTTTCCTGGGAGACCTTCAATGTTTCGAACTCGGTCCGCTTCGATCCCAACAGCATTTCGAACAATCCTTACGGCGGAGCCAGTTTCGGCCGCTACTCCGCGCTGCTGACTCAGAGTCGGCGCATGCAGTTCGCGCTTCGTTACAGCTTCTAAATCAATGGGTACGCGGGAGACAAGACCTCTCGCGTACCCATCTATCTTGGAATTCGGCTCCCCGCTTGTTGTTCTCTACTTCGGACACCTATGAGACTTAGCAGACTCACTTTCGCCAGACTCTTCTTGCGAGGACTACTCGGTCTTGCCGCCCTTTCTTCCGCGCAAGCCGCCCCGCGAAAGGTGATTGTCATCTCGATCGACGGACTGAGGGCAAAGACCTTGGCGGGTTTGCAAGATCGCCATCTCAATACTCCAAACCTCAATGAATTCCTGAAGGGCGGCTCCGTCGCCGATGGGATGGTCGGCGTCTTTCCCACCGTCACTTACCCGTCGCACACAACGCTTGTCACCGGCGTTCCGCCGGATGTACACGGTATCTTTGGCAACGGTCTATTCGATCCCCAACACACCATGAGGGACGCCTGGCACTGGTATGCACAAGAGATCCGTGTCCCAACAATTTGGGACATCGCGCATCAAAAGGCTCTGCGGACCGCCGCTGTGTCCTGGCCGGTTACGATTGGCGCGAAGATCGACGCCAACTTTCCTGAATGGCGTATCCCTGAAAATCTGGAGGATCGGCTCCTTTATGAAGACCTTTGCACTCCTGGCTTATTTACCGAATACGCGAAGGCATACGGCATCGACGTTATGTCCTCTCCTTCGACGGAACAAAGCGAGGCCGATCTTGATGCGGAAGCGACGCGGATGGCGATCTTCCTGCTGCACACTCGCAAGCCTGACCTGTTGCTGGTTCATGTTGCTGAGACCGACCATGAGCAGCACATGAACGGCCCAGACAGCGAGCAGGAGTTCCGGGCGCTGGAGCGGATCGACCACAACATCGGTCTAATTCGGGCGGAGGTCCGCGCGGACGGTCTGGCGGACAGCACCGTCTTCGTCATCGTGAGCGACCATGGGTTCGAATCCGTGGACCGGAGCTTCCATCCCAACGCCGTGCTGGCCAGCATGGGATTGATGGGGACCGTGGACCATCCTGAGAGATGGAGGATCGCGGCCTTTGAAGGGGGAGGCTCGTTCGGTCTCATCGCCCACGATCCAAAGGACGAAGAGGCGGTCGCATTGGCGCGGAAGACTTTTCGCCGGCTAGCCAGTGAGGATAGCTGGGGGATCGATCGCATCTACGAGGGAGAAGACCTGAAGTCAACTGGAGGCTTCGGCAACTCGTTCCTTGCCGTGGGCATGAGGCCCGGGGTTTCAGTTGGCGATGCAACGAGCGGGCCATGGCTCACGCCGAATGTAAATCTGCGAGGGATGCACGGCTTCGCGCCGGGCCCGGTAGAACTGGATTCTTCCTTCCTCGCGTATGGTCCAGGTATACCCGCGGGTCGGCTTGGCCGCCATAACATCGTCGATGTAGCGCCGACCGTGGCGCATATTCTTGGTTTCGACATGCCTGGGGTTGCGGGCCAAGACATCCTGAGCACTGTGAGGTAGTGGGGGGCAAGCGTTGAATCTTCAAAATAAGACGGGTGGGCGCGGCGCTCACCTCAGTATTTTTGTAAAGTCGCTCCATTCAGCTCTTAGGACGGTACAGCTGTCGCCACACACCCGACGGCCCGGCTATCGTCAAATGGGGCTGGTTATGAATCAAGATCGCTACACTAATTCAGCAGCGCTTCAGGAGACACATGCCGACTGATCCTTCCCTCGCGGAGAAACGCTACAGCTACTCGCCGATCATCCGGCGCCCGCAGTTCAGTTGGCCCGATGGCCGGCGTCTCGCAGTATATGTTGCACTGAATCTTGAGAGCTATCGTTTTGGTTCGGGGGTGATTGAAGAGCTGCTTCCCGCATCGCCAGAGCCGGATGTTCTCAATTACTCCTGGTGCGACTATGGGAATCGCGTTGGTGTGTGGCGTCTTCTGCGCCTGTTTGAAGAGTTGAATCTGCCCCTCACGCTGCTTGTGAACTCCGCCGTCTATGGCGAGACCCCGGAGGTCGTGGAGCCCTTCCGCCTGCGCGGCGATGAGATAGCATGTCACGGCCGCACGAACAGCGAACGTCAGTCCGGTCTGAACGAAGAACAGGAGCGCCTGCTGATCGAGGAGGCGACGAAGACTATCGCCAGTCGCGAGGCAACGGCCCCGAAAGGCTGGCTCGGTCCCTGGATATCCGAGACCTACGCAACGCCGGATCTATTGAAGGAAGCAGGCTATCAGTACGTTTTGGACTGGTGCTGTGACGATCAGCCTGTCTGGATGAAGACCAAATCCGGGCCTCTCCTCGCGGTGCCCTATCCGCAGGAGTTGAACGACAGCAGCAGCGTCATTGGCCGTTACGTCAGCGCGCGGGATTTTGCTGACATGATCATCGACCAGTTTGAAGAGATGATGGTGCAGTCCGCCGATGAACCTCTGGTGCTTGGGATCGCCTTGCACGCTCATATCAGCGGACAGCCCTTTAGGCTGCGGTCTCTACGCCGAGCACTGTCGCACATCTCCGATCGTTCCCATGGACACTGGCTGACGCGCGCCGGCAGCATTGCGGATCACTTCGCCCGGGTGGTGCCCGCGACCCCATGATGCAGCAAGGCACCTACTTCCGCGATGTTCGTGTGTTGACGATGGATGCGGCGGACACGGAATGGCTCACGACCAACGTCCGCGTGGCCGGGCAGACGATCGCGGCCATTGGCCCGGATATACAGTCCGAGGCAGGTGATCGTATCGTGGATGGTACCGGCAAGCTGCTGATGCCCGGCCTCATCAACGGTCACTTCCATAGTCCCGGCAGTTTCAACAAGGGCGCGCTCGATGACATGCCACTCGAGCTCTTCATGCTGTACGAGGTGCCGCCATTCGACTGCCCGCCCACCTCGCCGCGCATGCACTATCTCAGGACCTTGCTGGGCGCGATGGAGATGTTGAAAGGCGGCGTGACCGCGGTTCATGACGACCCTTTCTACGTGCCGGCGCTGACGGAAGAGCTGACGGATGCAACCATGCAGGCGTACGCCGACGCCGGTATACGCGCGACAGTCTCCATCAACATGCCGAACGTCCTCGAGTACACGAAGTATCCCTTCCTCTACGACCTGCTTCCCGGAGAGCTCCGCGAACGCATGAGAGCCGCGGGAGCGGCCACCGCCGACGAGTTACTAAGTTCCTATCGACGGTTCATCAGGGTCTGGCACGGAGCGGAGAACGGACGGCTTCGCTGTGCTGTCTCTTGTTCGGCTCCGCAGCGGGTGACGAAGGAATATCTGCATGGGCTCTCCGAGCTTAGCTCGGAGCATGACATCCCCTACAACATGCACATCCTCGAAACACGGCTACAGAGGGTTCTTGGAGATGAGTTGCTTGAGGGGCGGTCGCTCGTCCGCTACGTCGCGGACGAGGGCGTGCTGAATGAGCGGTCGCTTGTCATTCATGCCATTTGGGTCGACGAGCAGGACATGGACCTGCTTGCGTCGAGCGGATGTTCGGTCGCGCATAATCCGCTCTGCAATCTAAAGCTTGGTTCCGGCATTATGCCCTTCCGGCAATTAAAGAAGCGAGGCGTCAACATCTGTCTCGGTAGCGATGAGATGTGCTCCGACGACGCGGTGAACCTCTGGAACGTCGCAAAGTTCGGAGGCCTCGTCCACAAGATCACAGACCCCGATTATCGGCAATGGCCGAAGGCCACTGAAATTCTGCAGTGCGCCACGCGTAACGGCGCCGCAGCCATGCGGCAGGGCGACGTTACGGGATCGATCGAGGTCGGGAAGCAGGCGGACTTAGTTCTACTGGACTTGCAGACCCTGAACTTCACGCCCTTGAACGACCTGAGACGGCAGCTTGTTTTCTGTGAAGATGGAACCTCGGTCCGTCTCGTGATGGTAGGCGGCGCAATCGTTGTCGAAGGCGGGAAGCTGCTCACGGTTAACGAGGAAGAGATCAAGGCAGAGGTTCGCGAGCTATGGCCTGAGTATCTTGAACAGATCCAGCAGGTCGACCACTGGGCGAAGACGCTCGAGCCGATTTATCGACGGATGTACGAGCTTTGCCTCGACAAAAAGGTGCCGATGCAGAGGACTTTAAGCTACGCTGCAAACTCCTCCTAAGCGGTCCGTCACGGTTTGCTTGATGCGATCAACACAGCTTCATTAATTCCGGGCAGAGTGTATCCAGAATGACGATCGAACTACGAAATATTACGAAGGCCTACAAATCGGTCACCGCGCTCAGTGAGATCAATCTCAAGCTGGAGAAGGGCCAGTTCCTCACGCTGCTTGGTCCGACCGGCTGCGGAAAGTCCACGCTTTTGCGCATCGTTGCCGGATTCGTCCGGCCCAGTTCGGGAGAAGTATTGATCGATGGCAAGGTGATCAACGATGTGCCTCCCAACGAACGCCAGATCGGTCTTCTGTTTCAGAATTACGCACTGTTCCCTCACATGACGGTTGAAGAGAATGTAGGTTTTGGGCTGCACGTTCGGGGATGGAAGAGAGCGGCCTGCCGGGCAAAGATCGACGAAGTGCTCTCCTTGCTGGCTATCGACCACCTGCGCAAGCGTTATCCAGCCCAGCTCTCGGGTGGACAGCAGCAGCGCACTGCGCTGGCGCGTACGCTCGCGATCGAGCCACGCGTCTTGCTGCTCGATGAGCCTCTGGCTGCTCTCGACCGCAAGCTGAAGTTGGAGATGCAGGTGGAGTTGAAGAAACTCGTCGCCCGCGTCGGCATAACGACCATCTGTGTGTCTCACGATCAAGACGAGGCCCTCACGATGAGCGACAAAATTGCCTTGATGAATAAGGGCCGCATCGAGCAGTACGGAGAGCCGCTTGAGTTGTATGACCGCCCGTTGAGCAGCTTCGCGGCAGGCTTCCTAGGCAAGTCCAATCTACTTACCGGTATCGCATCTCGCCATGACGATGAGACGCTGCTGTTCGAATCGAAATCCTTTCGTATTCCTCTCTTCGAGACCGGGATAAGCGCCGGGACCGCACTCACAATCATGCTTCGCCCAGAACATCTCCTGATTCGTGAGATCGCCGATCCCGCCTCGCACGCGGGCGAGATTGTGTTCGCCACTCAGTTCGGTTATTCGGTGCAATATGAAGTGAAGCTTGATTGCGGGCCAGTGCTCCTGGTGACCGTAACGCGAGGCCGCGATGTGGCGCCGTTCCCGGTCGGCGCAAGGGTGTTTCTCTCGCTGGATGGAGAGGCTGCCTATCAAATTATTGAACGATCAGCCGAGGGTAATTTATGACGAAACAAGTATTTCTTTGTATGGCGCTCCTTGTTGCGGCTAGCTCACTTACCGGCTGCAAGTCACATGGTTCCAGGCCTTCGGGCAGCGAACTTGTTGTCGTGAGCTACCCGGGCGATGCGCAGATTCCGTATCGTAAATTTCTCGCGGACCCATTCGAGCAGAAGCACGCAGGCACGTCGGTGCGGCTCGTCCCCTCTGAGTCGGAGGACGTGGTTGCGCAGATCAAGGCAGCGCGTGGATCGAGTCCTTATGACCTCATCACTCTTGGAGTTCCCCGCCAGGTTACAGCCGTGCAAGAGGGCTGGGTGGAACAGACGCCGGCGGCGGATCTGCCCAATCTGAGCCGCGTCTATCCGCAGTTTATCTCCGCCTGCAAGAACACAGGCGTGCCAGAGACCTACAGCCTTATAGGAATCGCCTACAACCCCGATAAAGTTCCGGCACCGGAGTCGTGGAGCGATCTCTGGAAGCCCGAATACCGAGGCAAGCTGGGCATGACGACACCCGCAAGCAACCTTGGATTCGGATTGGTCGTAATGGCTGCGAAGCTGGCCGGTGGCAATGAAGAGAATCTTGCGCCGGCGTGGCCGAAGTTGAAGGAGCTGGGACCATTCGTGGTAGCTCCCAGTCCGGAGGCGCTCGCCCAGCTCTTTGAGCGCGGCGAGGTAAGTATCGCCCCCATGTGGAACAATGACGCGGCGATTCTTGCGCTCCACGGCATGAAGCTGAAGTTTGTACAACCGAAGCCCGGTGCGATCGTCGTCGTCTCCTGCATGGATGTCGTAAAGAACTCCGCGCAGCCGCAACTTGCGCGGCAGTTCCTCAACGATGAAGTCTCGCAGGAGTTTCAATCTCACCTTGCGCAGGCCCCGTGGTTCTTCGGACCGACCAACATGGACGTCGCAATACCGCCAGGATCTTCCGCGTATATGCCCACCACTCTGGAGGGATTGGAGCACTCCGTCTACTTCGATTGGGATAAGGCCGTTCTGCACCGCGCGGAAGCAACAGAGAAGTTCGATCGGGAGTTCAGCCGCTGATGCACTCCCGCCAGACAGCTTTGAGCCTTCTCCCGGCGGTGCTGTTCACCTCCGGCATGATTGGACTGCCTGTGCTCTTTCTGTTTGTGCTTGGCTTCTTCAAGATTGAGCGGGGAAACTTCACGAGCGCGCCCACCACCGAAGCGTATGCGTCCATCTTCACAGACCATTTTTATATTGAAATGTTCTTCCGCTCGTTATGGATCGCGCTCTTCGTTACGCTGTTGTGCCTTCTTGTTGGCTATCCGATTGCTTACCTGTTTTATCGAGCCAAAGGCAGGTGGAAGGGAGCGATCCTGCTTATCGTGCTTGCTCCCCTTCTGACCAGCACACTGGTCCGTACCTTTGGCTGGATGGTGTTGCTTGGAAGGGAGGGCGCGCTCAATAGCGCGCTGCTAGGGTTGCATATCGTGGATCATCCAGTGGTCTTCCTCTTCACGGTCAAGGGAGTTCTGATCGGTATGACACAGGTACTGCTGCCATACATGGTGCTTCCGCTGATGGCCGCGCTGGAGACGGTATCGCCGGTGCTGGAAGAAGCGGCCACAAACCTTGGCGCCTCGGGCTGGCAGACCTTTTGGCGCGTCATCGTTCCGCAGACGCTGCCTGGGGTCGCGGGCGGCGTCTCACTCGTCTTCATCCTTGCCTTCTCTGAGTTCCCCGTCCCCGCCTTGCTCGGCGGCTCGACATTCAAGATGATTCCGGT
>Ga0116226_10004600_pt1 | contig 12242 bp, 14 predicted proteins | sample S1TSphfallax_FD_89692 | JGI IMG/M metagenome (GOLD analysis project Ga0116226, IMG submission 89692) | Host-associated microbial communities from peat moss isolated from Minnesota, USA - S1T2_Fa - Sphagnum fallax MG | ecosystem: Host-associated > Plants > Peat moss > Unclassified | place: USA... | reverse complement strand
CCCGTCCCGAGAGCCCCGGCGCCCGGCTCAGGCGCATGCGTTCGCGCAGTTTTGCCGCGGCGAAAAGCTCCGCTTCCGCGTGGCCGAGATCCCGTTCCGCCCTCAACACCTCGAACCAAGCATAGGGTGAATCAGGATGGTCACGCTCAGCCAACTTGGCCAGAGCTAGAGCCCGCATCGGATCGACTGCGTGCTCGACAGTGGACCATAGCCCGACGAAAGCAGGGTTTTGGGCCGCGCGGGTTTGGGCTGCGGTGATCGCCTCGGGGACGCGCCCCTCATTGTCTAGGTAGATCACATAGGCGGGGGCGTTGGTGGCCGCATAGACCCTCTCCGCCGCCTTCTGCTCAAGCGCTTCGATGTCGCTCGCGGGCCCGCGCACGACAATGGCGTCGTCACCGGCCACCCGAACCGTCAGTACAAGGCTCCCGTCGGCGGCCTGGCGCAGATCTCCCTCGATCTTGCGCTCGGACCCCAGAATGTCGCGCAGGGCCCGCCAGATCTCCGTCAGCGAAAGGCCAGTTTCAGGAATTTCCACCTTGATGTCGTCGCGGCGGTCAGCCTTCACCTTGTCGGAGCGCGAGATGCTCTCGCTTTCGGTCACGCGGTCGATGGTCGAGATGTGATCCATCAATTCGCCGGCGAGCGCCTCGCCGGTCAGACCCTGCTGGGCGAGGGCCGGCGGCGTCGTGAAGGCCGCGATCACGAAGCCGCGTTCCTCATGCGCCAGCCAGGCCATGACGACGATGGCGACGACCACGATGAAGCCCACCAGCACGGTGATCGCCTGGAACAGGGCCTTCAATCGATCGCTGAACCGACCCCATCTCAGGCGCGACAGAATGAGTTCTCGCTGCTCGTGCAGGTGCTCGGTCTGAATGTCCGTGAGGCGTGATTGCTTGCGAAGGAAGGCGTCGAACGCCTCATCCGATCCGCCGCCGGCCCGCGCCTTTTGGACGCCAATGGCCATGGCCGCAGCGGGGCTTATGGAAGCTGGTCCCGCCTCGCCTGGGCCCTCTGGTTCCGGCGCGTCCTTTCCCTCAGCCATGGCGAATGCCCCCGATCCCTCCGCCGCCGCCGGCGCTCAAGTCTTCGCGCCCGTCTGGATCGCCTGTTCGCCCGCCAGGGCTATGGCGATGCCCGTCACGACCACCAGGATCTCGGAGAGAAACTCGCGCCAGCTGTGCACCGGCTTTGGCTTGTGAATGTCCATGATCGTCCTGGCGGCGGCTCTTGCGCTCTAGGTATCAGGCCTGCTCAAGACGGTGAAGCTTGTGTCCGTCAGCTGAGGCCTCCCCCGCGAATGGTGGACAGATTAAGCTGAAAAAGCGCGATTTTCCCTAATTGTTCCCGCCCGGCTATGCCCAAGCTGTGCGGAGAAGGTTCTGGGGTCGTGGAAGCTCGTCATCCCAAACAAGGTGAAAGCGTCGACGGATTTCGCGACGCAGATCGTCTTCGGGTCCATGGCCTTCGCGGTGGTCTTTGTAGCCGCCCTGCTTCTTTCGCTTCTCATCCGCTGGGGAAGTCGGGTGACGTCCGCCCCGGGTTGGTTGGACACAAGCGCCGGCCTTGTTGAAATGGCTGTGTGGGGAGCCGATCTCTTCGTTTTCGCGCTGTTTATCCTGTCCGAGGGGATAAAGTCCGTACGCACTTTCTGGCGGGAATGGAGCAAGCCCAATGGCTGATGTGAAATCCGATTCGACGGTCGAAGGCGTCGCCCAGGATCGCGCATATCTGCTGGGTCAGGCCAAGGAGGCCCTAGACACCTTCTGTGCTCCCGTCGTCGGCGCGTTCAGGGGCTTCACCCGGCATACGCGTCCCGGCCTCACGGACGAAGCTCTCAAACACGCAGTGGCGCCCGATCTTACGACGCCTCCAAGTTGACGGTCTGTCCCCTCTGCCCCCTCGCTGACAGCCCGTTCAGTCATCTCGCCGGTGAGAGACGAGCCCTAACAGGTCGCCCGGCCCATCCGGGGAAGCGGACGCGTACGACCCAGTAAGCCAGGACAAGCAGCATCAAGAGCTGCGGCGCGAAGAATGCCGGGGGGACATGGTACGGCCCCGGCAGCAGACGCGCGAAGCCGTTCGTGAAGGCGGAGCCAAAGGTTAGCGCCAATGCGAAGCACATCCGCCAGAGGTGGCGCGCGATCCGCGCAATTCCAGAAATGCCGCGACCTAACACAACTCTCAGATCACCGATGGCAGCCGTCCCCATGATGGCTGAGAAAACCCACAAGGCGATCAGGATCGCGCCCTCGATCTTGAAGGCGCTTTTGAAGACCGTCACGCCTGTGATGATCTGAAAATCGATCAGCGCGAAGGGCGCGCACAACAAAAGTGACGCCGCCAGAGCGATGATCTCGGGAGCGCTGGCTACCTTCTCATGGCGTTTCGTTGTCAGCCATGCCGTCGCGACGAGATAAAGGGTCAAGCCCGCTATGAAGATGTTGATGGTCTGGCCTGGGCGCACGGCGCCGAGGACGCCGGCGGAGATCGCCATGACCAGCATTGAAAGAAGGAACACATCGCCCGACACGCGGTGAACGCGGCCGCCCTTCCTGACGCAGAGGGCGAGCACGCCGGACATCATGGCGACCGCGCCGCTCAGGATATGGAGCGCGAAGATAATGATGGTCACAGTGTCCGTGCCCCCATCCAAAGCCCGTCTTCCCCACCATGCGGTCGCGATCGCCAACTTCCAAGTTACGCTCTGTTCAGGATCAGAGGCCCTCCGTTACGGTTGGCTTCGTGGCGCGCGCCGGCCCCGGGGCAATCCGGCCCGCTAGGGCCTCCGAGGCGAAGGCCGCCGCCAGGGCGATGAGGGCCGCGAGGCCGCAGAGGCCGAGGGCGTGGGTCTCTTGGCCGGGCGTCTGGGTCGCCTGATAGATGTCCGTCGGCAGGGTGAGGGTGGCGCCGGGGATGGCGGCGGCGAAGGTGATGGTGGCGCCGAACTCGCCCAGGGCCCGGGCGAAACCGAGAACGGCGCCGGCGGCGATGCCCGGGGCGGCGAGGGGGGCGGTGACGCGAAAGAAGCGGTCCCATGGGCCGGCGCCCAGGGCGCGGGCGGCGTCCTCGAGGTCGGGGTCGATGGCCTCCATGGCCTGACGGATCGGCCGCACCATGAGGGGGAGCGCCATGACCGCGCCGGCCAGGGCGGCGCCGGTCCAATGAAAGGCGAGGACCACGCCGAACTTCGCCAGGAGCGCGCCTAGGGGGCCTTGTCGGCCAAACAGCACGAGGAGGCCGAAACCGGTCGCCACCGGGGGAAGCACGAGGGGAAGTGTGATCACGGCGTCCAGGGCTCGCCGGCCGGGAAGCCGCGTCCGCGCCAGCACATAGGCGAGGCCAATGGCCAGAGGCATGCCGCACAGGGTCGCGACGCCAGCTACGCGCAGGGACAGCGCGACGGCTTCCAGGTCGTCGGCATTGATCAGGAACACGGGGCCGGCGCCAGAATGTCCACCTCGACGCCGTCGGCGCGCAGCCGTTCCGCAAGCGCGCGGTTGATATGGCGGTCGAGAAAAACCACCAGGTCGCCGCGCAAAGCGGCCGCGGCCAAGCCCTCCGCCCCGGTCTCCCACCACCGTTCCACATCCCGGCGGGCGTGAGCGTTAATGATCTCCTCGGCGCCGTCGCCCACCACCACGATATCGGCCGCGCTCAAGGCGCGAAGGGCGCGCAGCGAAAGCCGGTCCGCCTGGGCGGGGGCCTCGATCAGGCAGACCTGACCTCGTCGCGGGACATTTTCGGTGAGCGCCGCGTCGAGCCGCGCCGCCGCGCCGGCTATATCGCCATCGGCGGCGGCCCGCGCCGCCGGCCCCATGAGGTTTCGGCGAAAGAAGGCGCGACGTTCGGCGAAGTCGGGAAAGGCGCTGAGGATCGCGGCGCGACGCTCACCCAGGAGACGCGCGATCTCGCCCGCCCCCGGCGGAATACGCGCCTCAATCTCCCCGCGCAGAAGGGATGCCAGAACGGGCGCCGCGCCGCCTGTTCCAATGGCCGCGACGACCTGGCCGCGATCAACGATGCCGGGGGTGTGAAAGTCCGAGAGTTCGGGATGATCCACCACATTGAGGGGCGCGCCCGAAGTTCGCGCGGCGGCTGCGGCGGCCTGGTTCACGGCCTCATCCCGCGAGGCCACGAAAACGAGGGCGGCGCCCTTATAGGCGTCTGGGTCCGTCGCCTCCTGGGCTGAGAGGCGCACGATGATCGCGGGCGAGCCCGCGAAGAGCCGCGCCTTCGCGTCCGCCGGCTCGCCGTCGCCGGCAATCACGACCCGACGACCAGCCAGGGGAAAGAAGGCGGGAAATGTCTCCATCGCGGGCCCCTTCTAAATCCACCCCAGCGCGCCTAACTTGAGGTCAAGTCTAGGGGCCGGGAGACCACATCATGGCATTGGCGCTGAATATCAATGGAAAGCCGGTGCAGGTGGACTCAGGTCCGGACACGCCGCTGCTCTGGGTGCTGCGCGACGAGCTCCTGCTCACCGGCACCAAATATGGCTGCGGGATCGCCCAGTGCGGCGCCTGCACGGTTCATGTGAACGGCGAGGCCACGCGTTCCTGCGTCACGCCAATCAACGCCGTGGCCGGCGCCAAGATCACCACCATCGAGGGCCTGGGCGGGGATCATCCCATCCAGACGGCCTGGATCGCCCGGGACGTACCCCAGTGCGGCTACTGCCAGTCGGGGCAGATCATGTCCGCCACCGCCCTCCTGGCGGCCAAGCCCAAACCCACCGACGCGGATATCGACGCGGCCATGAGCGGCAATATCTGCCGGTGCGGCGCCTATCAAAGGATCCGCGCGGCCATCCATGACGCGGCGAACGGTCAGCTTGAGGCGCAAAAAGCATGAATGCTCCCGTGAAGGATATTCAGCCGGACCCGGCCGCCACGGCCGACGGCTTGTCCCGCCGCGATCTGGCGGTGGCCGCCGCGGTGACCGCGGCCGGCGCGCTGGTGGTGGGCTGCTCCCCGGCGGCGCTGCTGTCCGTGGGCGCCGCGAAAGAAGACCTCGGGCCCTTCGGCCCGTTCATCCGGATCACGCCCGACAACGTGGTGACGGTGGTCTCCAAGCACATTGAATTTGGTCAGGGCACCCATGCCAGCCTCGCCGCCATGGTCGCCGAGGAGCTGGGCGCTGACTGGTCCAAGACCGTCATTGAAGAAGCCCCGGCCAACGCCAAGATCTACGCGAATCTGGGCTTTGGTTTTCAAGGCACGGGGGGCTCGTCGGCCGTCGCCAATGCCTGGCTGCAATATCGCACCGCCGGCGCCGCGGCCCGGGCCATGTTCGCCGCCGGCGCGGCCAAGCTCTGGAACGTTCCGGTGACCGAAATCGCCATCTCCGACGGCGTGGTCTCCCATCCCTCCGGAAAATCCGCGCCGATGGGCCAGCTTATCGCCGAGGCCGCCGCGATCCCGCCGCCGACCAACCCGACCCTGAAGGACCCCAAGACCTTTACCCTGATCGGCACCGAGAAGGTCCGTCGCAAGGATTCCCGCGCCAAATCCACCGGCGTCGCGGGCTTCACCCAGGACGTGCACCTGCCCGATCAGCTGACGGCCATGGTCGCCCATCCCCCTCGGTTCGGCGCCAAGGCGAAGAGTTTTGACGCCGCGGCGGCCCGTAAGGTCCCGGGTGTCGTGGATGTATTCGCGATCCCCACCGGCGTGGCGGTCACGGCGACCAGCACCTATGCCGCGCGCCAGGGCCGCGACGCCCTGAAAGTGACCTGGGATGACTCCAAGGCCGAGACACGGGGCTCGGAGGCTATCCTCGGCGCCTATCGCGACTTGGCCGCCGGCAAGACAGCCCCGCCCAAGGGCGTCAAGTGGGTCGCCTTCCAGACCAGCGCTGGGCCGGCCGCGCCGTCGGGCGCCAAGGTGGTGGAGATCGCCTATGATTTCCCCTACCTCGCCCACGCGCCCATGGAGCCCATGAATTGCGTGGCCCAGATCGGCAAGGGCGCCCCCCAGCTGACCTTCGGATCGCAGATCCCGACCCTCGACCAGTTGAACACGGCCAAGATCGTTGGCTGCCTGCCGGGCGCGGTGCAGATCAAGACGCTCTTTGCGGGCGGGTCATTTGGCCGCCGGGCGAATTTCCAGTCCGACTATGTGGCCGAGTGCGTGCATATCGCGAAGCACGTGGGCGGCGGACGCCCGGTCAAGCTGATCTGGACGCGGGAAGACGACATGACCAGCGGCCACTATCGGCCCATGGCGCATCATGCGGTCAGGGTCGAACTGGGCGCTGATGGCCTTCCCGCCGTGTGGCGCCACCGGGTTGTCGTGCAGGCGCTCAATAAGGGCTCGCCCATGGGCGGCGGCTTCGACGAGTCGGCGGTGGAAGGGGTGAAGGGTTCGCCCTATCTGAAGGCCACCCCTTCGGTGGACGCCCAGGCCGCGCTCTATGATGTGGGCGTCCCCGTTCTCTGGTGGCGTTCGGTGGGGGCGACCCACACCGCCTTCGTCATGGAGCACACCATCGATCAGCTCGCTAAGGCGGCGGGCCAGGATCCGGTGGAGTACCGTCGGGCGCTCTACAAAAAGGCCGGGGCGGATAGCCATCTCGCCGCGCTCAATCTGGCGGTGGAAAAGGCGGGACCGACCCCGACCCCCGGCTGGTCGCGCGGCGTCGCGGTGCATGAGTCCTTCAACACGGTTGTGGCCCAAGTGGCTGAAGTGAAAATGGTGAATGGCGAGCCCAAGGTCGGGCGCGTGGTCACCGCCGTGGATTGCGGCACGGCCATCTCGCCCGACCAGATCGCGGCCCAGATGGAGGGGGGCACCTGTTTTGGTCTTTCTGCCGCGCTCTATGGCCAGATCACGCTCACCGATGGGGTGGTGGATCAGAAGAACTTCGACACCTATCGCGTCCTGCGCATGAACGAGGCGCCCCAGGTGGAGACCTATATTGTCCCCTCCGCCGCCAAACCCACGGGCGTCGGTGAGCCGGGCACCCCGGTCATCGCCCCGGCCGTCGCCAACGCGCTCCTGGCTCTGAATGATAAACCGACCACGCGGCTTCCGTTTGTGAGGGCGTGAGGGCCCCTTAAGGAGCGCGGGCGTCTCGCCCCCGGTTTTCTCTGCCAATTCACCTCGCGTCGGGGTCGTTAAGACGCGGGCGAGACGCCCTCGCTCCGAACGGGGGCTTACCCCTCGAAAGATCCTCCGGCGTGTCGACATCGAAGACGACGCCGGGGTCGGCGACATCCACCAGGGTGAGGCGCGGGCCCAGATCGGCCAGAATCGCTCGCGCGCCCTCGTCGCCCGTGGCGCGGGCGAGAGCGGGGAATAAGGCGGGACCGAAGAGAACCGGATGTCCGCGCCGTCCGTTGAAGGCGGGCGCGGCGGCCAGAGCCCCTGACGTCAGGGCGGCGACGAGGCGCGTTGGAATGGATGCGGGAATGACGGGCATGTCCCCCAGAAAGACAAAGACGCCCCCGCAGTCCTGGGCGAGGACGGCGATCCCGGCGCGCAAGCTGGCGCCCATCCCCTCTTCGTGGTCCCGCGCATGCACGACGCTGAGCCGGTCCGCCAGCCCGCGCGGGTTCGCCCAATCGCGCGTCGCGGCTTCGACCGCCGGATCGGCGCCCGTCACCACGGTCACGCGCCAGACCGGCGCCGCGAAAGCCGCGGCCAGGGCGCCATCCAAGAGCTTACCACCACGCCAGGGGGCCGTAAGCTTGGCGCCGCCAAATCGCCGGCCCGCCCCCGCGGCGAGGACGATGGCTTCAAATCGCGGCCTAGGCTCCGCCCCTGTCCTCAATGGCCGCGCCCCTCTATCTTATGTCGGCCCATGAGCCCCTATGATCACGCCCTTGCCCCCGTCGAAACATCCGACCCCGGCCTGACCGACGCGTGGGGGCGCAAGGTGACCTATCTGCGCCTCTCCGTCACCGACCGGTGCGACCTGCGCTGCGTCTATTGCATGGCCGAGCATATGACCTTCCTCCCCAAGGCGGAGGTTCTGACCCTGGACGAGATGGACCGCATCGCCGGCGCCTTCATTTCTCTGGGCGTGCGCAAGCTGCGCCTTACCGGGGGCGAGCCCCTGGTGCGCAAGGGCCTGATGGACCTGGTCGCGGGCCTCTCCAGGCACTTGAAGACCGGGGCGCTGGATGAAATCTCCCTGACCACCAATGGCGCGCGTCTGGCGACATTCGCCCCCGATCTGGCGCGGCTCGGCGTGAGGCGGGTCAATGTCTCCATGGACAGCCTCGATCCCGAGGTCTTTGCGCGGCTGACCCGGGGCGGCGATCTGGCCCAGGTCCAGACCGGGATCGCGGCGGCCCAGGCGGCGGGCATGCAGGTCAAGATCAATGTCGTCACTCTCTCCCGCGACAACGCCGCGGAGCTTCCGGACCTCATAAGCTGGGCCCATGATCGGGGACTGGACATCACCCTGATCGAGGCCATGCCCATGGGCGAGGTGGGGGGCGACCGGGCCGATCAGTTTCTCTCACTGGCGGGGGTGCGGGAGTCTCTCGAGAGCTTCTGGACTCTGGAAGACCTGCCGCTGAAAACGGGTGGCCCGGCGCGCTATGTGCGCGTCGCCGAGACCGGCGGGCGCCTCGGATTCATCACCCCCCTCAGTCACAATTTCTGCGAAGGCTGCAACCGTGTCAGGCTGACCTGCACCGGCGTCCTGCATACGTGCCTCGGCCACGAGGACGCGGCTGATCTGCGGGCGGTGATCCGATCGGGCGGGTCCGAAGCGGAGCTGACGGCGGCGATAACCGGGGCGATCTGGGCCAAGGCCAAGGGACATGATTTTGACGTCCGCCGGGGCGCCCCGCCAGCGGTGCGGCGGCACATGTCGGTCACCGGCGGCTAAGGGAGTTTAACGCATGGCGAGAGTCCTGCTGTTTGGGCGGCTGGCCGACGTCGCGGGATGGCGCGAACGCGCCTATGAGCCCACGCCCGCGCGTTTGGGCCAGCTTCGTGTCCTTTTGGCGCAAGAGGACCTGGCGCTTGGCAAGGCGCTGGAGGGTCCAGGCGTTCAGGCCGCCGTGGATAAGATGCTCATCCGTGGCGATATCCCGCTCAGACCGGGGGCCGAGGTCGCCTTCCTGCCGCCCATGAGCGGCGGATGATCCGCCTGAGCGCCACGCCCTTCGACCCTCAGGCCGCGCTGGCAGACTTCAGCGCCGGCCGCACGAAGGTGGGCGCTATTGTCAGTTTCCTGGGGCTCGCGAGGGGCGATGTGGCCGGCGCCGAGGCTCTGGAGCTGGAGGCCTATGACGGCTTCACCGAGGCCGCCATCGCGGCGGCGGTAGAGCGCGCGCGCTCACGCTTTTTGCTTCTGGACGCCGCCGTCATTCACCGGGTGGGCAGGATCGCGGTGGGCGAGCCGATTGTTCTGGTGCTGACGGCGGCGGCGCACCGGCGGGAGGCCTTCGAGGCCTGTGATTTCCTGATGGATTATCTGAAGTCGGACGCCCCATTCTGGAAGAAGGAATTTGGCCCGGACGGGCCCCGGTGGATCGAGCCGACCCAGCGCGATCTTTCCGATCTGGCCCGGTGGGGGTAGGGCGGGTGTCGGGTCAGGTGAGGGATTGAGCATGGATGGAATGGCGATCGTTCGACGACCTCCCGCAAGGCCCTCAGCCATTCGGTCGCCCTCCCCTCTTCGTCATGCCGGAAAGGCGCGTAGCGGCTTATCCGGGACCCAGGCGACGGGGCGAGGCGCCGGGGTTCTCGAATCGCAATTTCGCACCCCGTCCCCTGGGTCCCGGCTCGCGCTGCGCTTGGCCGGGATGACGACGTTTTGCGAGCCATGTGAGATTGATCGTTTTGTCAGGAGGCGCCCATGAACGCGCTCGCCCCAGGCGGCCGGTATGATGAGGCGGCGTCGCGGACGGCGGTTCGGGTCGCCGTTCTGACCGTGTCCGACACCCGTGATGAGGAGAGTGACACCTCAGGCAAGCTGCTGGCGGACCGGGTCCTGGCCGCGGGTCACGTGCTCGCCGACAAGGCCATCGCGGCCGACGATGTAACGGCCATCCGGGCGCGGATCCAGGCCTGGACCGACTCGGGCGAGGTGGACGCCATCATCACCACGGGGGGCACGGGGCTCACCGGGCGCGATGTCACGCCAGAAGCCATCCAACCGCTATTCGATAAGACCATCGACGGCTTTTCGGTGATCTTCCACCTGGTGAGCTATCAGTCGGTGGGCCTCTCCACGCTGCAGTCCCGCGCCCTGGCCGGCATTATCAAGGGCGTCTTCGTCTTCTGCCTGCCGGGCTCCAACGGCGCGGTGCGCGATGGCTGGGACAAGGTGATCGCCGCCCAGCTCGACAGCCGCCACCGCCCCTGCAATCTGGTGGAACTTATGCCCCGGCTCTTGGAGACATGAGCCGCCTGTCGCACCTGGATGCGGAGGGCCGGGCGCGGATGGTGGATGTGTCCGCCAAGGCCGAGACGGTTCGCGAGGCGCGGGCCGAGGCCCTGGTGCGCATGTCGCCCGCCACCCGGGATCTGGCTCTCTCAGGCCAGGCGGCCAAGGGCGATGTGCGCGCCGTGGCCGAGATCGCCGGCGTCATGGCCGCCAAGCGCACCTCTGATCTGATCCCGCTGTGCCATCCCCTGGCGCTGCGCCGGTGCGAGGTGCGCGTCACCCCTCACGCGGAGGGACTGCGGGTTGAAGCCCTGGTGGCCACCACGGGCCCCACGGGGGTGGAGATGGAGGCGCTCACCGCCGCGGCCGTGGCCGCCCTGACTCTCTACGACATGCTGAAGGCCGCCGAGCGGGGCATGGTGATCGAGGGTGTCAGGCTCCTCACCAAGACCGGCGGCGCGTCGGGAGATTTCCAGGCGTGAAGCTCATGGCCGTGGAGGCCGCCCGCGCCGCCATGCTGGGCGCGGTGACGCCCCTGGGACCGGAAACGGTCGATCTCGCCCAATCTCTGGGGCGGGTTCTGGCCGAGGATGTTTTGGCTATCCGCCCCCAACCGCCCTTCGACGCCTCCGCCATGGACGGCTGGGCGGTGCGATCCGCCGACGGCGCCGGAGCGCGGCGGATTATCGGCGAGAGCGCCGCGGGCCGGGGGTTTGACGGCGAGGTTCGCCCCGGCGAGGCGGTCAGGATCTTCACCGGCGCGCCGATGCCGACCGGCGCTGACGCGGTGATCATTCAGGAGGACGCGCGGCGCGACGGTGACCTCGTCAGCGTGAGCGCGGCGGCTCAGGGCGCCTTCGTCAGGCCGGCGGGCCAGGACTTTCCCGCCGACGCGCGACTTCTCGAAGCGGGCGTCCGGCTCGATCCCTGGCGTCTGGCGCTCACGGCCGCCGCCGGGCGCGCGGCATTGAAGGTGGCGCGGCGGCCCGGCCTGACGATCATCTCCACGGGCGATGAGCTGGCGGCGCCTGGCAGCGCGCCCGGCCCGCGGCGTATTTTCGACTCGGCCGGCCCCGCCATCGCCGCTCTGGCGACGCTTTGGGGCGCCGCGCCCGTCGCCAGGCTGCATGCTGAAGATCGCGTGGAAGCCATCACACAGGCGGCGGCCGACGCGGGCGGCGATCTGCTGATCACCATCGGCGGGGCGTCGGTGGGCGATCATGATCTGGTGAAGCCCGCGCTTCGCGAGCTGGGCCTCAGCCTTTTGGTGGAGAGCATCGCCATCAGGCCGGGCAAGCCCACCTGGTTCGGCCCCCTGGCGGACGGGCGGCTGGTTCTGGGGCTCCCCGGCAATCCGGCCTCGGCGATGGTTTGCGCCGAACTCTTTCTCCGGCCCCTGCTTCTCGCAATGCAGGGCGCCGATCCCGCGCCGCGGCGGGCCTGGGCGCGGCTCGCGACGCCCCTGAAGGTGAGCGGAGATCGGGAACACTGGATGCGGGCGCGGCTGGGTTATGACGATCTGGGCCAGACCACGGCGCACCTGTTTGGCGACCAGGATTCCTCCCTCGTCACTGTTTTCGCCGAGGCCGACGCCCTTCTACGGCGCGCGCCCCACGCCCCCTCGGCAGACGTGGGTGAGACGGTGGAGATCATTCGCCTCGACCGCCTCTAGAGCGCGGCCCCCTTAAGGAGCGTGGGCGTCCCGCCCGCGGTTTTCTCCGCCATTTCATCGCGCGTCGTCGGGCTTAAGACGCGGGCGAGACGCCCACGATCCTTAGGAAGAGCGGGTACTCGCGGTCTCCGCGTTCAGCCTATGGCGTTCGGCGGTGATCTCGGCGAGGACGGCGATGGCGACCTCCCAGGGCGCCTTGCCGCCGAGGGGGAGGCCGATG
>Ga0116226_10004599_pt1 | contig 12249 bp, 17 predicted proteins | sample S1TSphfallax_FD_89692 | JGI IMG/M metagenome (GOLD analysis project Ga0116226, IMG submission 89692) | Host-associated microbial communities from peat moss isolated from Minnesota, USA - S1T2_Fa - Sphagnum fallax MG | ecosystem: Host-associated > Plants > Peat moss > Unclassified | place: USA... | reverse complement strand
CTAATGCGAAAAGAATGATCACTTATCCATTTAGGATCTCTGTTTTCATACGGGATACAAAAACCGTGTTTAAGTATATAGTCAAAGAATTTTTCCTTTAACGGCTCTCTAAGATAAAAATAACGCATCTACAATCCCAAATAAAAGTGTGATTACTCTATAGCCGGGGTTCTGTACTCTTGCGAGCGACAATCATTTATCTATGGATTTCTCCATCCTCGCCGGCTTTTAAACCGGGTCCTAGGTGCCACAACCCGTATCCTCGGCGAACAGCGTCAACGGATACTGTTTGTGTTGCTGCGGAGTCGTTGTGGTGCGAACGAGTCAGTGTACTATCAAGACAAAGTAATATTTCAACCTGGGGCCGTAACATCCTTTTCTTTATGGCAGCTCGATAACTAATAACTCTCCCACAGAGCGACAAGCCCTGTTCTGTGCAGCCCACGAACTTCCTCTAGTATTGCTACCAGCGATTGTCCGAGTAATCACACAAACAGTATAAGCGGATTCGCTAATTGACGCAAGCGGTTAGGGCCGCCAAGAGTTCTTCTTCATATCCTTGATGCAATAATCTATCAGCTGTAAGTGCTTGCACCTGTCCATAGATATCGGTGCTTGGCACTAATTTATCAAAATTGAAGGCTGGTGTAAGTGGAATAACCTCTTTACACGGAACTGCAACCGGAACTTCAACTTTTTGAATTACAGTATTAATACCAGGTTGCGGTGTCTGGCAGGCTGCCAATAATAAGACAGATAATAGAATAAGTTTATTTCTTACCATTTTTCAATATCTCAGAATTGATCAAATCATTCGCAGCCTTGCACTGATCTGGGTTACTCGGCTTGAGACGCAGAATATCTAATGCTTGCTGCCTATAAGTATCGGCTTTTGCATTTGCTGCTGCAATTTCAGTGGCGTGCGATTGTGCACGAGCATCAGCAGCAGTCTTTAAATCTTCTACTGCTTTATTCTGCGTTGTAATTGTTGTTTGGAGCGTCACAATTGAATCATTGGACGCTTTTAGATTTGCGCTTAGTGTAGAATTCTCCGATTCTAATTTTTCATTCTGAGAATGAAGTTCTTTAATATAAAGAAATCCCATCAATATACCAATCAATAGTATAATGATTACTAAAAACTCTTTATGCTGGAGAAGTAATTCTACAAAAGGCATAACTTAGTTCGCTTCGTGTGTTGTTCCAGTGGAAGATGTACCACCTGCGCCTGCGGCGGGCGGATTTGCGACTGCGGCTGCATCCTGTGCCTTGGCTGTTTTCTTAGAATAAAAATAGATTCCTGCAATGATAACTACCACTGCGACTACTGCCCATACTACCATAATAACTCCTATAACAGACAAAATGCTGTTTATCTTATTTATCTGGTCATAAAAAAGCCTCTCTGCTTTGTGGCAGAAAGGCTATGTTTTGGCATCCCCTGAAGGATTCGAACCCTCCCTTGCGGTGTTGGAGACCGTTGTGCTGCCGCTGACACTAAGGAGATATATGGCAAGGGTGTTAGGAGTTGAACCTAAGATACCTGATTCAAAGTCAAGTGTGTTACCGTTACACTACACCCCAATAATAAAACAGAATGCTTTTTCTTTTCAAAGATAATGGTTTTGAAATTGTTTTAGTTTGCTGGAAGCATTCATTAGAAATAGGACAGAATTCTTTAAACAGTCCCTGTTACAGGACCGATTGGAGTTGAACCAATGTTTACCGTTAGGTATTGCTGGAAGAATTCTTTAAAAACTTATTTTACAAAGTTTGGCTTACCTTCCCACGCTTTCCAACGTAGGTGTAACCAACCTTTTGGTACGTAATGACTAACACCTGCATCATCGTATAAACGATGACCGCCGGCGCTAACCGATAACATACGTGGTGCATCGATCTTTATCTCTTCGCCGCCCGGAAATCTGTAGATTCGATATTCTTCGCTACCAATATCTACAAACTTATTATCTGATTCATTAATAAATGCCATATTAAACTCCTGAAGGTTTAAGTCCTCTTTTGCTTCTTAGCGAAGACGGGACTGATTAGGCAAGTATTTATGAGAATTAAACTGGTACCCCACCTCAGATTCGAACTGAGAACCCACTGTGTTTAAGACAGCGCGCACTTCCGATTAGCGTAGAGGGGCATAATAAAGATGATATGAGGTTAGCTTCCCAAACATCCGGCATAGATATAGTTCGGGCTGCCCGCTGAAGGGCAATAAACAAGAACAAGCATTTCAATATGCCTAAAGAAACGACAATGCTGCTAACTTACTCTGACGTTTGTCCGTATCAGGAAGCTGATCCGGCCGCTCGGCCGGTAGTATGATACCGCTCATATCAAAGGACAAATTATTTTAAAATTCGACCTTTAATCCATCCATCGGATAGATAGCTATCAAGGTCATCTTTTTTAATCTTTCTATTGATGTTATCTTTTGTTACCCAACATTTACCAAATTGAGAACTCGCTTCACCTGAAGCGTGTGGGCGTTTACCTCTCATTTTAGATAACGATTCATCTGTGTGGGTCTTATCTTTAAATCCATTTTTCCACCAGACACCATTATTTTCTTCATATTTCTTATTAAAGGCCGAAACACCGAGTGCGCTTTGCTCAGACATTCTTTCTTTATATCTATCAAGGTCAGGACCCGATAAAGATTTAACTTTTTCTTTATATGATTGTCCGCCGGCTATCGCGCCACGAATTACATCATCCTTAGATATATTTCCGCCGCGGCCGCCAATTCTTATATTATAAGTATCTTTTCTTAAAATAAACTCTTCATTTACAATAAGTCGTTCTTTATCTAATGCATCATTATACGTATCGAAGTATTCTAAGATTTCCTTCTTAAAGTTTTCTATACTATATTTCTTTTGTGCATACTTCAGATGCTTACCAGAGCCCATATAATTATCGTCTACATTATTAGTCTTATGGACACCAATATAAATTTTATTGTTTATAAGATTAGTAATTTTATATATGTAGTTCATACATATATTTATCTTTTTCCCAATGAGGCCAGGGTTGGATTCAAACCAACGATGTATACCTAGGTAGTTTCTTGCTTTGCAGGCAAGTGCATTCGGTCGCTTTGCTACCTGGCCATTAAATGGTGGGGCGTACTGGTAACGATCCAGTCGGGCTTTCGCAACTGTTTTACAGACAGTCCTATCTCCTTAGTAGTCTACCACCCCAATAATTCTAATCGGCAGAACGCTGCCTGCGTGTAGAAATATACTAAAAGTATAGATCTACCCCAATTTGGTGGATCCTGTCGGGCTCGAACCGACATCTCTGCGCTTAAAAGGCGTGACTCTAGCCATTTGAGTTAAAGATCCGTTGTTTGGTAGGGCTGAGGAATTTCGAAATCCTGGCCAACGGATTAAAAGTCCGCTGCTCTGCCTCTGAGCTACAACCCCAAATTACTTTCTTTTATCTAAAAGATTATCAATATCTTTCATACTACCTGCCTGCGCGCCGTTAATCCAATGATTTAAACTAGGAGTTAGGTAAAATGAAAGCTTACGGAACAGATCGCTATCGCCTTCGCTATCAAAAACAATAGACTGCATCTCTGCTGCTGCTCCAAATGCTGCTCGAAGATGCATATCAATCGCATCTTTGTATTCTTTTAGTTTCTCAGGGCTTTGTTGTTCCATTTTTCTTCTTTCCGAAACTTAAAGTAGCGAGTGCCGCCTTAAGATTAAATTCAAACGGCTCTTCTACTGGAGGGCCCTTCAATTTGCTTACTATTTCACATTCTTCACTACACCAATGATCCTTATTATCAGTATCGTGGGGCATAAGTGAGAATAGATACTTTCTACACTCTTTACAGTTGATATCAATTGTTCTACTTGTCATTGTGATACCTTATAAGGAAACATACTTATCACAGTAAATACACTTTCTTATAAAGTAAAGACTTGAGATTACGGTCTTCTTGTTGATACTCCGTAGATTATCGATTCACCTTGCGAGCAAACCTTCCTACGACATCCACTAAGCCTCTTTTCAGAGTATCTTAGTCTACCAACAGCATCGCCATTTAAAGTCAGGCAGTGGACTTGACGTAATATTCTACTCTGTAGATTCTTTTCCACCTGCCTTCGACAGCAGTTCGGGTTTGCGGCCCTATGAATTCTCTTCTACAAACCAATTTAGCCTTGCGAGCCTTATCAGACTTGGTTACCTTGCGGCCCAAGTATTAGATGCCTTTCGAATATCACCGAAGTAGTCTTTGCGTTTTGTTTTCAAATAACCGTTGAAGTTTGCGAATCTACTGTGATGTGCTACTTCAGTTGCTATATATCTTGTTAGATACATAATACAACACACCACGTACCTTTGGCTTGCGGGCTACTCAGTCGTCTTTCACGATCCATGTTACCCTATTACAGGTACCATAAACCATTCATACTGCATATTAGCTCTTACCTGCGAGAGTTTGAACCAATACACTACCCTTTCTCATACCATCTGCCAAGTTGGTTTGTATGGAAGTCGGCACCACCCGTTACTTTTCATCAACTTGCGTTACCCTTGCGGGCGCTTGAGCTGACATTCTTTCCCATACACTTGCTTCAATGTTACCACACCAGGTCATCTCCGATATGGACGGCTCTCGCCGTTGAGCAGGCTTGCTTGAAATTCCATGTTACTGGCGATGGTATGTAGACATTCCACCCTATCCACGTCTTGCGACGCTTCCCTTTTGCAACAGGCTGGGCGAACCATACCTATCACAGGAGTCAAGCCCCCTTTATTCTTTGAGTTAACTTATGGTTAACCCCTGATCTTTTAGATTTTGTAAGAAGTCGTTGCTTCTGCGACTCCATGTACAAACTCTTTATGTTGTTCTGTTCTGGATGTTCTTTTACCATCCTGATAAACCATTTTAGTTCATCGTTATACTTAAACCATTCGCCCTTCTTGCGCAAATGTGCAAACATTTCGTGTAAGCCGGTTTCTGTTTTAAAATCACCTTGCATTGTTGCTTGCAAGTGCAATTTTACAGGACTTCCTGTTTGTAAACAAGCTAACCGACTGTTAGGATCAGCAGAATAACCAATTTTTATATGGGTACTGCCTTGCCTAATAAAATAAATCATTTACTAATTGTATGACAAGTTACTTAACTTGTCAATAGCGGTTTGGCGGATGATACAGGATTCGAACCTGTGGGGCCGTTTCCGACCCGCCAGTTTAGCAAACTGGAGCAATAAGCCTCTCTACCAATCATCCAAAATTTGTGCAGGAACAATAATTACTTATTGTCCTGTCTTGCGTTATTATACTTTGTCAGGGTACTGCGCGTCAAGTACATCAATCGCATTCAGCGGGCTTACACCTACATCAAGCAATGTGATCTTTTCAGGCGCAAAGCCATTTTCCGGAGTAATAAGGGATTCGTGAGCACTAATGCCACCCCTATACTTTCCATCACCCTTCTTATGCATCAAATTACCTGTCGCAGGATCAATCGAACCCCACTCGGGCGTATGAGCACTGACGATCGGTTCCACAAAATAGGAACGACCAGTACGATTGGAATATACAATGAAGCGACCAGTATCGTCTGTGTTCGTTAAGAACTTGGATTTGAGGTTGTCGTTCATAGTTTACTCCTTTTGTTGACTTGGCCATCCCGGCAGGAGTCGAACCTGCGGTTTCCACAGCACGGAATCGAACCGGCTTTTCGAACTGCGCGCAGAGTTCGGGGACCCAACCCACGAGATGAAATTTGGCAAGGGATCTCAGAATCGAACTGAGGGTTACAGAGTCAGAGTCTGTCGTGTTACCACTACACTAATCCCCAATATTCTTGCTATGAAGGCTTTCTTCTCAAGCGTTAGCTACGCATCCTGGTTTACGCCAGTTCGTTTATGCAGGGTCCAGGTTGCTTAGGACTACTTATACTCTGGCAACCCCGGAAGGAATCAAACCTTCTCTCCTAGTTTCAAAGACTAGTCCCTCTTCAAGAGTCGGGGCAATAACTGGCATCCTTATTGAGAATTGAACTCAACTTTCCACCTTGAGAGGGTAGCGTCCTAAAGCCACTAGACGATAAGGATATAATTGGTACCACTGGTAGGATTCGAACCTACGTAACCGTGTTTCGTAGACACAGCACCGTTCCATCGGCAGTGGTATTATACGTTTTGATAGGTTGAGAAAAATTGTTGATTATTCTGCAGTCTATCAAATTCTCTTTCCAAACGATCAACATCGTGAATAGTTTGGGGGTTGTTTGAAATAATATAAGCTTCGAGATTGTTGTAATGCTCGGGTTGCTGTAATTGTTTAAAGAAATTTTTAATACTATCTAACATTTTGGTCCTCAGTGTTTATACTAATATATTTATACGTTAGCCCGTATTGTATTAGTGTTTACACTGAGATGTCAACCTTGGTGGAGCATAGTGGAGTCGAACCACTCTAACCTACCTTATGAGAGTAGTGCATCAGCCGCTCTGCCAATGCTCCATTTATTTAATAGGAACGTGTTAATGAATGATCTCTAGCGACCTCTACAGTATCGCCATCTTCGTTCTTGTAAACGTCAATAACAGTGTCGCCCGATTGATAACTGTATCGAAAAGTATAACCTTCATCTTCCCAAGTATTCATTTTATTCCTTTGTAATATGGAGCGGGTAGCGAGAATCGAACTCGCGAATGAACTTTGGCAAAGTTCTAGGTTACCATTACATCATACCCGCATAAAACATACTCGGTAATGCCAAGATTTACATAAGGTCTTTATGCTTATCCCATACAGGGATCATCACTAATAGTGTTTGGCGGATGAGGGGTCGTGTCGATCGCCTACCGGGTATAAGCCGATACATCTGTTTTCAAGACAGGGGCAGAGGCCGCTCTGCATCATCATCCATAATTTGGTACCCGAATAGAGAATCGAACTCTACGAATTCACCTTGTAAGAGTGATGGCTTCACCAGCTGCGCTCTTCGGGCAATAATAAATCTGACTGTACTTCCCTAATCTATACCCTAAGTATTCATATACGTTGACCATATCCTACGGAAGTATATCAGATATGATAGTTTCTTTGCAATCAAAACTGGTGGATTGGAGGGGAATCGAACCCCCACGACCGCTGCGCAAGCGTTCCAAACTAGGCCAGGATCGCATCCTATGCCATTCGGGAATCGAACCCGATATAGTCCCATTACAACCCATAAACTGGTGGACCGCTCAGGTCTCGCCCCTGATGTTACTCGGTAGATGATTTATTAAACCATCTGCATAAAACGGCCCGTAAATCTGGTACCCGAGGTCGGATTCGAACCGACAACCATAATATTTTGAGTATTACCGCACTTCCAATTAGCGTACACGGGCATTAATATTCTTCGGTGTTAGACTTTTTCTTTTTGTTAAATTCTTTCTCTGCTCTATCTATTGCGCGAATTACTTCTTGATACATCAACTTGTGAAATCTCTTAAAGATTTTATACTCTTCAGGATTTTTAGGATCGCTAAATTGATCATCCATATACCATTGCATATCTTGGTTAATAGTATTTCTTAAATAAGGAAAGTCATCTATCTGACCCAGGTCTATATTGTTAACAAGCTTTAATGCTGCCTCGTGCGCGAACGCTGCAATTTCCTGAGGACTGCTTCGATATAATCTATAAGCTGATGTATCATAATCACCTTTAGAGACTTTATCTATTGCACTAGAAAACTTTTTCTTATCCTTTGTTAGATAGCTTCTGTATTCTGTATTTTGTCGGCCTTTATCGGATTGCGGTTTGTGTTGCATTACGTGCACCGCTTCGTGAATTATAACAGATATCACCTCAAACATCCTAGCGTGAATATGATATTCATTATATTCTAATTCTTCCGTCGATAATGTTTTCATCTGAGAAAAAAATTCTTGAAATAATTTATCCTCAGAATCTAGATTATCTAATGTATTTTGATATACTGTGTTGAATATATAATCTGTAAGTGGTCGAAATAATGTTTGATTTATGACTATCAAATTACCATCTGCAAAACCACTCGATGTAATAGTACGAGCTTCGACTTTAATGTCTGCATCAACGTGTTTATCTAATACCGCTTTGATTGCTTTTGGAATTCTATTCGTAGATATATTAAACATCCACGTTTTAACTTGTTCCGATAACGGAGACAGGCTTGTTTTCTTAAGGACCTCATCTCTTATTTCTGGATCTAGTCTGGATAGGTGCTTACTTGTTTCGTGCGCAATATCCACAAAGCTACCTATTATAGCTTTTTCTAATGGCTTCTGAAGATGAGTTAAGCTAATTGCTTCGTTAAGTATCTCGTATAATCTCATCCATTATTTATCTCTTAACTGCCACCATTATCACAACGCAGCCACTTTCATTATCTTCGAGCTTCATCGAATGAATCTTCTCGTGATTAAATTCGTAGACGTGATTTAGTTTTACTTCAATTTGTTCGTCTTCTGCAGTAATAATCGATTTACCCTCTGGCAATATTACAGGGATAACAAACGTTCGAGGCTCAAAAATCGCCGGATCAAGCAAATCTACGTGCGGCTCTGCGCCCTTGCATACGCTGAAGTATACAAAATCTAAGTTGTCGTAGTCAATCTCCAAAAAAGAACTCAAAGAAAACTTAAAAAAGTTATCTATAGAATCTCTTGTATGAAATTTAGATGGAGTGTTGGTCTTATAATTCTCAAACTTAATTAGTTCCGCATTATTTACAATCATCTCATCTACATTAACTTTACCGTGATCAATAATCTTTGGCATACTAACTTTCGTTGTTGGAGAGCGTGATAGGAGTCGAACCTACATAAAACAGGGTTGCAATCTGTTCCCTAGCCTTTCGGGTCACACGCTCATAATCTAATTTGGGACCGCCGATGGGAATCAAACCCATAATATACTCCTGCATCTCGGAGCCTTGTATCATTCATAAACCGCTTAGAGGATTAGCTCCGGTTGCTGACGACGATATAAAATTGGCGATCGTGGCAGGGCATTACTTCTGCGACCCCTATGAATAACATTCCGAAGAGGGTATCCATAGTGCTCTCATCTGAGCTACACAATCATATTCTTGGGGTGAAATCGGGAATCGAACCCTGGCTTACTGTTTCACAGACAGTCTTGCTACCACTACACTAAGATCACCATAAACTTAAAACTTACCTAACGGTATATTTAAGTATTTTAATTTTTCATGAATAGAATTATGAAGAGGAATTTTTGAGTTAACTTGTACAACATATTGTGTCGTAAAAGGAACTGGATGTTCCCAGATTCTTTCCTCAGATTCACCCGAACTCCATTCCTCGCCAGCGTCCGTCCATATCTCTTCATGTGGTTCAACCGCATGTGTTGATTCGAGATTCTTTCTATTTAATACTATCTGGATAACACCTTGTTTACCACTAACACTATATTGAGAATCTCTTGTCATCGACAATATATCGTCTGGCTGTCCTATCTTACCATCGTTTAACATGTGCGCAAGAGCTATCTCATTTGTAACGTGATACAAATACGGACCACCTTGACCGACTGGAACTTTATTAGGTACAATTACTTCGTTTATTTTCATCTAATATTTATCTAAGCGGTTAAATACTTAGGGGTGAAATCGGGAATCGAACCCGTACTAAGAGAATCACAATCTCTGTTGCTACCATTACAACATGGTCACGCCTAAGTACTCAACGAGAAATTCTGGATGTTGTTTCTTCCCGGGAGTCGAACCCACGAAACTGCCCCCAATGGGCTGGGACTTTGAGTTTTGGTAAAGTAAAATTTTGTGCCGAAGCCATCCATTAAAAACTGGTACCCGAAGTCGGATTCGAACCGACAACCATCTCGTTCTAAGCGAGGTCGCACTTCCAATTAGCGTACACGGGCAAAATAAAGTTCGGAGTAGTGATAAGTTCAGATTCACTGTCTGATTGATATACTCCTATCTAGTATCTGCAGATACTATGTTCTGGCAGTGTATATAAGACTTTCACTTAGATATCGTCCCGCAACAAGGGTTGATTGCCGTACGGCTATACACTATAACTTGGTGCCGACGGCTGGAATCGAACCAGCGACGCATGACTTTTCAGGCCATCGCTCTACCAACTGAGCTACGTCGACATATTTGGCTCCGCACAGTGGAATCGAACCACTCTAACCACTGATTAACAGTCAGGGCCATGCACCTTGCTCGGCTTCTGCGGAATAGTAATTTGGCTCCGAGAACTGGAGTCGAACCAGTCTAGTCTGCATTAACAGTGCAGCGGTTGCCACCACGGCGCCTCTCTCGGAATTGAAATGCTGTATGTATATAAGAATCGAACTTAGATCGGCCCTTGGAGGGGGCTTACCACCACGGAATACATCAGAAGGTTTAATAGATGGTGTTACAGGGGTCGAACCTATATTCCCCGCTGTGTGGCAGGTATGTTACCGCTTACATCAAACACATATTAAATTTTGGTGCGTCCTACAGGAATCGAACCTGTTTCACCGGAGCTTCACACCGGCGCTATAACCATATCAGCTAAAGACGCAATATTTTGGCAGGTCAGGAGGGATTCGAACCCCCAACACGCAATTTTGGAGACTGCTGTTCTGCCAGTTAGAACTACTGACCTATTTTTGGTAGTTCCTCTCAGAATCAAACTGAGGTAAGCCCCTAATCGGGAGGCCGCCTTATCACTAGACGAAGGAACCATATTGGAGCGGGTAGGGAGAATCGAACTCCTCGTTCTACGGTGTGGAAGACCGGTGCGCGACCTTTACGCTTGTCAACCCGCATTATTCGTGCCACGCATTTATATACCGGCGTCTGACTTCCGGTACTTCCGTATAGTGCTCCTCCATCGGAAGAGTTTGCATAGCTAAGGCATAACTATACGTTGAATGGTTGCACCTAGTTGCAGCCATCCTAGGTTCTTACCTGCGCATTACTGCGCAGGATTTGGTATTACACCGTTGCACCAACCCAGATCATAATGTTAGTACCCTTCTTCAGTTTCCGATTCACAGAAGTGGACTGGATAAAGATTTCGTACTGACCGTGTGCGCCAGGAGCAACCTTAGCATCACCCGTGTGCGGGAGACCAAGCAGGTCGCGTGCACCAAAACCGCTGTAAACAGCGCCGGAGTTCTTGTCACGAACTGCAATCTGCTTGTAGTCCTGGACGGTTTCCGTCTTAGACAACTCATAGAAAGCACAACCCTTGGTGAAGTTCACGCCTTGAGCGATAACGAAATCACGGATTTGGACATCATCGTTCTTGGGCTCAACCACATAAACATCCACTTGCTTCGAGATGTCAACCAACGTAGCTTTCACTTCGCTGAGTTTGGTAGTGCTCAGGTCGGTATAGAACTTGTCGGTACTCGTTGCACCAGCAGCGCGAGCGGCATAGAAGCCACGATACGCCGACTTGGTAGCTGCGGTAGCCGTCTGCACGCCCTTGGAAGTCTGATCCCATTCGAGAATGTTGCCAGCCGGGATACCGTACTGAGTCAAGTGCCTGCTGTAGCCACGCGGAACGCGGAAGGAGAACGTCCAACGGTCCGTATGCATCAGCTTCGCCATCTTGTCGGTGACCTTCTTGATCTGACGCGCATCGTACACATTTTCACCACCGTCCGTGATGATTTGCAGCACGAAAGAGACATCCGGTTCGTTTGCGTCGGGAACAGATTCCATGATGTTGATCAGTTCTTCGATACTTTGGAACAGTGGCGTCGCATTACCATCAGCAACGTATGCGCCGTCCAGGAGGGGCTTCACTGCGTTCACTGCGGAATTGGTGACAACACGTTCAACAGTTGCACGATAGCCTACGCCACAGTGCACGACGCTAACAATAGTGTCGATGTTGAATTCGGTCGAACCTTCCTTGATGGCTTCGATCTGAGCGTTGTAGTCGCGACCTGCATCAAGTGCAATACCGCGCATGGAACCGCTGGTGTCGAGGCTAATACCGATATAATTTTTCATGTGTACCTTTCTGTGTAGTTGCATGTACCTATGTACTATATAACAAATGTCACACGTTGTCAAGTGGTATCGCTGGCCGGAATCGAACACGGCACCTACTCCTTGTGATGGAATATGGTATGCTGTACGGATCCTTGACAGGATCACTTTTTAGTTGTGCTACCTTTACACTACAGCGATAAATGGGGCAGGTCTGTCTACATAACGCTAGTGGTAGAGTAGT
>Ga0116226_10004598_pt1 | contig 12249 bp, 9 predicted proteins | sample S1TSphfallax_FD_89692 | JGI IMG/M metagenome (GOLD analysis project Ga0116226, IMG submission 89692) | Host-associated microbial communities from peat moss isolated from Minnesota, USA - S1T2_Fa - Sphagnum fallax MG | ecosystem: Host-associated > Plants > Peat moss > Unclassified | place: USA... | reverse complement strand
CGGTGAAAGACATTACCCATATCAAAATGGACCCTCCGATGAGGGAAGGCCAGTTCTGACCATTGCCGAATATCGGGAAAAAGTAGCTCAGGATCTGCATGATCAAAACCGCGAATGCGACATTGCCGAACGCCGAACTTAGCCAGTAGCCCCAGGCCATCTGAAATCCCGCAAAGGGCCCAAAGCCCGCCTGGGCGTAGGAGTAGATGCCGGCTTTAAGGTCAGGCCTTTTGTCCGACAGAACGCGAAACGCATTGGAGAGGAAGAACATCCCGACAAATGTGATGACCCAAGCGATCATAATCGCCGCGAGTCCGGCCGAGCTCGCCATATTTGCCGGCAGATTGAACGAGCCACCGCCGATCATCGAACCAACGACAACACCGCTAAGCAATACTAAACCGAGCTTTTTAGTCGCAGGATGCTTGCTTTCATCGGACGACTTCAGAACGGGAGCGGCTTTGCTGACGGCAACGGACTGGTCCATATTCTTTTCCTCGTTTACGGCTTCGCACACAAAGCCTGATCCGAAGCCATCGGAAAAAGCCGTCGCCAACGCGCTATATATCGATCATCCAGACTGGCGGCATTGATTCAGATCAACGTCAATTTGCCCTGTTCAGGTATTAACAACGCGTTTGTGGACTTCACCTTCGCTAATGAGTCATCGCCGTTGACGAGAGCGAGTTCCAGAAACACTCCGAATATCCCTTTGGCCTCGCTCGACAATGAGAATAGGACAGGATTCCATGAGAGCTTCGTCGAACCAAAAGCCGATGCGTGCACTGATTGTGGATGATGAATTCCATCAGAACACCGCAGTAGGTCGTGCGCTGCGCATGCTGGCGACTGTGCTGGAAGAAAATGGCGTGGAAATTACGTCCGCATCAACGGTCATTGACGGCGTCGCCGTGATAGGGTCCGACGCCACCTTGCAATGCGTAGTCCTCGACTGGGATATAGACGAGGGCAGAGACCGCGCATTTGTAACCTCCTTTCTCACGACGCTGCGTGCTCATAATAAATCAATGCCGGTTTTCCTGCTGGCTGACAGAAGCATGGCCACATCCATATCCGCTTCCGTAATGCAGCAGGCCGATGACTTCATCTGGCTTTTGGAAGACACGCCTAGTTTCATCGCCGGTCGGATCATTGCCGCGATAGAACGTTATCAAAGTCGGTTATTACCGCCGATGTTTCGAGCATTGGTCGAGTTTTCGAAAATTCACGAATATTCATGGCATACCCCAGGCCACACGGGCGGCACAGGATTTTTGAAGTCACCTGTGGGACGAGAGTTTTTCTCATTCTTCGGAGAAAATCTGCTGCGGTCCGATTTGTCAGTCTCCGTAGCTGAACTCGGGTCGCTTCTCGACCATTCTGGTCCAATAGGCGCTGGCGAAGCCTACGCGGCGAGCGTATTTGGCGCGGACCGAACTTATTATGTCACGAATGGAACCTCAACCTCAAACCGAGTCGTCTTGATGGCGAATGTTACCCGGGATCAGGCAACCCTATGTGACAGAAATTGCCATAAGTCGATCGAGCACGCCATGACACTGACCGGCGCGATCCCGACCTATCTTGTTCCAACCCGCAATCATCTGGGCATTATCGGGCCAATTCATCCATCCAGCTTGTCACCGTCATCGATCAAACAAGCGATCACCGATAATGCCTTGATGGCGGACGAACCATCTAAAACACCGGTCTTCGCTGTACTCACCAACTCCACCTATGATGGGCTGTGCTATAATGTAGAACGCGTTCAGGCTTTGCTAGGCCAATCCGTGGACCGCATGCTATTTGATGAAGCATGGTTCGGCTATGCGCGGTTCAACCCGATCTACCGCGACCGCTTCGCCATGCGTGGGGATATTAAGTCGTCTGATCGGGAGGCGCCGACGATCTTTGCCACCCAGTCCACGCATAAGCTTCTCACCGCCTTGTCACAGGCATCGATGATCCATGTCCGCGATGGTCGCCGGTCAATTCCACATGCTCGTTTCAATGAAGCCTTCATGATGCACGCATCCACCTCCCCACAATATGCGATCATCGCTTCAAATGACGTCAGTGCCGCCATGATGGACGACAACGGTATCGTGTTGACGACCGATGCGATCCGGGAAGCTGTCGCCTTCCGGCAAATGATGGCAAAACTCCAAGCAGAATTCGCCGAGAAAAAAGACTGGTTCTTCGGTGTCTGGCAGCCGGACACGATCCGCAGCGCCGAAGGTGCCACAACCGCATTTTTTGCGACGTCACCCGAGCACCTGATCGACGACCCAAAATGCTGGCTGTTGGCGCCAAACGCGGCTTGGCACGGCTTCGGCGATATCGAAGAAAATTTCTGCATGCTCGACCCCATTAAGGTCTCGGTCGTCACTCTCGGAGTTTCGAGCGAGCACGGTACCGGCTTTGGCGTTCCCGCCGGGCTCGTCACAGCCTATCTGGATCAACAAGGGATCATTCCAGAAAAGACTGCCGATTATACCATTTTGTTCTTGTTCTCCCTCGGCGTCACAAAGGGCAAGTGGGGAACACTGATCAACGCGCTGCTGGATTTCAAACGTGATTACGATTTGAACGCGCCATTATCGCGGGTGCTACCGGCATTGGCGAAAGATCACCCCGCCCGCTACGGAAAACTTGGGTTGAAAGACCTGAGCGATGAAATGTGGGAGCAAATGCAAATGCTCGGCGTCACCGACCTTTTGGAGCGGGCATTTGGAATATTGCCGGAGCCGGTCTTCACGCCCGTTCAGGCGTACGAACAACTCGTCCTGGGCAATGTGGAGCAACTGCCGCTAGAACAAATGGTGGGGCGCGTTCTTGCAACCGGCATCGTCCCGTACCCGCCTGGCATTCCTTTGCTCATGCCAGGAGAAGCTGCCGGAAGTATCGACCAGCCGGCGTTATCATATCTGAAAGCGTTGCAAGAGTTTGACCGGCTCTTTCCTGGCTTCGCTCATGATATTCACGGCGTGGAAGCGATCAACGGTTCGTACAATGCCTTGTGCCTAATGCCGCCGCAATCTTCCAAAGCGACATTCAAACGTGAGTTTTCATGCCGTCGAGAGAAGTCGCTCGACAATTATCATGGCGTTGATCTGCGTCAAAGCATCCTGCCTGCTCCTGACGCATAACCCTATCGTTCATCAGCATCCAGAATGCCAGGCAATACGGACCTGGTACTGCCGGCCTTTGCTAAAATTTCGCGAATAACTTTGGGAGAAAACACATGTCTCAGGATACTCAATTACAGCAGCGCGTTTTGGCCGAACTGAATTGGGAGCCAAGCGTGACAGCGGGACATATCGGGGTCACGGCGAAAGACGGCATCGTCACGCTGACTGGTCATGTCGAAAGCTACGCCAACAAACATGCTGCTGAAACCGTGGCGCGACGCGTCAGAGGCGTGCTCGGTGTAGCGGAAGAGATTGTCGTGCAACTACCAGTGCATATAAAACGGAGCGATGAGGCGATCGCCGCCGCTGCGGTCGAACGGCTCGCCTGGAACGTATCGGTGCCGCGCGATAGCATCAAAATAACAGTGGCTGATGGCTGGTTGACACTGACAGGCGAGGTGAACTGGCATTATCAGCTTGAGGCGGCCATGCTCGACGTTCACGGTCTCATGGGTGTCCGGGGCGTCTCCAACGAGATTACCATCAAGCCTCGGGTGAATGCCGCCAATTTGAGCGACGATATCATTCATGCCCTGAATCGATCCTGGTTCTTCGATCCGAAAGCCATCACGGTCAGCGTCGAGGGCGGTGTTGTCCGGTTAACCGGAACAGTGAATTCGCCCCATGAGCGTCAGGTTGCCGCAACGACCGCCTGGTCGGCCCCCGGCACCATCGCGGTCGAGAACGACATCAACGTCGCCTGATTGCGATCATTGATATCCCAAACCTCCATTCGAAAGAGCTGACCATGGACAACCCCGATACAATCATTGCCACATTTGAAGATCATAACGGCGCGGAAGGTGCGATTAAAAAGCTCACCGCAGGCGGTTTCACGATGAAGCAACTCACCGTTATCGGCAAGGGCTACCATACGGAAGAGAACGTCGTCGGCTTTTACAATGTTGGTGACCGGGTCAGATTCTGGGGCACGCGGGGTGCATTCTGGGGTGGTCTGTGGGGCCTGTTCTTCGGCGGGCTGTTCATGTCCATTCCCGTCGTCGGCCATGTGGTGGTGCTGGGCTATCTTGCATCCATGGTTTTTTCGGGCGTGGAAACCGCCGCTGTCGCCGGCAGCCTGAGTGCGCTGGGTGCCGCGATGTTCAGTATCGGCATTCCGAAGGACAGCGTGATTCAGTACGAAACGGCGTTGAAAGCGGATAATTTCCTTGTGATGGTCCATGGCACGCCGGAGGAAGCCATCCGCGGCAGAGCCATTCTGGGCACTGAGAAGCCATCGCGCCTCGATGTTTACGCCGGCGTTAAGCAAATCTCGCCGCCGCGGGATATCGCCACCGCGACGGCCTGAACCGATGCGCGCGATGGTGTTGAAAGCGCTCCGTCAACCGCTCGAATGTGTCGAGCTTGCCGACCGGCAGCCAGGTCCGGGGCAGATCCGGGTAAACATCGCCGCCTGCGGCGTATGCCGGACGGATTTGCACGTGGTTGACGGAGAATTGCCCGACCCGCACGTGCCGATCATTCCCGGCCATGAGATCGTCGGGCGCGTGGATGCGCTCGGCGAAGCCGTGACGGGGCGGCACATCGGCGAGCGCGTGGGCGTGCCCTGGCTGGGCCATACCTGCGGCACCTGCCCGTATTGCCGGGCCGGGAAGGAGAACCTTTGCGACCACCCCCTGTTCACCGGCTATACGCGCGATGGCGGGTTCGCCACCGCGACAATCGTGGACGCGGCATACGCCTTTCCCCTTGGCGAGGGTGGCAGCGATGCGTCGCTGGCGCCATTGCTCTGCGCTGGTCTCATCGGCTGGCGATCATTGAAGATCGCCGGCGATGGCAAAAAACTTGGGCTCTATGGCTTCGGCGCGGCCGCACATATCGTGGCACAGATCGCAAAATGGCAAGGCCGCACTGTTTATGCATTTACCCGGCCAGGAGACACGGCAACGCAACGCTTTGCGAGATCGCTCGGCGCCACATGGGCTGGCAGTTCCGACGAAATGCCGCCCGAAAGATTGGATGCAGCGATCATCTTCGCAACCGTTGGAGACCTCGTGCCATTAGCTTTGCGAGCGGTCCGCAAGGGCGGCCGTGTGGTGTGCGCCGGTATCCATATGAGTGACATACCCTCCTTCCCTTATAGCCTGCTCTGGGAGGAGCGGCAGATTCTATCCGTTGCCAACCTAACTCGCGAGGACGGTTTGGAATTTTTGCGCCTCGTGCCGGAGATGGGTATCGTCACGCACACCAAAACTTATCCGATGGAGCAAGCCAATACGGCGCTCGCAGATTTGCGCGCCGGCCGGTTCGAAGGTGCGGCGGTTTTAATCCCTGAAAGCTGAACGTAGGACCTTCTTGTCCGTGCGTTGAAAACTCAACCGTTGATAGAAATCAAGGACAGACTTTCTTGAATCCGCCAGGATCAAAACATCGGCCAGACGGCAAAAAACGTAACAAGAAATCGCAGATGGAATTGAGGATCGATTGATGTCTTTCGAAACACTGTTTCGCGTCCTGGCCTGTAGCCAGATTCTACCATCGTCTTCGCAGGAAGCCGCGCATCTTGAAGATATTCTGGCCGAAGTGAAAAAGCTTGGGCTTGGCGTTGTCGTAACATCGACGGTTGCCGACGCTGGCATGGCGATCAGATCAGATGCCGCTCTGGGTTGCTTGTTGCTTGAATGGGGTGAATCGGATTGGCAGCGCGACACGGATGCGCTCATCGATCTGGTCCGCTCGCGCGGTTTCGAAGCCCCTATTTTTCTGCTCGTCCGGCGCCATCGGCTCGACGAAATCCCGTTGGGCATGCTCGACAAGGTCACCGGATATATTTTTCTATCCGAGGACCAGCCCGACTTCATTGCAAAAAACTTGGTAAGCCATCTTAAGACCTACGCAGAGACGCTCAAAACTCCGTTTTTTGGCGCGATGGTGGATTATGCTGACGAAGGCAATCAGGTTTGGACCTGTCCCGGCCATAATGGCGGTATTTTCTACTGGAAAAGCCCTATCGGACGGTTATTCGTCGAGCATCTCGGGGAGCCAATTTTCCGGAATGACCTCGACAACTCCGTCGTCGAACTCGGTGATCTTCTGGTTCACGAGGGCCCAGCTTTGCGGGCGCAAAAGGAGGCCGCGAAAATCTTTGGCGCCGATCGTACTTACTTCGTGCTGAACGGCACCTCGACTTCAAATAAGATCGCGCTAGGCGCTATCGTTGCCCAAGGGGACTTGGTGCTTTTCGATCGGAACAATCACAAGTCGAATCATCACGGCGCTTTGGTGCTTGCCGGCGGCATTCCAGTCTATCTGGAGACGGACCGCAACATGCACGGGCTGATCGGACCGATCGATTATACAGCACTCGATGAAGCGGCCATTCGCGAGAAAATTCGGCTTCATCCGCTCATTGCGGACGCCAAAGCCTGGCAGCGCAAAAAACCCTTCCGCGTCGCGATCATCCAGCAATGCTCATATGATGGCACCATCTACGACGCAGGGATGATTTTCGAGAAACTCAGCCCGCTTTGCGATTATATCCTGTTCGACGAAGCCTGGGCTGGATTTATGAAATTCCACCCGTTATTTGCCGGCCGGTTTGCCATGGGGTTAAATGACCTTGGCCCGGATGACGCGGGCATCATCGCCACGCAATCAACCCATAAGCAACTCGCGGGCTTCTCTCAGGCCTCGCAGATTCATGTCAAAGATGCACACGCCGCTACGCAAAAACGCCATGTGACGCATAAGCGGTTCAACGAGACCTTCATGCTTCATGCTTCGACATCGCCATTTTACCCCCTTTTCGCATCGCTCGATGTTGGCGCGCAAATGATGAAAGGCAGGTCCGGCGAGGTCCTCTGGGATGATACCATCCGGCTGGGAATCGAAATCCGCAAGAAGCTCCGTGGGTTGCATCATGAATTCGTAACCAACAGCACAACGGATCGTGGCAAATGGTTTTTTGACCCGTTTGTGCCAGACTATGTGAAGTTCGGTGATCACGACGATGAGTCAAAATGGGTCCGGTGGGAGCATCTTCCGACGGACCGGTTAGCCGCTGACCCTAAATGCTGGGAATTCACGCCGGGCGCAAACTGGCACGGCTTTACGCATCTTGCGGCCGGCTACGCCATGACCGACCCGAATAAGCTGACGCTTCTTACCCCGGGCCTCTCCCGCACCACGGGCGAATACGAGGCGCACGGCATTCCTGCGGCCATACTCGCTGAATATTTGCGCGAGAACAAAATCGTGCCGGAGAAAAATGATCTCAACAGCATTTTGTTTCTGCTGACACCAGGGATGGAGGAAGGCAAGGCCGGTACGCTTCTGAGCGCACTGGTGAGCTTCAAAAAACTTCACGATGAAAACGTCAAACTATCCGACGTTATCACCAGTTTTGCCGCCCGCTATGGTGCCAGGTATGCCGATCTTGGGCTATACGATCTTTGCCAGGAGATGCACGACTTCTATCGTGATCATCATGTTCGCGATCTACAGCGCGAGCAATTCCGCCCAGAGCACTTCCCTGCCATGGCGATGACGCCTCAAGCGGCGACACAGTGTTTCATCCGCGATGAGGTCGATTATCTTCCCATCACGGAAATCAAGGACCGTATCGCCGCAACGCTGGCATTGGTTTACCCGCCAGGTATTGGGGTCATCGTTCCAGGAGAACGCTACGATACACGTGCCCAGCCGATGCTTGATTACCTTTTGATGTTTGAGCATGCCGCAAATCTTTTCCCCGGTTTCGATAGCGAGATTCAGGGAATTTTCCGTGAAACCGGGGCCGACGGTGTCATCCGGTTCCATACCTATGTGGTCCAGGAAACCATCAAGATCAACAAATAAGGAAATAGATTATGGATACACATGTATCGGTTACCCAGCTTGGCGTGTACTCGGAAGTCGGCACATTGCGCGAAGTTCTCGTGCACCGGCCAGATTTGAGCCTGAACCGGCTGACACCCGGTAATTGCCATGATTTGCTGTTTGATGATGTCATCTGGGTAAAGGAAGCCCGGCAGGAACACGATGCATTCGTCGACACACTGCGCGACCGCAACGTGATTGTACATGAATTCGGCGCGATGCTTGCCGAGACGATGGCCATCCCGGAAGCCCGAACCTGGTTGCTGGACCGGCGGGCGGACGTCACGCATCTCGGGCATGGCACCTCCGGAGAGGTCCGTGCTTGGCTGGACGAGATGTCCGCCGTGCAACTTGCCACGTACCTCGTCGGCGGCATCGCGCGGGCAGAATTGCCGTTCGCACCGCGCGGGCTATTTGCCGTCACCCGCGAACCCCAGGAATTCATCCTGCCGCCATTGCCCAACCAGCTTTTCACCCGCGACAGTTCATGCTGGGTCGGCAAAGGCGTCTTCATCAACCCGATGTACTGGCCGGCGCGGCGCCCAGAGGCCACCAACCTATCGGCGATGTACCGCTTCCACCCACGCTTCAAAAATGCCGATTTCACCCGCTATCTCGACGCATCTGAAGAGCATCTTGGCAATATGAGCGTTGAAGGCGGCGATGTGATGATGCTGGCGAATGGGGTGGTCCTCATCGGCATGGGCGAGCGCTCGACACCCCAGACAGTCACCGAATACGCGCTGCGCCTGTTCCGCCACGGTGCAGCCAAACGCGTCATCGCCGGGCAAATGCCGCGCGAGCGCAGCAATATGCATCTCGATACCGTATTCTCATTTTGCGACCGCGACCTGGTCACCATTTTCCCCGCTGTGGTCGATCACATAAAGCCTTTCTCACTCTACCCGTCTGATGATGGCGCCGGCGTCACAGTCATCGCCGAAACGCGTTGCTTCGTGGACGTTGTGGCCGATGCGATCTGTATTAGCGGCCTACGGACAGTCGCCACCGGCGGCGACGCATTCGAGGCTGAACGCGAGCAATGGGATGACGGCAACAACGTCCTCGCGGTGATGCCGGGCGTCGTGATCGGCTATGACCGCAACGTCTATACCAACACCTTGCTGCGCAAAGCCGGGATCGAAGTCATCACCATCGACGGTTCCGAACTTGGCCGAGGCCGCGGCGGCGGCCATTGCATGAGCTGCCCGATCAGCCGGGACGCCATCTGATGGCCAGCAATCTGCACGGCAAAAGCATTCTGGCGCTGGACGATTTCGCGCCAACTGAAATTCAATATTTGCTCGATTTGGCCAAAGACCTGAAAGCCGCAAAGCGAGGCGGTTTCGAAGAGCCGAAACTACACGGCAAGAACATCGCCCTGATCTTCGAAAAGGATTCTACGCGAACCCGCAGTGGTTTTGAGGTCGCGGCGCACGATCAGGGGGCCCATGTCACCTACATGGGCCCAAGTGGCAGCCATATCGGACAGTCCGAGACGGTGAAAGACACCGCCCGCGTGCTGGGCCGCATGTTCGACGCCATCGAATTCCGTGGGTTCGCGCAAAGCGATGTGGTGACACTCGGCAAATATGCCGGCGTGCCGGTCTATAACGGCCTGACCGAGGATTCCCACCCAACTCAGATTCTCGCCGATTTCATGACGATGCGCGAACACACGCATAAGCATCTATCGGATATTCGCCTCGCCTTCATGGGTGACGGCCGCAATAACATGGCGAAATCCCTCGCCGTAGGTGCCGCAAAAATGGGAATGGCCCTCTCTATCGGCGCACCCTCCTCGTTGCATCCGGGTGAAGCCTTTATCGAACACCTTGGAACAATCTCAAAAGTAACCGGCGCCAGCGTGACCTTCGAGACCAACCCCAGAAAGGCGGTGGCAGACGCGGATTTCATCTACACGGATGTCTGGCTCTCAATGGGCGAAGACCAAGGTCTGTGGGCAGACCGCATCGAACTCCTGAAGCCCTACCAGGTTAACAGGGCGCTTGTGGCAGCAACCGGCAAGGCACTCACCAAATTCATGCACTGCCTGCCGGCCTTTCACAACGCGGAAACAACGATGGGCAAGGATATCGAAAAACGCTTCGGGATCAGCTCGATGGAAGTCACCGACGAGGTTTTTGAGTCATCGGCGTCGATCGTTTTCGACCAGGCTGAAAACCGAATGCACACGATCAAGGCGATCCTCATCGCCACTTTGGGCTGAGGACATGCGTATCCTGGTCGCCCTTGGCGGCAACGCCCTGCTTCGTCGCGGTGAAACCCTATCCGCCGCGACCCAGCAGGCGAGCATCGTCAGGGCCGCCGGATTATTGGCACACGAGGTTTTTGCCGGCCACCATCTTCTCATTACACACGGCAATGGACCGCAAGTCGGTTTGCTGGCCCTGCAATCAGCCGCGGGGCCGCGTGAATCGACAATGCCGTTGGACATCCTCGACGCGGAGAGCGAAGGCTGGATCGGCTACACAATCGAACTGGCGCTGCGAAACGCTTTGCCGGACGGTGCCATCGTCGTTACGCTGCTCACCCAGGTTGTGGTCGATCCAAAGGACAAGGCGTTCGACGCACCGGACAAGCCGATTGGCCCGGTTTATGACGAAACCACCGCAAAACGGTTGGCGCAGGAGCGCGTTTGGTCGGTGGCGCAAGACGGAAAATTCTGGCGGCGCGTCGTGGCATCGCCAAAACCCAAGGAGATCGTCGAGATCGCGTCGATCAGGCGCCTGATTGACACCGGGGCTATCATCATCTGCGGTGGCGGCGGCGGAATTCCCGTGCGCCGCCTGGCAGATGGTAAACTGAGCGGTATTGAAGCCGTGATCGACAAAGACGCTACCAGCGCGTTGTTGGCTGAACAGGTCGGCGCCGATATGTTCATTATGCTGAGTGATGTGTCAGGTGTATATCTCGATTATGGCAGCAAAACGCAGCGTATGATTACCGAGACGGACCCTGTGGCGATGGATTCGCATGCACCCTCCTTTGCGGCGGGTTCTATGGGGCCGAAGGTTGCGGCCGCCTGTGCGTTCGTTCGCGCAACCGGTCAGGTTGCCTGCATCGGGGAATTGTCCGATCTGCCCGACATCATCGAGCGCCGCAAAGGAACGATCATTTCTAATCGTCGATAGACCCTATAGAGCTCCATCGTCTCCATTGGTAATTTCGATCATGCGTCGGGTTTTCCGAACCGTCACCTCATGGGAATGAGTAAAGGCGATCAGCCCATCCTGTTTCAACCGGCTAAACGCGCGAGAGACGGATTCGATTGTCAAGCCTAGATAATCCGAAAGATCTGTACGGTTCATCGGCAATACCATCGTGAATGCGGTATCAACCACGTCACCTCTTGAATAAACTTCAAGCCTTTCGGCCCAGGCCATGAGAAAGCTCGCCACCCGCTCGAGGGCTGTTTTCCTGCCAAGCAGCAGCATTTGTTCCTGCGCCACGACCATCTCGTGCGTAGCAACATCCAGTAATTTGGCTTCTAGCGCGGGAAACTCACGAAAAACCTTGTGCAATGCCTTACGATCAAACCGGCAAAGCTCGACGTCGTTCATCGCCTCTGCCGTAAAGGCGTATTTTCCGTGAATCGCGAGACCGAGAAAATGTCCTGCTCCCATAAACCCGGTCACTTGACGCCGACCATCAGCAAGTGATTTGAAAACCCGCACATCGCCATGGCTCACATCGTAAAAATAGCTGGCATCGCTACCTTCCTCGATAAAGGCTTTTCCAGCTGTCACCTTCACCCTCTGCGCAACCCTGGCCAAAAAACTCATATCCGCGTCAGAAAGTGCATCGCACATGCCGATATGCCGCGCATCGCAGCCCAGGCATTGCGCGGAAGTCGGACTATTTACCAGAACAACGGGATTTGTCCGCCGAGCAAAGAACACGTCTCGCATGATGGACCTACTCCAGATATCGGGCAGCCTATATTCCCATTAGCTTGATTTTGATAGTTAAGAGTTCCGCATCTTCTATCCATCGCCAGCATTGGCGATACGGGCTGTCACTTTTCTTGCGGTGTATCAATGCATAACCCCGACTTCGCGCTCATGATTGCGATTGACTGGGGGCAGAATGCCGAAATTTGTCGTCGAACCACTGTCGCGAACGCACATGCTGAACGTTTATCCGTTGGTTCATCTTGCTGTCACGACGCTCGATATGTGCGCATGGCGGCGGTTCG
>Ga0116226_10004597_pt1 | contig 12250 bp, 6 predicted proteins | sample S1TSphfallax_FD_89692 | JGI IMG/M metagenome (GOLD analysis project Ga0116226, IMG submission 89692) | Host-associated microbial communities from peat moss isolated from Minnesota, USA - S1T2_Fa - Sphagnum fallax MG | ecosystem: Host-associated > Plants > Peat moss > Unclassified | place: USA... | reverse complement strand
TCCCAATAATTCTCCCACTACAGAGTTTCTTCTCCAAGAACGAAAGATTACTTGAAACGTTGGAAAATTGTGCATCACAGTAGATGGTTACTAAGATACCATACCATACCATACCATGCCATGCATTTACACATCCAAAGCAGATGAGAGAAGAAGTGTTGCCATTCCAGAAGACCAAAAAACTCTTTCTTTCTTTCTTTCTCTCTCTCTCTCTCTCTTTCTTGGACTAACTCAACAAGTGCAGGCACAGCTAAGCTGCCCAACCTACAAGTCCCCCCTCCCCACCTCACCTAATTCTAGGTCTGGGAACAAAGCTACAAGTACAATCCCCATCTACCTCGTTTGTTGGTTTGTCTTTTCTAAGGGAGGGAAAAGGAGGGGTTGTCTTATGTCACTCTCCTCTTATTGGATTGCATGAACCCATCAATTTTCAGGTCCACCTTCCTTGTGTGTTAAGCAAGGTAGGTTATAAGTTGGCACCTCCACCGACCCACACACCAACCTACTCACTTACCAAGGGACGAGAGCCCTTGCCATCATTCATTTCTTTGTACACTTGCAACTCACCATCTCATGCTTGCCTCCTCGGCATTGATCGCTTGTGCTCTCTCTCTCTCTCTCTCTTGTTGAAATCATTGATCATTTTGTTGAACTAATGCATTACATTTTGGATTATGTTGTGCTTATGCCTTGAATGTTGACGATTAACATTTGTGAAACCTTTAAGCTTATGAAGAATGTTGTAAATTTATAACAATGTTGTAGTCTTGTTACCATTTGCACTTTGATGGAGTCCAAAAAGCTTCAAAAAGGGGGTATTTGAAGAATAATGATGGATCATGGATCTAAAGGGAGCCAAGAAAATGAAGGGATGCAATAATAAATTAATGTTATTTACTAGAAAAATTAAGGAAGGTGTGAGTGTTTTTCCTTTCACGTCTTGCACATTTTCTTTTTGTGTGCACTTTGATTTTTGTTTTCTAGTGTTGAAATTTCTTCAATATCTTCTATGCTCCATGTAGGGAATTTGGAGTGTTTAGGGTCTAGGATTGAATGCTTGTTGACTTTGTTGATTGTGTTTCATGTTTATTTTCAACAAGTTCCAATGTTGTTTTGTCCTTGGTGCATCATGTTTTGTTGAGTTTTACAAATCAACTTTGTAATTTGTAGGTGTGTGTGCATATTTTGCAAATTGCACTACAACATCTTTCAATCAAGATTCATGTACAACTTTTGATTCTTAATTTTTGTCTCTTGAGTTTTAATTGATGTTTTCTACAATTGAATTTCAAACATCATCTCTTCTTAAACCTTGTGAAGCCCCTCTTAGAACTTCAAGTTTCATTGTTTGTTTAGTGAATAGAATAAAGGTAACAATGTTATTGGAAATGTTGCCAAAAACATCAACTAAGGTTCTAGGAAGAACAAAGAGAAGTTAAGATGAATTAAGGAGGTCCATCCTAGATTGATCTAAATTCTAAAGTCCAACCTAGAAGGATCCTAGAAGAAATCAAGCTTGAACATACAAAAAGAAAAAAAGGTTTAGTATGAATTGAATTAAAAGTTTCAAGATGCATAGGTTACAAAATTGCTATGGGCAAAGAATGTCTTTCACGAAGATAGACTTGTAACCCACATTTGGTGCAAGATTTGTGCAAAGGTTATTGGTAAAAAAAAAAGTTTTTTTTTCTTAAGTTTCACTTTCTTTGCAAACACATTGGTAAGAAAAAAATAATTTCCCCCATGTGCAATGTTCAATGTTTTTAAAAGTATATTTTATTCGGTTAAAGATTGTCAACACGTTCAAAATGAATTGTTATATGTTTTAAAAAAGTGGGGAAATTGTGTTGAATAGGGTGATACAAGGTGTGGCACATGAGGGTTTGAAAAAACTAGTTCAATTTGTCATAATTGTTAACTTATTTTGGAAGAAAAAGCTCATGATTGAATATGAGAGCATGACTTAAGCTTGCTAAAGTTCCTTTAAATCAAGAAATTTCCATAAAACATTAATGTGATAATATAAGTTGGTCCATGGCTAAGTAATGCACAACACTGTCAAAATAACAAATTGCATCTTCATATCTTATAATGAAGTTACAAATGTTGAAAATATTAATTGGTCCATGGCTAAATAATGCACAACATTGTCAAAATAACAAATTATATCTCCATATCTTATAATGAAGTTACAAATGTTGATAGTATTAATTGGTCCATGGTTAAATAATACACAACATTTTCAAAACAACAAATTATATCTTCATATCTTATAATGGGATTACAAATGTTGATAATCAAAGTTGGCTATCCATGCACATGTATATCATTCAAGAATGATCTTGGATTCCAATTCCAATATCCCTTGAATAGATGACTAAAAGGTCTAATGTTAAAAATTTGATAAGTCATGAAATTTGTTCATTGTTGGTGGTCTAATAGGTGAATTGATGTCCTTGATTATCATTTGTTTTGGGTTTGGTAATGTGAGTGTTTTTAGGGTGTTAGGATGGGAATTATGTGGCAAATTCAATTGGATCATTCTTTTCACATGTGATGTATCCATTTTATGGCCTATTAAACTAATCTTGATGCGCAAGTTTTGACTAAATTGAACATGATTTATAGGTTATAGAACTTGTTCCAAACCATGCATGCCTATTTTAATAAAAAATTTAAGAGGTATTTATAATTTAGCAAGCTTGTTGAAATCATGGAAATTCAAGATAATAAGTTGTTAAAACATGTCGAAAGGTGCATTCTAGGCATTAGAAACCAATTGAAGACTAAAACCCAATCTTTTTAATAAATCATTAAAAATTTATTAAATCACGATTAATTTTTTAAAAATATTTTTATGACATCAAAAGTGGTTACATTATATTATTATGTAAAAGTGCACTTCATTTTTTCCCCATAATCATATCATTTTTAAACAATCAAGTTTTTTCAAAAAGCCTTTTAAGTAGTGAAAAACATTGAGTTATATTGTTTTTAAAAATGATTTTGGATATTTTTAATTATTAGATTGATTTTAAACTTATCAAAATGTTCCCAAATTACATTAAGATTATTGTTTTACAAGTCATTTAAAAACTTCATTATCAATTGAAATAACCACTTATGACAATGAAACATTAATAGAATTCAGCCAAAATGTAATCACTTCATCTATGACTACATGTGACTTGTAGTTGTTTGCGACTAAGTTTGGGAATATTTACAACTATAAGATCAAATTTCAACTATTTTGGTCATTTTTACAACTGTGATACAACTATTGGAAACTTCATATTATATATTGAATGGCTTTTAAGTTTGTTTCCATCCAGTAATATATTGATATGTCCCATTAGTTAAAATAGTCACCAAATTAATCACATTCTAAAAGTATTCTATGGTGACATAGGGGTGTATTGTTATGTATGTATTAAAATTATATTTATAATATGTTACATATATCATAAATATATATTTGTGTGTATATTGACTATGTATATGTATGTATATTGTTCATATAATGAATCTAAAAATTAATATTTGAACTTTGAAATCTATTATTCAAATCTAAAAATTGATATTTCAATATTGAAAATTTTAATTTCAATTCTGAAAATTATATCTGAATCTGAAAATTGTTATTCCAATTCTAAAACATTTTATTTGAATCTAAAAATCAATATTTGAATTTGAAGTTCTAAATATCAATTCTTGAAATTGTTAGTTTTATTCAAAAATATATGTTTGAGTCTAAAAGTATAACTCGAATTATGAAAATTATATTTAAACATTAAAATTGATGTTTCAATTTTGAAAATTGCTAATGGAATTCATTTTTTAATTATTAAATTCCAAGAATTTGAATCTGAATTTTTTTATTTTAATTCTTAAAAAAATTTATTGGAATTATTTTTTTAGTTATTTCAATTTTTAATTTCATATTTAAATTCGGAATTTTTAAATTAATTAAAAAAATTGATCTGAAAAATTATATTTCAATTCTTTAAAGAATGATTTGAGTTTGGAATCTGATATTTGAATTTGAAATTTGCTATTTCAATTCCTTAAAACATAATTTGAATTTGGCCAATTTTTTATTTAAATTCAAAAAGCTTATTTGATCTAAAAATTGATATTTGATTTCTAAATTCTTATTTTTGATTCTAAGAATTAATATTTCAATTATGAGTTTTTAAATTTAATTTTAAAAGGTTATTGATTTGAAACTTCAAATTGCAATTCCGAATTATTATTTTGGATTCTCAAAATTAATATTTCAATTCAGAAAATTATTAATTGAATCTAAAAATGGACATTTCAATTTTGAATATAATTATTTGAATTTGAAAATTGATATTTGAATTCTGAAAATAGATATGTAAATTCAAAAGATTTATTTGATTTAAAAATTGATATTTGAGTTCTGAATTTCTTTTTTGGAATCTAAAATTAATATTTCAATTCAGAAAATTATTGATTGAGTTTCAAGGCTTTTTTCTACTAGTGTTGTCCAGAATGAATCACTTTCATAAATAATTATGTTTATTAATAACAAGTTATACCAAATAATTATTTTTAAAACATAGATTTTTACATTTTACATTTTCATATTTTTATAGTAACAATAATGAGTTATTGTAATTTATGTTACATTACTTTAAAATCATTGTAATCACTTCAGATAGGAATTCATTATAGTATATGCATAATTATTTTTTAATTGAACATAACTATTCACAATATGCAATTTATAACTTTAAATCTGAATTAAAGTTTTGGATAAAATATAATGTAGTTAAAATAATTAATTTAATGATTGTAATTTCAAGAATTATTATAAATCAATTTAAGTTTTTATTTAAAAATTTGTGTAATTAGTTATCTATTATAAAATTTGAAAAAAATAAATTTAATTATATAATAATAAATTTAACTAATTTAATGTTACTTTAAAAAATAATCATGTAGGAATTTATTTTTTAATAATAATTTTAAGTTCATTATAAATAAATTTAAAAAAAATTTGAAATTATCTGAATATTTTATTTTTCTATGAGTTATGTATTGACAATTTTTGAATAACTAAATAATTAGTTGATAATGAATACTTAATATTTGTAGTGTATAATTTATATTTTAAATATATTTTAAATTTAATCATTATTAATTAAATGACTATCTATTTATTTAGTGAACCATGTACTTAAATTGTTTATAAATCTAAAAACTAATAGCAAAGGGCATGAAGAAGTTTTGGAGTTGTAATTTAGTTTTTGAGGAAATTGCAATTTCAATACTTATTCCATATTATTTGTTCTCCATTCCTATTTTGAACACTATATAAACAAGGGGTGTGGTCATTCAATTTCACATTATGCACATGGGATGAACTAGTCTAAAGGTTTAACCCAAAACAAAAAAAGAAATTATGCCCAATTTTAAATTACCTACCTCCCCAACCTATGTAACTACCTAGGTAGGTATGTACTTAGTTTGATTTATTGACATAAGTCACCCTATGTACCTACCTATTTATACAAGTAAGTATTTAGTCTAGGAAGGTAGGACCTACTTACCTACCTAGAAACTTACCAACTTAATATAAATATTTTGTACTAAATTCATTTTAAAGAGCCACATGGCATATTTACATTGGGCCACATGTCATAATATAAAATCATCTAAGCATTTGAATTGAACTTCTTAGATTATTTCAAATTAATAATAATATAATCTAAACAATTAAATATTAGGACACGTGGTAGCACATCATTTGTTCACAATTATGACCAAAATAGTTGCATTTTAATTGCATGTGACAATACGTATACAATGGAGTCAAAGGATGAACTTGTATGTGTTAACTTTTCTTTTCATCCAATACCCCTTGTCATTTGCAACTAATATCACATGCGATTTGTCCAAGGTGACTAATGAAATTTTAGTTGTAAAGGTTGTTTGTGACTAAATTTTAGTCGAAATACCTATTTTTCCTTTTAGTGTTAGGGTTTTTTATTATTTAAGTACATAGTTGATGCATTGATTATGTTTTAATTTCTTTGATTTTTTATGTAGCATACAAGCATTGATTAAAGTGATTAGGTAGTTGATAAGGTAGAGACAAGGGCAACGCATTTATTAATTGGTAAAACACATGCAATGTCTTTCAATATTTTTATTGAAATTAGATTTTGGCATGTTAAATTGGTTGGTGATGAAACAATTATACATGCTTTTGGTGTAGGCTAATTCAAAACTTCCAAATTACACAAGGAGTTGAGGATTCGACAAATTTTGTAGGAGCTTGATGTGACTATTCAATGCATGAAGATGACACCTTATTTCATTGGTGATTATATTTATCCCATACATACTTATTTGCAAAAGGACTAAAGGTTTCATAATTTAAATGATATAAATAAAAAAAGATATGATAATAATATGAATTCAGGGAAGGTGATAATTGAAATTGTTTTTAGGTCTTTGAAGAAACAAAAGATAATCTTGAAATTTTTCAATTCAAGCGTTAATAGGGCTCCTATAGTTGCTATAACTTGTTGTGTATTGCATAGCTATTATGAGATGTGAAAAATTTCAAAACTAGGCCATGTGAATGATGCAACAAAAAAAGATAATTTAATTAGATTTAAAGATTATAGGTTGCCAACTTTGAAAAATGGAGAACAAGCAAAATAAGAAGGAAAATTGATGATGACAAAATTATTTGAACAATGGTTATTAAACCATTGAAGGGTTTGATCATCCACATTGTACTTTCATAAAGGATTTTGAAATAAAAGAATTTTATTTCAATTGTTATGCACACAATCATGATAACAATATGATCAAATGATGTTGCTATCATATGTTACCACCCATAGAAGAACTAGGCTTAAAAGGATTTCTGGGCTTAAGAATTTTAACAAAAAGAATAATCATTTGTAACTGTTATTCCAAAAACATTTTCCTACATGCTTGTTCACTCTTTAGTATATGTTTAGTAATATCTCATGTCATTTCTGTTTTTAACATCTCCATTTCCTTTGCAGTTTGTGTATATTATTTAATGGTTCCTACAATGGATGAAGACCTTTCAAAGCCTACTTTTATTTCTAGCTTTCTTATTTGGTTTGCTTTTAATACCGAGCAAATAACAAGCCCTTGTCTTAAGTGACACTACAAATGCCTACTCTAAAGCTTAGTAAGGTGTTATGTGTTCATTCATGTCATAAAAAAAATTCAAGACTTTGATGTTGTTGTGTTTTTGGAATAGTTTCGAAAAAATCATCAAGGTTTACCATTAAAGTTGAAGCAACCAAACACCTTGATCAATGCCACCAATTACATTATTCATTTTTGTTGTGCCACCTAAAATGTTATGAAAATGTTCATACCATGACCACAAAGAAAGTTGAGCACCTTTGACATTGCAACCTTCATGTTCTTCACAATATTTTTTTTGCATTTTGGTGATCTTGTCTCGACATTGTTTTCAAGTCTACAACACTTCATTCGAAAATGATGCATTATTTTGGTTTGCAAGCTCATTCCAATCCTTTGCAACCATGGGTTGCTTATGGTACTCCCAATGTTTATCCTACCATAAGTTGATCATCATCTCCAACTTGGCATGCGTCAATAGCCTCCCATCTACTTGAGGCCTTCAAGAAGTTTAGGTGCCCCTAACCCCACATTGACACTTTACTTTAAAACCTATGAAGAATGAGAACTTGATGCCCCAAAAAAGTAGCCCATAAATGAATTGGCAACTTTTCATCCATTTTCAACCTCCAAATAAATTCATATTTTAATTTTTTTTAAAACCAAAAAAACAAAGAATAAAAAAATAAAAAAATAGACTTTCTAGTATGTTCTATTGTTCTCTAGAGTTTTTGCTCTATTGTTCTTTAAAATCTTTGGGACTCTGGTTTGTTGTGGCAACAACTTTTTATTTAGCTACAACTTTTAAGTTGTTTACAAAGTTACTTACAATTATTATTTTATTTTCACCAAACACATTGTGATGACAATGGTGTGACACATCTATTTTCGAACGTTGTGTTGACACAAAAAGAGAACGCATACACCTCTACTTTAAAGCATGCATTTGTCACATGTGCTGAAAGGCAATAGTGATAGGCCTAACTGCTTCTCAACTTCCATCCCTTCAAAACACATCCACCTTCAACTTCAACATGTAGCTCAACTTCCACCCCTTCAAAACACACCCACCATCGACACAATTGATCTGTTACAAGCAATCGATTGTTGAGATGGAGAGTTTTTGACATATAATGTTTGTTAAGTTGATGTCCTTTAAAATTCTCCCTTGTTTCTAATACCTTTGGTACATTTTTCGAATGAACGGTGTGTTTATAAAATAAAGTTCAATGGTTTTGATGATTTGTTCCACTTTTCAATGTAATATTTATCTTTTCATGAAGTTTAAGGGTCTTGGGTGGCATATTCTACAATTCTGCTAAAAATTCATGTTCAACAAAGATATTGGTGACTATTCAGAACGAAATCATCACCGGGAAGATTATATCATAATAATGTGGTCGAGAAAATGACATAATCTGCCACCCCAGACCTTAATGTGAATGTAATGGCTGACCTTACCCTAACTAGAACAGGTGGTCCTTGGAAGATCACAACCGTCCGTTGAACGAGACCCACAGATCCAATGGATGGCATTGTAAACGCTATCTGTTGCATAGAGATCTCCGTTCCTCATTGGTGGGATTCAAGATGTCACGAACGTAGGTACCTATGGTCAGCTCCTAGGTACCTACTACGAGCTACCTTTCTCCCTGTGTGTGTGTGTGTGTGTGTGTGTGAGAGAGAGAGAGAGAGAGAGAGCTTGCGAGTGGCGAAAGTTGATCCAAAATGCGGCACAATTTCGTGAAACAGATGTCGTAGAAGTTGCAAAGAAGTATCTGTGAGGAATCTGTGGAGAAACTCTTGGAAAATTTCCCCCTTTTATCTTTTTTCGGGGATCGAAAACATTGTGCAGAAGCTGCGGAGTTTTTTGTTTGCTTCTGGGGGGGCGGGGGCGGCTGGGTGGTTCACTGTGAAGAAGTGGACATGGCGACAATAGCGCTGCCCCGTGTACAGTGTTTCTTGCTACTTCCGCGAACCTCAGGTGTTAGTTCTCATTTTGGAATCAGAGCTTCTCTTGGCTCACCACTACGTTGTGGCCGGATACCAGACGGATTCTGCGGGGCTCCGGTCAATTCTGCGTTGGCAGTGGTAAGAGGTAAGCCATTTCCCTTGCTTGCGCTCATCAATCGCAAGCGTACGTAGTGGTGAGTAAACGCATCATAATATTGTGATTTTGAAGATGACTAGAGGCGTTGATGTGACCAGAATATTGTTCTTCTGGATTACTTGTTTTCAGGCAAAAGGACAGAAAGAAACTCTTATTGTCAAAGAATACACTTCTGGCGTGCTGCTATTATTGTTGGCATTTTAGACGCACTGCACAGTTGCAGACTGGTGCATGCATGCGCTGATGATAAGAGGGATCACAGCTCGAGAGATAGAATAGTACGATATAATTCCAGATTCTCTATAGTAAGTTGTGGCGATTTCATCATCCTAAAAGTAGACAGATGTGGCTGGCATTTTGCTCAGAGAAGGCAAAGAAAGTCATTTGGTGATGCTCCTCTCCGCCTTAAAAACTGTGACTTTCCACTGAGCAAGCGCAATCAGTTGTTTGGCTTTTGAAGGAAGTCACAAAAGGCCTAGCTGCTTCACTGCAGTTGTTCGATCGTTACAACAAAATCTGGAGGCGGTGCCGGTCTCTGCTGCAGAGTATCAGACGGTAAATCAATCACCTTGGTACTTTCCTCCAATTCTGTTGCTGCAGAATGTAGCCACCAAGACTTGACAAATTATCACGAGTAACAGATTCCACCAAGCTAAGATGAACACAGTCTACATATTTTCTCATGGGGACAAATGGAACATTCTAAGGTAACAGATGATCTATTATAGAATCCAATCATACATATCCTTTTATGTGAAAAAAAATTATGCGAATGTCGTGAGCTCCATTACCAAACCACATATGAAGCTGTTACACATAGCAGAGTACTGCAGTCAATTCCAACCTAATGAGAGTGTGGCCGGTGGTGGCCAGTTTGTGGAGGAGGTGAAGAGCCAGTTAGAGAGTGAGCACGAAGATTTGCCAGTAGGACGAAATGGCAGAGATGACAATGACCTCATCCTATGGTTTCTGCGGGACCGCAAGTTTCTTGTGCAGGCCACTGTTTCGAAACTGGCCAAGGCCCTTGTATCCTTCATCTTTAGACCATTCAAGTGTTGGAGTGTAATACTCTTATTTGTAATAGTGTCCCTGAGTGGCTTACCAACTTGGTAGCAATCTCTGCTATGCCTGATCTAGGAGCTCCTTTGATATTGCAAAGGCATTGTGGCATCTATCGGGTTGAGTGCATCCAAACTTTTTGTTTCCTGGTATTTTGTTGATATCAACTTCCTGTGCATCCTTGCCTGCTATCAAGGAAATACAGGAAATTTGAATGCCTTGACTTGAGGTACATGGAAGGAATGGCGACGGGACTTTGGGGTGGACAAGATCACTGATGTGTCCATCAGCAGAATGGCAGCCACAGGCAAAGCTTATCTTCATACTAGTCCTGATGTTGAAGGAAGGCCTGTGGTTATCGTTGTGGCTGCTAAACATTTCCCAGTGGTAAAACCCAGGGCTTATCTGATATTTCAGTTCTGCCAGATTGCCAATGCACCCATCTATCAGTTCCATTTGAGAAGGGGTCAATGACTTTGTACTGGATATGCCAACAACTTTTCCTGGTCTTGTAAGATGAAGTTGGGCTGTTTTAATGCAGGAAGAAGAGTTGGTGGAGAGTGAACAGCTCTGTATATATCTCATTGAGAAAGCCCTGAGTCAATTGCCACCTGGTGGTGACAAAATGCTTGGCATTTTTTATTTAAGAGGTTTTAAGTCAAGGAATGGTGATTTGAAATTCATGAAGTTTTTGGTAGGCAATTACATCCTACACTGGTGATTTCATGATTTACCTTATGGAAGATGCTTGGAAGCCATATGCCCTCGCAATATCCCTTGAATTTATTTTTGATTTATTAGCTTTAGGAGTGCAATGTAGTAAAACTATTCTTACTCTTTACAACTCTGGTTTCTTTTCTTCAGATTGATGTCTTCTTCAACTATTATCCAAAGAGAATGGGACAGGTTTTGTTTGTAGATGCTCCTTACATATTTCAACCAGGCTGGAATATGGTGAGGCCTTGGCTCAAGTCTTATGCAAACTTGGTAAGTTTGTCTGACCTTTCCTGGATCTGCACTAGATCCAGTTTTTTGCTTTCAGGTTCTTAAGCTCTGAAGCCAGGAATGGCTCGCTGTCTTGTAAAAACTCACTCCTTTCACAAGGGGTGAAATGCAGCTTGTTACATGGTTTGTCAAGGAGATGTGTTTTCTTTGCTATTGCATGCACAGTCATCACTTGCTTGGCAAGGATGATGGAATTCTTTGTGTCATTTGTATTGGAGGCATGTGTTTGGACAATGATACATTTGCTAATGGATTGAATTCCATGTGTGTGTATTTCAAGTAGAGAGAAAGTAGTTGGCACTCTCAATGGTTTAATCTTCATCTTGTCAATAACGGTTAGCAGTGGTTTACTCTGGCTGCTGGATTTTTCAGGCAATGTAGAATAACCTCTGCCTTTCTACTGAAATTGTTCTCTGTAGAGGTAAGCTGAGATAATGAAGTTCAAACTGTGCAACCTGCTGGATGTCCTGTAAACATGTTGGCAAGTTAGTGTCAAGGTATTAATTAAGTGGAATGGCTGCAAATTGCTGCAGGTCAGATTTTGCTCTGTAGCTGAAGTTCGTGAGCAATACTTTACTCCTGCAACAGTGCCCATTGACTTCATGTAACATGATTGACCATTGTCAGGTTGCTGCGATAACACTATTGTGCACACCCAAGGATTTCCACAATTTTATTCATGTTTTGGATTCTGCATGAGTGGGAGTATTGCAGACACATCTGCCAGGAATATGCAGTTGTAGGTTCTTCCTGCTTCAACAGAGTTGCACGTTTTTGCTGCATATTTGGCCACTGTCTGTAGGTTTGTCTGAACTGCAAGGCAACAATGGCTTTGTATGTAATATGCATTTGATGTGTTAGGATAGTGCAGAGTGAGACATGTTAAATTTCCAAGTTGCTGAAATTGCAAACTAT
>Ga0116226_10004596_pt1 | contig 12251 bp, 14 predicted proteins | sample S1TSphfallax_FD_89692 | JGI IMG/M metagenome (GOLD analysis project Ga0116226, IMG submission 89692) | Host-associated microbial communities from peat moss isolated from Minnesota, USA - S1T2_Fa - Sphagnum fallax MG | ecosystem: Host-associated > Plants > Peat moss > Unclassified | place: USA... | reverse complement strand
CCACAAGTGGTCGCCGCTTCTACTTGGATCACCACTGCTCCAGCCGCAGGAATTGGTTGTGGAACTTCCTCTAGCCGTAAATCTTCTCTTCCATAAAGTAAAGCTGCTAACAAAGTTATCAACCCATAAAATGCAATTTCTCCCGATTCTAGCAGTATTAAGAGGGAACAGGGAACAGGGAACAGGGAAGAGTAAAATCTCCATAATTAAACATTAGGGGATTTGTATAAGGACATTTTTTTCTCTTGCTGCGCATCTCGAAAAAAATGTTTTTATTTCTTTTCATAAATAAATTTAGGCGCTTCCGTCCCAAAATCCCCTGTTCCCTGTTCCCTATTCCCTATTCCCTTCTTATAATCTTTGGAGCAGATCCAAACCATGTGTATCTGTTCCACAGGTATTGAATAAATTGTGCATTTGAGCTAGTTTCTGCATTAGACTAGATTCTACTGGGCTAGGTTTCCAAGGATTTGGATTATTATATGCGTAGAAAGTTTCCAATCCATCTATTTGATATGTGGCTGCTACAGGAATTAGATCAATTGGCGATCGCTTATAGCGAGCCGGATGAGCTAGTACTGCGATTCCACCAGCATCATGTATAGCAGCAATGACATTTTTCGCCTGATAGTCCATCCCTGTAGATGGTGTTTTTTGGTAATAGGGCTTCATGCTACTGCTTTCTATGTCAAAAGCATAAGCCAAAATATGCACTTCTGTATCTAGCAAATTGGCGTTAATTTCTATTCCACTCCATAAGTAAGGAATAGACGCTCCCGCATGACTCCATTGCCAATTTTCCAACCAATCTCTTGCTGCTTGATAGCCGAGAATATTATGATGATCAGTAATTGCTAGTCCTTTTAACCCGATGGCGATCGCTTGCTCCATCAATCTACTTGGCTGTAACTTCCCGTCTGAATGCACTGTGTGCATATGGAAATTAAACAACCGAGGACAGCTTTCACTGTCGATATGTCGGAATACCCGCTTCAATGATTCACAAGTAGTAGAACTTCGGTCTAAATCTACAACCATAACCCCTCTCAATGAAACAAAAAGTTTTTGAAAAACTATAAAAATACCGACGAGTTACTCTTCCTTTGTCGGAGTAACTAGCTGCGAAAATTCAGTTGTAGTATCTATACAGTTGACCAAAGCCAAAGGAATGAATTTTTACAATATGTTAAGACTACGTTAGCAAATCTCCAGGTTTATGCAATTAGTATTTTTGATTACCTTAATAAAGAAGTCTCAAAAATTACGTTAAGAGGGAACAGGGTTGAGGCAAGAGGGAACAGTTAATACATATAAGACTCCTATTTGATGCTTGAACGAGACAACCTACTCTTCCCCTGTTAGAGAGTTCTCTGTTAGAGAGTTCCCTGTTTAAATATGTTTAAATATATTTAAATAAAAATAAGAAAAAACCCTATAATCAGGATAATCAGAGGTATAGTAACTTAATTATCCAGATATTTTAACTTAATTGGCCTTAAAAAATGAGAATTAACCGACTGAGATACTATGACCGTAATCGAGAGTGGCGACTTGAACCAATGCAATTTTCTGATTTAAACTTACTCGTTGGCGTTTCTGGTGTAGGTAAAAGTCAAATACTAGAATCAATTAACACCTTAAAAGCCATAACTAATGGCAAATCATTTAATGGAGTAAAATGGGATATCGAATTTACAACAGAAGATAATTTAGAATATCGCTGGATGGGAGAATTTGAAAATCAAGTATCCAGATCTCAACTAAATAGACAAAATGCACCAGAAAGTTCATACAGAATCTCAAAAGAGATACTGGTTAAAAATAATACACAAATTATCATTGTCAGAGACAATCAAAATACACATTTCAACAATCACAGATTACCTAAATTGTCTGCGTTTCAAAGTGTAATACACATACTATCTGAAGCAGAAGAGATTCAACCTGCAAAAAAAGGTTTTGGTCAAATTAAAGATGCTGCTTATATTGCTGAACAAGTGTTAATTAAACAAAATGAATTTCCTAATTTGGGCATAGTTACAGCTAATCTTAAAGAAGAGTTAGATCAATATTCTGGTCTAAGTTTAAAAATGCTCCAAGAGGCTAATTTACCCAGACGGTGTTAATTGTATTGATACCTTAAGCAATCTACTGTTTGAATACAAGGGTTTACAATTTATCATTACTAGCCATCATCCTTATATTTTTAATAAAATAGATATGGAATACTGGAAAGTAATCACTCGCAAGGGAGGTATAGTAACTGCTAGAGATGCTAAAGAATTCAATCTTGGTAAATCTAAGTATGAAGCATTTATGCAATTAATCAATCTTGATACTTATACACTAACTAATTCGCAACGGTAGAATCTAGATCCAACCTGTTTTTTAGCGAAGAAAAGGAAATTTTTAGTACTGCAGTACCACAAAATAAAAGTACGTAATTTGCATATTAATACTTACATAATCAACTATTCCTTTTGGAAAAACTCCCTCACCATAATCTCTATCTCTAGAAGGAGGAAAACTAGTCAAGGCTTTCCTTATATTTAGAGGTATCTTCCATCAGCTTCTCCTCTCAGATCAAGGTGCCACTGAGAGGGTAGTTGTTAGGATGTATATTCTCTCCCTTTGGGCCCGTGCGGGTCTGGGGGGAGAGAATTTGGCTTTTTTCTGGTTATCCGAACATGGAGTTTTCGGACTTAATCGAAAACTCAGCCTTTAGACAAGTTATTCAAGTACGGTAAACCGATAAGTTTAATGTATTTCTTCTCTACACCGTATGATTATACTATGATCGATACTGCTAATGATCAACTGAATTGAAGAACATGAAGTACAATCAACTAGCTGACAGCGATTTAAAAGTCTCTGAGATTTGTCTCGGAACAATGACATATGGACATCAAAATACTTTGGAAGAGGCGCATCAACAACTAGATTATGCGATCGCCCAAGGAATAAATTTCATCGATACAGCAGAAATGTACCCAGTTCCACCGCGTGGGGAAACCCAAGGAAAAACCGAAGCATTTATCGGAGAATGGCTGAAAAAACAGTCTAGAGATCAATTGATTGTCGCCACGAAAATTGCTGGTCCTGGTCGCGAACGGGGATGGTTAAGAGGAGGAAACCTCAAAATTGATCGCGATAATGTGAATGAAGCAATTAATACGAGTTTGCAAAGACTACAAACTGACTACATTGACTTATACCAAATTCATTGGCCAGATCGCTACGTTCCTACTTTTGGAAAAACGGAATTTGAGCCCGATTCCATCAGGGAAACTGTTCCCATAGCAGAACAATTAGCAGTATTTGCTGAATTGATCAAATCCGGTAAAATTCGCTATCTGGGCTTGAGTAACGAAACTCCTTGGGGAGTCAGCGAATTCATCCGCATTGCACAGCAGCTCGGATTACCTAAAGTTGTTTCCATCCAAAATGCTTATAGCTTACTTAACCGTGTCTATGACTCTCATTTAGCTGAAGTGACATATTATACAAAAGTAGGCTTATTAGCTTACAGTCCTTTGGGATTTGGTTTTTTGACAGGTAAATACGTTGGTGGTCAAAGACCAGAAAAATCCCGAATCGTCACTTTCCCCAATTTTGGACAACGCTATACCAAAGCTAACGTCCAAGAAGCTGTAACAGCTTATGTAGAATTAGCAAAAAAATATAATTTGTCTCCCACCGAATTAGCTTTAGCATTCGTGCGCAGTCGTTGGTTTGTCAGCAGTACGATCATTGGAGCAACAACTTTGGAGCAATTAAAAGAGAATATAGATAGCACCAACGTCACGCTTACTCCAGAAATTATAGCAGAGTTGGATGAAATTCACAGCCGTTATCGCAATCCAGCACCTTAATATAATTGCTGATTTTCTGAATATTTCCATCCTGAACCAAAGCGGACGCGGATAAATTCCGCTTCTGCTAATTAAACAACATCTTCAGCCAACTAAAAATTCTGTCTGCTGTTAACTCTAGGTGAACATCCTCTAATACAGACAGGCGATCGCTACCCTGAAACAGTTCTGGTTGTTGACCTGGTGTAAAAACTAAAATCGACCTATCGCCTGGATCGATTAACCAACCTAATTGACAGCCATGTTGTAAACAATAAAGAATATTACCAATTACCCGATTTGAACCTTGTTCTGGAGAAAGAATTTCAATTGTCCAATCTGGATATAATAAAAAATCATTGGGAACTTCGCCATCGGAATCAAAGGGGATGCGTGACCATTTGAAAACCGCTATATCAGGTACAATGGAGTGTGTACCAAAAGTACAGCGTAATTCTGGGAAAGCATAAGCAATTTTTTTGCTTTCCGTGTTCTCGTTAATATTATTACAAAGCTTGAGTTGCAATCGACTATGCTTTCCTTTTGGCATGGGCTTCTGGAAGATTTCACCACTGAGGTATTCGCTGACAGGCTTTGTTTCTGGGAGCTTCAGAAATTCTTCTAAGCTAAGAGTTGGGTTAATTGTAACTGTCATGACTCCGAAATTTAGGGAAAATATATATTTTAGTTTAGCAGTAGAAGAGTTTTACTATAGCGTTCATTCGGGGATGTTTAATTACGGGATGAATTGATGGAGCAAACCATTGATAGTTCGTTGTAGTTTAGACAAAATAATTCTCCACTTCAGTAATCCCCCTTTTTTTATCTTGTACCTTGTCAGCGTTTCAGACCTAACAAGATTTGAGACTCCTCTCCAGACTTTAGCATTTTTCAAAGTATCTTCATTTTTAGCTTCAGTCACCACTACTAAAGTTTCTATATTTTCAGGTAGTGAGTTTTTCGTTAGTTCATTAGCAATTTGTTCTATATTATCTTCTGAATTTTTACCTATCTTGTGAAATGTTTCCTTTGTATCTTCACTACTAGGAACATTAGAATCAAATTGGTGGATTAAGACTTCAATTTTTTCACGATCAACTTCAAATCCATAATCACCTCCTGGCTTAATTCCATTGTCAATATGATGCTCTAAATCATTCCTTAAAGCAGCAACAGCAAGTCCTCTGATTATTTTGTCATTTTGACTTGTTTCTTCAGCAACAAAAGCTATAGAATTGCGTAAAGTGCGCCCTCGATAATCTTTTCTTTGACTTGCTTTCATACCTGTAACCATTAAAATTAACTTCTCTTCCTTACGTCCTAGCAAAATTGAATAGGATTGAGTATTAAGCAAGTGTTTAAATTCTTTTACTAACTGTGGCTCATCTATAGGTTGATTTGAAATATTTTGCCAAGCATAATCTTGCTCTTGAGAAATACCAGCACTTTGAATATATATTTCCATTATTAGCTCCTATTTCCTAATTTCTAATTTATCTCTACCTTGCAAAATTGCAAAACCATTAGTAGATTTACATTCTTTCACTGCTTTACCAGCAGCTTCAAAAAGGAAGTTATCTAAATTTAATACATTCTGGATGACTTTAACAAAAGGCCAAATTTTATCATAACGAAGTTTGAGGATGAAACTCAAAATATACAGGAGTGGTTGATCGCTATCTATTGGTTTATACTCAGCATCATGACTAATTTTCCGAAAAATGAAATGTGGTTTTTGATCCCTTTCTTCAATTCGAGAAAATACTACTGTTCCTACTGTTTGAACAGGTGTCACCACACAAGCGACTTTACTACGCAAATTCTCACTACTGAAAAGATCTAACAATTCTTTATATTGATCTTTGATTTTGTGTAGCAATTTGTTAGCATCGGCTTCATTTTGTAAATATTTCTCACATCGGACAGGTACAAAAATAACAAGTCGTGGCTCTATTATATCTACATAAGTTTGTTGGAAAAAACTAGTAATCTGTTTAGGCTTATTTATCATCTCATTCCATCTGCTCCTTTCTTCCATCAGTGCTGGAGCATCAATAGCAATTAGAACTGCAATGCAATCAGTCATAGCTTGCTTAATAAATTGTGGGTTTTGATTCAGATAACCCCCCGGGAAATCTTGAAAAATTAGTTTTAAAGATGGTTTTGCAGCTTTTTTCCCTAGATCGAATTTAAAAGCTTGGGGATTTTCATCTCCTTCCAATCCTCCCGTTGCTTCAAAATCATCAACCAGAGCTCTTAGTTGTTCTAATCGTGCTTGCAAAAGATTTATACTTTCATCATCAGGTGTTAATTGCAAACCAAGTTTGCCAATTGTACTAGCAAACTGCTCATAAAGAGCGGTTAATATACTTGTTTTACCTACACCTCTAGCTCCCAACATTGTGATTTTCAGTTCTTTAGACATTTAGTTCTCCAGATTGTATTAATTAAAAATTATACAAAATTCTCTGTAAATTAATTTAGTTCATCAGATCTATTTAACAACGCTTTTAGAAAGATTATAATAGGCAATTCATTCTATATAACTACTTATTCACAAATTGAAAAAAATCGTTTTGGTTAACTTTGATCGCCTGTTCTATTCTATTTAACCAGTCTTGTCGTAGCTTGGAACGTTCACCCAATAACTCAAATTCTCCAGGACAGATTGAAGAGCGTTCTTGTTCCAAGAAGATCCGCCATTCTATCTGAACGTTTTCAGCCCGGAGTACACGATCAAGAAATTCTTCTACTATAGCAAAAGCTGCTTGGCTTGGTTCAGTCAGCAGCTCTCCTAATACTGTCTGACACTGATAAACAGCTTCTCCATGAAGTACCAGGAGATTTTTGCTAATTTGTTCAGCATTAGGAGATTTAGAAAGTTTGAGATTATTTTTGTCAGGAGTTAATCCATCTAAGCACTTGCGAATACGGTGCTGAATCATACCTCGATAAGAAAGTTCAAAATTTGAAAGTATTTCAAATCCAAACTTTAGTCTACTAGCTTGTCCTGCTAAAATTTCATCAGGAAGTATTTGCGCAATAGATCTCAAAAAATCAGCGCCTCTAGCTTCTGTTATTCCTCCTAATTTTCCTTTGCTAATCAACACATTAGTCACCTGAGATTTTACTCGTTCTAAAGATTTCTGTAAACCTTCATCCAGAGACAAAAAATGTTGTGTGAGATGAGCGCGAACCTCATTTAGATATTTGTTATACGCAATTTCATAAGATCCTTCAGCATCACGCCTCTTTTCTATATCTTGCAAATTGGTAGGAATTTTCGTATCACTCTTACATTTTTGCATAGCATCATTTACAGATTTTTTAAAATCTATATCTTGCTTATCTATGTGGTCACTAAGTTCTTTTAGCAACTTCTCAAGCCCACTGGAAAGATCTTTCCAAAGATCCTCAAATAGTTCCGCAAACTTTGCTGATTCTGCTAATTGATGAGGTTGTCCCAATGCTTTTTGGGCTTTATTTAATTCTGATGTAATTGTCGCTTGTATTTGTAGCAATCGTTCTTGACAAGAAGAGGCATATTGTCGATCTAAATCAGCAATACTATCAGTTAAGTAATTAAGCATCGGCTCTAAAACTTTAGCGGTTGCTGCTTGAGGGTCAGCACAATTAGCTATTACACAGTTAGCTACATTAATGCTCTTTTTGTGAATGTCCTCTTTTAGCAAGTTGCATATTTGTGAGTTACTTGGATTATCTAGTTCATTGAGAACCATAAAAGACCATAACGACAGAGGTAAATCATTTAAAGCTCCATAAGCTGTGTCATACAATTGCACATCAACATCAGCCCAGAAATCACCATTACTCTTTGGCATTTTCACAAACAGTACCGCGTCAACATCTTCTCCGATAGTTTTTACCATCCTCTTATCGTCTCCAATACCTGTATCTCCTAACCCCGGTAAATCAACCAAGGCGATTTTTCCCACATCTGCTTGAGGAAATTTACAAAAGATTTTTACTTCTCTAACTGCTAAATAATTAAAATAAACTCGTTCACCGATGCTATTGTCTTGGGCTACGTACTCTCGAATTTCTTTTAGATTAATTCGTCTAGGTGAAGGTGTTTGCAATAAATGACGATATTTACCTAAATTTTCATGATATCTACGTAAATATTCATATTTAGCCTGATTTTCTGCTCTGTTAACTTCACTTGTTAATACAGGTAAAGGTTTACTCGCAAAATCTTCTATGGAAATTGGTTTGATACCCAATTTTAGATATTCATAATAAGGAGCAATAATTTCATCTAGAAACGTATGTTCTGTATAGAACCAAACTTCACCATAAGTTTCCAGATCTGAATGATGCTGAATGGTACTGCGAACTCCAGTACAATGTTGACCACTACCATCAGGGATTTCATCCTTTGTTAAACCAGTTAAACTTTGTAGTAACCGACTTTTACCTTGCCTAGCTCTTCCAATTACACCAATATTCAGAGTAGGACGGGAAAAGCGAATTTTGAGTTTATCAAGAGTGTACAATTCAGCTTTGATATTCAGATCGATTTTGGACAAATCAATCTCTCGTAAACGTCCAGTTATAGCAGGATCATCAACTTTTTCTAGCAGATGTTTTCGACAGGTCTCAAGAGAAGCAAGTATCAGAGTAAGTGAATTAAGATTTTTTTGGACTTCTGCAATTTTTCCTACCAAAGGTTGACGCTTCTGAATAATATTGGTGATTTGAGCGGTTTTATTCATATATTTATACGCTTTTGAGTTAAAATTATTGTAATTGCATACAATCGACAGCCGCTATGATTGTATCGGATTTTATAATTTGAATATATAATTCTATGGATAGATATTTAGTAGTGGTGTAGAAGTAGTGATTATTTCCTGATTAACCCTGCTGAATAATGGTTTGAGTGATTTAAATCACTACATTTTTACCACTACCAATTTTTCGGGTTTTTATGATACCTATGGTCCTCCTCAGTCAAGCAGGAACGTTCTGAGGTATCATTCACAATGCGAGAGCAGACTGCTGGACCTATGCGTGATTCAGTATTCCATACTTGAATGCTGACATTATCTCTATCATTACGCTCAATACATTTCTTAATGTTGCTTAAGTAAAGCCTGTCATCTCTCATAGCGCCACAGCTTCTCGCAAGACTTTATCTTTAATTAACTCATGTAAAGTTTCCGTTTCAGCCACATCCACTTTACGTCCTAGCAATTCTTCCAAGGATTGTATCAAAGCAATTTTGTCCAACAAAGTTCGTTTTGCTTCAAATTCTACCAAAAAATCTACATCACTGTCAGGTCTGGCTTCCCCCCTAGCGACTGAACCAAACACCTGTACATTATATGCTCCGTACTGAACAGCAATTCTCAAAATTTCTTCCCGATTAGCTTTAAGTATTTCATCAATTCCCATAGCTTAAACCCAAATTTTACAATAACTCCGTCAAGCCAAGTTTTTTCTAAGCCAAGTTAACATCTATTGTAGGTTTACAAAGCAAATCCAACCAACAAATCCACGACCAGTAGATGTTTCTTTAAATAGCTCTCAAGCTTTTGCACTAGGACATCAGCCTTTGTCTATTAAATCAGAGTTGGAATTGCTAATTCATAAAATATGACTTTTAAGAAAATTTATATTGGCTCATTTATATTGATCGATTTGGGATTATGGTGTTATGATAGTAGACAAGTACATCACTTGTCAATAAATTCGATAAATGATGTAATTGGAACATATTTGTGCTGATAAATGATAATGGAGGTTATATGGACAAGTGATGCTATTCATGACCACTAAACGACCTAGAACCACAATTAGTTTTGACCCTGACGAGTATACAGAGCTGGAAAGTTGGGCTAAATCTGAATTTAGATCAATTCCACAGCTAATTAGTGCGATTGTTAAAAAAGCATTGATTGAAAGAGAACAAGTTAAATCTAAAGCAAGCGAATCAAAGGCAAGTTAAAGAACATTCAGAATAAAATCATGACTACAATTGAAAGTAGACTAGATCGTATAGAATCTCTGTTAGAGCGCCATATTATTCAAGCTGAAGCTGATCGTCAAACAATTAAATCAGTTGTTAGAGAATTAGTAGAAAATGCTGAGGCTGACAGACAGGCTTTCATAGATTCTATTTCGGAGAACTCTGAGAGAATTGAGACTCTAACTGAGAGGTTCGACAGATTTGTGGAACAAGCAGCATTAGACCGTCAAGTATGGCAAGCTGAAATTAGACGTATCTGGGAATACCTACTTAGTCAGGGTAAAAATGGAGGATCGCCGCAGTAAAGACTTACCTGGCGTTGCTCAATTAGGGGAAGTTTTAGTGTTTCCAGCCTCTAATTCCCCACATATTTGCAGCGCCGTAGGTTGAAATGGTATGACAGGGAAACTTTCTACAGAATATTCTGAAATCAATTAAGGATACAGCATGAGCACCACTACACTGGATGTCAAATCTGTTCATTTGACTGATGATCAATTTGAACAACTTTGTCAGCACAACGCTGACTGGGAAATTGAACAAACCGCCAATGGAGAGCTGATTATTATGACACCGGTGGGAGGTGAGAGCGGAGAACGGGAAGCCAGTTTTATTGGACGCTTGTTCGTCTGGAATGAACAGACAAAATTAGGTCATGTATTTAGCTCTTCCACAATTTTCCAACTTCCCAATGGCGGTAAGAGATCGCCCGACGCTGCGTGGATCAACAACACTCGATGGGATGGTTTAACCCCCGAACAGCGACGTAAATTTCCCCCCATCGCTCCTGATTTTGTCATCGAACTCCGGTCTGCTAATGATGATTTAGATGTACTTCAAGCCAAAATGCGGGAGTATTTAGACGGTGGTGTACGATTAGGTTGGCTGATTAATCCCCAGGATCAGCAAGTCGAAATTTATCGATTAGGACAATCGTGTGATATTCTACATCTACCTGTAAACCTTTCTGGAGAAGACGTACTACCAGGATTTGTGCTGAGTGTACCTGTGTTTTAAATATCTGTGCTGGGGTGAAATATGACTTTTAAGAAAATCTATTTTGGCTTATTTCTATTTTTCTTCAGCATCAACTTGACCTTTTGGCAATTAGTAGCTTTGGGTAGAACGGCGATCGCTGACCAAAGCGAGAAAAAATCACTTTGTCCCACTCAACTGGGAGCATCAATTGACGCTGTAATCGATCGCCCAGAATTCGCTCGGACTCGCTGGGGTATTTTAGTCCAGTCCCGATCATCTGCAAACAATCTGGAAAGAACCCTTTATAATCGAGATGGATCAAAATATTTCATTCCTGCTTCTAACGCCAAGCTATTAACCACAGCCACAGCATTACAGCAACTAGGAGCAAATTTTCGGTTTCGCACTTCTATTTACCAAGATGCTGATGATGTTCTAGAAGTCCTGGGTAAAGGAGATCCCAGTTTAACTGACATCCAGCTACGTGAATTAGCCAAGCAATTGCGCCAAAAAGGTAAAACTCAAATTAAGCAGTTAATCTTGGATGATAGTTATATCCAAGGAGATATTGTTCATAGTTCCTGGGAATGGGAAGATATAGAATCAGATTATGGCGCACCTGTTGGTACTTTCATCTTGAATGAAAATACATTCGGTTTACAACTCCTACCATCAACTGTCGGTAATGCTCCACGAGTCACTTGGAATGACCCCGAGGAAGCCAGTAATTGGCGGATAATTAATCAAGCGGTAACTGCTGGAGAAAACCAACCAACTCATATAGATATTAGTCGCGATTTGTCAGGGAATGTTTTACATATCAAGGGACAAATAGCAGCTAACTCTCCACCTTATTTGACAAACTTACCCATAACTGAACCAAATAGATATTTTTTAGATCATTTAAAGCAGGCTTTAGCGTCAGAACATATAACTGTAGAAAAAACCTCAATTGTCAGCGGTGGAAATCATCAAACGGAAATAGCTTATATAGAATCTCTACCTTTAGGGGAAATGTTAAGTTATACGAATCATCAAAGCGATAATCTCTACGCTGAAGCTATACTCAGAGCATTAGCAGGAAATCAAGCTCAGGATAGTAACACTCTCGGTTTAGAAGTTGTTAAGCAGAGCTTGACGCGGTTGGGTGTTACACCTGAAAGTTATATTTTATTTGATGGGTCAGGTTTATCGCGGAAGGACTTAATTAGTCCAGAAGCTATAGTCGAGACTTTACGAGGAATGGCGAAAACTCCCAACGCATCTGTATATCGGGATTCTTTACCAGTAGCTGGAAAAAGCGGAACTCTCAAAAATCGGTTTCAAGAAATTTCGACTCAAGCAATTGTCAGAGCAAAAACTGGTTCAATGACAGGAGTATCGGCTTTATCGGGATATATCGAATCACCTGATTATCAACCTTTGGTTTT
>Ga0116226_10004595_pt1 | contig 12254 bp, 13 predicted proteins | sample S1TSphfallax_FD_89692 | JGI IMG/M metagenome (GOLD analysis project Ga0116226, IMG submission 89692) | Host-associated microbial communities from peat moss isolated from Minnesota, USA - S1T2_Fa - Sphagnum fallax MG | ecosystem: Host-associated > Plants > Peat moss > Unclassified | place: USA... | reverse complement strand
CGGATGGCGGCGCAGGCGGCGGCGAATGCGGTTCGCAATGGCGGCGATGTAGCGGCCGGCCATCAACAGGCGCTGGCGCAATTGGCGGCGAGCATGGATTTGCAGGCGATTGTGATGACCTATTCGGATTGTTTCGTAGTGCTGGGGTTTGCGCTGATGGCGATGATTCCGCTGGTGTTTTTGTTGCGGAAGCCTCCGGCTCGGGCGGGGGCTGTTGGTGCGCATTAAGGAAGGATGTTCTTTTTTGAAAAAAAGAACCAAAAAACTTTTGATCCTTGGCGCCGCGCCAGTCGCTCAGGCGAATCCAATGAATAAAAATTTTTTGCTTCTTTTTTACAAGAAAGAAGTGCTTTCTTTATTATTGCTGAGTGGGTGCGTCGTAGGCCCTGACTACAAAGCCCCGCCCGTCATGGCATCTGGGGGCTTCCACAGAGCCGCCCACGAATCTACGTCGCCACCACCATCGCGCTGGTGGCTCGCGCTAGGTGATAAGCAGCTCGACCAATTGATCGACGACGCCTTCGCCGCTAGCCCCGAGCTGGAGATCGCCGCCGCCCGGCTGCGCCAATCCCGCGCCATCCTCGGCCACGACCGGGCCAATCTGCTGCCGACGACGAACACCGCGGCCGCCTATCTGCAAACCAAGGGTTTGACGAATGCGCTCGGCGCCGGCGGCAACCATGCGCTGGATTTTTATTACGCCGGCCCCAATGCAAGCTGGGAGATCGATCTGTTCGGCGCCACCCGGCGCAGCATCGAGGGCGCGCAGGCTCAGGCCGATGCGGCGCAGGCCAATCTCGAAGATGCGCACGTCACGCTAGCCGCCGAAGTGGCGCAGGATTACGTCGCTCTCCGCGACTTGCAAAAACGTTCGGCGCTGGCGCGGCAGAACGTGGATGTGGAAAGCCGCATGCTGGCGCTGCGTCAGGTGCAGCTCGCCGGCGGCACCGCCTCGCAACTGGATGTGGAGCGCCTGCTCAACCAGTTGCAATCCACCCGCGCCCAAGCGATCCCGTTGCGCGCGCAAATCGCCGACGAGCTCGACCGGCTGGCCATCCTCACCGGCCGCGCTCCCGGCGATCTGGATCAGGCACTGACCCCGCCCGCCCCCGTGCCGCTGCCGCCTGCGGTCGTTGCTGTGGGGGATCCCGCCGCGCTGCTCCGCCGCCGGCCCGACGTACGTGCCGCGGAGCGGATGATTGCGCAGAAGACCGCGCTGATCGGCCAGCGCACCGCCGACTATTTCCCCAAAGTTGAGCTGCTGGGCAACATCGGTTTCGGCGCCAACCAATTTTCCAGCGTGTTCAACGCCGCCGCCTTCTCCTATGCCGCCGCGCCGATCCTGCAATGGCGCCCGCTCGATTTCGGCCGCACCGAAGCGAGCGTGAACGAAGCCCGCGGCGAGCGCGACGAGGCTTTCGCCACTTACCGCAAAACGGTTCTCGCGGCGCTGGCCGACGCCGAGACCGCGCTCGCCACCTACGCCACGCAGCGCGACAGTGTGATCAGCCTGGCCTCCGTAGAAGCCTCCGCCGACCGCGCCGCCCAACTGACCGATCTACGTGTTCAAGGCGGCACGGCGACGACGCTCGATCAGCTCAATGCCGAGACGACGCGCGTGACTGCGCAATCCGACGCCTCGCAGGCCCGTGCGCAGCTCACCGAGGATTTTATCCGGTTGCAGAAAGCGTTGGGCCTTGGATGGTCAGGGCCGGCGTAGCCGCATCATCCACAGCGTAAATTTCCGCTCCCGTTAGGAACGCGCGTTTTCTCCTTGCGAATTTGCCCTGGCTAAGGAATGACTGGGGTATGCCATACGGAGAGCTTACGGTGCGACGGTTCCGAGACTTGCTGGTTGCGGGGCTTGCCGCATTATGTCTTTGCATTGGCGCCGCGCAGGCGCAACCGGCGCCGCTGACGGCGGAGCAACGGCATACCGAGGAAGACGCAGCCTTCCAGGCGGCCGTGGCCGCGGCACTGCATGGGCCGGCGCAGGCCAGAGTAGCCGGGCAGGCGATGCTGCAAGTGCCGCAGCACGCAATCTTTGTCACCGGTGCGCCGGCAGTGCGGCTCATGCGCGCCATGGGCAATGACACGTCGTCCGATTTCCTGGGCCTGCTCATCGGCCATGATGGCGATCGGCTGTGGATCACCACGGTCTCCTACACCGCCAGCGGCTTCATCAAGGACGATGACGCGCGCGATCTCAATGCCGACAGCATGTTGCAGAATCTTCGTGAAGGCACCGAGCACGATAACGAGGATCGGTTGGCGCGCGGTTTTACCGCGCTCGACATTACGGGCTGGATGCAGCCACCGAGTTATGATGCAACAACGAAACGTCTGGTGTGGGCGCTGTCGGCGGTCTCGCGCGGGGAGCCGTCCGGCAAGCCCGAGACGGTGAATTATAATACGAGGGCCCTCGGTCGTGAGGGCTACATTAGCCTGAACATGCTGACCAACACGGCCGAGTTCGCGCACGACAAGGCGGTGGCGGACGGTCTGCTGACCGGTCTCGCATTCGATCCCGGCAAGAGATACGCCGATTTCAACGCCTCGACCGACCATGTCGCGGCTTACGGGCTGGCGGCGCTCGTCGGCGTGGTGGCGCTGAAAAAGCTAGGCCTGATTGCGCTAGGCACGGCCTTCGCCCTGAAATTCGCCAAGCTAGGCATCCTAGCCGTCGTTGGCGCAGGCGCCGCTTTTAAGCGCCTGTTCCGCCGTCGCGAAACCGGAGCCTAATAAGTAAAAGTTTTTGCTTCTTTTTTTCAAAAAAGAAGTGCTTCCTCCCTTGCTTCCTGGTTTAATATGAAACTCCTATTACTCCTAGCCGGCAGCGCCAAATTCAGCAAACTGCTGCTGACGGCCGGCACGATGCTGCTCTCCATCGGCGCCTACGCGATGCTATGGGGCTGGCGTTTTGCCACCGGCTTCGTGCTGCTGATATTTGCGCATGAAATGGGTCATGTGCTGGCGGCGCGCCAGCGTGGCCTGGCGGTATCGGCGCCGGCATTCATTCCCTTTGTTGGCGCCTATATCATGATGAAGCAGCAGCCGGCGTCGGTGGAGACTGAGGCTTATGTTGCCTACGCCGGCCCGTTTGTCGGCACGCTCGCATCGTTCGCCGTCTATTATCTCGGCCGCAACGAGAATGACACCATGCTGCTGGCGCTATCCTATTCCGGTTTCGTTCTGAACCTGTTCAATCTGCTGCCAATCTCCCCTCTCGACGGCGGCCGCATCACCGCGGTGTTGAGCCCCAGCATCTGGTTTTTCGGCGTGCCAATCCTGCTTGGGCTGATGATTTATCAGCCAAGCCCGATGCTGTTCGTGATTGCCATCGTGGCCCTGCCGCAAGCCCTGCGCGCCTGGCGCATGCGTCACGAGCTGCGGGCGGCCGGCTATTACACCGTCGCCACCGAAACCAAGGTGGAATACGCAGCGCTCTACATTGGCCTGGTCGCACTGCTGTCGCTCATGAGCTACCAGATGCACGAGCAACTCGCCGGCGTCGGTTAGTTCGTAGTTCGTAGGTGCTAGCCGAAGCGACGCAGCGCATCTTTCCAGAATAAGGCGGGCCGGCGCGTATTTGGTTTCCACTGTGCCTTGACATAGGCCGGCGTCACGGCGCGCAGCTTTGTTAAATACTCTTCCCGGGTCGTGGCGGGGCCATAGATCTCAGCCTGCGCGAAAAAAGTCCGAGCTATGCTCGATTTCCACCTCCTCCTCACCGTAGAATCGGCGATACATACCGGATGGCTTATCGTAGCGAAACATTGCCTCTCCTGCAGAAAGTCGATGTAAACATCGCCGGCGCGAAACGTTTTGGGCTGAACAGCTATGCCGCAGACCTCCATCACTTGATGCTGCCCCAGACCGTAGGTGGGTTGCTGTGCAGCCCACCTACACTGGCGACGGCACGGTTGCGGTGGGCTGAAGCCCACCCTACGCTCGGTTTCTCACCATAGGGAGAAACGAAAATGCCGGTTCTAGGGGTCGGAGGCATCTTCTTCCGGGCAAGCCAGCCCAAAACACTCGCCGCCTGGTACCGCGAGCACCTCGGCATCGGCGCCGAGGGACCCATCTGGAACCAGGCCGAAGGCCCGGCCGTGTTCGCCCCGTTCGATGCCGCCACCGACTATTTCCCCGCAGACCGCCAATTCATGCTCAACCTGCGGGTCAGCGCCCTCGATGCCCTGATCGAATCGCTGCAAGCCGCGGGCATCGAGGTCATCACCAAGGCCGAGTGGGACTCGCCGGAGACCGGCCGTTTCGCGCGCATCCACGACCCCGAAGGCAACCCCATCGAACTATGGGAGCCGCCGGCCGACGATTAATCGCCGACCGCAATCTCCACCCGGCGCGAGGCCACGCCGGGATCCTCGTGCGTCTGGCCGCGCCCCTCGCGGCGGATCATGTCCGACGCCACACCGTCGGCCACCAGCGCGCCAGCCACGCTCTCGGCGCGTTCGGCTGACAATTCCTGGTCGGCGGAAGCGTTGCCGGCGCTGTCGGTGTAGCCGAGCACCGTGACCGTCTTCGGCGCGCCCGCCTTCGCGTCCTTCGCCGCGTCGGCGATGAGTTTGAGCGCGGCGCCATCCAGTGTGGTCGAGTGCTCGGTGAAGAACACGACGTAAGTCGGCGACGGCTTCTGCCCGGTCAACACGGCGCAGGAGGATAAAGCCAGCAGCAGAACGGGGGCAATCAATCGCATGGCTGAACCTCGATATACCGCGTCAACGAAACGCGGGCGCTAGGGTTGCCCAGTCATATCGAAGCCGGCGCAAGCTCGCCAGGGGTGACACGCCCCGCCGGCGGCCCTAGACGATGCGGACACACATACCGAAAGAGGCGCCCCCTATGCTGGTTGCAGCCGTTTGTGTGCTGGGCCTGGCCTTCAGCCTCGGGCTTTGGCTAGGCTACCTCACCTTGCTGCTGGAACGGCCGCCGCTGCGGCTCACCTTAGTCGGCGCCATTCATGGTCTGGCCGGCGCCGCGGGGCTCGGCATCCTGTTCCTCGCGTTGCGCGGTCCGCCGCGGGGGGTGAAATTCGGCGCCGGCACGTTCGGCAACATCGCCGCCGCCCTGCTCGTCGCGGCACTCATCGGCGGCCTGACCATGCTGACGGCGCGCCTGCGCGGCCGCCCGATCGCCTTCGGCCTGGTCGCCATCCATGGAATGTTCGCCATTGCCGGTTACACGCTACTCTGCACCTATCTGACAATGGTCCCCTGAAAAACCGTTAACCAGCCATGCCGCAATCGCATGACTGAGGCACGCAGATCACTGTACTCCATCGCGCGTAAACCCTTATATCCCGCCTCCGTCGTCCCTTCTCCACGGGTCGGCTGACGCCAAACCGCACGAGCCGCGAGCCCCGCTGGTCACCAGCAAATTGGGGCACAGCTACGACGTAACGCGTCCTTTGTGGTGGGGCCGGTCGGATGGACCGGCGCGACTTTGAGGGATACGGCTATGTTAGAGGCATACCGCGGCCGGTTCGGCAGCACACGCGCAGCGCAGCAACCCAGTCCCTAGGCCGGGTAATCCCCGGCCTTAAGCCGCAGTCCCACACACTCTGTCGCGTTTTCGCCCGGGCACCCCATCGCTCGGGCGCTGCTGGCAAGGACACGCCCCGCCATGAGCCACCTTCGCCCCCTCGGCGCCCGCGCGCTGCCGTCCGTGGACGACCTCGTCACCGCCCTGCGCCCCACCGAGCCGATGCATTGCATCCGCCCCGACGCTGCGGCGCGGGCGGCAGACGCCTTCGTCACCGCCTTTCCGGGCGACGTGCTCTATGCGGTGAAATGCAACCCCGATCCGGTGGTGCTGCGCGCCCTGTGGGAGGGCGGCGTGCGCCACTTCGATTGCGCCTCCATCGCCGAAGTCTCGCTTGTGCACGGCATGTTCCCCGCAGCCGCCATCCATTTCATGCACCCGATCAAATCCCGCCCGGCTATCGCGCAGGCCTACAGCGAGTTCGGCGTGCGCGACTTCGTGTTCGACAGCGCCGCCGAACTCGGCAAAATCCGCGATGAGACGGGGAATGCCGCGGACCTCGGCCTGGTCGTGCGCATCGCCCTGCCGGCCGGCCTGGCGCGCTACGACCTCTCCGGCAAATTCGGCGCCGAGCCGGCCGAAGCGGCCGCCCTGCTGCACGCCGCCCGGCCACTCACCCAGCGGCTCGGCGTGTCGTTCCACGTCGGCTCACAGTGCCTCGATCCGCTGGCCTGGCGGGCGGCAATCGCGCTCGCCGGCGCCATCGTGCGCGAGGCCGGCGTGGCAATCGAGGTGCTGGACGTAGGCGGTGGTTTTCCGGCGGCCTACCCCGATGCCGCGCCCCCGCCCCTTGGTGCCTTCATGGCGGAAATCGAAGCCGCCGCCGATGCGCTGGAAATCCCAGGCCTGCGCCTGTGGGCCGAACCGGGGCGCGCGCTCGTCGCGGGTGCCATGTCCCTGGTGGTGCAGGTGCAGGGCCGCCGCGGCCGCATGCTGTTCATCAACGACGGCATTTACGGCAGCCTGTCCGACGCCGGCGCCCCCGGATTCCGCTACCCCGCCCGCCTGCTCCGCGCGAGCGTGGCGGCGCTCGAAGACACCGGCTTCTTCGGCCCCACCTGCGACAGCGCCGACCGTATGGCCGGCCCATTCCCGCTGCCTTCCGATGCGCGGGAGGGGGACTGGATCGAGATCGGTCAGTTGGGGGCTTATGGGGTTTGCTTGCGGACGGGTTTCAACGGCCTCGGCCAGGGCGTGACGGTTGAAGTCAGATAAGGAAGCAGTTCTTTTTTGAAAAAAGGAACCAAAAGACTTTTACACATTGAACCCGCGCCAGACCGACCGGCGCGGGTTCAATAATCAAAAATTTTTTGCTTCTTTTTTCAAAAAAGAAGTCTTTCTTACCTCGTCGCATCCGCCTCCATCGCCGGCTGCTGCAAATCCACATCATGCCAATGCGCCGCATAATACCCCGACCCGCGGAAATGCGCATAAATCCCCTGATCCCGAAACGCCTTTTCCAAATACGCCTGCGCCTCATGCGACATGTCTTCAGCCATATAAAAATAGATATTATGGTCGAAAGCAAAATCCTTGGCATAGAGCGCAGACGCCGCACGCGGCACATTCTTCTCGATCGCAATGGCGCTCATTTCGTGAAACACCAAATCACTATTGTACAAAAAGAACACGCAGGTGTTAAACGAGCTGGTGTTGCGCTCGATGAACACCGAGAGAAACTTCTCGTGCGTGCCCAGCTCGAGCAGCATGCGCACCGGAACGGATGTCTTCTCGCCGGTCTTGGCACTCTGCAAACCGACGTTGCGGGACAGCTCCGGCAGGGCGCCGAAATCATGGTCGAACACCTCGCGGAACGTCGGCGGCCGCGTCGCCACCGGTGCGGCGGCTTGCGGCGGCGGCTGGGTATGCACAACCGGCGCTACCGCATGCGGCACCGTATGCGCCGCACGGCCGGCAACCCAGTGCAGCGACTCGGGCAGACCCACAAACACATAGGCGCCGAGCAGCACGCCGGCCGGCACCCTCACCCAGACGGCGGCCGGTTCGGTGCAGAGCCAGATCATGCCGGCCACGGTGGCCCAGGCGGCGCCCAGGCAGAACAGCAGGCGCGCGAGCGGCGCCTCCGGCGACGCGCCGCTCATTGCGGCAACGGCGCCACCGGGGAACCCGGGCAAAGCAATGAGGGTTAGCCAGTAGATTAGCTGCATGATGATAATGTGCGTTATAGGCAGCGGTTTTAGCAAGCCACGCGCCGCACGCACGCGGCGCCTGATTCAGACAGCTTTGAGCTTAGGCCTAAACACCGGCAGCAGCAGCCCGATAAAAACCCAGCCCAGTACAAGAACCGGCCACATATTGGCCGGTGGCGCGGGCACCGGAAAGATGCTGCACACCAGCGCCCAGGCCAGACACAGCGCGCCGGCGGCGCCCAGCAGCGCCCAGAAGATGCGCCGCAGCCGGACCGACTCCACCGATTCGGCCACCGTGACCGCGCCATACACCAGGATCAGCGCCAGCGTCGCGATGGTGGACGTGTCGCCATAATAATCGCCCGGCTGCACCCGGCCGCCGCCCACGCCCACCATCGCCGCGCAAAACGGCACGAGTGCCACGGAAGTGCACACCACGATTGCCCGCGCCGGCGTGCGGTGCCGCGGATCGACCGCCGCCAGCGGCGCCGACAGCCCGGCCCGCCCAAGCGCGAACAGCAGCCGCGACGCCGCACTCATGGAGCCCAGAATGCAGGAAAAGGCACTGACGCTATTCCCCAAATCCAGCGCCAGCGCGAATCCGGGCCCGACATTGGTGCGCGCCAGCTCGTCCAGCGGCGCCGCGGAGGCGGCCAGTGCCCCCATCCGGCCGGTGCCGAACCCAAGTACCACCGCATAGCTCACCACCACGAAAAACAGGCCCGAGCCAAGCACCGAGCCGAGTATGGCGAGCGGCACCGTGCGCTCGGGGTTGTCGGTCTCCTCGCTGAGCGTGGCCGCCCCCTCGAACCCGGCAAAGCTCAGGATCGCAAACACCAGCCCGTAGCCCAGCGCCGAAAGGCCGCCAGGCGCCGCACGCGGGCGGAACGGCAGGCTTGTCCAGCCATGCGCCGCGTTGACATGGGCGAAAATGGCAACGGCGAGCACCATGATCGCCGCCATGGAGACGAGCTCAAGCACCAGCATCACCCGGCTGGCGGTGCGCGCGTCGCGCCAGGCAAGCCACGTACAGGCCAGGATCGCCACCACCCCGATCGGCAGCGCCGCCGCGTCGGCGTGCACGCCCACCTCCGCAAAGGCCGCAATGAGGAAATCCGCGATCAGCCCGCCCATCGATGTACAGTAGCCAAGATAGGCGAGCAGCATGGTCCAACCCGCCACCACGCCAAGCCATGGGCCGAAGGCGTGCGCGATATAGGCATAGGCGGAGCCGGCACTCGGCTGCCGGCGGCTGAACGCGACGAAGGAGAGGGCGACGACCAGCATCACCACGGTCCCGATGAGAAAGGTCAGCGGCGCCGCGGCGCCGGCCGCCTGCACGCTGAGCACCACGTTGAACGCCATGCCCACGCAGGGTGCCACGACAGCAATCGAAAGCCCCAGCGCCTCAGGCAACCCCTGCCGGCGGGCTAAAGTTGTCATAAATGAATAAAAGTTTTTTGCTTCTTTTTTTCAAAAAAGAAGTGCTTTCTTGTCTGTTCTTTTTTGAAAAAAAGAACCAAAAAACTTTTGGATGTTGGCATCGAGCTTAATCCGGCGGAGTCACACCAAGGAATTCAACGCACGAAGCAAGAGGCGCGCCAGAAGCTCGGCCCATTTCGTTTGGCCAGTCTCGTCGGCGATCAGATCATGGCGCCCTTCGATCTCGACATGCAGCAGGCCGCGGCATTCGCCGTGCACGGGGATGCCGTAGTCCGATTCGTCGCTGACGTGATAGGGCGCGTTGTCGCCGACGATGAGGTCGGCTTCGCCGCGGAATGCGTCCAGCAGCGCATGGGCCAGGCGCGGGTCTCGGTTGTAGAGCATGCCCGCATGCATCGGCCGCACGTCGCCGTCATAGACCGGGGTAAAGCTGTGCATGGCGACCAGCACGCAGGCTCTGCCCGCCTGCGCACGGGCGTCGAGTTCGGCGGTGATGGCGGCGTGATAGGGCTCGAAAATTTCGGCCCGCCGTGCCGCCGCGTCGGCCTCGGTGATGCCAGCGTTACCCGGGACTGGCGTGTGTTCGCTGCGCGTGGGGATGGAGGAAGGCACGCCAGGCGGCCGGTTGCAGTCGATTACCAGGCGCGAATAGGTTTGCAGGATCGCCCACCCGTCCAGCCGCGCCGCCAGCCGCCGGGTGACGGCCGCGGCCCCGATATCCCAGCCGATATGCCGCGCCCGCTCCGCCTCGCTGACCCCCAGCGTGCCGAGCGCACGCGGGATGCGCCGTCCGGCATGGTCGCAGGTGATCACCCAGGGCGAAGCGGCGTTCGCATTGACGATGGTGAAGGGGGATGGTTCGTCAGGGGCCAGCAGCATGATGAACATAGTGCCCGAAGACGGGTCTGGCTCCAAACGTCCACCCGGCGATACTCTGTGTTTCCGCCTCAAAGGTCGTAACGATGCGCGTGTCCTCCTTGGCTCTGGGCCTGTCTCTGCTTCTGACCGCCCCGGTTTTCGCCGCCGACCGGCCAACCCCGCTGGAACGCGCCTACGAAACGCTGCACGCCAGCCGCTTCGTCGATCTGACGCATGCCTTCGCCCCGGGCATTCCGCATTGGAAGGGGTTCGGCGATGAGGGCGTCAAAACCCTGTTCACCTATGACAAGGCGGGGTTCTGGGCCCAGGAATTCAGCCACGTCGGCCAATGGGGCACGCATGTGGATCCGCCCGCGCATTTCATCAAAGGCGGGCGGACGGTCGATCAGATCCGGCCGGACGAGATGTTTTTACGGCTCGTCGTCATCGACGTGCACGACAAGGTGGCGAAAAATCCGGACTATGTGCTGACGCTCGATGACATCAGAGCCTGGGAGCGCAGGCACGGCGCGGTGCCGGCCGGCGCCTTCGTGGCCCTGCGGACCGACTGGTCGAAACGTTGGCCGGACGAGGCGGCGATGCAGAATCTCGATGCGCATGGGGTGGCGCACTACCCCGGCTGGAGCCGCCCCGCGCTGCACTATTTGTATGAGGTCCGCAAAATAACCGCCTCGGGGCACGAGACCACCGACACGGACCCCGGGCTTGCCGTGACGCGCGACGATTATACGCTGGAGCGCTATCTGCTCTCGACCAACCACTATCAAATCGAGCTGCTGGCGAACCTGGACCAGGTACCCGAAGCGGGGGCTTTGGTGATGGTGAGTTTCCCCAAGCCCGCCGGCGGGTCGGGGTTTCCGGCCCGTGTCGTCGCCATCGTGCCGTGAGGCGCCGCCCGGTGGGGTTGCGTCGCCGGTGGGCAAAGTCTAGGAACGGCGGGCCTTGGCGTCCCGGCGCTGCTGTAGCTCAGTGGTAGAGCACTCCCTTGGTAAGGGAGAGGTCGAGAGTTCAATCCCCTCCAGCAGCACCAGTTTTCAATGGTTAGGTTAAGGCGTTGTCGTGGGGGGTTTGCCGATGCCGAAATGCTGGCGCGCGGCCTGCACCAAGTCATCAAGCGACTGCACGTTGAAGACGATGTCGGTCCGAGCGGACTCGGCGCGGTTCGCCGCCGGCCGGCGGGCGAATCCCAGGCGCGGCAGACCGGCCAGCGATTCGGGCAATTCAGCCACTGGCTGCAGGCCGCTCCCCTGACGGGTCGTGTCCGGCGGTGTGCTCATGGATAACTCCCTCGAAAACCCCAATACCGCTCAGCCAGCCAATGGCCCGATCATAAGTCTGTAACTGGTCCTTGGATATGCTGCGGGGCCCGTCCTGCTATCAGGGCCGTCGCGGTGAGACCGGCCAAACACGCCGCCACAATGATGGCCGCATAGGCCGGCAGCTTCACCGAGGCACCGTAGGGCAGCCATGCCGGCAGCACGAACGCGGCCTGCGCGCTCACCGCCACCACGGCGAGAACGGCGCCAAACAGCAGGCATAATAGAAGCCTTACGACGATCAGACCCGCATCTCCTGGCGAAGACGTTCCGGCAGCCCAATGCTCTATGGCATGGCCGATGACCCCAGGTCGAGGCAGGCCTGCAACGTGGCGCCTGGGCATGGCGTCGGCCGGCTTTGCTGCTATACCGCCGCCTGAACGACCGCGCCCAAGGCCGGCCCGCCCCACCTCGAGGAATGGATCATGGCCCGACGCCGCCAATTATACGAGGGAAAAGCCAAAATCCTCTTCGAAGGACCCGAGCCCGGCACCCTCGTCCAATATTTCAAGGACGACGCCACCTCCGGCAACGGCGCCAAAAAAGGCGTCATCACCGGCAAAGGCGTGCTGAACAACCGCATCAGCGAGTATCTGATGATGCGCCTGGCCGAAATCGGCATCGCCAACCATTTCGTCCGCCGCCTCAACATGCGCGAGCAGCTGATCCGGGAAGTCGAAATCATACCGCTCGAAGTCGTGGTCCGCAACGTCGCCGCCGGCTCCATCTGCACGCGCCTGGGCATCCCCGAGGGCACCCGCCTGCCCCGCTCCATCGTCGAGTACTATTATAAGAACGACGCGCTGGGCGACCCGATCGTGGCCGAGGAGCATATCACCGCATTCGGCTGGGCCAACACCATGGATCTGGACGATATTTTCGCCATGGCGCTGCGGACCAACGATTT
>Ga0116226_10004593_pt1 | contig 12258 bp, 14 predicted proteins | sample S1TSphfallax_FD_89692 | JGI IMG/M metagenome (GOLD analysis project Ga0116226, IMG submission 89692) | Host-associated microbial communities from peat moss isolated from Minnesota, USA - S1T2_Fa - Sphagnum fallax MG | ecosystem: Host-associated > Plants > Peat moss > Unclassified | place: USA... | reverse complement strand
CTTCGAGCGGGTGCAGCTACGCGAGCTGACCATTCTGAAGAAGTCCGGCCGGCGCACGCCCTTCGACCGGGAAAAGCTGTCCCGCTCCATCGACATCGCCATCAGAAAGCGCCCCATCGACCCGGAGCGGGTGGACCGCATGGTCTCCTCCATCGTGCGCCAGCTGGAAAGCCGCGGCGAGACCGAGGTGGAGTCCAGCGTCATCGGCGAGCTGGTGATGAAGGCGCTGAAGAGTTTGGACGAGGTCGCCTACGTCCGCTACGCCTCGGTCTATCGGGATTTCCGCGAGACCTCGGACTTCGCCAAGTTCCTGGGCGAAGAAGGGCTTAACGAGGACGCCGAGCTTTGATCGCCAAGCTTCAACCCCGCCAGGCGCGCTCCGTCGCCCGCCTCGCCGCCGTGCAGGCCCTCTATCAGATGGAGGCGGCGCGCACCGGCGTGGACGGGGTGATCCGCGAGTTCCGCGACCACCGCTTCGAAGCCGACATCGAAGGGGAGCAATTGGCCTCCGCCGACGAGGATTTCTTCGAGGACGTGGTGCGCGGCGTGGTCACCGGCCAGGGCGAGATCGACCAGGCCATCGCCCGGCGTCTGGCGTCGGGCTGGAAACTGGAGCGTCTGGACTCCACCGTGCGCGCGGCGCTCCGCTGCGGCGCCTATGAGCTGATGAAGCGGCCCGACGTGCCCATCGAAGTGGCCATCGACGAATATATCGACATCGCCAAGGCCTTTACCGACGAGGCCGGGTTTCTCAACGCCGCCCTCGACGCCATCGCCCGCGACGTTCGGCCCACGCCCGGCGGTGGATGAGTTCGAAGTCATCGCGCGCCTGTTCCGCCCCCTGACGGGCGGCGCGCCCGAGGCGCTGGAGCTGATGGACGATGCGGCGGCGATCCCCGCACGCCCCGGCTTCGATCTGATCGTCACCAAGGACGCTATGGTCGAGGGCGTGCATTTCCTGCCCGATGACCCGCCGGACCTCGTGGCGAAGAAGCTGTTGCGCGTGAACCTCTCCGATCTCGCGGCCAAGGGCGCGGAGCCCTATGCCTATTTCCTCGCCCTCGCCTGGCCGAAACGCTGGGACGATCACGCGCGCGCCGCCTTCGCCCGCGGACTGGCCGAGGATCAGGCGGTCTTCGGGCTGAAACTCTTCGGCGGCGACACCGTCTCCACGCCCGGGCCGTTGACCGTATCGGCGACGCTGTTGGGCTATGCGCCGGCGGGCCGGATGGTGCGCCGGGGCGGGGCGCGGGCGGGGGACTTGGTGTTGGTCTCGGGCAGCATCGGCGACGGCTGGCTCGGACTCGCGGCGGCCAAGGGCGCGTTCGACGGCGAGGGCGCTGCGGCCTTGGCGACGCGCTATCGTCTGCCGGAACCGCGCCTGGCCTTGCGCCCGGCGCTGCTCGCCCATGCCACGGCGGCGGCGGACGTGTCCGACGGCCTGATCGCCGATGCGGGGCATATCGGCGAGGCGAGCGGGCTTCGCGTCGAACTCGACCTCGATCGCCTGCCCCTCTCGCCGGCCGCCGCCGCCTGGCTCGCCGCTCAACCGGACCGCGCGGAGGCGCTGCTTGGCCTCGCCAGCGGCGGGGACGACTATGAGTTGGTGCTGACCGCCGCGCCGGAGCATGAGGCGGCGATCCATAGGGAGGCCCGCCTGGCGGGCGTTCCGCTGACCTTCATCGGCCGCGTCGGCGACGGAGCGGGCGTTCAGGTGCTGATCGACGGCGAAGCGCGCCGCTCTGACCGCGCCGGCTGGCGGCATGGATGAGCTTGATTTCGGGGGGCCGGCGCGCTCAAGCTCTCTCCATGCCCGCCGTCCGCCCGATTCTCCTTAGCATTGCGCTCCTCGCCGCCCTCGCCGGATCCGTCTCGGCGGCGGAGAAGAAGGACGACGATCCAGGCTCGGGCCAGTTCATCGACATCTCTCCTGTGGCCGCGCCCATCGTGCTGCATGGCCAGCTGATCAACTACGTGTTCGTCACTCTGCGTCTCGATCTTTCCCCCCGCGCCGACGCCATCAAGCTTCGCGACAAGGAGCCCTATTTCCGCGACGCCTTCGTCCGCGCCGCCCACCGGCGCCCCTTCGTCAAACCCGGCGACTACACCCATGTGGACGAGGGCGCGCTGAAGGCGGCGATGATGGCCGAGAGCGCGCGCATCGCCGGTCCCGGCGTCGTCACCGGCGTCGAGATCAGAAGCGCCCAGCCCAAGCGCGTCACCGGCTTGCCCCGCGACGAGGTCCCGCAGGAGCGCGCGCCGATTCCCTGAGGCGGATCTGCGCCAATATGGGTACGCCAAAGCTGTTCTTATGACCTGGAGAGCCTTTAACCTGACAGGCGTAAGCGGTTGCGTCCACCGGCGGCTTGCGGCAAGCTCTCGCGGATAAAAGGGCGTCTCAAGAACGCCCATCCGCGATGGCGGGGAAGCGCGCTGGATTTCGCCCCTACGGGCGCGGATCGCTGTCGCGGCCAACCGTCGCAACACACATCAGGGACGATCCGCTCATGAATTGGCTTATCTGGATCATCGCAGCCGGCGTGCTGGCGGTGATCTACGGGGTCGTGCAGACCTTCGTGCTTTTGCGTTTGTCTCCAGGCAACGAACGGATGCAGGAGATCGCCGCGGCGATCCGGGAGGGCGCGTCCGCCTATCTGCGCCGGCAATACACCACCATCGCCGTCGTCGGCGCCATCGTGTTCGCGCTGTTGCTGCTCTTGTTCCAGGACTGGAAGCCGGCGATCGGCTTTTTGATCGGCGCGGTGCTCTCGGGCGCGGCCGGCTATGCGGGGATGCTGATCTCCGTGCGCGCCAACGTCCGCACGGCCCAGGCGGCCTCCGAAAGCCTCGGCAAGGGCCTGACCACCGCCTTCACCTCAGGCGCGATCACCGGCCTGTTCGTGGCGGGGTTCGCCCTGATCGGCGTCACCGGATACTATGCGGTGCTCACCGGCCCGATGGGGTTTGATCCCACCAGCCGTGAGGTGGTGGACGCCCTGGTGGCCCTGGGCTTCGGCGCCTCCCTGATTTCCATTTTCGCCCGTCTCGGCGGCGGCATCTTCACCAAGGGCGCCGACGTGGGCGGCGACATGGTGGGCAAGGTCGAGGCCGGCATTCCCGAAGACGATCCGCGCAACCCCGCCACCATCGCCGACAATGTGGGCGACAACGTGGGCGACTGCGCCGGCATGGCGGCGGACCTGTTCGAAACCTATGCGGTGACCACCGTGGCGACCATGGTGTTGGCCGCGATCTTCTTCCGCGGCACGGCGGTGGTGAACACCATGATGCTGCTGCCGCTGGCCATCTGCGGCGTCTGCATCCTCACCTCGATCGTCGGCACCTTCTTCGTGCGCCTCGGCAAGAGCCAGAAGATCATGGGCGCGCTCTATCAGGGCCTGATCGTCACCGGCGTCCTGTCGGCCATCGCCATCTGGGTCGTGATCCATGTCCTCGTGCCCGGAACCATCACCGTGCACAGCGGCATCGGTTCGGCGCCATCGGCCGACACCGTCCTGGACGCCAACCGGCTGTTCTGCTGCGGCCTCGTGGGCCTCTTGGTGACGGCGGCCATCGTGGTGATCACCGAATACTACACCAGCACCAGCTTCCGCCCGGTGCGCTCGGTGGCCAAGGCCTCGCTCTCGGGCCACGGCACCAATGTGATCCAGGGTCTGGCGGTCTCGCTGGAGTCCACCGCGCCCATCGCCTTGGTGATCATCGTCGCCATCATCGCCACCTTCATGCTCGGCAATCTGTTCGGCGTCGCCATCGCGGTGACGACCATGCTGGCGCTGGCGGGCTTCATCGTGGCCTTGGACGCCTTCGGTCCGGTCACCGACAACGCCGGCGGCATCGCCGAGATGGCGGGCCTGCCGAGTTCGGTGCGCATCTCCACCGACGCCCTGGACGCGGTGGGCAACACCACCAAGGCGGTGACCAAGGGCTACGCCATCGGTTCGGCCGGTCTCGGCGCACTGGTGCTGTTCGCCGCCTACACCCAGGACCTGCACTACTTCGCCGATCCGGCGAACGCGGCCAAGTTCCCCTTCTTCGCCAACCTCGGGGTGGTCACCTTCGACCTCTCCAACCCTTACGTGATCGTCGGCTTGCTGTTCGGCGGGCTCTTGCCCTTCCTGTTCGGCGGTCTGTCGATGACGGCGGTGGGCCGGGCCGCCGGCGCGGTGGTGGAGGAAGTGCGCCGCCAGTTCCGGGAGATCCCCGGCATCATGGAGTTCAAGGCCAAGCCCGACTACGCCAAGGCCGTAGACATCCTGACCAAGGCGGCGATCCGCGAGATGATCGTGCCCTCGCTGCTTCCGGTGCTTTCGCCCATCGTGCTGTTCGTGGTCATCCTGGGCCTTGCGGGCAAGTCCAACGCCTTCGCCTCCCTCGGCGCCATGCTGATCGGGGTGATCGTCACGGGGCTGTTCGTGGCCATCTCCATGACCTCGGGCGGCGGCGCCTGGGACAACGCCAAGAAGTACATCGAAGAGGGCAACTACGGCGGCAAGGGCTCTGAAGCCCATAAGGCCGCCGTCACCGGCGACACCGTGGGCGATCCCTACAAGGACACCTCCGGCCCCGCCGTGAACCCGATGATCAAGATCACCAACATCGTCGCCCTGCTGCTTTTGGCGGTGCTGGCGAAGGGTCTGGTCCACTAAGCGGTCGCACCGACGGCCAAAAAAGCAAAGCCCCGGAGGTCGATCCTCCGGGGCTTTTTTGTCTCGATAGCGCGAATGCGGCTGGTCGTTGCGCCTTGGGGCGACGTCCCCCGCTTAGTACGGGTGTTGACCGGGGTCGTTGTCCTGCGGGATCGGCGCGCCGCGGCCGATGGTGCCGAGGAGCTGCTCCAGGGCCGAAAGCTGACGTCCGCGGGTAGGCGTCTCGCGGGTATCGTAGGCCACCTGGTAGCCGTCGCCAAGGCCCAGGGTCTTCACCGTCGTCACCTTCTCCGTGCCCTTGTCGAAGGCGATCACGGTCACCGTGCGGCTCTTCAACTGCGGGCGCAGGTAAGCGACCTTTTCGGAGGTCTGGCTGATATAATACCAGATGTTCGGATCGAAGGTGGCCACCGCCGAGGGCGAGCCGAGTTTGGCGAGGACAGTGGAGCGGGTGTCCTCCCCGACCTTGGTGTCCTGCGGCTTGGCGTCGACGGCGACGAAGCCGTTCATGCTGGCGATCGGGGCGCAGGCGCTGAGCCCGGCGACGGCGAGAGCAGCGAAGGCGAGCACAGGGGCGGCGAAATGGGCGGGACGACGCATGAAGCGGAAACTCGCTGAAAACGGCGGACGCGCAAATCCGCATGCAGCCTTTGACCTATCGCGCGGAGCGACTTAGTTCAATGCCGCCGTCACTGACCGAACGTCGCGGCGAGCCGAACAGCGGCAGAGAGGGACACGGAATGATTTTCCAGCGCTTTTTCGCGCGCCGCCCGCAAGTGGCCGTCGGCCGCGCCCTGTTCGCTTCGGCCAGCGACAAGGCGCGCGATCCCGCCTTCTATACCGAGGGCGGCGCGCCCGACACGCCCGAAGGGCGCTTTGAGCTTTATGCGCTGCACGTGGTGCTGCTGCTGCGCCGCCTGAAGGGGGAGGACGCGGTGATCGCCGAGACCCGCCAGGCCGTATTCGACGCCTTCGTCCGCAACCTCGACGACGGCCTGCGCGAGATGGGGGTCGGCGATCTCTCCGTCGGCAAGAAGATGCGTAAGCTCGGCGCGGCGGTTTACGGCCGGCTGAAATCCTACAATGCGGCGCTCGAAGGCGATGCCGAAGAAAGCTTGCCCGCCCTGATTCGCCGCACGGTTCTCGCCGGCGCGGAAGGCGACGCGGACCGCTTCGCCGCCTATGTGCGCGCCGCCGACGCCGGTCTGGCGGTGGAATCGCGGGAGGCTTTGTTGAAGGGAGACGCGTCATGGCCGACGTTCCCGGCGTGACCTCGCTGAAAAACCTGACCCTGCGCCTCAGCGAGCTCAATCGCGGACCCCAGACCTTCGCGGTGTCGCCGGACGCGGCGGCCCGCGCCGAGGTGGCTGCCGATCTCGGCCTCGTGGCCCTGCCGGCCTATACGGCCAAGGCGACACTAAAGCCCTGGCTCGACGGCGCCGAGATCGAGGGAACCTGGACGGCGGAGGTGGTGCAGACCTGCGGCATCTCCCTTGACGACTTCGCCTCACCCCTCTCCGGCGCCTTCACCTTGCACGTGCTGCCCGCGGGCAGCCCCCATGCGCCCTCGCAGGAAGGGGAGGTCGAACTCGACCCCGAGGCCGACGACCCGCCCGACCTGATCGAAGACGATGTGATCGATGTCGGAGCCTATCTCTCCGAGCAACTGGGCTTGGCTGTCGATCCGTTCCCCCGCAAACCCGGCGCGGTGTTCGAGCCGCCGGAGCCGCAGGCGATCATCTCGCCCTTCGCCGCGTTGAGGGCCCTCAAACCGGATTAAAGCCGAAGCGAGCCTCGTGCATTCCATTGGGGCGGGTTGCATCGGCGCCCCGGCGCGTTATCGTCCGCGCCCCGGCGGCGCGCGCCATGTTCTAGGAGTCTGGTCCTGCCAAAACCGGTCGTCATCTCTATCGACGCCATGGGCGGTGATCATGGGCCCTCCATGCTGGTGCCGGGCGTGGAGCGGGCGGTCGAGATTCTCGGCGGCCGCGACGTGCGCTTTTTGCTGCATGGCCGTCCCGCCGCCATCGAGGCGGAGCTGGCCAAGTGCCCGAAGGCCCGCGCGGTCTCGGAAATCCGCCCGACGGACCTGGTGATCGGCAGCGAGGAAAAGCCGTCCCAGGCCATGCGGCGCGGCAAGGGCTCAAGCCTCTGGAACGCCATCGAGGCGATCCGGGCAGGAGAGGCGGATGCGGCGGTCTCCGGCGGCAACACCGGCGCGCTTATGGCCATCTCTAAGCTGATCCTGCGCATGGCGGGCGGCCTCGAGCGGCCCGCCATCGTCTCCAACTGGCCGACCATGCGCGCCTTGACCTGTCTCCTCGACGTGGGCGCCAACATCGAATGCGACGCCAAGCAGCTCGTTGAGTTCGCCATCATGGGCGCGGCCTTCTATCGCGCCGTGCATAAGCCGGGCGTGCGACCCACCGTCGGCCTGATGAACGTGGGTTCCGAAGAGCAGAAGGGCCATGAGGCGGTGCGCGAGGCCAACCAGCTCCTGCGCGAGCTGGCCCTCGATTTCGATTACCACGGCTTCGTCGAAGGCGATGACATCGCCAAGGGCACGGTCAACGTGGTCGTCACCGACGGCTTTACCGGCAACGTCGCCCTGAAGACCGGGGAGGGGTTGGCGCGCTTCTTCCGTGAGGAGTTGCGCACGGCCTTCACCGCCTCCCTCGGCGGCAAGATCGGCGCGCTGTTCGCCCAGCAGGCCCTGCGCAAGATGCGGGCGCGGCTGACGCCGCCGGGCGGCGGGCCGTTCCTCGGCCTGAACGGCGTGGTGGTGAAGAGCCACGGCGGCGCGGACGCGGGCAGCATCTCCGGCGCCATCAAGATCGCCGTCGATCTCGCGTCCTCCGATTATGCGGCCGAGGCCGCCCGCAATATGGAGCTTCTGACCGCGGCGCGCCGGACGGCGCAGGCGGCGTTGGAAACCTCCGAGTAAAGCAAGGATGGGCCAGTGAGCGTCACCCGCAGCGTGGTCACCGGCGTCGGCGGCTATCTCCCCGAAACCGTCGTCACCAACGCCGAACTCGCCAAGATCGTCGACACCTCTGACGAGTGGATCCGCGAGCGCACCGGCATCCGCGAGCGCCGCAAGCTGGAGGAGGGTCGGGCGACCTCCGACATGGCGGTGGAGGCTTCCAAGCGCGCGCTGCAGGCGGCGGGCAAGACCCCCGCGGACGTGGATCTGATCATCGTCGCCACCACTACGCCCGATCTCACCTTTCCCGCCACCGCCGCCATCGTCCAGCGCAAGCTCGGTTGCCCCGTATGCATCGCCTTCGATGTTCAGGCGGTGTGCTCGGGCTTCGTCTATGCGCTGTCGGTGGCGGATGGCTTCACCGCGCGGGGCCTGTCGAAATGCGCCCTGGTGATCGGCGCCGACGCCATGTCCCGCCTGATGGACTGGAACGACCGCACCACCTGCGTCCTTTTCGCCGACGGCGCCGGCGCCGTGGTGATGGAGCCCAGCGAGGAGGCAGGCGCCGCCACCGACCGGGGGCTGATCGGCTTTTCCCTCCGCTGTGACGGCGACAAGCAGGATCTGCTCTATGTGGACGGCGGGGCCTCAACCAATGGCAAGATCGGCTATCTGCGCATGGCCGGCCAGCAGGTGTTCCGCCACGCGGTGGTCAACATCTCCGAAGCGGTCGAAAGCGCCGCCAAGGTGGCGGGGATCAAGGTGTCTGATGTGGACTGGTTCGTGCCGCACCAGGCCAATCAGCGCATCCTGCAGGGCGTGGCCAATCGCCTCGGCATCGAAGAGCATAAGGTGATCTCCACCGTCGCCATCCACGCCAACACCTCCGCCGCCTCCATCCCCCTGGCCATGGTCCACGGCATGGACGACGGCCGCATCAAGCCCGGCCAACTCCTGCTGCTCGAAGCCATGGGCGGCGGCCTGACCTGGGGCGCCTGCGTGCTGCGGCTTTAATGCCGAAATTTACCCGCCGAAGCCGTTGACTTGACAGCGCTTTACCCGTGTGCGCGGATGCAGACGTTGAACGGGGGCGTTGACGATGAAGGGCGAGACCTTGACCCGGGCCGATCTGGCCGAGGCGGTGCATGAGGAAGTGGGCCTGACCCGCCAGGATTGCGCCGCCATGGTGGAGCGGACCCTCGATCTGGTGGCCGAGGCGCTGGAGGAGGGCGAGATCGTCAAGCTCTCCGGCTTCGGCGTGTTCCAGGTCCGCGCCAAGCGCGCCCGCATGGGTCGCAACCCCAAGACCGGCGAGCCGGCCGCCATCGACCCCCGCCGCGTCATCAGCTTCCGCGCTTCCCACGTGATGAAGGCGCGCGTGGACGAAGCCCACAACGGCTGAGCAGGCAGGGCGGCGTGAAAAGCCCCGGGGCCTTCCGCACTATTTCCGAGGCGGCCGCTGAGCTCGGCACGCCGCAACATGTGCTGCGGTTCTGGGAGACCAAATTCTCCTTCATCCGCCCCATGAAGCGGGCGGGCGGGCGGCGCTTCTATCGCCGCCAGGACATCGACGTGCTGCGCGGCGTGCGCGCCCTGCTGCATGACCAGGGCTACACCATCAAGGGCGTGCAGAAGCTGCACAAGGATCACGGGATGCGCCGCATCCTGGAGGCGGGCGGACCGGAGGGCGAGGCGTCTGCGCCCAAGTCTGAATGTGCGACCGCGCCCGCGCCCCATCTGGCGCCCCTCGACCTTCTCCCCGGTCGCCCGGTGATCGGTCCCGCCGCCAGAGCCCGGCTGACCGGCGTGCTGGAAGACCTCGAGGACGTGAAGACCCGGCTGGACGCCTTGCTCGCGGGCGAAAATTCCTGATTGCTGCGGCGAGGGCGCCCCTCTATAAGCGCGCCTTCGTCGGAGCGTAGCGCAGCCTGGTAGCGCACTTGACTGGGGGTCAAGGGGTCGTGGGTTCGAATCCCGCCGCTCCGACCATCACCTTCTCCCCCAACACTCGTCACGGATCGCCGCCGTCAGGGCTCCTTGTTCATCCACGTGATGAGCGGCAGGAGCGGCACGCCCCAGAGCGTCCCTGCCAGCAGGAAGAACACCAGCTTCACCGCCCATTGGTCGGGCAGGTGGTCGGCGATCGCCACCATGACGCCCACATAGACAAACAGAAAGACAAGCATGCCGACGCCGCCGACCAGCTTTCGCAAGCGTGTCGGCATCAAAGATGCGCCTGTTTGATCAGGCTCAAGACGATCCATTCGAGACTTCCGCCGCCCATGACCGCCTCTCGCATATGGCTACGCTCAAATCAGCGTGACCAGGGGCGTTTAGCCGAGTTTAAGTCCCGGCCATAGGGCCCTATCGCGCGCCGGCTGGTGGACGGACCTGTCTGCAACCGCTAGGTCTCCGCTCCACGCCGGAGGGAACCCGTCTCACATGCGTTGGAGTTACAATCTCGGGCGATCCTACGCCGCGGCCATCTGGCTCTTTGGCGTCGCCTTGCTCGTGGTGGTGATGGTGGTGGTCGGCGGGGCCACCCGCCTGACCGGATCGGGCCTGTCGATCACCCAGTGGAAGCCGATCTCGGGGGTCATCCCGCCCATGTCCGCCCACGGCTGGGCGGTGGAGTTCGCCAACTACCAGCACATTCCGCAATATAAGCTGGTCAATCGCGGCATCTCCCTCGGCGAATTCAAGACGCTGTTTTGGTGGGAGTGGGCCCACCGCCTGCTGGGCCGTCTCGTCGGCGCGGCGATCCTGATTCCCATGCTCGTCCTCGGCCTCATGCGAAAAATTCCGCGCCGGCTGATCTGGCGTTGCGGCGTGATCCTGGCCCTGGTGGGGCTGGAGGGCTTTATCGGCTGGTGGATGGTGGCGAGCGGGCTGGAGGCGCGCATCTATGTGGCGCCCGAGCGGCTGGCGACGCACCTGTCCCTGGCGCTATTGATCTTCTGCGTTTGTCTTTGGACGGGGCTTGAGGCCTGGTTCGGACGCGCGCGCACGGGCGTCGCCGCGGATCGGCGCACGGTGATCGCCTCGGGCCTCTTGGTGGCGCTGGTCTTCTTCCAGATCATGATGGGGGCGCTGGTGGCCGGCAATCAGGCCGGACGCGTCTATACCGACTGGCCGATGATGGCCGGGCGCTTCTTCCCGCAGGACTACGCGCCCAAGGGGGCGCATCCGTGGGACGTGTTCGCCCACAGCGTGGCGGCGGTGCAGTTCGACCACCGCATCGGCGCCTATGTGCTCTTGGCGTTCGCCTGGGCCTTCGCCTTCGCCCTCTGGCGCGCGCCGCGCCTGTCCGGGCCGGTGCGGGGTCTGGGCCTGGTGGTGGCGGGCCTGGTGACCCTGCAGGCCCTCATGGGGATCGCCACCTTGATGGGCGCAGCGCCCCTCGGCCTGTCTATGGCGCACCAGCTCGGCGCCGTGGCCGTCCTCGCCGGGGCGGTGACCTTAGCCTGGAGAATCCAGCGGAATTGAAGTTTTTTCTTAGGTATTATAATACCGAATAGGCTTTATTCCATTAAATCAGTAGGTTGATCTGAAGGATGCGGCTTTTCGTGCATTGACAGCACGCGATCCCGCCTTTAGGAACGCGCCTTCCTCGGCCGCCGCCCTTCGCAGCGGCCGCAATCGTTTCCTGGATGATCCTTCGATGCAGAAGACCACGGCCTCTCTGAAGCCGGCGGATGTCGAGAAGAAGTGGATCGTGATCGACGCGGAAAACGCCGTGGTCGGCCGTCTCGCCTCCTTCATCGCCATGCGCCTTCGCGGCAAGCACCGCCCCGACTACACCCCGCATGTGGACTGCGGCGACTACGTCGTGGTCGTGAACGCCGACAAGGTGAAGTTCACCGGCAACAAGCTGTCGGACAAGACCTATTACTGGCACACCGGCTATCCGGGCGGCATCAAGGAACGCACCGCGGACAAGATTCTCGGCGGCAAGTTCCCCGAGCGCATCCTGGAGAAGGCCGTGGAGCGCATGCTGCCCAAGGAAAGCCCCTTGGCCCGCAAGCAGATGACGCACCTGCGCATCTTCGCCGGCGGCGAGCACACCCACGAAGCCCAGCAACCCGAAACCATCGCGTTCGCCGAGATGAACGCCAAGAACGTGCGGGCCCAATAATGACCGACGTGCATAACGAACACCCCGAAGCTGCGCCGGCGCCCGCGCCCGTGGCGTCCACGCAGGGGCAAGGCTTCGACGCTCTCCGCAGCCTCTCCACCACCGCCCTTTCCGAAGCCTCGGCCCCCGCCGAGCCGAAGATCGACGCCCAGGGCCGCGCCTACGCCACCGGCAAGCGCAAGAACGCCATCGCCAAGGTCTGGATCAAGCCGGGCTCGGGCAAGATCACCATCGTCGGCGGCGATTCCAAGCGCGCCGCGGTGATGAAGACCCGTCGCAACAAGGCGCACAACGACGCCGCGAAAACGGCGGTGAAGCCCCATGAGGTCCAAAGCGGCGCGGAACGTGACATCACGGTCTATTTCGCCCGTCCCGTGCTGCGCATGATGATCACCCAGCCGCTCGAAGTGACCGATCGGCTCACGCAGTTCGACGTGTTTGCTTCGGTCAGCGGTTCGGGTCTTTCCGGCCAGGCGGGCGCCATCCGCCACGGCATCGCCAAAGCCCTGACCTACTACGAACCCTCCCTGCGT
>Ga0116226_10004592_pt1 | contig 12258 bp, 13 predicted proteins | sample S1TSphfallax_FD_89692 | JGI IMG/M metagenome (GOLD analysis project Ga0116226, IMG submission 89692) | Host-associated microbial communities from peat moss isolated from Minnesota, USA - S1T2_Fa - Sphagnum fallax MG | ecosystem: Host-associated > Plants > Peat moss > Unclassified | place: USA... | reverse complement strand
CGGATACGCTCAGCCGATACGCCGAATTCCGCCGCCAGATCGTGCAGCGTTGCGCCACCGGAACCGTTGTCCTCAACATGCAGCCAGCGCGCTTCGATGATGCGACGGCTGCGTGCGTCCAATCCGGCCAGGGCGCTGGCCAAGCCGTCGCCTTGTAAGCGGTCGGACTGACGCGAGGCTAGAATTTCGGTCGGCTCATGATGGGTATCGGCCAGATAGGCGATCGGGGCGTAGGCTTCCTCGCCGTCCTCGATTTGCCCTTCCAGCGCGATATCGCCGCCCGACAGGCGGGTTTCCATCTCCGCCACGTCTTCGCGCTTGACGTTCAGTTCCTTGGCGAGCCCATCGATTTCGTCGGGTGTAAAGGCTTGACTGCCATGCTTGTGGCTGCGCAGATTGAAGAACAGCTTGCGCTGGGCTTTGGTCGTGGCGACTTTGACCATGCGCCAGTTGCGCAGGATGTACTCGTGGATCTCGGCTTTGATCCAGTGCATGGCGTACGAAACCAGGCGGACATTTTGGGCCGGATCGAAGCGTTTGACGGCCTTCATCAGACCGATATTGCCTTCTTGGATCAGATCGGCGTGCGGCAGGCCATAACCGAGATAATTGCGAGCGATCGATACAACCAGGCGCAAGTGTGACAGCACCAGCGTGCGGGCCGCTTCCAGATCGTTGTGTTCGCGCAGACGCAGTGCGAGACGTTGCTCTTCAGCCGCGCTCAACAAGGGAACCCGGTTGACGGCTTGGATATAAGCATCGATATTGCCCACCGGCCCGAGCAGCGCACTGCTCGGCACGAGCGCAGCCCCGCCGTCGGTTGTAGGCAGGCCCATCTGCACAGGTAAGGTCGAATCCGTAGTCACACTTGACTCCTATCAAGCAGCGCGTTCATCTTATTTTAGCACTCTCCCAGAAGGAGTGCTAACCCTTGGACGGACTTCTGTTACGGGAGTTCAGTCGACCCTGGGATATTTCGGCGGGGGGCGGTTGGGTGCTGTAATTCAGTCCTAATTTAATGCGCTTATCTCGTTATAGAACATTCTGGGACTACCCTGAGTCTGGCTTGGCGGCTAGGCACAGGGCCGCCTCACACGAACGCGGCAGTCGCCGCAGCTAAGGGGGGGGCTGATGCGTCACTTATTTAAACGCACGGTGCTGGCAATGGGCGCGGCATCCATGGGACTGATTTTACTGGCGACAGGCGTGCCGGCGGCTCAGGCGGAAACTCAGGTAAGCACTCAGCCCGACCCACGTGCGGCATCCGTGACGCCAGCCGCGTCTCCGGCCACACTGCTACCCGTCCCCGGTCATCCCAATGTCGTAGGGTGGCGCGCCGCGAATTTCCCCGCACAGCGTGCGGGTCTGAGCGCGGTATATATCGCGCCTATCCAGATCCAGATGGCGCCCGACTCACCCTACCACGATCTGGCCCCGGATGAATTGGCGCGCCTGAATCAGCAATTCCGCACGACCGTCGCCGCCCAGCTGCCGACTGGATTGACCCTGGTGCCGGCGCCGCAGCCGGATGCCATGCGCATCGAGATCACACTGGCCGGCGCAGAAATGAAAAAAGACGGGTTTAACCCTCTCAACTACACGCCGGTCGGCTTTCTGCTCAGTCATGCCAAAGCCGCAGCCGGCGTCAGCAAGGTGGCGGTGAGGCAAATGGAAGTCGGCGTACGGGCCTACGATGGTACGGGGGCGCCGCTCTGGGCGCTCACCATACGTCCGCTCGGGCAACCCGCCGATCCAGGGTCTGCGCTCGATCCGGCGGACGCCGACCCGACCCGTGTGCCCATGACACCTGTGCGTCTCGATCAAATGCCCGGTTATCTGGCCGCCAAGGTGGCGCAGTTTCCGACGCTGATCGAAGCGCTGCCTTCCTGAGTTGCGTGGGGGCGCGTCAAGCCTGGCCCGGTGTAACGATGCGTGTGATCAGTTCGACCTGCAAAGCGATCGCTTCCGGCACGGGCGTGCGTCCGCTTAGCGCATCGTCGATCCACTGCGCGGTGGTGTCCGCATCCCGATTGTCCGGTAAGGCGTCGGGGGTTTTGTCGTCATTGCGCGGCTGGGCCTGTACCACAGTCTCAAGTTGGCCATCGTGCAGCCAATCGATCTGCACCTGACGGCGGGTATCGGCCACCGCCTCGCCTTCCGTGCCCCGCGCCAGCAGGATGCCGCCCGTTGCGGCGGCGGGGAAGGTCTGAAACAACTCGGACAGGTTGTCGCGATAGGGCGGGTGGGTGTAATTGACGAGGCGCAGCGCGGGTGCGCTGGCCGGATGCGTAAACGGTTGCAATAGCTTGACCAACGTATGGGTCGAGTTGCGTACCCCCAGCACCCGCCGCAATGCAAGCAGACGCGCCATCGGTGGCGCCAGCGTCTCGATCGGGGCGAAGGCAACCCGGCGTGTCGCCAGCGCCGCCTCGATATCATCACCGGTGCGGGACTGCTCGATACCCAGCAAAGAGAAAATCGTCGCGCTGGTGATGCGGCCCGGATCTTCCACGACGCCGTGCACCAGAACCGGAATGCCCCTGCGCGCGAGCAGCATGGCCAACAAAGGCGTCAGATTGGCTTGTTTGCGGGCGCCGTTATAGCTTGGGATGGAAACCGGGCGCCGCACGTCCTGCGGGGCCTTTAGCGGAATTAACGTGGGGTGGGCCGCTGCCAGCATGCCAGCCAATTCGGCTGCCGTCTCGCCTTTGAGCCGATACGCCAGCAACACCGCGCCCAACTCGATGTCCGATACCTCACCCGCCAGCATGGCAGCGTACAGTGCCTGAGCGTCGGCGGCCGAGAGCGCTCTGGCCCCGTTCGGGCCGCGCCCGATCTCCTTGATAAATGGTGCGCAGCGGAAGGCGGAATCGGTCATGGTGGTGGGCCAGGCAGAGAGTATCGTTGGCGTTCGGTTGCGAGGCCGACGCCATGTTCGAGCCGTTTGCAGCTGGATCGCTAATGCGGGCCATAGCAAGCACACCGCCATTGTACGTGGCCCATGCCTTGCCGCACGCTCCGCACACGCCATAGGCCGAAGCGCGAACCGATGGCGTTGGGACCAGACCACAGGACATCTTGTAACGGGTGGCAATGGGGCGCATCCAATGCATCGCTTGGCCTTCGTTGCGGCAGAAACCGGAGCAGGAACATAATATGCGCGGATCCTGCCACGCGCTCGCCCTGGATTGCCGCCTCGAGTGGGTCCGGCGCCACGCGAGCCGATGTCCCCAGCCGTAGCGGCGCCCCCGGTTTCCGCTTGCGCCGTTCCTACCCGACAGAGAGATGTTCGTATGAGCTACGTTTTTCCGCCCGCCGCCCAAGTCGCTGTTCCCGTCGTCGGTCTCGACGCGCAATTTCCGGTACGCCGTATTTACTGCGTTGGCCGCAACTACGAGGCGCACGCCAGAGAAATGGGGCACGACCCTGATCGTGAGCCGCCATTCTTCTTTTGCAAGCCGGCCGACGCGGTGGTGTACATCGCGCCAGGCACGACGGGCCAATTTCCCTACCCGCCGCAATCGCAGGACGTCCACCACGAAATGGAACTGGTCGCGGCGATCGGCCAGGGCGGCAAGAACATCGCCGTCGACCACGCCCTCGATCACGTGTACGGTTATGCCTTGGGTCTGGATATGACGCGACGCGATCTGCAGGCACACATGAAGAAGTTGGGGCGTCCTTGGGATGTCGCCAAGGGCTTCGACCATTCCGCGCCGCTCGGTCCTATCCATCGGGCCAGCGAAACCGGTCATCCAAGCAAAGGCGCGATCTGGTTCAAGATCAACGGAGAAGACCGGCAACGTTCCGATATTTCTCAGTTGATCTGGTCGGTCGCGGAAACCGTCGCCTATTTGTCGACCCTGTTTGAACTGTATCCCGGCGATCTTATATTTACGGGTACGCCGGAGGGGGTAGGGCCGGTGCAGCGGGGCGACCTCTTAAGCGGCGGCGTCGATGGCTTCGGCGAATTTTCGTTGCAAGTGGTCTGACGCGAGGCGTGCATCGGGTAACATCGTTGTGATGCGATCCGTCGCGCATACGGACGGCATCATTGCGTACAGGGCCGCCGCCATGCCTAAGCGCGGGTAAAAAAACAAAAGAGAGACACAGATTGGACCTATACAGCTACTTTCGCAGTTCCGCCGCCTTTCGCGTGCGCATTGCGCTGAACCTGAAAGGACTGGATGCGAACCTGGTCCCGATTCATTTGCTGCGTGATGGCGGGCAACAATTGTTGCCCGCGTATCGCAGCCTGAATCCGGACGGATTGGTGCCGCTTCTGGTCGATCAGGGCGTGGCGTTGCATCAGTCGCTGGCAATCATCGAATATCTCGAAGAAACCCATCCGACGCCCCCTCTGCTGCCGAGCACGCCGCTCGACCGTGCCTACGTGCGCGCTCTGGCGCAGTCTATCGCCTGCGATATCCACCCATTGAACAACATGCGCGTGTTGAAATACCTGAAGCGCCTGAATGTCGATGACGCGGCGCGCGACGAATGGTATCGACACTGGATCGAGGTGGGTTTTCAGGCACTGGAAATTCGTTTAGCCAGAGATACGCGCACCGGCGACTTTGCCTTTGGCGACAGCCCGACCATGGCCGATCTGTGTCTCGTGCCGCAGGTCTTCAATGCCAAGCGCTTTTCGGTCGACCTTGATGCGTTTCCTGTGATCCGCCGCATCGCGGAACATGCCAATGGTTTGCCGGCATTTCAGGATGCAGCGCCCGCCGCCCAACCCGACGCTGAATAATGGCCGCACTGCTGCATGATTTCGCGCTCGGTCTGCGCAGTTTTTCCTTATCGGCGCTGTTGGCGGGCATGGGGCTTGGCGCCAGCCTGATAGTCGCGATTGGGGCGCAAAATGCCTATGTCCTGCGACAAGGTTTGCGGCGCGAGCATGTCGGACTGTGCGTGCTGATTTGCACGGCTATCGACATGACCCTGATCGCCCTGGGCGTGGGCGGTATGGGGGCCTTGCTGGGCTCGATGCCGCGCCTGTTGGTCTGGATACGATGGGCTGGGGTGTTGTTTTTATTGGCGTATGGATTGCGCGCCTGGCGTGCCGCTTGGCGCGGTACCGGCCATCTTGAGGCGTCCACGGACGGTACCCAAAGCGTGGCGAAAGCCGCGTTGACCCTGTTCGGGCTGTCGCTGCTCAACCCGCATGTGTATCTTGATACCGTGGTGTTGCTCGGGGCGATCGGTGCCAGTCACGGATTTCCCGCCAGTGTGTGGTTTGCGCTGGGCGCGATGGCTGCGTCCGCGCTTTGGTTCACCGGCCTGGGCTATGGCGCGCGCCTACTGAGGCCCCTGTTTGAGCGCGATATCGCGTGGCGCGTGCTGGACCTGGTGATCGGCGCGGTCATGTGGGCTATCGCGCTGTCGCTGGCGCTACACGGCTAGCGCGACGCCATCCCGGCCTGGAGATCAGGTTCTGGTACGTGCTTCAGCCTAGCAGCGCGTCGGCAAATTCCTCGGCCGAAAATGGCTGCAAATCCTCGACTTTTTCGCCGACGCCGATGAAATACACGGGGATAGGCCGTTGCCGCGCAATTGCAGCCAGTATGCCGCCCTTTGCGGTGCCATCCAGCTTGGTCACGATCAAACCTGTGAGGCCCAACGCGTCGTCGAATGCCTTGACTTGGGTCAGCGCGTTCTGGCCGGTATTGCCGTCGATCACCAGCAGAACTTCATGCGGCGCCCCTTCCATGGCCTTGGCCGTGACGCGCTTCACTTTGCGCAGCTCTTCCATCAAATGCAATTGGGTTGGCAAGCGACCTGCGGTGTCTGCCATCAACACGTCGATATTGCGCGCCCGCGCGGCACCGACGGCATCGAAGATCACGGCAGCCGGATCGCCGCCTTCCTGCGCGATCACCGTGACCTGATTGCGTTCGCCCCACACAGTGAGTTGCTCGCGCGCCGCGGCGCGAAAGGTATCGCCAGCCGCCAGCAAAACAGATTGCCCATAGCTCTGCAGATGCTTGGCGAGCTTGCCTATGCTGGTGGTTTTGCCGGCACCGTTGACGCCAGCGATCATGATCACCAGCGGTTTCGCGCGTCCCAGCGTCATCGATTTCTCGAGCGGACGCAGCAAGTCGATCAACATTGCGCGCAACGCGGCTTTGACTTGTTCGCCTTCCGTTAAACGTTCGGCCTTGACCTTCTGTCGTAGCGCATTCAATAGAAACTCGGTGGCTTCGACGCCGGCATCCGAGATCAGCAGTGCCGTTTCCAATTCCTCGAACAGGGCTTCATCGACCTTGACCCCCACGAAGATGCCCGCCAGATTGGCGCTGGTTTTAGACAGGCCCTGGCGTAGGCGATTCAACCAGGAGCGGCGCTCGGCCTCCGGTGCCGGCGCGGGCGTTTCGACCACGGCCTGCTGATCCGCCGGTTGCGGTGTCTCGCTGATCGCCGCCGCCTGCTGTGACGGCGTGCTGGTGACTTCGGGCGCACTCGAGGTCCCTTTGAGGCGCTTGATAAAACTGAACATGGCGGATTGCGTCTATGGTTCCGTGCGCCATCGCGATGGCGGCGCGCGTCTCGGTGTCTTGGGTATCGGCCGGAGTGAAGGTACGGCTCCGGCCGTCGGTTCAGCGGCAGTCGCATGCACAAGCGTTGCCACCTGGCTTGCGTATCATGGAGGGCCGCATCGAGTGCGCGTTTGCGCGTTAGCGTTGGGCCCGTGCAGCCGTCTGCCGTCTATTTTATCAGAGCGCCCTGCGGGGTTTGGTCCAAGCCGAATCAAACGGCGGCGATTGCCGCTGCGCAAGGCGCGTGTCGCCGTGGTATGTTCTCGCTTTCATGCGGGCTCAGCAGCGATCCGGGTTTGACCCGCCTTTGGCGGTCCCCTGTTTTGATCAGTCCGCAGCCGACCCTGTTCTCGATATCAATCCGATGCCTCGCTCACCTCGCCCAGCTCCTTCTGCCTCACGCACCGCGCATGTGCCGCGCGGCGCGGCCCACCAGATTCGTATCATCGGCGGAACCTGGAAGCGCACCCTGTTGCCTGTGCTGGACCTGGACGGGCTGCGTCCCACGCCCGACCGTGTGCGCGAAACGCTGTTCAACTGGCTGGGTCAGGATCTGGACGGCCTGCGTTGTCTGGATCTGTTTGCAGGGAGCGGCGCCTTGGGGCTGGAAGCCGCATCGCGCGGCGCCGCCAAGGTGCTGATGGTGGAGCGCAATCCCAAGGCTGCGCGGCAGTTGCGCGCGAATCAGGAGCGCCTGAACGCGCCGGCCGTGGAAGTGGTCGAGGCCGATGCCATGCGTTTGGTGGCAGGTTTGCCTCCGGCCAGCTTCGATGTCGTGTTTCTGGATCCCCCGTTCGATGGGGACGGCCTAGCGCGTATTCTGCCGCAATGCCTGCGCTTGTTGAGTCCGGACGGTGCTTTGTATGTGGAGGCGGGGCAACCGCTGGACCGGCTCATGCAAAATCTGCCCGAGGATGTGGCAAGCCGGGGCGGCGCGTTGTTTCCGTCGCTTGAAGACTGGCAGGTAGTACGCCAAGGCCGGGCCGGCGCCGTGCATTATCATTTGCTGCGGCGCGGAAATGAGGAATAATGCGCATGCGGCGCCGACTGGGGCCCGATCTGACCGCGTTGGTGTGTACGAACGGGCTTTCCGCGCGATAGCCGCACGTTCCCGGTAAGATAGGGTGCAATAACAGCGATAAATAATCGAGCGGACCTGATACAGACTCGAATGACGAGCAAGAGGAGAGGGCTATGGTAGTAGCGGTATATCCTGGAACATTCGATCCGCTGACGCGTGGTCACGAAGATCTCGTGCGCCGCGCTTCCAGTATTTTCGACAAGCTGGTGGTCGGGGTGGCCGATAGCCGCAACAAGAAGCCGTTCTTCAATCTTGAGGAGCGTCTGAAGATCGCGCGCGAAGTGCTGGGCCACTATCCGAATGTGCAGGTCGAGAGCTTTACCGGTCTGCTCAAGGATTTCGTGCGCAACAATAATGCGCGCGTGATCGTGCGGGGGTTGCGTGCGGTATCGGACTTCGAATACGAATTCCAGATGGCCGGCATGAACCGCTATCTGTTGCCCGATGTAGAAACGATGTTTATGACGCCGTCCGACCAGTACCAATTTATCTCCGGTACGATCGTGCGCGAAATCGCCCAACTGGGCGGCGATGTCAGCAAGTTCGTCTTTCCATCTGTCGAAAAATGGTTGATGGACAAGGTTGCGCAAGCCCAGGCGCAATCCTAGTCGCGCGCCCCATGTGCGCCAGACTCTGGTTTGTGCGCATGCGGGGCGGCAAGAGAGTCAAGTATGGCCCTGATGATTACCGACGAGTGCATCAATTGAAAATTGGGGTTATATCAAAGGTTTGACCGTGAGCTGAGGCTTTCCGGCTTTTCCAATTGTCCGAAATCATGTTTTTGCAACTCAGAGGCAAAAACATGGCGACACTCAGTCAGCGTAACGGACGCTGGCAAGTCAAAACTAATCGCAAGGGATTTCCTACGCAGTACAAATCATTGCGACGAAGGCAGAAGGGCAAGTCTCGGCACGTTCCGTCGAAACGTCGATGGACGACGGAACGTGGGTCGATCCGGCAGGTACGACCGACATAACCTTCGGCAAGCTGCTGGAGCGTTACAAGGAATCGATCACGCTGACCAAGCGTAGCAGGCGTAGCGAAGAATATCGGATCGGGAAAATGCTACGCCACAAGATCGCCGGGTACAGCATGCGCAATCTAACAGCAAGTTTGCTGGCCGATTACCGCGATCAACGTCTCAAGGTGGCTATCCGTGTGCGACCTTCGCATGAGCGACTGGGTGCGATCAGACCCACGACGAGATCGCCACGCGGCGCTGGAGCCTGGGTACTAAATTTCCGCTTTTCAAACCTCGACTTGAGGTACAATTTCCGGAAATCGAACAGGAGTCACCGTGACTAAACCCAAGTTCAAACTGTCCTATTCCGACGCCTTCGCCCCGCGTGCCAAGACTATCGTTGAGCCGTCGCTTATCGATGTACGGCTGCAAGAGCTTTCATCGGACTTAGCCGTCAGCCTTTTCACCAACGTCATCCAGAGCGGCCTTGGCGCCCGTAACGACACTACGCGTGCTTCTGCTGTTACCGCGGCGGGGGTGCAGCAATGGTTGAAGACGGTGGAAGGCCTGCGCACCCAACTGAGCGATAAGCAGTGGCGCATTCACAACGAAAAGAACTGTCCCTTCATCAGTTCGCCGGATCACTCCATTTCCATCGTAGTGATGACCGGTAACAGCGAGACCGGTAAGCAAGGCTTCGAAGATCCTTCCAATCAAGCGGAAAAAGGTGTGGTTGTTGAAGGTTTCGTTCATTCCAATCGCCAGCTTGAACTGTTCAACCAAGACGCATTCAAGCTGGTGAAGGAAAAACGCAAAGAAACACAGGTCTGGGCTTTCCTGTACCACTATGACAAAGCATTGAATGAAGTGCGGTTCGAACTCTCTTACCCGACAGGGTTTAGGAAGAAAAAAATCATTGAGTGGGGAGAGCGCCTGATTATGGGCGGCATCCCGAACAACCCCGCAGAGTTCACGATTCGCAAGGACACCCCCAATGCTCCGGCTACCGTGGAAGTCGAGCCCAAGACTGGCACTTTTTGATTAACTATCATGTCAGAAATCAACCCTTCGCAAATCACGTTTGCCCGGGTTAGAAGGCGGCTCACAAAAGCTCAGTTGGCCAAAGAGCTGGGTGTCACCAGCCGTAGCATTCAGAACTACGAGGCTGGGAGTTCAACTCCTGATTCGGAAACCTTGGCAAGAATGGCGAAGCTGCTGAACTTTCCTCAGCAGTTTTTTTGCATTGAAGAAAAGATGCCCACCATCGGAGAGCATGCGGCCAGTTTCCGCTCGCTTTCCAAAATGACGGAGGCCATGAAAAATTGTGCCCTCGCCGCAGGCGCCATCGCCTTCAAAATCAACCAATGGATGGAGGATAGGTTTAACTTACCGCAAGCCGATCTCCCTGACCTCAGTGACCTCGGTGCGGAAGAAGCCGCCGCCACTTTGCGCCGTATGTGGAATCTGGGCAACGCGCCCATTCCAAACATGATTCACCTGCTGGAGTCAAAGGGCATTCGCGTTTTTTCCTTGGCTGAAGAGGCGCGCGAGGTCGACGCATTTTGCACGTGGTATGACAGCAAGCCGTTCGTTTTTCTCAATACGCTGAAATCAGCCGAACGTAGCCGTTTCGACGCAGCTCATGAACTAGGCCATTTGGTCCGCGATGTTTACAGCATGCGGCACGGTGAAGCACACGGCCCGGAGATGGAGCGCCAGGCAGATGCATTTGCTGCCGCCTTTCTTATGCCAAAGGAAAGTGTAGTCACTAACAGGCCACCGGCATTCACTATCAAATATCTGGTGAAGCTCAAGCGCTATTGGGGTGTATCACTGGCCGCGCTGGCCTACCGTTACAACACATTAGATCAAGTCACGGAGTGGACCTATCGTAATCTATGCATCGAAATTGCCAAAAACGGCTACCGCACAAACGAACCAGAGCCGATGGAACGTGAAAGTTCCCAGTTGCTGACCAAAGTGTTGGATTTTCTGCAGAGCCACAAGTTGGGTCGAGGTGAAATCGCGAGAAATCTGTGCATTAGCGTGGACGAGATCAATGCTCTGACGTTCAAACTGACGCGTCTGTCGGTGGTTTCAGGCGAGGCCCCCCCTCAAGCGCTTTCAAGACAACCACCTAAACTCCGATTGATATAAACGTGCCGTAGCCCAAGGTTGATTTCTATGGGGCTGCGTGGCGAATCCATCGTCCGGCTGATCGAGACTGAGACGAGTTAAGGTGCAGCTTCGCGCTGCACCTCTTGAACGCAAAGGCGGCGATGGTCTAGTGATAAGGCTGTAACTGTCGCGGTCCTAGTCGCTAGCGTGCATTCGAATCGAAGGTAATCCAATGACCGACGCATTTCACTACCCACCCGAACTATTTGATCTACTTGTGGAGACCATTCCTCGTCTCAGCCGAAGCAAGAAGGGCGTCGTGCTATTCCTGCGTGGGGCGGGTGTTGCCAACGAAGACCTCGCTATGGTCGAGCAAACGGTCGGAACGGCACCGAGCTCTATTAACAAATTCGAAATTGTTCGTAGGGTTCTCGAAAAGGTCAACGCACGGGGCGACAGCGGCTTGCGCCCACGACGCGAGATTATCAAGCGAGTGGTGGAGTTTGAGAGTTTCGAGACCTGTTGGCCGGAAGATCAGCTAAAGGCGAAAGGGCTCGTCGCGAGCGTGCGAGAAGCCGTCAATGCGAAGGACTCGTTCACGCGGATGAAGCAGGAACGAGATGAGGAGCGCGAAGTCACGCGGGCTCGTTTGCACGCAGAGCAGGTAGCAGCTGCGAAGAAGCGCTCGCAGATTGACGACGTAAATGCGCGACTTGCGGCCCTGTTCGGCATGGACGACAGGCCCCATGAACGCGGTAAGCTGCTTGAAGGTGTTCTCAACGACCTGTTCAGGGTGTACGGAATTCTCGTGCTAGAAGACTTTCGCCGAAAAGATCCGGACACGTTGGTAGTGCTTGAGCAGATAGATGGCGTGATCGAACTCGACGGTGCAATGCACCTCGTTGAGATGAAGTGGCTCAAATTGCCAGTCGGCACAAGTGAGTTCTTTCCTCACCTCAGTCGCTTGTTCCTCCGCGCGAACGCCCGTGGCATTTTTATTTCTTCCGCAGGCTTCACCGAACCTGTGATCAAAGAATGCGCCGCAGCGCTAACTCAAAAGACAATGCTGCTCTGTTCACTGCATGAGATCGTTATGTTATTGCAGCGACGTGATGATTTGATTGCATTTCTGAAGAGTAAGTCGCAGGCGGCCATTGTTGATAAGAATCCTTTTCTTGAAATTCTTTCGTAGCCAGAAATCGTGGTGACAATATCCACGGCGCGAGCAGTCATTCCCGCAGACGTTCGTTAATCACGAATCCAGCAAGTAAAGGCGTTGGCGTTCGCGTGTTGATGTCGCTCGCAGGGCATCGAGATATTTCGACTACGCAACGATATATCGTAAGCGTGTCCCCAGCACCGTCTCGACGGGGTGACGAGAAATGGCCAGAGTAGTCCCCACCACTTCAAGTAGCGGGGACTACTTTGACAACAGAAGGACCCAAGAGGATTGGCCGCAAAGGCATCCCGAATCACCCACTCGAATTCCGGCGAGAGATGGCCAGACTGGCGTGCGAGCCGGGTGTGTCGGTAGCGCGTTTGGCAATGGAGCACGG